>Ga0164243_10002000_pt1 | contig 34159 bp, 30 predicted proteins | sample OricompcompostOP_FD_108781 | JGI IMG/M metagenome (GOLD analysis project Ga0164243, IMG submission 108781) | Organic Plus compost microbial communities from Emeryville, California, USA - Original compost - Organic plus compost (OP) | ecosystem: Engineered > Solid waste > Mixed feedstock >... | reverse complement strand
GCCGCGGCGACCTTCTTGGCCAGCGAGTTCGCCACCGCCTTCGCGATCAGCGTCTTGCCGCAGCCCGGCGGGCCGTACAGCAGCACGCCCTTCGGCGGTTGCAGCTTGTACTTCACGTACAGGTCGGAGTGCAGGAACGGCAGCTCCACCGCGTCCCGGATCTGCTCGATCTGGTTGCCCAGACCGCCGATGTCCAGGTAGCCGACGTCCGGCACCTCCTCCAGCGTGAGGTCCTCGACCTCCGCCTTCGGCACGGTGTCGTAGGCGTAGCCCGCCTTGCTGTCGACCAGCACGGAGTCGCCGGACCGCAGCCCGGCCTCCACCAGCGGATCGGTCAGCCACACCACGCGTTCCTCGTCGGTGTGCCCGAGCACGAGCGCGCGCGGCAGGCCCTCGGTGTCGGTGACGCTCGGCGGCAGCATCTCGCGGAAGGTGCAGACCTCACCGGTCTGCTCGAAACCGCCCGCCTCGACCACGGTCAGGGCCTCGTTGAGCCGGACCGTCTGGCCCAGCTTGAGCTCCTCGATCGTCACGTTCGGCGAGACGGCGACGCGCATCTTCCGGCCGGAGGTGAACACGTCGACCGTGCCGTCCTCGTAGCGGGCCAGGAAGGTCCCGTACCCGCTCGGTGGCTGGGCGAGGCGGTCCACCTCCTCGCGCAGGGCCATCAGCTGGCCGCGGGCTTCCTTCAGGGTCTCGGTGAGTTTGGCGTTCCGTTCGGTGAGCTGGCTCACCCGCTCGGATGCCTCGGCCAGCCGCTTTTCCAGCAGCCGGGCCTGTTGGGGGGACTCGTTGAGCTTTCGGCGCAGCAGGGCCACCTCGTCTTCGAGCAGACGAATCTGGCTGCGGAGCTCGGCTTGCCCGCCGGGCTGCTGCTCGCCGCCCTCCTCAGGCCGGCTGCCGGGACGGTCGTGCTGCATGTCGGCACCCTCCTCCCGTGCTCGTACCACCACGGTACCGGCGATCACCGACGACGGCGGCGTCGTGATTCCCCGCCGGATTCGCCAGCGTGCCACAAAAATCGGTGAATCCCCATGCCTTGAACGAGGTCGCGGTGACGCCCGGGCGCGGCGGGATCGGCGGCTCGAACACGGTGCGTTCACGATCATGGTCCGTTCGGTGTCGCGGCCGCGGTGCGCCGCGGCCGCGCTCTCGAGGCTCGACCACCGGTTTTCCGCTGCGCCACGGCATTTCGGACCGGTACCCGGCATCCGGGTGGCCGCCGGCCGACAACCGGGTGTCGTTGCGGTAGCGAACCGGGTGGGCGTGTCGGAGTGCTCCCATGATCTGGAACTGCTCGCTGCGGGCCGGGGTCAAACATCCGCATCGCGAGACGGGCATGTCGGACACGTCACGCACGTCACCCGGCGCCCGGAAAATCCGGTCTTCGGGCTCTGGTGTACTGGCGCGCACCCGACGAGCGCCCCGAACCCCGAAGCAGGGCGCCCGAGAACCTTGGGGAGGACCGTCCCATGACCTATCCGCCGCAACACCCCGTACGGGGCGGGTGGGAGCAACCCGCGGGCGAGCCCGTCGAAGGGCTGCCCGAGCAGAACCAGCAACCGGCGTTCTACGGCAACGAGAGCACCGGAATGCCGCAGGGCACGGCCGCGAACCCCGGCGCGGCCGCACCGCCGGAGACCCCCGGAACCACCGCCGAGCCGGCCGCGCCGACGGCCGCGCCACCCCCGTTCAGCCCCGCCGAACCGCGCGGCGGGGAGCCCCGGCCGCGGCGCCGCGGCGGCCTGCGGTGGGCGTTCGCCGGAGCCGGTGCGCTGGTCGTCGCGGGCGCGGCCGTCGGCGGCTACCTCGTGTACCGCGGGGACAGCGCGCTGCCGCGGCCCGGCGCGCGGCCGGTCGCCCAGCAGGTCGTCGACAAGGTCAACGCCGGCGACTTCGGCGGCCTCCGCGGCACGCTCTGCCGGGAGAACCGCGCCGACCTCGACCGGCAGCTCGCGCAGCTGTCCACCGGGCGGTTCGCGCTGCGGCTCGGGCCCGTGACCGAGCAGGGCGACGAGGCGCGCGCCGAGGTGACCGGCGTCTACGAGCTCGCCGGCAGCAACGGGCCGGTCCGGCAGACCGTCGTGCTCCGCGCGGAGGCCGGGCAGTGGAAGGTCTGCGACCTCACCGGATGACCGAGCCGGCCGGGCCGCGAGCGGGCGGCCCGGCCGGTCAGCCCTTGCTCGGGCGCCGCTGCGGCCGCGGCGGCGTCACCCCGTCCGCCAACCGGCGCGCGACCAGCAGGAACGCGGTGTGCGCGACCATCCGGTGCTCCGGGCGCACCGCCTTGCCCACCACGTGCCAGGGGCGCAGCAGCGTCTCCCAGGCCTGCGGCTCGGTCCAGCACTGCTGCTCGCGCAGCGCCTCGGTGACGTCCGACAGCTGCGGCGTGGTGGCCACGTAGACCACCAGCACCCCGCCCGGGACCAGGTTCTTCGCGACGGTGTCGAGGACCTCCCAGGGCGCGACCATGTCCAGCACGATCCGGTCCACCTCGCCGTCGTCGTAGTCGGCGAGGTCGGCGACCTCGAGCTGCCAGTTCTCCGGGGCCTGTCCGAAGAACCTCCGCACGTTGCGCTCGGCGTGCTCGGCGTGGTCCTCGCGGACCTCGTAGGAGGTCACGCTGCCCTCGGACCCCACCGCCCGCAGCAGCGAGCAGGTCAGCGCACCGGACCCGGCACCGGCCTCCAGCACGCGCGCGCCCGGGCGGATGTCGCCCCACATCACGATCTGCGCGGCGTCCTTCGGGTAGATCACCTGCGCCCCGCGCGGCATGGACAGCACGTAGTCCGACAGCAGCGGGCGCACCGCCAGGTACGAGGTGCCGCCCGCCGAGGTCACCACCGAGCCCTCCGGCAGTCCGATCAAATCGTCGTGCGCCAGCGCGCCGCGGTGGGTGTGGTACTCGCCGCCCTCCTGCAGGGTGACGGTGTAGTGCCGGCCCTTGGGGTCGGTCAGCTGGACCCGGTCGCCGGGTCGGAACTCACCGCTGACGGTGCTCACGTGCGTCGGACCTCCGTGCTGGTCGTGGGGGAAGGACCGCAGCCGCGCGGGATCGGCGCGGGCGGTGCGGCCGCCCATCGTCGCAGAGGGCCTCCGCGGGTCCGGCCGCAGCTCCCCCGCTCACCTGCGCTTGAGCGCGTTGCGCACGTCCTCGCGGCGCAGCACCCCGCTGGGGCGGCCCTCGTCGTCGACGACCAGGTACTGCCAGGCGCGCACGTTGCGCACGCGCTCCAGCACGGCCTCGCCGGACTCGCCGTCCAGCAGGATCGTGTCCGGCTCGACCGGGACCGCGGCCCGCTCTGCCGGGTCCTGCGGGGAGCGGGCCGCGAGGCGCTCGGCCGCGCCGCGGTCCAGCAGGCCCACGGCCAGCCCGTCGGCGCGCACCAGCACCACCCCGCGCCCGGCCGCGGCGGCGAGCGCGTCGCCGACCGGGCTCTCCGCAGGCAGCTGCAGCACCGGGCGCTTGAGCTCGGCCAGCGACAGCCGGGCCGGTTTGCGGCGACGTTGCTCGGCGGTGTGCTCCGCGCTCGCCCCGGCCACCACGAACCACGCCATGAACACGCACACCGCCAGCCGCAGCCACTGGTCGTCGGCGGCGTTGAGCAGCCCGATCAGCGCGTACACCAGCAGCCCCGCGGCCACCACGCCCGCACCGGCCACGCCCCAGTTGGTGCCGGTGTGCCGGTTGCCCGTCACCGCCCACAGCAGCGAGCGCAGCATCCGCCCGCCGTCCAGCGGCAGCCCCGGCAGCACGTTGAACACCGCCACCGCGAGGTTGGCCACGCACGTCTGCGCGATCAGCAGCCAGATCGCCCCGTGCGGAGCCACCGCGAACCAGCCCACCGCGGTCACCGCGGCCAGCACCACCGAGACCGCGGGCCCGGCCGCGGCCACCAGGCCCTCGTGCGCGGGCTTCACCGGTGTGCGGGTGATCTCCGAGATCCCGCCGAGCAGGAACAACCGCACCCGGCTCACCGGCAGCCCCAGCCGCAGCGCCACCAGGCAGTGCCCGAGCTCGTGCAGCAGCACCGACACCGCCAGCAGCACCGTGAACACCGCCGCGATCAGCGCGCTGGCCACCGGACCGGCCTGCGGCAGGATCCGGGACACCAGCGGCGCGTACAGCAGCACGATCAGCGCCGCACCCACCCACCAGGACGTCGACAGCAGCACCGGGACACCGGCGACCCGGCACAGCAGCAGACCGCCGTCCGCGGCCGAGGGGCGGGGGCGGGTGGGAGTCGCGGGCATGGCCGAAAGGGTAGAACGGCAGCCGAGGCCAACCCGCGGTCCGCCACGCTCGGCGATCTCGTCGGGGGCCTGATCTAGGGTGCGGGGCATGTCGGAATCCGACGCCCCCACCAACCCCGACTCGCCGGGCAGCGCCGCTTCGCCGGGCGGCACCGACTCGGACATCACCGACTCGCCGGGCAGCACCGGCCCCGCGGCTGTCGCGGCCCCCTCGACGGCACCGGCGAACCCGGACTCGTCGGCCTCCCCGGAGGGCCCGGCCTCCGCAGCGGAGCAGCCCGCGCGCGCCCGCAGGCGCCCGGCGCTGTCGCCGTCCCGCGCCGGCGACTTCAAGCAGTGCCCGCTGCTGTACCGCTTCCGCGCCGTCGACCGGCTGCCCGAGCAGCCCACCCGCGCGCAGGTCCGCGGCACCGTCGTGCACTCCGTGCTGGAGCGGATGTTCGCGCTGCCGACCGCGGACCGGGACGCCGAGCACGCCCACGAACTGCTGGAACCGGCCTGGAAGGACCTGCAGGCCGAGCAGCCGGAGCTGGCCGAGCTGTTCGACGGCCCGGACGACCCGGACCAGGCCCGCTGGCTGAAGTCCGCGCGCAGGCTCCTCGACGCCTACTTCGAGCTGGAGGACCCGCAGCGGCTCGAACCGGAGGCCTGCGAGCTGCGGGTGGAGACCGAGCTGGACTCCGGCGTGCTGCTGCGCGGCTTCATCGACCGGGTCGACGTGGCCCCCACCGGCGAGATCCGGCTGGTGGACTACAAGACCGGGGCCGCGCCCCGCGCGATCGGCGAGGCCAAGGCGATGTTCCAGATGAAGTTCTACGCCCTGGTGCTGTGGCGCACCCGCGGCGTGATCCCGCGCCGGCTGCAGCTGATGTACCTGGCGGACAAGCAGTCGCTGGCCTACGACCCGGACGAGGCGGAGCTGCGCCGGTTCGAGCGCACGCTGGAGGCGATCTGGCGGGCGATCCTGCAGGCCGGGCGCACCGGGGACTTCCGGCCGAACCCGAGCAAGCTGTGCGACTACTGCGACCACAAGCCGCTGTGCCCGTCGTTCGGCGGCACCCCGCCGCCCTACCCGGGCTGGCCGGAACCGGACCCGGGCGAGGAGTCCCTGCTGGACCGGACGGACTGACAGCGCGCGCCGTCGCAGCCGGACTCCCGTCCGCGGCGGCCGTTCCGCGCTCCAGCTGTCCTGCGCGTCAGCCGTCCCGCGCGTCAGTCGTCGTACGGGTCGAAGTTGGCGGCGCTGTCGAACCAGTCCGTGGCCTGCGTGCCGTCCACGACCGCGAACCGCGCCCCGGTCGGATCCCGCAGCACCGCGACCCGCCCGAGGCTGGAGCCGTACGGGTCGACCCGCACCCGCGCGCCCAGCCCGATCGCCCGGTGCACCAGCTCGTCGACGCCCTCCTCGGCGTCGGCGCCCAGGTACAGCAGCCAGTGCGGCCGGGTGCTCTCGGTGATGTAGTCCCGGATCATGCTCACCCGCGCCAGCACCGAGTCCTCGCCGAGGTACCAGACCGAGTAGTCGGAGCGGTGCTCGGCGCCGAACTGCTGGTGCTCGTAGCCGAACATCTGCTGGAAGAAGCTGTCCGCGGCCTGCGCCTTGATGGTCACCAGCTCGGCCCACATCAGCGTGCCCGGCAGGCCCACGTCGAACTGCCACTCCGGTGCGGGGGCCAGCAGCCCGAACTCGGCGTCCGACGGGCCCTGCAGGACCGCTTTGGTGCCGATGCCGGGGACCTCGCCGGGGGCGACCTTGAGCTCGGCGCCGTGCTGCTCGGCCTCGGCGACGGCCCCGGTGATGTCGCCGGTGGCCAGGAACAGCCGCCACACCGAGGTGCCGGAGCGGCTGCGGCGGATGCTGGCGACCGGGAAGCCGTCGTGCAGGGCGATCACGTGCTCGCCCTCGGCGCCCTCGCCGTGGGTGCGGTAGCTCCAGCCGAACAGGCCGCCGTAGAACTCGCAGGCGGCCGCCACATCGGTGGTCACCAGCTCGATCCAGCACGGCATCCCCGCGGGCAGCTGCTCCCAGCGCGGCGCTTCCGTTCCGGCAGGCACGACGACGGCCATGCCCCTCACCCCCACGACGTCGACCACAAGATCATCCACGCGCATTATGGCGCAGTGATCACCGCGGCCGGTCGGGTGCGGCGCGATCGGCCCGATCGGAGGAGCGGGCTCAGAGGTAGCGGTAGACGTCCTGCGGGGACAGGCCGCGGGCGAGCATGACGACCTGGAGCCGGTAGAGCAGCTGGGAGATCTCCTCGGCCAGCGCCTCGTCGGACTCGTGCTCGGCGGCCAGCCAGACCTCGCCGGCCTCCTCGATGACCTTCTTGCCCTGCGCGTGCACCCCGGCGTCCAGGGCGGCGACGGTGGCCGAGCCCTCCGGGCGGGTGCGGGCGCGTTCCTGGAGCTCGCTGAACAGCTCGTCGAAGGTCTTCACGTCCCGGAATCCTCCCATTCGCCGCCGCCGGCTCAGCCGCCGGGCAGCAGCGAGCCGAGCGCGCGCACGTCCAGGCCCTCCAGGGACTCGCGGACGATGCGCCGCTCACCGGGCTCCAGCGGCACCTCGCACGGCACGGCCAGCACGGTGCAGCCGGCCGCGACCGCGGCGGCCACCCCGGTCGGCGAGTCCTCCACCGCGATGCAGCGGGCCGGGTCGGCGCCGAGCAGCCGGGTGGCGCGCAGGTACGGCTCCGGGTCCGGCTTGTTGCGCCCGCCGACCTCGTCGCCGCAGACCGTGGCGTCGAACGAGTCGCGGCCGAGGGTGTCCAGCGCGATCTCGGCCAGCGAGCGGATCGTGGAGGTGACCAGCGCGGTCGGCACGCCGAGCGCGCGAACCCCGGTCAGCACCTCCTGCGCGCCGGGGCGCCAGGGCAGGCCGCGGCGGAACAGCTCGCCGCTGCGCGCCTCCACCCAGTCGGCGGCCGCGGAGACCTCGGCGTCGCTGGTGCCCAGGCCCAGGTCGGTCAGCAGCATCCGCATGCTGGTGGACATGTTGGAGCCGACCATCGCGGCCCGGGTGGCTTCGCTGAGCTCCCCGCCGCGGTAGGTGGCGTAGTCGCCGAGGGCGATGCCCCACAGCTTCTCGGAGTCGACCAGGGTGCCGTCCATGTCGAACAGGACGGCCGCGGGGCGGTCGTCAGTCATCGCGGCCGGTTCCCGGCGTGCTCGCAGTCCTCACGCCCCCAGTACAGCAAAGCCGCGGGCCCCGCTGACAGCGAACGTGGCCGATCCCTCCCGCGCGTGTCCGGGCGGCGACGAGCGCGGTGCCCGCGGGTTGCGGACGCGCAACGCGCGGCCCGGGTTCCGGGATGTCGGACGCCCGGCCCGGCGGTAGGTCGTAGGCTGACGCAGTGAACGATCGCGAACCACGCTCCGCAGACCAAGTGGACCGGACCGAAAGGAGCTCGACCGAGGCGACGTCGACCGGCGCGGAACCGGCCAACTCGACCGGCCCGGTGGCGATCCTGGGCTTTGAAGGGTGGAACGATGCGGGCGACGCGGCCAGCTCCGCGATCGAGCACCTGGAACTGACCTGGGACGCCGACCCGCTGGCCGAGATCGACCCGGACCCCTACTACGACTTCCAGGTCTCCCGGCCGCACGTCAAGCTCATCGACGGCGTCACGCGCAAGGTGACCTGGCCGACGACGCGGCTGTCGGTGTGCCGCCCGCCGGGGTCCGAGCACGACGTGGTGCTGGTGCACGGCATCGAGCCGAACATGCGGTGGGGCGCGTTCTGCTCGGAGCTGCTCGGGCACCTCAACGAGGCCGGGGTGCGCACCGTGGTGTCGCTGGGCGCGCTGCTGGCCGACGCGCCGCACACCCGCCCGGTGCCGGTGACCGGCACGGCCTACGACGCCGACTCGGCCGCGCGCTACGGGCTGGAGCGCTCCCGCTACGAGGGCCCGACGGGCATCGTGGGGATCTTCCAGGACCAGTGCGTGCAGTCGGGCATCCCGTCGATCTCGTTCTGGGCGGCGGTCCCGCACTACGTCTCGCAGCCGCCGTCGCCGAAGGCGACGCTGGCGCTGCTGCACCGCGTCGAGGAGGCGCTGGACCTGGAGGTGCCGCTGGGCAACCTGCCGGACCAGGCCGAGGAGTGGGAGACCACGGTCAGCGAGATGGCCGAGGAAGACGAGGACGTCCGCAACTACGTGCGGGCGCTGGAGGAACGCGGGGACGCGGAGGTGAAGCTCACCGAGGCCAGCGGTGACGCGATCGCGGCCGAGTTCGAGCGCTACCTGCGCCGCCGCGGCCCGGGCGGCAAGGGCCCGCTGGGTCCGGGACCGGGCTGAGCAGCCGACCCCGCCGCGCGCACGCGAACGCCCTCCGGACGCATCCGGAGGGCGTTTTTCGCGTCGCCGGTCGGGATCAGGCGGCCACGGCCTGCAGGTAGCGGTCCGCCGAGTCGGCGTCGAGGAACCAGCCCGGGTAATCGGCCGGGTCGTTGAAGCCGTTGACCACCCGCCGGGCCACGGCGTCGTTGTGCTGGCCCGCGCTGAGCAGCCGGACCACGTGCTCCGGCGGCCGCAGCATCAGGTTGGTCCACTCGGTCACGACCCGCCCGTACTCCCAGTACCGCTCGAAGGTCCGGTGCATCCACCCGACGTCGAACGGCTCGTCCCCGCGCTCGACGATGCTGCGCAGGTACGAGTCGGCCGCCTTGGCGGCGCTGTTGGAGCCCTGCCCGGTGAGCGGGTCGTTGGCGACGACGGCGTCGGCGAGGCCGAGCACCGCCCCGCCGCCGGGCATCCGCGCCACCGGCCGCCGCACCACCGGGGTGAACCGGCCGGCGAAGGTGCCCCGCTCGTCGGTGAGCTCGGCGTCGGCCAGCCGCGCGTGCTCCCACGGGAAGTGCTCGCGCAGCAGCTGCTTCATCCGCCGCCACTGCTCGTGCGGGCCGGGCCGGTCGCCGAAGACGTCCATCGGGCCGCCCGGCACGGCCTCCATGAACGTCATCATGCAGGGCCCGCCGAAGGTGTGGCCGGGGACCATGAACAGCTCCCCGATGCCCGGCCGGACGTTGAACCACACCGCTTCCCGCGGGTGCTCCGGGCGCAGCGAGTAGGGCCGCACGTAGCAGATCGCCAGGTGCCGCGGCGGTTCCACGTGGACGCTGCGCACCGGGTCGCGCTCGAACACGTCGGCCAGCCCGCCGCGGCCGGTGGACACGAGCACGAGGTCGTGCTCGCGGGTGAGCGCGTCGAGGTCGGCGGGCTCGGCGGCCCGGTGCTCGACGCGGCCGCCGCGGGCGGCCAGCAGCTCCAGCCAGTCGGCGAACTTGATCCGCTGGTCGACGGCCTGGCCGGGGGCGTCGAACAGCCCCAGCCAGTTCACCGCCCGAGATCCGTCGGGGGCCACGATCGTCACGCCGTTGCCGGCGAGCGACGGGGCCACCCCGTCCCACTGGTTGATGCCGAGATCGCGTTCCAGCTGCACCGCGTCGTGGAACATGCACTGGGTGGAGGCCACGCGCCCGCCGCGGATCTCCTCGGCGGTGCGGGCGGTCAGCAGCGTGACGTCGTAGTTCCGGTCGTTGAGTGCGAGTGCCAGTTGTAGTCCTGCTTGCCCTGCCCCTACGATCGCGATTCTTCGCATGCCCCCGCCTTCGGTCGCCCTCGGGTCAGGCCGCTCCGGAGATGACGTTGAGTCGCATGGTGTGGCTGACAAGTGCCCGCAAGGTGTCGACGGCCGACACCGTGTCCCGCGCGTCGCAGGTGACCAGTGGGGTCTCCGGGCTCAGCGCGAGAGCGTCGCGCACCTCGTCCAATTCGTACGGAAGCTCTCCGTCGAAGAGGTTGAGAGCGACAACGAACGGCACGTCCGAATCGTACTCGAAGTAGTTGATCGCGGGGAAGCTCTCCTGCACCCGCCGGCTGTCGACGAGGATCACCGCGCCCAGCGCACCCCGGGACAGGTCGTCCCACAGGAACCAGAACCGCGACTGCCCCGGCGTGCCGAACAGGTACAGCATCAGGTCCGAGTGCAGCTCCACCCGGCCGAAGTCCATCGCCACCGTCGTCGTGGTCTTGTCGCCCGCCGGGTCGGGCTCGTCGACGCCCTCGCTCGCCTCGGTCATCCACGCCTCGGTGTTCAGCGGCGGGACCTCCGAGACCGCGGAGACGAACGTCGTCTTGCCGACGCCGAACCCGCCCGCGACCACGATCTTCGCCGAGAGCATCAGCTCGGCGGGATCACGCGGTGAGCTTGTTGAGGCCATCCAGAACCCTTTCCAGGATGTCGTTGTCGTAGCGGTAGGCGTGCCCGGTGGGGTGGATGAACACCGCGCCGTCCGCGGCGAGGTCGCTGACCAGCACCCGGATCACGCCCAGCGGGATGCCGAGCACCGCCGAGAGCTCGGCCAGCGAGATCGGCCGGCGCGCGGCCTGGTACACCGACTGCGACTCCGGCAGCAGGCCGGCGGCGAACTCGCCGTCGTAGCTCGGCGCCGAGATCATCGTCTCCACCAGCAGCTGGTGGCGGGTCCGCGTGCGGCCGCCGGTGAGCGCGTAGGGGCGCACCCGGCGGCTGCCGAACCGGGGTTTCGGACTGGGATCGCTCATCTGCGCACCTCCCGCTGCCCGCTCACGCGGAGCGCCGGGCGCTGACCACGCGCCGCAGATCGGCGCGCACCTCGGGGGTCAGCGCGTGCCCGGTGTTCTCGACGAACTGGGTCATCTCGTAGGCCACCACCCGCATCTGCGCCTCCGGCGAGGTCAGCACCGCCAGCCCGGCCCCCGAACCGATGCCCATGAACAAGAAGTAGCCGCGGCTGAGCCGGATGATGATCTGCTCGCAGCCGCCCTTGTCGAACAGCGCGGCGCTGTTGTGCGCGAGGCTGAGCAGGCCGCTGGAGATCGCGGCCAGCTGCTCGGACTCGTCGGTGGAGATGGAGCCGGAACCGGCCAGCGGCAGGCCGTCGGCGGAGAGGATCAGCGCGTGGGTCACCCCGGCCACCCGGTCGACGAAGTCGTCGACGAGCCAGTCGAAGTCCCGTTCCTGCGCGCCCTGTGCGTGGGTGTTGTCGTTGCCCGCGGTCACTTCTGGTGCCCTTCCGGGGTGGTTGCGTCGGTGTCCGGTTCGCCGGGGCCCGCCTCGTCCCGGGCCTGATCGGCGTCGCCGGTCTGATCGGCGGTGCCTGCCTGATCGGCGGTGCCGCCGGTCGCCGGGGTCTCGCCGGGGGTGGTCGCGGCGTGGCGGGCCCGGGCGGCCTGCTCGCCGTCGGCGAAGTCGCCGAGGTCGGCCAGCAGCTGCTCGTGGCCGGCGCGGCGGTCCTGCGGGGTGCGCTCGGTGGGCCCGGTCTGCGCGGTGGCCTCCTTGAGGCTGCCGGGGACGCGCCGCGGCAGGCCGCTGGGCGTGGTCTCCGCGCTCGCGCCGCCGACCGGGCCCGCGCCGGGCCGGATCGAGCCGGTGCGGGTGGTGCTCGCGGATTCCCGCTGCGGTGCCGAGGAGGTGCCGCGGGCCGGGGAGGTGCCGCGGGCCGAGGAGTCCGGGCGAGGTGCGGATTCCGGCATTTCCGGGCGAGTCGACGGTTCGGGGCGAGCCGACGGTCCCGGGCGGTCCGGGGCCTCCGGCTTGGCCGGGCGCGCGGAAGGCGCGTCCTGCACCAGCCCGGTCGGCAGCAGCACCGAGGCGATCGTGCCGTGCGGGGCCCGCCGGGACAGCCACACCCGCACGTCGTGCCGGGTCGAGATCCGCCGCACCACCGCCAGGCCCATGTGCTGCACCGCGTTGCGGTCCAGCACCGGCGCGCTGGCCAACCGCTCGTTGAGCGCGGACAGCCGCGCCGCGGGCAGGCCGATCCCGGCGTCCTCCACCCGCACCAGCACGCTGCCCTGCTCGGTGAGGTGGGCGCTGACGGTCACCGCCGAGGTCGGCGGCGAGTGGGTGGTGGCGTTGTCCAGCAGCTCCGCCAGCAGCCGGCTGATGTCGTCGGCGGCGAAGCCGACCACGCCGAGCTTGGCGACCGTGCCCAGCTCGACCCGGGTGTAGTGCTCCACCGAGGACACGCCCGCGCGGATCACGTCGACCAGCGAGGCCGGTTCGTCGCGGCCGCCGCCGGCGTCCCGGCCGGCCAGCACGCGCAGGTTCTCGCCGTTGCGCCGCAGCCGGGTCGCCAGGTGGTCCAGCTTGTACAGCTGCGCCAGCGCGTCGGGGTCGTCCTCGTCGGCCTCCATCCGCTCGAGCTGCTCCAGCAGCGAGTCGACCAGGTTCAGGTCGCGCAGCGCGACGCTGGAGCAGACCCCGGCGAGGATCTCCTGCGAGCCGGCCTCCCGGGTGTCCGGCTGGCCGACGAACTGGGCCACTGTCGCCCGGGAGCGTTCCAGGAGTTGCCGGGTGGAGCCTTCGATCCGCTGGCGCGCGGTGCCGTCGCGCAGCGATCGGCGGGAGCGTTCGAGCATGTCGCGAACGCGCGTCACCATTGCACCTCACGACCCGCGATGCGCTCGCCAATTCGTGGTTCGTGCCGAGTCATGGGGCGAGATCCAACCAGAGGAATTCGTCGAAGTCCAACGGTCGAATGGGATCCGCGCAGCCGGTTTCCGGAATCGGCGAATGGGTCAGTCTACGCGCGCTGCGCGGAATGCCCGCGCAGCCACCTCCGCGTTGCCGCGGGAAGCGCGACCGGCCGGCGCCGGACCGCCCCGAGGCTGTCGCGCTGACCGGGAACGACAGCGCAGCAAGGCTGTTGCGGCCGCACCGGGTCGTTCGCTCGCGCAGCGAACGGGTTCCGGGGTTGCCGTGCCGCTGATCACACGTCGCATTCCTGCGCGGTTTCCCCGAACCGGAATGGGCGCGTTCCGCAAAAAATCCGGCCAGACCCTCGCCAGGTTCGCGAACGGCGGCCGCGGCGCTGCTCCGTTCGGGCGCGCGGACGAAAGAGCTCCGGAACGGAAAAAGGTGCCGCGGCAACCGGATTGATTGCCGCGACACCTTCCAGGAAAACAATTGCCGCGCGGAATTGCGCTGCGGACGAACTAGAGGCGCACCCCCAGCAGCGCGTCCACCGCATCGCGCACCGCACCCGGCGCCGCCGCGTCCGCACCACCGGCCGACAGCGCCTCGTCGACCCACGCGTCCACCGCCAGCAGCGCCCGCTCGGTGTCCAGGTCGTCGGAGAGCCGGTCGCGCAGCCCCGCGATCGCCTCCGCCGCGTCCGGGCCCGACTCCAGCGCCACCGCCGAGCGCCAGCGCGCCAGCCGCGCGGTGCCCGCGGTCAACGCGTCCGCCGTCCACGAGCGGTCCACGCGGTAGTGCCCGTCCAGCAGCGCCAGCCGCACCGCCATCGGATCCACCCGGTCGGCCCGCAGCCGGGACACGAACACGAGGTTGCCCTTGGACTTGGACATCTTCTCGCCGTCCAGACCGACCATGCCCGCGTGGCAGTAGTGCCGGGCGAACGGGTGCTCGCCGGTCAGCGCCTCGGCGTGCGCGGCGGAGAACTCGTGGTGCGGGAACGCCAGGTCGGAGCCGCCGCCCTGCACGTCGAAGCCCATCCGCAGCCGGTTCAGCGCGATCACCGAACACTCCAGGTGCCAGCCCGGCCGGCCCGGGCCCAGCTCGGACTCCCAGCTCGGCTCGCCCGGTCGGGCCGCGCGCCACAGCAGCGCGTCCAGCGGGTGCTCCTTGCCGGGGCGCTGCGGATCGCCGCCGCGCTCGGCGAAGAACCGGTCCATCTCCTCGGCGGTGCAGTTCGACTCGTAGCCGAACCGGCCGGTGGCGTCGTGCCGGAAGTAGACGTCCGGGTACTCGTCGTCGACGCGGTAGGCCGCACCGGAGGCCAGCAGCTTGCCGACCGACTCGATGATCTCCGGGATCGCCTCGACCGCGCCGATGAAGTCCTGCGGCGGCAGCACCCGCAGCGCCTCCATGTCCTCCCGGAACAGCGCGGTCTCCCGCATGCCGAGGACCATCCAGTCCTCGTTGTCGCGGTCCGCGCGCTCCAGCAGCGGATCGTCGATGTCGGTCACGTTCTGCACGTAGTGCACCTCGTGACCGTTGTCCAGCCAGATCCGGTGCACCAGGTCGAACGCCAGGTAGGTGGCGGCGTGACCGAGGTGCGTGGCGTCGTAGGGCGTGATGCCGCAGACGTACATCCGCGCCTGCGCGCCCGGAGCGGTGGGCCGGACCTCACCGGTGGCGGTGTCGAAGAGCCGGAGCGGACGGGGGGTGCCCGGTACCCGGGGCACGTGGACCGACGACCAGGGTTGCATGCGTTCGACCTTAAACGTCCGCTCGATCGGGGCGCCGCCCCGTGACACATGGTGAGACCAGTCCCGCACCCGGCGCGCACGCACCGCGACCGGGCGGTCACCTCGGCGGCGAACAGGGACTTTCGCACCGGTTCGGGCACGCGAGGCGGTTCTAGCCTGCTGAGCACGGACCCGAGCCGGGCTCACCGGCGGGCTCGGCGGGAAGGGGAGCGCGTGGCATCGCTGCGAGCGCACGGGCTCTGCAAGATCTTCGGCCCGCACCCGGCGGCCGCTCTGCAGCGGCTGCGCTCGGGCGCGGACCCGGAGCAGCTGCGCGCCGAGGGCGCGACCGCGGCGGTGCTGGACGCGACGTTCGAGGTCGCCACCGGCGAGATCTTCGTCGTGATGGGGCTGTCCGGCTCCGGCAAGTCCACGCTGATCCGGATGCTCAACGGGCTGCTGCAGCCCACCGACGGCAGCGTGCACGTCGACGGCACCGACGTCACCGCGCTGCGCGGCCGAGCGCTGCGGGAGCTGCGGCAGCGCACGATGAGCATGGTCTTCCAGCACTTCGCGCTGCTGCCGCACCGCAGCGTGCAGGACAACGTCGAGTACGGGCCGCGCATCCAGGGCGCCGCGCCCGAGCAGGCCCGCGCGGCCGCCGGCGAAGCGCTGGAGATGGTCGGGCTCACCGGCTGGGAGCAGCGGTTCCCGCACCAGCTCTCCGGCGGGATGCGGCAGCGCGTCGGGCTGGCCCGCGCGCTGGCCGCCGGCACCGACGTGCTGCTCATGGACGAGGCGTTCAGCGCGCTCGACCCGCTGATCAAGCGGGACATGCAGGAGCAGCTGGTGGCGCTGCAGCGGCAGCTGGCCAAGACGATCGTGTTCATCACCCACGACCTCAACGAGGCGATGCGGCTCGGCGACCGGATCGCGGTGATGCGCGCGGGCCGGATCGTGCAGATCGGCACGGCCGCCGAGATCCTCAGCGCGCCGGCCGACGACTACGTGGCCCGCTTCGTGCGGGACGTGGACCGCACGCGGGTGCTCACCGCCGGGCACGTGGCCGCACCCGTGCCGACCGCGACCGCGGACATCTCCCCGCTGGAGGCGCTGCACCGGCTCGCCGAGGCCGAACCGCTGCTGATCGTCGACCCCGAGGGGCGGCCGCTCGGGCAGCTGGACGTGCCCGGGGCCGAGCGGGCGCGGCGGTTCGACGCCGCCGACATCAGCGAGGCGGTGCGGCCGCTGGACGGCACGGTCCGCGGCGACCGGGTGATCGGCGACGTGCTCGGCTCCGCCGGGGAGGTCGCGCAGCTGCCGGTCGTGGACGGCGACGGGCGGCTGCTCGGCGCGCTCACCCCGCCCGGACTGCTGCGCGCGCTCGGCCGGGAGGAGGTGCCCGATGCCTGAGGTCCCGCGGATCCCGATCGGCGAGTGGTTCCAGGCCGTCGTCAACTGGCTCAACAACAACGTCGGCCCGCTGTTCGACTTCGTCGACGCGGTCGTGCGCGGCGCGGTCGACGGGCTGACCGCCGCGCTGCTGTGGCCGCCGCAGTGGGTGCTGGTGCTGGTGCTGACCGCGCTGGCGTGGTGGCTGCGCGGCTGGCGGTTCGCGCTGTTCACCATCGTCGGATTCACCGTGGTGGCGGGGATGCGCGAGTTCGAACCGGCGATGCGCACGCTCGCGCTCGTGCTCGTCGCCGCGGTGATCGCCGTGGTGGTGGCGATCCCGCTGGGGATCCTGTGCGCCCGGCGGCAGCTCGTCGGGCAGCTGGTGCGGCCGGTGCTGGACCTGATGCAGACGATGCCCGCGTTCGTCTACCTGATCCCGGTCATCTTCTTCTTCAACATCGGCTCGGTGCCCGGCGTGGTCGCCACCGTGATCTTCGCGCTGCCGCCCGGGGTGCGGCTGACCGAGCTCGGCATCCGGCAGGTCGACGCCGAGGTCGTCGAGGCCGGTGCCGCGTTCGGCGCGCCGCCGCGGCGGATCCTCACCGGCATCCAGCTGCCGCTGGCGCTGCCGTCGATCATGGCCGGGATCAACCAGGTGATCATGCTGTCGCTGTCCATGGTGGTCATCGCCGGGATGGTCGGCGCCGAAGGACTGGGCACCGAGGTCTACACCGCGGTGACCCGGGTGCAGCTGGGAGCGGGGTTCGAGGCCGGGGTGGCGGTGGTCGTGCTGGCGGTCTACCTGGACCGGATCACCGCGGCGCTCACCGACCGCTCCCCCGTGTCCCGCGCTGCGCGGAAGGCGGCGCCCGCCGGGTGACGGGCGCGATCTGTCGGGGCGAGAGGTGGGAGGCGCCATGCTCACGACGAACCGCAAGCGCATCGGCCGACGCCTGGCCGCGTTGGTGGCGATGCTCGCCGCGCTCGTGCTGGTCGCCGCCGGCTGCGGCGGGCGCGGCCCGGAGACCGGCCAGCAGGCCAAGAAGATCACGATCGGCTACATCGCCTGGGACGAGGCGATCGCGGTCAGCAACCTCTACAAGGTGGTCCTGCAGCGGCAGGGCTACCAGGTGCAGCTGGTGGAGCTGGAGGCCGGGCCGACCTACGCCGGGCTGGCCCGCGGCAACATCGACCTGTTCCTGGACGCCTGGCTGCCGCAGACCCACGCCGACTACTGGCAGCAGTACCAGGGCCGGATCGAAGACCTCGGCGTCTGGTACGACCAGGCCACGCTGAACATCGCGGTCCCGAACCACCTGACCGACATCAACTCGATGGAGGACCTGCGCGGCCGCGGTGCCGAGTTCGGCGGGAAGATCACCGGGATCGACCCGGGCGCGGGCCTGACCCGCACCACGCGCGACGACATGATCCCGAAGTACGGGCTGCAGGGCGAGTACTCGCTGCAGACCTCCTCGACGACGGCGATGCTCGCCTCGCTGGAGAAGGCGATCAACGAACGTACTCCGATCGTGGTCACGTTGTGGCACCCGCACTGGGCCTACGCGAAGTACCCGATCAAGGACCTCGCCGACCCGCGCGGGGCGATGGGCGCGGCCGAGCAGATCCACGCCGCCGGCCGCTCCGGGTTCCGCGCGGACTTCCCGGACGTGACCGGGATGGTGGGCCGGTTCCGACTCTCCGACCAGCAGTTGGCCGGACTGGAGAACGAGATCAACAGCGCCCCGAAGGGCCAGGAGGAGGCCGCCGCGCAGCGGTGGGCCGACGCCCATCCGGAGGTGGTCCGCAGCTTCGCCGGGTGATCGCCCGTTGTGTCCTCTTCGGACGGAACGGGACGGAACCCCTCATTCCAGCGCGTCAACGGAGTAGGCCGGACGCACGGGTTGTTCACTCTAGTAGGCGATGGTCACGTTACTATCCGCTCCAGCCGAGCGTGCCTGCCCACGCGACACTGGAGGATCCCGTGCAAGACGCCGCCGAAAGAAGCGAGCGCCCGATCGCCGTCTCGGCTCCGGACGTGAGCCCGTCGTCCTGGGAGTACGGCCGGTACGGCGCGGCACCGGGAGACCGCGGCAGCCGGTCGCTGTCGGTGGCGGCGCTGGTGTTCGTGGCCGCGGCGGCCGTCATGGGCTGGGGCGCCAGCTTCGTGGGCCTGCACGAGTACGGCATGCAGTCGATGGCCGGGTTCACCTACTGGTCCGCGTGGCTGGTGCCGGCGACCTTCGACGGCGCCGCGTTCGCCTGCACGCTGATGACCTACCGGTCCTCCATCAACGGCCGGTCGGCAGTGCGGGGCCGGGTGCTGATGTGGGCGTTCACCGGCGTCAGCTCCTGGATCAACTGGATCCACCAGCCCAGCCACGAGGCGCAGATCGTCGCGGCCGGGCTGCCGATCGCGGCGGTCGCCGTGTTCGACGTGGTGCTGCTGGAGCTGCGCGCCGACTACGAGGCCAAGCACGGGATGCGCGGGTTCCGGCTGCGGCCCGGGCTGCTCGCGCTGCGCTGGATGGTGGACCGGCGCAGCACCAGCGAGGCCTTCCGCAAGCAGGTCATCGACATCCCGGTCGAGGAGATCGCCGGGCTGGGCACGCTCGCCCCGCCCGGGACGCACCGCGCCGAGCAGCTGCGGGCGGCGGCCGCGCAGGAGGAGCTCGCCGCGGCCGAGGCCGCCGAGGAGGCCGCCCGGGCCGCTGCGCGCACCGCGACCACCGAACCGTCCACTTCGGACCACTCGGGCTCCGCGGACTCCGAGCCGGCGGACGTCGAGGTGGCCGAGCCGGTGCGCGCGGGCACCAGCGCGGCCGCCACGGCCGCGCCGACGCTGTCGGCGAAGGCGGACGCCGAGCCGCGGCGCTCCGGGGCGAAGAAGGCCGGGAAGGTCACCGCGCGGGTTCCCGAGACCCCCGCCGAGGCCGAGCGCTCCGGTGCGGCTGAGGTCGCGGCTCCGCGGGCCGAGAACGCCTCCGCGCCGCAGTCTGCCGCCGCGGAAGCCGCCACCCGGTCGACGTCCGGTGAGCAGGCCACGGTGACGCTGGAACTGCCCGCCGTCGAGGAAGCGGCGCCCGCCGCGGAAGCCCCGGCGCAGCGCAAGAAGCCCGGCAAGGCGGGCGTGAAGACCGCGGCCACCGACCGCTCCGCCACCGCGCAGACCACCAAGACCGGCAAGGCCCGCTCGGGCTCCGACTCCGCGGCCGGTTCCGGCGACAGCGGTGCGGACGAGGCCTCCGCGGAGGCCGACTCAGCGACGCCGGACCGCTCCCCCGCGACCGGGGACAGCGCTGACCGGGCCGGCGCGGAGACCACGGCCGGGTCCGGCCCGGCGACTGCCGAGGCCGACCGGTCCGGCTCGGGCCGGGAGGGCTCGGCCCAGTCCGGCGCGGCCCGGTCCGATGCGGCCCGATCCGGCTCCGGTGCGAGCACCGAGCGCTCCGGCTCGGAGGCGAGCGCGGCCCGCTCCGACGCGGCGGCGACCGAGGCGGCGCAGGCCGGCACGGCGCAGACCGAGACGGCGGGCACGGCGCAGACCGAGAGCGCGGCGTCGAAGGACTCGGCGGAAGCGACCGTCCGCTTGGCGAGGCCCGCGAACCCGTCGACCGCGGAGAAGCCCGCTGACCGGTCCGGATCGGCCGACAGCACGGCCGGAACCGGCTCGGCCGGCGACAAGGCCGCCGGCGCGGCGGGCGGCTCGGCCGACGCGGATTCCGCGGGCGACTCGGCGCAGTCGGCCGAGAAGACCGAAACCGGGCAGGCCGAGTCGGACAAGCCCGAGTCGGGCGGCTCCGGCCGCCCCGCGAGCACCCGCGCGAAGTCCGGGGCGCAGACCGAGGCCTCCGCGGGGAAGCCCGCCGACACCGGCAAGAAGACCGCCAAGAAGCAGTCCGACAAGCCCCACACCTCCGCGAAGTCCACATCGGACACCGCGGCCGCGGGCGCCGACCCCGAGGACCAGAGCACCGTCTCCCCCGAGGACCTCGAGACGACGCTGCAGCTGCCGCCGGTGCCGGACCACCCGATGAGCGACCGGGACAAGCGCTCGGCCGCCCGCCGGGACTTCCGGCTGTCCCTGGAGGCCGAGCAGCCGGTCAACGGCGCCCAGCTCGGCAAGCGCTACGGCCTGTCCGAGAGCTGGGGCCGCCGCCAGATCAACGCCGTGCGCAAGTCCATGGCCCAGGAGAAGGCCCAGGACCCGGCGGAGCTGGTCAACTCAGACAAGCGCTGAGCCGCGCGGGCGGAGCTCCCCGGGGCTCCGCCCGCGCGCTCACTTCGGCAGCCCGTCTCCGGTGATCGCGGCCGCCTGGAACGCGACCCGCACCGGTGACGGCCCGCGGCTGGTCTCGCGCACCGGTCCGCCCGGGCGCCAGGACCGCAGGTGGTACTCGCCGCTGCAGTGCGTGCGCAGCGCGTAGTGGTGCACCTCGTAGCGGTCCCGGCCGGAGGCGTCGTCGACCCGGTAGCGGTACTTCTGGTCGGCCCGCGCCTCCCCGTCGAGCGCGGAGTCGGCGGGCACGGTCCAGTCCTCCTCCGAGCCGACCAGGGTCCAGTCGGTGCCCGCTGCCCAGCGCTGCCCCAGCTCGCCTTCGGCGTGCATCCGCTGCAGGAACGCCGATCCCGGCTTCATCTGGTCCCACTGCGGATCGTGGTGCGCATCCAGCACCGCGGGCCCGAGCCCTCGGTACGGGGCTCCGAGCGCGACCACGTTGTCCACCGCCGGCCGGGGCGGGAATCCGGGCCACCCGCGCGCCGAGCCCAGCAGTGCGACCCGGGCGATCAGCCCGCCCATCGAGTGCCCGACCACGTTCACCGGCCGGGAGCCGTGGTGCCGGTCGATGTAGCGGGCCAGGTCGCGCGCGATGTCCTCGATCGGCCGCGCGTTGCTCGCCGCCCCGTCCCCGATCACCGCGTCGCAACCGGGGCCGTGCCCGACCGCTCGCCGATCACCGGCGTAGTACCCGATCGTCGTGATCGCCTGCCTGGCCCGGCCGGAGTGCTCCAGGGCGTCGCGCCACACCTGCCCGTTGCAGTCCTGCCCCGCCCGGGCATCGCCGTACCCGTGCACCAGCAGCACATCCGCCGGCTGCTGCCCCGCCCCCGCTGCAGGCCCCACCAGCCCGAGCACCAGGCCCGCGACCACCGCGCACACCCCGCCCCGCATCGCATCTCCGCTCGTCGCCGTTGCTGATCCGCCCAGCCTCGACGACCGCGCACGGCCTCGGCCCCCGATCGGCCCGGAACCACGCCATCGCGCGACACCCTCCACTGTGGACATCGCGGGTGCGCTACCCGAGTGATCATGCGCGGCACCCGGATGATCTCGCCGGCAGACCCTTCGGCGGCTCCCACGACTCCGGCACGCTCGCACGGACCGACACCTTTCCGGAGGCGAGCCGATGGGAAAGCCGCTGCGGATCCGGGCGCTGCAGATCAAAGACCACCGGGGCTGGCAGGCCCCGTACGACCTCGACGGCCGCCTCGTCGCCATCACCGGGCCCATCGACCGCGGCAAGACCTCGATGGTCGACTGCATCGACTTCGTGCTCGGCAGGAACGTCCAGTTCCGGGGTGCGGTGCACGACGACCTGCGCGAGGTCAGCGCCCGGATCAGCGTCGACGGCCGGACTTACCGGTTGCGACGCTCCCGCAAGAGCGACGGAACCATCGGGGTCGCGACCGATCGCGGCAAGAAGATCGACTGGTTCCCCGTTCAACCGCGAGGAGGCAAGCAGGGCTTTTCGGACTGGCTGCTGGACCAGCTCGGGCTCGCCGACGATTTCGCGGCGGTGCGGAGGTCCGGCCAACGGTCGCTCGGGTTCGCCCACGACCTCCTGCCGCACCTGCACATCCGGCAGGAGGACATCGACCGCTTCATCATCCGCCCCGCCAGCGACAGCGAGTCCGCCGCGCGGAAAGCGGTGACCGAGCTGCTGCTGAACCTGAGCAGCCAGGAGCTGGAGGAGGCCCGGGCGCAGATGCAGGATCTGAGCAACCGCATCGAGCGCCACTCGGAGAAGCTGCGCGACATCCGCACGTTCCTCGGCTCCACCGGGGACCCCACTGCTCTCGACGCGGAACGGGAACGGCTGCTCGCCCGGGAGCAGCAAGCCCGCGAGCACCTCCGGGCCCTGCGCAACCGCGCCCGGGAGGCCGTCGACCGCACGGACCGGCGGGAACTCGTCGAAGCGCAGTCGCAGTGGCACGCCGCCGAATCCGCACTCCACCGGGCCCGGCAGCAGCACGACGCGCTCACCACCGAGGTCGAATCCCTCGACGCATCGCTGGCCGCACTGGCCGACGCGAAGGCGAACGCGATGCTGGCCACCGATTGGGAGCACTGCCACGCCTGCGGGAACAGCCTGGCCGACCGCGTGGTGCCCGCGGAGCACTGCAGCGTCTGCACCCTCCCGCTCCCCGAGTCGGCACGGGCCGCGGAGAAGGCACGGCTGCTGCAAGCGCGCACGAACGCGAGCGAACGCCGCGATGCCGCCGCAGAGCAGCTGCGCGACGCCGAACGCGCAGCCCAACGCGCCGAGGAAGAGTTCAACCGGGTGAGCGAGATCGTCGACGATCGGACCGCGGAAGCCGTGGCCCCGTTCGCCGACGCGCTGACCAGGGCCGCCTCCGACCTCGGCGCCGTGCGCGCACAGCTGGAAGCGCTCGCCCGGCTGCACGAGCCGCACGAACGACTGCCGAGCGGGACGAGGAAATCCAGCGCCTGAAAGCAGAACGGGAGGAGGCCGAGCACCGCCGGGATCTGGCAGCGCGCCGACTCGTGGACCGGGACGAGATCCTGGACCACCTCGACGGCCTCTTCCGGAAGATCGTCGCCGGGTTCGAGCTGCCGTGGGCCACCGGTCGCGCGCGCATCGACCGGGACACGCTGCTCCCGATGGTGGATGAGCAGGACTTCGCGCAACGCGGCGGCGGTTCCAGGACCGCCGTGTCCGTCGCCTACAGCCTGGCCCTGCTGCTGCACGCGATGGAGGACACCCGATCCAAACTGCCCACGTTGTTGATCTTGGATTCGCCGCAGAAGAACCTGGGCAACAACAGCCACGACCAGCAACTGGCCGAGCGGATCTACGGGTGGATCGCGAGCTACATCTCCGACCAGCGGGACACCTACGGCGATCGGTACAACGAGTACCAACTCATCGTCGTGGACAACGACATCCCCGCGGACGTCCTCGACCGGTTCGACGTGATCCAGCGGTTCGACGAGGACCGCGGGTTCATCCGGGACCTGCGCGATCCGCACGGAGCACCGGAGGAACCGGTGCAGCTGGCCCTCGGCGACGGGGCGACGAGTTGAGCGGGCCGGCCCTGGAGCTCACCGCCGCTTGGTGCGGAGGTAGTCGTTGACCACGGCGGGGCCGAGGCCTTCGGGGTCGGGGGCGACGACGCGGCCGCCGCCGCGGCGGGCGACGATGTCGACGAAGGCCTCCAGGCGCGGGTCGTCGCCGAGCATGAAGACGCTGAGCGTGGCGCCGAGCCGGTGCAGCGCGTCGACCTCGGCGAGGGTGACCGACAGGGTGCGCGGCGTCGGCGGGTACTGGAACACCGCCTCCCCGTCGGGTTCCAGGTGCGCGGTCGGCTCGCCGTCGGTGACCACGAGCACGACCGGCTGCGCGTCGGGGTTGCGCCGCAGGTGCCTGCCGGCGAGCAGCAGCGCGTGGTGCAGGTTGGTGCCCTGCTCCCAGGTGCCCTCCAGCGACGCCAGCTCCGCGGAGTCCACAGTGGACGCATACCGGCCGAAGGTGACCAGCTGCAGCGCGTCCGACCGGAACCGGGTCGCGACCAGGTGGTTCAGCGCCAGCGCGGTGCGCTTCATCGGCACCCACCGGCCGTCCTGCACCATCGACCACGAGGTGTCCACGCACAGCGCCACCGCCGCGCGGGAGCGCTGCTCGGTCTCGGCGACCTCCAGGTCGGAGATGTCCAGCATCGGCGACCGCTCGCCCTCCGCGGCCCGCCGCAGCACCGCGTTGCGCACGGTGCGCCCGGCGTCCCAGGGCTCGGTGTCGCCGTAGGCCCACGGCCGGGTGGTGCCGGTGAGTTCGCCGGCCGCGCCCGCCCGGTCGGTGTCCCGCTCGCCGCGGCGCGAGCGCAGCCGGCTGAGCACCGACTGCAGCGCGGTCTCGCCGAGCCGGCGCATCGCCCGCGGGCTCAGCTGCAGCCCGCCGTCCGGGCCGCGCCGCAGCAGCCCCTGCTCGCGCAGCTGCCGTTCGATCTCGGCCAGCCGGCGGGCGTCGACGACGGCCTGCTCGCCGAGCTGGCGCTGAAGCGCCTCCAGGTCGATGTCCTGCAGGCTCGCGCCCGGGTAGGACTGGGACAGCTGCTCGGCCAGCTGCTCCAGCTCGCCGAGCTCGGCCATCGCCTCGGTCGCCTCGGCCAGCCCCATCGGCTGGTCGCCGCGGAACCGCGCCCGGCCGCTCCAGTCCTCGCCGGGCCGCAGCTGCTGCAGCTGCCAGTCCATGCGCTGCAGCGCCTCGGCGATGCGCGGGTCGCCGAAGGCCTGCTGGGACAGCTGGGCGAGTTCGGCGCGCTGCTGCTCGCTCATCGAGTTCAGCATCCGCTGCGCGGCGGCCGAGCGGGCGGCCAGCGCGTCGACGAGCTCGTCCACGTTCTGCGGGTTCTCCGGGAAGAACTCGCCGTGCTCGCGCATGAACTCGGCGAACCGCTGCGGCACGTCGGCGTCGCCGCGGGCGTGCGCGGCCAGCAGGTCGGAGAGGTCGTCGAGCATCCGGCGCACCCGTTCGACGTCCTCCGGGGTGGTCTGCTGCAGCGCCTCCTTCATGCCCTTGAAGCGCTGTTCGAGGACCTCGGAGCCGAGCATCCGCTGGATCTCCTCGAACGACTCGCGCGCGTCGGCCGAGCGCCAGTCGTACTCGGACAGCTCCTGCACCTGCCCGGCCGGGTCGGGCGGCAGCGCGTCCATCTGCAGCTCGCGGAAGCGGGCGTCCTCGGAGTCCTCGGCGGCCAGGGATTCCCGCTCCTGCCCGATCGCCCGCTCCAGCAGCCGCCGGACCTCCTGCAGCGTGCCGTCCAGGTTGTGCCTGCGCTGCAGCTCGGAGCGGCGCTGCCACAGCCGGCGGGTCAGCTCGTCCAGCCCGGAGGTGCCGCGCGTGCCGGTGCGCAGCAGCTCCTCCAGCGCCGAGCGCGGCGAGGCGCCCTCCATCACGTCCCGGCCGATCCGGTCCAGCGCCGAGCGCAGGTCCACCGGCGGCTCCAGCGGGTCGGAGCCGCCGTGCCAGGCGCTGTAGCGGTACCGGCGAGCCCGCCCCGTCATCAGCCGTACACCGACCGGTCGTCGTCGAAGTCCTTGGCCAGCTTCTTGTTCAGGTGCAGCGATTCCAGCGCCAGCTCGACCGCGCTGGCGATCCGGCCCGGCGGGTCGCCGGGGCGCACGTCCAGCCGCTCGGCGACCTGCTGCAGCACCGGCAGTTCGGGCAGCGCGGTGAGCACGTCGCCGCCGGAGATGCGCTCGCCGGTGGCCACCGGGTGCCCGCCGGTGACGGCCTCAACCAGCGAGCTCAGGTCCAGCCCGGCGAACAGCCCGCGGGCGGTGTCGGCGATCGAGCGGCGCAGCAGGTAGCCGAGGACCTCGTCCTCGCGGCCCTCCTCCCCGGCTTCGAACTCGAGCTTGCCGCGCAGCACCCCGGGCACCGCCTCCAGGTCGACCGGGCGCGCCACGGGCGGTTCCTCGCCGGTCAGGGCGGCGCGGTGCACCGCGGCGGCGGAGACGGTCTCGGCGGCGGCGATGGCGAACCGGGCCGACACGCCGGAGCGCTGGTCGACCGCGGAGGACTCGCGCAGGTGCCCGACGAACCGGGCCAGCACCTCCAGCAGGTGGTCGCCGACCTCGGCCTCCAGCAGCGCCTCCTGCCGGATCATGCCGATCTCGTCGTCGAGCTCCAGCGGGTAGTGGGTGCGGATCTCGGCGCCGAAGCGGTCCTTGAGCGGGGTGATGATGCGGCCCCGGTTGGTGTAGTCCTCCGGGTTCGCGGTGGCCACCAGCAGCACGTCCAGCGGCAGCCGCAGCGTGTAGCCGCGGATCTGGATGTCCCGCTCCTCCATCACGTTCAGCAGCGCGACCTGGATGCGCTCGGCGAGGTCGGGCAGCTCGTTGATGGTCACGATGCCGCGGTGCGAGCGCGGCACGAGTCCGAAGTGGATGGTCTCGGGATCGCCCAGCGAGCGGCCCTCGGCGACCTTGACCGGGTCCACGTCGCCGATCAGGTCGCCGACGGCGGTGTCCGGGGTGGCCAGCTTCTCGGCGTAGCGCTCGCTGCGGTGCCGCCACTCGACCGGCAGCGCGTCGCCCTCCTCGGCGGCGCGGCGGATGCCGGCCGGGGTGATCGGCGCCAGCGGGTGCTCGGCCAGCTCGGAGCCGGCGATCACCGGGGTCCACTCGTCGAGCAGCTCGGTCAGGCCGCGCAGCAGCCGCGTCTTGCCCTGCCCGCGCTCGCCGAGCAGCACCACGTCGTGCCCGGCGATCAGGGCGCGCTCCAGCTGCGGCAGCACGGTGCGGTCGTAGCCGACGATGCCGGGCCACAGCTGCTGGCCGGACCGCAGCGCGGTCAGCAGGTTGCGGCGCGCCTCTTCCTTCACGCTCATCGGGTGGTGCCCGCTCGCCCGCAGCTCGCCCGCCGTGCGCGGCAGGCCGTCCGGCGGGGTCGGCGTAGTCCGGAGGTTCGTCACCTGCCCGACGCTACTCCTCCGGCGGGCGTGGACGCCGTCCCGGAACGATCACATCGACCACCGTGGCGACCGGTCGGTATGTGCGAGTAGAAACGAGACAGCCCGGTCGCGAATGGGAGGACAGCAGTGAGCTCGTTGCAGATCGAGATCGACCCCGCCGAAGCAGGATTCGACCCGGAGCGCCTGCAGCGCGTGGACCGGCACTTCGCCCGCTACGTCGACGACGGCCGGCTGCCCGGCTGGCTGCTGCTGATCGCCCGCGGCGGCCGGATCGCGCACCTGAGCACCTGCGGGCATCGGGACATCGCCGCCGGGGCGCCGGTGGAGCACGACTCGCTGTTCCGGATCTACTCCATGACCAAGCCGATCACCTCGGTCGCGGCGATGATGCTGTGGGAGGAGGGCGCCTTCGAGCTCACCGACCCGGTCAGCGACTTCATCCCGTCCTTCGCCGACGTGCGCGTCTACACCGGCGGGCCCGCGCGGGCGCCGCAGACGCGGCCGGCCGCCGAACCGGTGCGGATCTGGCACCTGCTCACGCACACCTCGGGGCTGACCTACGGGTTCCACCGGCTGCACCCGACCGACGAGATCTACCGCATCCGCGGCTACGAGTTCGGCAGCCCCGCGGACCTGGACCTGCAGGGCGTGTGCGACGAGTACGCGTCGATGCCGCTGCTGTTCGAGCCGGGCACCTCGTGGAACTACTCGGTGTCGACCGACGTGCTGGGGCGGGTCGTGGAGGTCGCCTCCGGGATGGGGCTCGACGAGTTCTTCCGCACCCGGATCTTCGAGCCGCTGGGCATGACCGACACCGGGTTCGCGGTCCCGCCGGAGAAGCTGGACCGGCTCGCCGCGCTGTACACCGCCGACGAGCACGGCAAGGCCGCGGTGCCGCGCAGCTCGGCGGTGCCGAAGACGCCGCCGAAGGCGCTGTCCGGCGGTGGCGGGCTGGTCTCCAGCGCGCACGACTACCACCGGTTCACCAGCATGCTGCTCGGCCGCGGGCAGCTGGACGGGGTGCGGCTGCTCGGCGACCGCACGGTGCGGTACATGAGCCGCAACCACCTGCCCGGCGGGGTGCACCTGGACCAGATCGCGCACGGGGCGTTCTCCGAGGTCACCAACGCGGGCAAGGGTTTCGGGCTCGGGTTCGCGGTGGTGGAGGACCCGGTCGCGGCCCGGCAGATCGCCACGCCCGGGGAGCTGTCCTGGGGCGGGCTGGCCAGCACCGCGTTCTGGGTGGACCCGGCCGAGGAGCTGACCGCGGTGTTCCTGACCCAGCTGGTGCCCTCCGGCACCCACCCGATCCGCTCCCAGCTGCACCAGATGATCTACCAGGCGCTGGTCTGATCCCCCGCTCTCCGCGGCCCGGGCTACCGTCCGGGCCGTGGAGATCACCGAGCTTCCCTGCGACCACCCCGACGTGCTCGCGCTGGTGCACCGGCTGCAGGCCGAGTACGTGCGGATCTTCGGCGCGCCGGACACCGACCGCACCGACCCGGCGCAGTTCGCCCCGCCCGCGGGCGCGTTCCTGCTCGGGCGCGCGGGCGGGGAGCCGGTGGCGATGGGCGGCTGGCGGCGGCTGGACGCCGAGCGAGCGGAGCTCAAGCGCATGTACGTGCCGGACGAGCACCGGGGCCGCGGGTACGCGCGCGAACTGCTGCACCGCCTCGAAGCCTCGGCGGCCGCGGCCGGGGCCCGCCGCGTGGTGCTGGAGACCAACGTCCGCCACCCGGCCGCCCTCGGCCTCTACCGCTCCGAGTCCTACTACGACATCCCGGACTTCGGCGCCCACGCCGGCACCCCGGGCACCCGCTCCCTGGCCCACGACCTCCCGCGGAGCTGACTCAGAACGCCGGCCAGGGGATGGCGGGCCAGTCGCCGGAAGGGGCGGGGAAGACGCCGGCGGACAGGAGGTCGTCGGTGCGCTTGGCCAGCGCCTGCACCTCCTTGGGCGTGATGTGCTCGGCGAGCCGACCGGCCAGGTCGCCCTCCAGCAGCGCCCGGAACCGGCTCAGCGCATCCACCACGTCCTCCGGCAGCGGCTCGCCGATCCAGCCCCACAGCACGGTGCGCAGCTTGTTCTCCGCGTTCAGGCTCACCCCGTGGTCCACGCCGAACACCGCCCCGTCCGGGGCGTGCAGCACGTGCCCGCCCTTGCGGTCCGCGTTGTTGATCACCACGTCGAGCACCGCCAGCCGCCGCAGGTCGGGGTGGTCGGAGTGCGCCAGCACCACCGGCTCGCCGCGGTGGTCCTGCGCCTGCAGGACCGCCAGCCAGCCGTCCGGCACGTCCACCGGCTCGGCCAGGTCCACCAGGTCCGAGCCCTCCTCGGTGTCCACCCACAGCTGCACCATGCCGGGCCCGAACGGGCCGTCGCGCAGCAGCGTCGGCGGGATCAGGGGCCAGCCCAGCGCCTCGGCGACCAGGTAGGAGCCGACCTCGCGGCCGGCCAGCGTGCCGTCCGGGAAGTCCCACAGCGGCCGCTCACCGCGCACCGGCTTGTAGACGCACTCGGCCGCCACCCCGTCGTGCTCGACGGAGCAGAGCAGCGTGGCGTTGGAGGCCTCCACCAGCCGGCCCTCGACCTCGATGCGGCCGCGCGCCAGCAGTTCGGGAACGCCGGGATCCGCGGGGTGCACCCGGCTAGTCCTCTTCCGATCGGCGGTAGCCGTTCTGCCGCGGGCAGATGTGCCCCTCCGGGTCCAGGGGCTCGCCGCACAGCGGGCAGGGCTTGCGGCCGGCGTTGATCACCCGCTCGGCGCGCTCGGCGAACGCGCGGGCGCGCGCCGGGGACAGGAACACGCGGACGGCGTCCGGGCCCTCCTCGGTGTCGTCGAGCACGACGGACTCGTCGATCTCCTCCTCGGTGACCGCGAGCAGCTCGACCACCACCGCCTCGGTCTCGGCGTCCCAGCCCAGGCCCATGGTGCCGACGCGGAACTCCTCCTCGACCGGCACCGCCAGCGGCTCGGTGTCGACCAGGTCCTCCGGCGGTTCGGCCGGCAGCTCGGCGTCGAAGCGGCGCTGCACCTCCTCCAGGAGGGCGCCGATCCGTTCGGCCAGCACGGAGACCTGCTGCTTCTCCAGCTGGACGCTCACCGTGCGGACGTCCTCGGTGGCCTGCAGGTAGAAGGTGCGCTCGCCGGGTTCCCCGACCGTCCCTGCGACGAACCGGTCGGGCTGGCGGAAGACGTGGATGACACGAGCCATGGCACCTTCGACACTAAGCCACCCGCCGATGCGGCCGCGCAGCCGTCCCCCGTTCTGGACTCGGCGTTTCCGCAGCAGGTGCGTCGACCTGCGCACACGGTGCGCGCGAACCGATCGGCCACCCCGCGCTGTTCGCCGCTCGCGAACACGCCGCCCGGGTTCGCCCGTCCCGCGCGCGCCCGCCCGCTACCCTCCCACTGATCATCCGGCCCGGACGGAGCGCGCATTGCCCACCCGTGAACGACGCCGACCCCGCCGGCTGCGGCCCGGCGACACCGTGGCGGTCGTCGCGCCCGCCGGACCGGTGCCCGGTGAGATGCTCGACGCCGGGCTGGAGCTGCTCGGCCGCTGGGGCCTGCGGGTGGTGCTGGGCGAGCACGTCCGCGACCGGCACCCGCGGCTGCCCTACCTGGCCGGGTCCGACGCGGACCGGGCCGCCGACCTGCAGCGCGCCTGGTGCGATCCGGAGGTCGCGGGGGTGCTGTGCGCCCGCGGCGGCTACGGCAGCATGCGGATCCTCGAACACCTGGATTGGGCGGCGATGCGGGCGGCCGGGCCGAAGCTGTTCGCCGGCTCCAGCGACGTCACCGCGCTGCACCAGGTCTTCGGCGAGCGGCTGGAGCTGGCCACCGTGTTCGGCCCGATGATCGGCACCGGCGCGTTCGTCGAGGACTCCGCGGCCCGCGAGCACTTCCGCCGCACCCTGTTCGAGCCGGAACGCGTGTCGATCATCACCCGCGGCGGGGCGGAGGCGCTGGTGCCCGGCCGGGCGCGCGGGGTGACCTACGGCGGCAACCTGAGCCTGGCCGCGGCGACGCTCGGCGCCCCGGACACCCCGGGCCCGCCGGAGCGCGGGATCGCGCTGCTGGAGGACGTGGGCGAGGACCCGTACCGCCTGGACCGGGCGCTGACCCAGCTGCTGCGCGCGGGCTGGTTCGCCGGGGCCACCGGGATCGCGCTGGGCTCCTGGCAGGGCTGCGAGCCGGTGGCCGACGTGCGGGCGGTGGCCCGCGACCGGCTCGGCGAGCTGGGGATCCCGGTGCTGTGGGAGCTCGGGTTCGGGCACTGCCCGGCGCAGCGGACCGTTCCGCTGGGGGTCTCGGCGGAGCTGGACACCTCGGCCCAGCGGCTCACCGTGCTGCAACCGGCCCTGGCCTGACCGGCACGCGCCATCGGGATCGGGCGCCGGCGCGCGCAGCGCCGTCGGGTAGAACGGCGGTGTGCGGGTTCGAGCGATCACTCCGGACAAGCTCGTCGGCGAGCTCGTGGACGCCGTCGAGCAGCTGCGCGCCCCGTGGCCGCGGGTGGCCGTGGACGGCGCGACCGGCACCGCCGAGTTCGCCGACGAGCTCGTGGAGCCGCTGCGGGTGCGCGGCCGCGAGGTGGTGCGGATCAGCACCTGGCGCTACGTGCGCCCGGCCTCGCTGCGGCTGGAGCACGGCCGCGACGACCCGGACTCGTTCTACGAGAGCTGGTTCGACTTCGACGGGCTGCGCCGGGAGGCGCTGGACCCGCTGGCACCAGGTGGTTCCGGCCTGGTGCTGCCGGCGCTGTGGGACCTGGCGGCCGACCGCTCCCCCAGGCTGGACCGGGTGCGGCTGCCGGGGCGGGGCGTGCTGGTGGTGGACGGTCCGCTGCTGCTCGGGGCCGGGTTGCCGTTCGACCTGACCGCGCACCTGTGGCTGCCGGGCGGGTCGCTGCGGCGGCGGCTGCCCGAGCAGGAGCACTGGACGCTGCCCGCATTCGACCGCTACAGCGCCGAGGTCGCCCCGGAGCGGACCGCCGACGTCGTGGTGCGCGCCGACCGGCCGGGCCACCCGGCGGTGGTGGACGGTTTCGAGTGATCAGGCGTGGTGGGTGGCCACGACCTCGTAGAGCTTCGGGTCGGCGGTGGCGATGGCCCGGGCCGAGTTCATGTGCTCCTGCGCGACCGGGTCGGCCAGCATCGCGCGGAACGCGTCCTCGTCGCGCCACTGCGCGTAGTTGATCACGGTCCGGCCGTCCCGGCTGGCGTGGATGTTGGCCGAGATGAACCCGTCGCGGCCGCGCATCACCGCCTCGGTGGCCTCGCTGAGCAGCCGCACCAGTTCCTGCTGGCGCCGCGGCTCGACGGTGAACACGTTGATCAGCGTGGCGATCCCGGCGTCCGGGTCGATGGTGCTGGTGGCCATGTGAGCTCCCTGCGTTGGACGTCTGCCCCGCCGAGGGTGGCTCACCCGGCGTTGGGGCGCTCCAGGGACGGCACCGCCGCCAGCAGGGTCCGGGTGTAGTCGTGCTGCGGGTCCAGCAGCACCTGCTCGACCGGCCCGAGCTCGACGAGCTCACCGCGGTACATCACCGCGACCCGGTCGGCGATGTTCCACGCCAGCCCGAGGTCGTGGGTGATGACCAATGTGGACAGACCGCGGGTTGCGCGCAGCCGCAGCAGCAGCGCCAGCACCTCCCCGCGCACCGTCGCGTCCAGCGAGGCCACCGGCTCGTCGGCGACGAGCACCTGCGGGTCCAGCACGAGCGCCCCGGCGATCACGACCCGCTGCCGCTGCCCGCCGGAGAGCTCGTGCGGAAAGCGGGACAGGTAGCGCTCGGCGGGGCGCAGCTCGGCGGCCTCCAGCGCGGCGGTGACCTTCGCGGCCTCGTCGGTGGCGTCGCCGTGGATGCGCAGCCCTTCGGCGACGAGCTCATAGACGGTGTTGCGCGGGTTCAGCGCCCCCGTCGGGTCCTGCAGCACCAGCTGCACGCGCCGCCGGTACTCGCGCAGCCCGGCGCTGCCGCGCGGGAGCGGGGAGCCGTCGAAGCGCACCTCGCCGCCGGTGGGGCGCTGCAGCCCGAGCAGGGTGCGCGCCAGCGTCGTCTTGCCGGAGCCGGACTGGCCGACCAGCGCGAGGATCTCGTCCTCCCGCACCGCCAGGTCCACCCCGCGCACCGCCCGCACCGGCGTCCGGCCGGGGAAGGTCACCGACACGTCCTCGGCCGACAGCAGCGGGCGGCCGGGATCGCGCGGTTCGACGAGCCGGAACGCGGGATCGCCGACGGTGGGGAACGCCTCGGCCAGCGCCCGGGTGTGCTCGTGCTCGGGGGCGCTCAGCAGCCGGCCGGACTCGCCGTGCTCGACGACGCGGCCCCCGCGCATCACCGCGATCCGCGCACAGGCCGTCGACAGCACCGACAGGTCGTGGCTGATCATCACCAGTGCGATGCCGCGCTCGGCGACCAGCCGGCCCAGCAGCTCCAGCACCTGCGCCTGCACCACCACGTCCAGCGCGGTCGTGGGCTCGTCGGCGATGATCAGCCGCGGGTCGCAGGCCAGCGCCATCGCGATCATCACCCGCTGCTTCTGGCCGCCGGAGAGTTCGTGCGGGTAGGCGCCGGCGCGCTCGGCGGGCAGCTCCACGGCCTCCAGCAGCTCGGCGACCCGCGGCCGCAGGTCGCCGCGGGCGGTGCCGTGCAGCCGCATCGGCTCGGCGATCTGCGCGCCGATGGTGCGCACCGGGTTCAGCGCGTGCATCGCGCCCTGGAACACCACCGAGGCGGTCGACCAGCGGGCCGCGCGCATCTGCCCGAACGACAGCCCGCGCACGTCGGCGCCGTCGAGCAGCACGTCCCCGTCGACCTGCGCGGTGCGCGGCAGCAGCCGCAGCACCGACATCGCCAGCGTCGTCTTGCCGCAGCCGGACTCCCCGGCCAGGCCGAGCGTCTCGCCCGGTTCGAGGCTCAGGTCCACGTCGCGGACCGCGGGCTCGTCCGCGCCGCGGTAGGAGATCGTGACGCCGCGCAGCTGAAGGATCGGGCTCATCGGCTCCCCCGCAACCTCGGGTTGAACACGGCTTCCAGCGCCCGTCCGCAGAGCGTGAAGCCCAGCACCACCAGCACGATCCCCAGCCCCGGCGGCAGCAGGTACCACCAGGCCCCGCCGGTGACCGCGCCGGTGTCCATCGCGGACTTGAGCATCGCGCCCCAGGACACCAGGCTCGGATCGCCCAGCCCGAGGAACGCCAGCGTGGACTCCATGATGATCGCGCTGGCCACGGTCAGCGTGGTGTTGGCGAACACCAGCGGCAGCACCGCGGGCAGCACGTGCCTGCCGATCACGTGCCCGTGCCCGCCGCCGAGCACCCGCGCCCGCTCGATGTAGGGCCGCGCCTCGATCGTCAGCGTCTGCGCCCGCACCAGCCGCGCGGTCGTCGGCCACGAGGTCACCGCGATCGCCAGCACGATCGTGCCCAGCCCGCGGCTGAGCACTGTGGACAGCGCGATGGCCAGCACCAGCGCCGGCAGCACCAGGAAGAAGTCGGTGAACCGCATCAGCGCGGTCTCCGCCCAACCGCCGAAGTGCGCCGCCAGCACCCCCACCACGGTGCCGATCACCACCGACAGCACCGCCG
>Ga0164243_10001999_pt1 | contig 34189 bp, 34 predicted proteins | sample OricompcompostOP_FD_108781 | JGI IMG/M metagenome (GOLD analysis project Ga0164243, IMG submission 108781) | Organic Plus compost microbial communities from Emeryville, California, USA - Original compost - Organic plus compost (OP) | ecosystem: Engineered > Solid waste > Mixed feedstock >... | reverse complement strand
GGGAGACGCGCTGCTCGGCCTCCGCCTGCGCCGCGGACACCGCCTCATCCGCGCGAGCACGAGCAGAAGCCAGCAACTCCTCCGCCTCCGCCTGCGCCGCGGACACCGTCCGCTCCGCCTCGACGCGAGCCGCGTTCACCAGCTCCTCCGCCTCGGCGCGGGCGCGGGCCACCACTTCCGCCGCCTGGGCACGCGACGCCGCCTCGCGGTCGGCCAGGGCTTTCATCGCCAGCGCGCGCCGGCGGGCCATCGCTTCGTCGAAGTCCTTCTCCACGGCCGCCCGGCGGCGCGCCGCCTGCTCGTCCAGCTTTCGCCTGCTCTGCGCGGCCTGCTGGGTCATCAACTCGACCTCGGCGCGCGTGCGTCGCATGATTTCGGCTTCCTCAGCGGCCATCGCGCGCCGACGGGCGTCGAGCTCGGCGACCAGGCGTTCGTGGCGCTCGCGCAGCCGTCCGGCCGCCTGACCAGCCGCGGCCCAGCTCCGCTCGGCGGCCACCCGCGCCCGCTCCGTGACCTCGGCGGCCTCGTCCTCCGCCAGTTCGACCATTCGGAGCAACCGCTCGGTGAGCCCCTCCGGATCGACAGGGGTGCGGCTGATCCGGTCGATCTTCGCTCGCAGCGCGTCGTTCTCGGTGCGCAGCTCCTCCATGCCCGCGGCCAGCCGCTCGACGGTGGCGGCCGCGGCATCGCGGTCGGCGATCACCGCACGCAGGTCAGCCTCCACGGATCGGACGTACGCCTGCACCTGGCGCGCGTCGTAACCCCGCCAGGAGCGGTCGAAATCAGTCCGCAATGGCACCAGTTCCTCGCGAGCGTCCACGGCCGTCATCCGCACCTCCCGAAGAGACTGTCCTGAATGGACAAAACTGGAAAGCCTGCCGTCATCCAGCATCCTCCGTTCCGCGCTCCGCGTCCACCCGCCGCCGGCGCGTGGGGGAGGTTTCCGGTGCGACAGCGGGGATCAGCACCACATCCGCGTCAGACCGGCGGCGCGGAGCGGGTCTCGCGCGGTGGCCGGCTTCCCGATTCCGGGAGTACCCGGCCGGGAACCATCAACGTCAGCTCGAGGGAAGCACCACGACTTCCCGGGGATTGGGCGCGCGGTGATCGGGCGACACCGTAACCTTGGCGAGTGGCGGAGACCGAGGGGCAGGACAACTCGCGCGTGATCGCCGGCCGGTACCGGCTGCGGCGTCACATCGGCGGCGGCGCAATGGGCGTCGTGTGGGAGGCGACCGATCAGGTCCTCGACCGGACCGTTGCCGTGAAACAACTCCTCCTCCCACCGCGACTCACGCCTGCCGAAGCCGAGCAGGCCCGTAAGCGCTCGTTCCGGGAGGCCAGGCTCGCGGCCCGCCTGCAGCACCCGCACGCCATCACCGTCTTCGACGTCGCCGACGACGACGGCAGACCCGTGCTGGTGATGGAGTACCTGCCCTCGCACAGCCTGTCCGAGGTGCTCGCCGAGCGGCGCAGCCTCCCGCCCGCCGAGGTCGCCCGCATCGGCGCGCACGCCGCGTCCGCGCTGGCCGCCGCCCACGCCGCGGGCATCGTGCACCGCGACGTCAAGCCCGGCAACATCCTGCTCGGCGCCGACGGCACGGCCAAGATCACCGACTTCGGCATCTCCAAGGCCGCCGACGACGGCACCCTGACCGGCAGCGGCCAGTTCGCGGGCACCCCCGCGTTCCTCGCGCCCGAGGCCGCGCGTGGCGAGACGCCCGGGCCGAAGTCCGACGTCTACTCGCTGGGCGCCACGCTCTACGCCGCCGTCGAGGGCCGCATGCCCTACGGCGACACCGACAACCAGATGGCGCTGCTCTACGCCGCCGCAGCCGGGCGCGTCGCCCCGCCGCAGCAGGCCGGGCCGCTCACCGGCGTGCTCGGCCGCATGCTGCAGGTCGACCCGGCGGCGCGCCCGACGATGGCCGACCTGGCCACCGAACTGGGCGACCTCGCGGGCGCCACCACAGCGACGACCCCGGCCGCCCCGCTGCCAGCGCCCACCAGACCGAGACGAAGACTCGCGGTGGCGGCTGCCGCTCTCGCCGTCGCCGCCGTCCTCGCCGTAGTGCTGGTGGTCGTGCTGCCGGACTCCGGCGACAGCAATGCCGCCACTCCCCCGCCGTCCCCGTCGCCGGCGACCGAACCACGCTCACCGGCGACCATGACCGTCACCAAGACCGCATCGCCGACCGGCACACCCTCCTCGCCCACCTCGAGCCCCAGCTCCACGCCGGTGTCCGCGGAACAGGCGGTCAGCGAGTACTACGCGCTGATGCCCCGCGGCACCGACGCGGGCTGGGCACGCCTGGGACCCGTGCTGCAGGCCCAGGGCAAAGCCGCCTACGTGCGGTTCTGGAATTCCATCTCCTCGGTCACGATCATCAACGGCCCCCGCATGGTGGACGCCGACACCGTCGAGGTGACGATCGAGTTCGTCAAGGGCAACTCCCGTTCCCGCGAGCGGCACCACCTCGACATGATCGAGCGCGACGGGCGGATGCTGATCAACCGCGACAGCGGCCCGCTGTGACTCAGGGCAGGTAGTACATCGGGTTCGGCAGCTTGACCGGCCGCTCCGCGTGACCGCCCTCCAGGTCGCTGTACTGGTCGCCGAGGTTGAGCACGATCGTCGCGCCGCTCGACTCGATGTGAGCGCGGGTCCCGGACTTGTACTCCACGGTCGTGCAGCTCAGACCGCACGGCAGGTAGTCCGGCGCGGCGCCCTCCGGCTTGAAGAACGCGCCCGCGGGTGCCGGGTAGCCCTCGTCGGCCAGGTTCTTCAGCGACGCCGGGCCCTGGCTCTCCGCGCGACCGGTCAGGAAGTACACGTCGACGCCGTGCTGCGCGGCCCAGTTGGCCAGCGCCAGCGTCGGCTTGATCGCCGGGAAGGTGCCCGCGTTGATGGCCTCGTCCTGCTTGGCGGGGTCGAAGCCGAAGTCGTTGTCGACCTCCCAGCCGTAGGTCACCTCGGAGGTGTCGTCGATGTCGAGCACGATCGCCGGGTTGCGCACGCCCTGGTGGAGGCGCGCGGCGAGGTAGCGCTGCGCCCCGTCGATCTGCCTGCGCACGTCCGCGGCCCAGCGGCTGTCGTCGGACTCGTGGTGGTTGCCGTCCTCGTCGACCCAGTCGCCGTAGTACTCCTGCACGTCCAGCTTGACCTTGCCGATGTTGTCGGGCTCGTGGCTCCCACCGGACGTCGCGAGGGCGGTGGTGCCGCCCGCCACCGTCGCGCCGATGGCCGCAGCGGCAGCCAACTTGACCAAACCGGACATCTTCTGACGCAGCATGTTTTCTCCCCGTGAACGGTCAACGGGGTGAGAACTTACCCTGGGACCCTCTCCGCGCGACAGAGGAAGAAGTGGGGGGCCCGCCCGATCCGGGTCAGCACCACGCTCGCCTCGCCGCCGCCCTTCGGTTTGAGCCGCCTGCGCAGCGCGTCCGGGTCGACGTCCAGACCGCGCACGAGGATCTCCAGCCGCCCCACCTCCCGGGCGCGCAGCAGTGCCCGCAGCGATTTCTCCTGGTAGTGACCGTGTTCGAGCACGCGGAAGGCCCGCACCCCCGGCGGCGGGGTGTCGCCGGTCAGGTAGGCGATGCGCTCGTCGAGCTGCCACAACCCGTGTCGCGCGGCGTAGTGCTTGACCAGGCCGGCCCGCACCACGGCGCCGTCCGGGTCGACGATCCACTCGCCCGGGGCCGCCGCGCCGACGTCGGCAGGGTCCCGGTCGGTCAGCGTCCACTCCGTACCGTCCGAGCGCAGCACCGTCGCGCGGCGCCGGGCGGTGGCCAGGCCCGCGCTCCACAGGCAGGCCTCCCGCACCTGGCCGTCCAGCGACACCAGCTCGATCTCCGCCGCCCACGGCACCGCCGCGGGATCCAGACCGGGCGCGCACTTCACGACGAGGTCGCGCCCGGTGTGGACCTCCGCCAGCTCGTCCAGCGGGGGCGTGAGGTCGGCGGGCCGCCAGGTGCGCCGACCCGACGCGTCGCGACGCGCGGGATCGGCCACCACGACCGCGTCCCGGGTGACCGGCCGCAGCGCGTCGGCCCGCACCAGCGCCACGCCGGGGCAGTTGTGCCGGGCCATGGCCAGCCGCACCGGGTCCAGGTCGGACCCGAGGCACGTGCGGGCGACCCGCGCGAGCTCGGCGAGGTCGGCTCCGATCGAGCAGGTCACGTCGTGCACGTCGCGTCCGGTCAGCCGCGCGGCGCGGTGCCGGGCCACGGCAGGCGCGCTGGCCTGTTGCAGCGCGTCACCGGTGTAGAGCCACGACGGGTCGAGTTTGCCCCGGCGCCGCAGCAGCACGGTTTCCAGCACCGGCGCGAACCGGTCGCCCACCAGCGTGCGGGCCGCCGCGACGTCCGCGAGCCGGTCGCCAAGCGACAGCCGTGCGCACGCCGCCAGCGCACGAGCGCCGTCCTCCGACCGGAGGAAGGCGACGTCGTCGAGGGTGAACGCGTAGGGCAACTCAGGGCTTGATGCCGGTGATCATGACGTTGTAGAAGAGCTCCCGCGGCAGGACCTTCGACAGCAGCTTCTTGTCCAGCGCGGACAACCGCAGCCACAGGTGGTAGGCGAACAGGCGCCACCGCACCGTCAGCTTCTCCTGCGGCACCGCCGCCTCGAACGTCCGGATCGGCCAGCCCGCCAGCGCCGCGGAGAACTCCTCGGTCACCGCGCGCACGTCCACCGCGCCCGCCCCCAGGGCCATCCGCTCCAGCTCGGACGGGTCGAACGTGTGCAGGTCGACCACGGCCTCCAGGGCCGCCGCGCGGGAGGACTCGTCGAGCTCCTCCTGGGGGCGCCGCCAGCCGCTCAGCGCCGGGACTTTGGTGACGTTCGTGGTGAGCCACCAGGTGAGCTGGCCCAGCTTGCGCGCGTAGAAGTTGCCGATCTTGGTGGGTTCACCGGCGAACACGAACCGCCCGCCCGGCTTGAGCACCCGCAGCACCTCGCGCAGCGCGCCCGGCACGTCCGGGATGTGGTGCAGCACCGCGTGCCCCACCACCAGGTCGAAGCTGTTGTCCGGGTACGGGATGCGCTCGGCGTCGGCGACGCGGCCGTCGACGTCCAGGCCGAGGTTGCGCGCGTTGCGCAGCGCGACCTGCACCATGCCCGGCGAGAGGTCGGTGACCGACCCCTTCTTGATCACGCCGCCCTGCATCAGGTTGAGCAGGAAGAAGCCGGTGCCGCTGCCCAGTTCCATCGCGGTCGGGTAGGGCTGGCCCTCCTCCCCCGCGACGGCGTTGAACACGTCGGCCGCGTAGGAGATGCAGCGCTCGTCGTAGGAGATCGACCACTTCTCGTCGTAGGTGCCCGCCTCCCAGTCGTGGTAGAGGACGTTGGCGAGCTTGGGGTCGGAGTACGCCGCCCGGACCTCTTCCTCGGTCGCGTGCGGGTGCGGGGCGGGGTCCGTGGTCACGTCACTTCCCTTCGAAGGTGGCCTTGCCGGGGCCGTTCTCCACGAAGGAGGTCATGCCCGTGGTCTGGTCCTCGGTCGCCCACAGCGCCGTGAACAACTGCGTCTCCAGCTTGAGCCCGCTGGCGAGGTCCATGTCGAGACCACCGTCGATCGCGGCCTTGGCCTGCGCGAGGGCGACGGCGGGGCCGTTCGCGAACTGACCGGCCCACTTCTGCGCGGCGGAGTAGACGTCGTCCGGCGCCACCAGCTGGTCGACCAGGCCCAGCGACAGGGCCTCGTCGGCCTTGGCGAACCGGCCGGTGAAGACCAGGTCCTTGGCCTTGCTCGGGCCGACGAGGCGTGCGAGCCGCTGCGTGCCGCCGGCACCGGGGATGATGCCGAGCAGGATCTCCGGCTGGCCGACCTTCACGTTGTCGCCCGCGATGCGGTAGTCGGCGCCCATCGCCAGTTCCAGACCACCGCCGAGCGCGTACCCGGTGATCGCGGCGACGACCGGCTTCGGGATCGCGGCCACCGCCGCCACGGTGTTCTGCAGCTTCGTGCCGAACGCGCGCATCTCGACGTAGGAACGCGCGACCATCTCCTTGACGTCGGCACCGCCGCAGAACGTCTTCTCGCCGCCGTAGAGGATCACCGCGCGGACGTCGTCCCGCTCGGTGGCCTCCTGCGCGGCCACCGCGAGCTCGGCCGTGACCTGGCCGTTGATCGCGTTGACCGGGGGCCGCTCCAGCCGGATCGTGCCGATCCCGCCGTCCACCTCGAGCCGTACGAACTCGCCCACGCTGGCATCCTCCTTGATCGTGCCTACCGGCTGGTAGCAGTGACCTTACCGGCGACGCGCGAAGTAGCGGTCGCCCGAACGCTCCAGCACCAGGTCCTGGTCGAACGTTTTGGACAGGTTCTCGGCGGTCAGCACGTCCTCGACCAGGCCCGCGACCACGGCACGTCCCTCGCGCAGCAACAGCGCGTGGGTGAACCCGGGCGGGATCTCCTCGACGTGGTGTGTGACGAGGACCATGGCGGGCGCGTCCGGGTCGAGCGCCAAATCGGACAACCGGGACACCAGGTCCTCGCGGCCACCCAGGTCGAGACCGGCCGCGGGCTCGTCGAGCAGCAGCAGCTCCGGGTCGGTCATGAGCGCGCGGGCGATGAGGGTGCGCTTGCGCTCGCCCTCGGACAGGGTGCCGTACTCGCGGTCGGCCAGGTGCCGGATGCCCAGGGCGGCCAGCAGCTCCTCGGCGCGGCCGGTGTCCATCCGGTCGTACTCCTCGCGCCAGCGCCCGATCACCGCGTACCCGGCGCTGACCACGACGTCGCTGACCTTCTCGTCGGCGGGGACGCGCGCGGCGATCGCGGCGGAGGTGAAACCGATGCGGGGGCGCAGGTCGAAGATGTTGGTGCGGCCGATCTGCTCGCCCAGCAGATGCAGCGACCCCGTGGTGGGGTGCAGTTCGGCGGCGGCGAGCCGCAGCAGCGTGGTCTTGCCCGCGCCGTTGGGGCCGAGCACCACCCAGCGTTCGTCCAGCTCGACGGACCAGTCGAGGCCCGCCAGCAGGTCGTTGCTGCCGCGGCGGACCCCCACCCCGGCCATCCGCACCACGAGATCGTCAAGGTCGTTCGGCTCGCTCACGCGCCCATTGTGTCCGCCGGTCGCCATCGCCGTCGCGCCGCCCCCGTCCACGTCGTGAGACGTCACACCGGGTAGCCGGATGTCGTGTCAGGATGCGCGTCGTGAGCACCTCCCGGGACCCGCGACGCCGCTTCTGGCGCAACCGCGCCGTGGATCTGGTGCTGGTCGCGTCGTGCGGGTGTAGCCCGACGCGGCACGGTCGCTGACCTGCCGCGTCTCGCCTCTTCCCGATTCTCACGCGACCTTACTGGGAGACCCCTGTGACTTCTGTCCTGCGTTCGACCGAGATCCACCCGCGCCTGATCGGAACCGCGCTCGAGGAGCTGCTGCACCCCGAGCGGCTGCTGTGGACGCCCACCCAGCTCGCCGGCCTGACCCGCACCGTCACGCTGGAGCTGGGTGCGCGGATCTCGGAGTTCCTGCACTTCGACGCCGACCAGCGGTGGTGGGCGCGGCTCGCCCTCACCGAGGGGATCGAGCTGTGGGTGCTGACCTGGCTGCCCGGGCAGGGCACCAAGCCGCACGACCACGGCGGCGCGGCCGGGTCGTTCACCGTGCTGCGCGGCGAGCTGTCCGAGGAGTACCGCTACCCCGGCGGGCCGATCCGGCAGCGCACCCACGTGACGGGCGACGGAATCGGGTTCGGCGCCGGGCGGGCGCACCAGGTGACCGGCGCGGGCACCGAGGCCGCGGCGAGCATCCACGCCTACTCGCCGCCGCTCGTGCCGACCCGCGAATACGCCAGTCTGGCTGACGTGCCCGCCGAGATCCCGCCGCTGCCGGGCATCCTGCGGTGATGAACATCGACGAGATGCTGGCCTCCGCCCGCGCCACCCTGGAGCGGGCCGAGCCCGCCGACGCGTGGCGGCTGCAGGCCGAGGGCGCGCTGATCGTGGACATCCGGCCGATCGGCTACCGGGAGGCCGAGGGCGAGATCCCCGGCGCGGTGCCGGTCGAGCGGATCCACCTGGAGTGGCGCCTCGACCCGGCGAGCGACCACCGGCTCCCCGGGGTGCGCCCGGACCGGCCGGTCGTCGTGGTGTGCAACGAGGGCTACGCGTCCAGCCTGGCGGCCGCCGACCTACGCCGGCTGGGACTGTCCCTGGCGACGGACCTGGTGGGCGGCTTCCGGGCCTGGCGCGCCGCCGGGCTGCCGGTGCAGCCGGGCGGCACGCCGGCGGTTCCCTGAGGGGAGTTGCTTCTGGGGTCGCGGCGGGGTGCGCTGCGTGGCTGCGGTGGGCGGGCGCGTGAGCGACAGGGCTGCCGGTGCACCCAAGCAGAACGCCGGCGATTCCCGGACGGGAGCCGTGGGACGCGGGCGGCGCGCTGAAACAAGCCGCGGAGCGGCGGTTCGCGGAGGCGTGCCGGTCACCACGACCGGCACGCCCACTCGCCTATCCGCAGGGGCACGCCCCTCGCTTACCCCGCCGGGAGTCGCTGAAGACCAGCGTGTAGCCGGATCCGGCGGGGGTCGTGACTTCTCCTTGACCGGTGGGAACTTCAGGCCACGGCGCGGGCCTTGGGCCCGGCCGTCTCCCGCACGACGCGCAGGACAGTGACCAGCGTGATCGCGGCGGTGAGCATCACGTAGAACGCCGGCGAGAGCCGGTAGCCGCTGGCCGAGATCAGCCACGTGGCGATGTAGGGCGCCGTGCCGCCGAACAGTGACACCGCGATGTTGTACGGGATGGCGATCGCGCCGGAGCGGATGCGCGGCGGGAACAACTCGGCCATCGTCGCCGACACCGCGCCGTCGTAGGCGGCGATCAGCAGGCCCAGCACGACCATCCCGAGGATCGCCAGGAACTCGTTGCCCAGCGACATCAGCAGCAGCGACGGCCAGGTCAGCAGGACGAACCCGGCGGTGCCCGCGATCAGCAACGGGCGGCGGCCGATCCGGTCGGACAGCGCACCGGCGAACGGCACCGCCACCGCGACCACGGCCAGGCACACCGTGGACGCGACGAACGACTGCACCTTCGTGAAGTGCAGCGTGGTCTGCAGGTAGCTGGGCATGAACGTCTGCAACGTCCAGTGCGCCACACCCTTGATCACGACCAGCCCGGCCAGCACCAGCATCGCCTTGCCACCGGTGCGGAAGGTCTCGCGCACCGGGCTCTCGGTGACCTCGCCCTTGGCCTCCAGCTCGCGGAACTCCGGCGTGTCCTGCAGCTTGAGCCGCAGGTAGAGACCGGCCAGCCCGAGCGGCAACGCCAGCAGGAACGGCAGCCGCCACGCCCACGAGGTCATCGTCGCGTCCCCGAACGACGCGGTCAGCAGCAACGCCAGCCCCGAGCCGAACACGAACGCGGCGAACCCGAAGGTGTCGGCGAAGCTGGAGAAGAACCCGCGCCGGTTCGGCGGCGCGTACTCGTACAACACCGTCACCGCGCTGGAGGTTTCGCCGCCCGCCGCGAACCCTTGCACCAGCCGCGCGACGACGAGCAGCAACGGCGCGAGCGCGCCGACCGCGTGGTAGGTCGGCAGCACACCGATCGCGAAGGTGGCCAGCGACGTGGTGAGCACGACGATCGCGAGCACCCGCTGGCGCCCGATCCGGTCGGCGAGCGGCCCGAAGAACAACCCGCCCAGCGGCCGGATCACGAACCCGGCGGCGAACACCGCGAACGTCGACAGCAGGGCGGCCGTCGGGTCGCCCGCGGCGAAGAAGTTCGCGGCGATGACGGTCGACAGGGTGCCGTAGATACCCATGTCGAACCATTCCACGAAGTGACCGGCACCCGCGGCGAGCAGCACTTTCCGGCTGGGCACCTGGCCGGTGCTCACGGTTTCGGGCACAGCGACCTGTTCAGACATGACGACCTCGTTGTCCGTGTCGGAGTGGGGATCAGCGGAGTTCCGCTTCCGCGATCATGCGGGAGACGGGGAATTCGACGGTGAAGCCGAGCAGTTTGCGGGCCTTCGCGTTGGACGTCGTGTAGTGCACCGCGGGACCGGGCAGGGATACGTCCACATAGTCCAGTCCGGCGCGGCGCGCCAGTTCCGGGACCAGCCAGTCGAAGTCGACCGAGTCGTCCGCGCCGAGACCGATCACCTCGCCGTCGAGGCCGGGGGTTTCGACGGCGGCGACCACACCGGCCGCCAGGTCGCGGGTGTCCAGGATGCCCATCCGGAACGGCGTCCCGTCCTCGCCGCGCGAGAGCACGAGCTTGGTCGTGCCGTCGTCGTGTGGTTCGAGCGCGGCGACCGCGGCCGCGTTGCCGAACGCCCGCTGCTGCTCGATCTTGCGGTGCAGGAAGAACCGCGGCCCGGAGAAGAAACTGTTACGGTCCAGCAGCTCGGCGGCGTCCTGGAAGTGGGAGAACCGCAGCACCACCGCCTCCAGCCCGCGGGTGCGGCGGTAGAAGTCCACAGTGTCCTCGGCGAGCTTCTTCGTCAGCCCGTACGCGCTCGTCGGCGCGCGCGGGTGGTCCTCGTCGAGCGGCTGGTAGACGGGTTTGCCCTCGGGGTAGACCTCGCCGGTGCTGGCGAGGACGAGCTTCGCGCCCGCCAGAGCCGCCGCTTCGGCCACGTTCGCGGTGCCGAGCACGTTGGTCTCGAACAGCGCCGCGTCGTCGGCCCGCTGCCAGGACATCCGGGCGGCCAGGTGCACCACCACGTCCGCGCCCGCGCAAACCGAAATCAGACCGTCCCGATCGGACAGTGGCAGGCTGACCGGCGGCGCGACGTCGATCGGCACCACGGTGTGGCCACGCTCTTCCAGCCGTCCGGTCAGCGTGCGGCCGAGCCGTCCCGCGGCCCCGGTGACAGCGATCCTCACCGGACCTCCCGCACCGGGGTGTGCACCGGGCCGAGGTAGCCGAGGCCGATGCTCACGCTGTCGGCCGCCTCGACGATCGTGCGCCCCAGGTCGGCCTCCCGCTCGTCGAGCGCGATCGCGGACAGCGCACCGGACAGCGAGATCGCGGCGACGACCGCGCCGGTGTGGTCCCGCACCGGCGCGGCGATGCACGCGCGGCCCAGCGCCAGCTCCTCGATCTCGGTCGAGTAGCCGCGGCTCGCGATCCGCGCGAGGTCGGCGTCCAGCGCCTCGAACGTCGTGATGGTGTGCGCGGTGAAGCCGTGCAGCGGCTCCGGGCCCAGCAGTTCCCGGCGCTGCTCCGGCGCGAGGCCCAGCAGCAGGCTCTTGCCCATGGCGGTGGCGTGCAGCGGGTTGCGCTGCCCCATCAGCGAAAACGACTTCTGCGCCAGCTGGCCTTCGACGTTGAGCAGGTAGAACAACTCGGCGCCGCGGCGCACCGCGACGTTCGCGCCGAGACCCAGTTCCCACGCCAGCCGCTGCGCGACCGGACGGGCCTGCCGGTAGATCGGGTCGTTGTTGAGCGCGATGCCCGCCATCGTCAGCACCGCCGGGCCGAGCTCGTAGAGCTGGCTCACCGGGTCGCGGCGGACCAGGTCGACCGACTCCAGCGTCGCGAGCAGCCGGGACGTGGTGGAGATGCCCAGCCCGACCTCCGCCGCGACGTCGGAGACCCGCAGCGCGGGCCGGCCGAGGGTGAAGGCGTTCAGCACGGCCGAGGCCCGCTCCACGCTCTGATTGCCACCACTTTCGGAAACCATGGCACGAAGTATGCGGAGGCTTTGCACATTCCGCAAGTCCCGTGCAAAGATTGGCAACCATGCGCATCGCCGAGGTGACGACCTACGTCTTGAAGCTGTCCGGTCCGCAGGCCTACCTGGGGAAGCTGGAGGACGGCAGCGAGCTGAGCGAGGACCGCGGTTACGTCGTGCGTGAACCGTGGCGCAGCCTCTACTCCGGCCGGTTCGAGACGATGCTCGTCCGCGTCACCGCCGAGGACGGCACCACCGGCTGGGGCGAGGCACTGGCACCGGTCGGCCCGGAGGTGCCCGCCGCGATCGTCGACCGGATGCTCGCCGGGTGGCTGACCGGCCGCGAGATCACCGGCGTCCGCCCGCTCTGGCTCGGCCTGCGGGACCTGATGCGTGAGCGCGGGCATCTGGTCGGGCACCAGGCCGACGCGCTGGCCGCGGTCGACATCGCGCTGTGGGACCTCTACGGCAAGCTGACCGGCCTGCCGGTGGCCGACCTGCTCGGCGGGGCGGTGCGCACGCACGTCCCGGCCTACATCTCCGGCCTCGCCCGCTCCACCGACGCCGAGCGCGCCGCGCTGGCCGCGGACTGGGTCACCAAGGGGGCGACCCTGGTCAAACTGGCCCTGGGCAAGGGAATCGAGGCGGACCTGGCCACCTTCGACGCGGTCGCCGAGGCCGTGCCGGCGATGCGGATCGCGGTCGACGCGCACTGGGCGTACCGGATCGGCGAGGCCGTCGAGCTGGGCCAGGAGTTGGACCGGCGCAAGGCGCTGTTCTTCGAGGCACCGCTGGTGCCCGAGGACGTCGACGGGCACGCCGAGCTGGCCGGGCGCATCCGCACGCCGGTCGCGGTCGGCGAGGCGATGCGCAACCGCTACGAGTTCGCCGACTGGCTCGGCCGCCGCGCCCTGCGACTGGCGCAGCCGGACGTGGCCCGCACCGGCATCACCGAGGCGATGTCGATCGCGGAACTCGCGTCGGCCCACCACGTGCCGGTCGCCTGCCACCACTCGGTCGGCCTGGGCATCGCGCTCGCCGCCGGGATCCACGTGTGCGCGGCCAGCGCGGACACGCCGTTCTTCGAGTACCAGCCGGACACCGTCCCGGTCGCGCAGAGCATCCTGCGCACCCCACTGACCGCCGGGCCGACGGGGTTCGCCGTGCCGGCCGGGCCCGGGCTGGGCATCGACGTCGACACCGACCTGATCACGAAACTCGCGAAGGAGAACTGACTCGTGCCGGACACACCCACCGGTCTCATCCCCATCCTGGCCACGCCGTTCACCGCGGACGGCGAGCTGGACCTGCCGTCGCTGCGGTCGCTGGTGGAGTTCCAGCTCTCCTGCGGCGTCGACGGGCTCGCCGTGTTCGGCATGGCCAGCGAGGGGTTCGCGCTGACCGCGGCCGAGCGGGAGGTCATCCTGCGCGAGGTGCGGGCGATGACGTCGCTGCCGGTCGTCGCCGGGGTCAACGGCACCAGCACCGTGACGGCGCTGGAACAGGTCCGCGCCGCGGGTGACGGCGGGGCGGACCAGGTCATGGTGCTGCCGCCGTTCCTGGCCAAACCGTCGCCGGCGCAGGTCGTCGAGTTCTTCACCGAGGTCGCCGGCGCCGGGGTGCCGGTGATGATCCAGGACGCGCCGGGCGTGACCGGCGTGCCGGTCGACGTGGCGGCGGTGACCGCGCTCACCGGTGTCGAGGGCATCACCTCGATCAAGGTGGAGGCGCCGCCGACACCGTCCAAAGTGGCCGCGGTGCGGGATGCCGCGGGGCTGGCCGTCCTCGGCGGGCAGAACGCGCAGGCGCTGATCGAGGAGTACGACAACGGCGCGGTCGGCACGATGCCGGCGTGCGAGTTCACCGACGTCCTGCGGTCCATTCTGGACGATCTCGCGGGCGGGCGGCGGGCCGAGGCGCGGGCGGAGTTCACCCGGCTCCTGCCGTTGATCCACCTCGGGGTCCGGCCGGGACAGGCCTGGGCCGTGCACAAGGAGGTGCTGGTGCGGCGCGGGATCATCGAGACGGCCACCGTGCGGCTGCCCGCCCGGCCGCTGGAGCCGATCACGGCGAAGGCGCTGGCCGAGGTCCTGGACGAGCTGGCGCTGCCGGCGTGGCGCCGGTGAGGGGCGTCCTGATCGTCGGCGGCGGCTCGGACATCGGGCGGGCGATCGCCGCGGCGTTCCCGGACGACCACGTGGTCGGCGCCGGGCTGGAGCCCGTGACAGACCCGGCGTTCGACGCGTACGTGGTCGCCGACTGCGCGACCCCGGCGGGTGCGGAAGCAGCCGTCGGTGCGCTCGACCGGCTGGACGTGCTGGTGCTGGCGGCGGCCTCGCAACCGGTGGCGGCCGCCGCGGAAGCGACCGACGAGCAGTGGCGCGCGGCGATCGCGAACACGCTGGACGCGGCGTTCTACCCGGCGCGGGCCGCGCTGCGGGTGATGCCGGCCGGGAGCAGCATCGTCGCCGTGACGTCGGTGAACGGCTTCCTGGCCGCGCCCGGCCTCCCCGGCTACGCGGCGGCGAAGGCCGGGGTGGACGGCCTGGTGCGGCAGCTGGCGCTGGAGTACGGCCCGCGCGGGATCCGGGTCAACGCGGTCGCGCCGGGCATGATCGGCTCGGCTGACCTGCCCGCCGTGGCGGAGGGCTACCCACTGCGCCGCACCGGCGAGCCACGCGAGGTCGCCGACGCCGTGGCGTTCCTGGCATCCCCGCGGGCGTCGTTCATCACCGGCGTGGTGCTCCCGGTCGACGGCGGGCTGTCGATCGCCTCGCCCGCCGCGTTCCTCCGGCCGGACCTGCGCGCCCGGTTCCTGTAGAACTCGCGCCCAGGAACGTAGGACTCGCGCCAGCCCGCGCGAGTCCTGCGCTCGGGCGCGCGAGTTCTGCGCTCAGGCGAGCACCACCTTGCCCAGCTCGGCAGGCGTCGCCAGGAGGTCGTGCCGCGGCAGGATCCGCACGGTGTAACCGAGGGAGCCGGCCCGGGGCAGCCGCAGCGTCGCGGTGTACTCGCCCTCCTGGGACGGCTCCATCCGCACCGTCATGGGCTCCGCCAGTTCGTCGGTGTCACCGACGCGGCCGACAACCGTCTGGACCTCCACTTCGGACGGCGCCAGCCCGGCCAGGTCCACCTTCGCCCGCACGCGGACCTCGTCGCCGACCACCAGGCGCTCCTGCGCCTCCACCGTCAGCTCCGTGTCCAGCACCCGCACCTGCCGCCACACCGCGTCGACCCGCCGTCGGTACTCCGCCAGCGACCGCGCGCCCGCGTAGCCGTCGGCGCTCGCCGCCGCGCTGGTCACGGCTGCCGGGTGGTAGGCCGTCTCGACGTACTCGCGCACCATCCGCGACGCCTGCACCCGCGGTCCCAGCTCGTCGAGCGTGTGCCACACCATCGACATCCACTCGCGCGGCACACCGGCCTCGTCGCGCTCGTAGAACAGCGGCGCCACCTGCTGGCCCAGCAGGTCGTACAACGCGGCCGACTCGAGCTCGTCCCGGCGCAGCGGGTCGGTGACGCCGTCCGCGGTCGGGATGGCCCAGCCGTTGCTGCCGTCGTAGCACTCGTCCCACCAACCGTCCTTGATGGACAGGTTGAGACCGCCGTTGAGCGCCGACTTCATGCCCGACGTACCGCACGCCTCGAGCGGGCGGGTCGGGTTGTTCAGCCACACGTCGCAGCCGCGGTAGAGGTAGCGCGCCATCGACATGTCGTAGTCGGGCAGGAACACCATCCGCCGCCGGATCGCCGGATCGTCGGTGAACCGCACGACCTGCTGGATCAGCGCCTTGCCGCCCTCGTCGGCCGGGTGCGACTTGCCCGCGACCACGATCTGCAGCGGCCGCTGTTCGTCCAGCAGCAGCGCACGCAGCCGCTCCGGATCGCGCAGCATCAGCGTCAGCCGCTTGTAGGTGGGCACCCGGCGGGCGAATCCGACGGTCAGCACGTCCGGGTCGAAGACCTGGTTGATCCAGCCGAGCTCGAGTGCGGAAGCGCCGCGCTGGAGCCAGGCGTTGCGCACCCGCCGCCGCACCTCGTGCACGAGCTTCTGCCGCAGGTCGCGGCGCAGCGCCCACAGCTCCTCATCGGACACACCCATCTGGCTGGGCAGTTTGCCGTCGTGTCCCCAGGCCTTGTGCTTGCCGCCCAGCAGTGCGGTCATCTCGCGCGCCACCCACGTCGGCCCGTGCACGCCGTTGGTGACCGACGAGATCGGCACCTCCGCGTCGTCGAAACCGGGCCACAGCCGGGCGAACATGCGGCGCGAGACCCGGCCGTGCAACCGGGACACGCCGTTGGACCGCTGCGCCAGCCGCAGGCCCATGTGGGCCATGTTGAACATGCCCGGGTTGTCCTCGGCCCCGAGCGCCAGTACGCGCTGCAGCTCCAGACCGGGCAGCAGGCGGCCGTCGCCGAAGTAGTGCCGCACCAGGTCCACCGGGAACCGGTCGATGCCCGCGGGCACCGGGGTGTGCGTGGTGAAGACCGTGCCCGCGCGCACGGCGGAGAGGGCCTCGTCGAACTGCAGGCCGTGCTCGGAGATGATCTCGCGAGCCCGCTCCAGGCCGAGAAACCCGGCGTGGCCCTCGTTGGTGTGGAACACCTCCGGCTGCGGGTGACCGGTCAGCTCACAGTAGCGCCGGACTGCGCGCATGCCCCCGATGCCGGCGAGGATCTCCTGCCGGATGCGGTGGTCCGCGTCGCCGCCGTAGAGCCGGTCGGTGACGCGGCGCAGGTCCTCGTCGTTGGCGTCGATGTCGGTGTCCAGCAGCAGCAACGGCACGCGGCCCACCTGCGCCTGCCACACCTGCGCGTACAGGTCACGGCCACCGGGCATCGCGACGTGCACCAGCACCGGTTCGGAATCGCGCTCGGTGAGCAGTTCCAGCGGCAGCGCACTCGGCTCGATCACCGGGTAGTGCTCGACCTGCCAGCCGTCCAGCGACAGCGCCTGCCGGAAGTAGCCCGACCGGTACAGCGGGCCGACCCCGATCAGCGGCACCCCCAGATCGGAAGCGGCCTTGAGGTGGTCGCCCGCGAGCACGCCCAGGCCGCCGGAGTAGTTCGGCAGCGCCTCGTGCACGCCGAACTCCATCGAGAAGTACGCGATCGCCGACGGCGCCTGATCGCCCTCGGGGTGCTTCTGGTACCAGCGGTCCTCGGTGAGGTAGCGGTGGAGGTCCTCGGTCATCGCGCGGGCGCGGGCGAGGAAGTCCTCGTCGGCGGCGAGCTCCTCCAGGCGCGCGGGCGGCACCGCGGTGAGCATCCGGAGCGGGTCGCGCACGCGGCGGAACAGCTCGTCGTCCATCGACGCGAACAGGTCCCGGGTCGGCGGGTGCCACGTCCAGCGCAGGTTGGTGGCCAGCGCGCGCAACCCGGCCAGCGGCTCCGGGAGGCTCGCGCGGACGGTGAACCGGCGGATTGCTCTCATGGGGATCGACGATATCGGTAAGGTGCGCTGCGACAAGCGTGACGGACGACGAGGGGGCCGGGGTGCGGCGATCGCTGATGGCGCTGACCGGGGTGGTGGCACTCGGCTTGGCGGGGTGCGGAGGCGGTAAGTCCGCGCAGCTGAGCGAGGGTGACGTGGCGGGGCTGCCCGTCACCCACTTCGAGAGCGGGCTGAAACCGAACGCGCCCGAGCCGGACCTCGACGTCACCAACGTCAGCGACGAGGAGGCCGACCGCCTCGCGGTCGCCACCATCGCCGACGTCCAGGACTACTGGTCGGCCACGATGCCGTCGTCGTTCGACCTGGAGTTCGAGCCGGTGGAGTCGCTGCTGTCCTACGACTCCGACGGCGAGAACCAGGAGAACGGCTGCGGCGACACCCGCCGCAACGCCAACGCGTTCTACTGCAGCCGCGACGACTCGGTCGCCTGGGACCGCGGTGTGCTGCTGCCGACCATGATGGACCAGTTCGGCCCGCTGTCCGTGGTCACCGTGCTGGCGCACGAGTTCGGGCACGCCGTGCAGTACCGCCTCGGCGACAAGGCGGGCATCTCCCGCAACACGCCCACGATCGTGAAGGAGCAGCAGGCCGACTGCTTCGCGGGTGGCTATTACCGCTGGGTGGCCGAGAGCAAGAGCAAGTACTTCGACGTGTCGACCTCCGACGGGCTGAACTCGGCGTTGTCGTCGCTGTTCCTGGTGCGCGACAGCGCGGGCACCTCGGCCACCGACCGCTCCGCGCACGGCACCGGGTTCGACCGCACCTACGCGTTCCAGATCGGGTTCGAGGACGGGCCGCAGGAGTGCGCCGCGATGACCATGGAGAACATCCAGCCGCGCCTCACCGAACGGCCCTTCGACTCCGGCGACCGCGACGGCGACATCGACGTCGACGCTGAGGCGATCGATCTGCTGAAGGACAGCCTTGACGCCGCGTTCTCCGGTGCCGGCGCGCAGGGGCCGGAGATCGTGGACGACGGCGGGTCCTGCCCGGCGGGACCGTCGACACCACCCGCCTCCTACTGCGCGGACGACAACACGGTGAGCATCGACCTCGACGAACTGGCCGAACTGGGCCGACCGGTGGACCAGAAGGGCGAATTCACCGGTTCGGGCAGCGGCGGACACGGCGACTTCGCGGCGTTCGCCGAAGTCGCGTCCCGGTACGCGCTGGGGATCCAGAAGGGCGTGGGCGCGTCGCTGGACAACGCCAACGCGGGCTTGCGCACGGCGTGCCTCGTGGGCGCGTGGGCCGCGGTGGCCGCCTCACCGGGGCAGGAGATGCGCCTGTCGGCAGGCGACCTCGACGAGGCGATCTCCGATCTCCTGCGGCCCGACTCGCTGGTGGCGGCGGACGTCGCGGGCAAGCCCGCGGCGAGCGGCTTCAACCGGGTGGAGGCCATGCGGACCGGCTACCTCGAGGGTTCCGGCCCGTGCTCGACCCAGTACGGCTGACCGGCCGTCGGGTTGGGACTCGCGCGGCGAGTCCCAACCCGAGGCGTCAGAACAGCGCGGAGGCCAGGTTGCGGCGCGCGGTCGCGACCCGCTCGTCGGACGGGTCGAACAGCTCGAACAGGCTCACCAGGTGTTCGCGTACGCGGTTGCGGTCCGCACCGGCCGTGCGCCGCACGGCGTCGACGAGCCGGGTGAAGCCGTCCTCGACCTTGCCGGTGGCCACCTCGTAGTCGGCCGCGGCGAACTGGGCGTCCAGGTCGGCCGGGTCGGCCTCGGCGCGCGCAACCGCGGACGGGTCGGCCTCGGCGGCCCTGGCGGCGAACTTGACCTGCGCGAGCGCGGCCTTGGCCCGCTCGTTGGCCGGCTCCGAGTCGAGGATCCGCTGGTAGGCCGCCTCAGCCTCGGCGAAGTCCCCGCGCTCGAACGCGGCCTCGGCCTCGGCGAAGCGCGGGTCCTCGGGCGCCTCCGCGGCATCGCCGTCCGGCGGGATACCGGGGAGCTTGTCCCGCAGGGCGTCCAGGAGCCGGTCGAGCCACTGGCGGATCTCCGGCTCCGGCAGTGCGCCGGTGAAGGCGTCGACCGGCTGCCCGCCCGCGATCGCCACGACCATGGGGATCGATTGGGCCCGGAACGCCTGCGCGATCCGCGGGTTCGCGTCGACGTCGACCTTCGCCAGCGCCCAGGCACCGCCGGACTGCGCGGCCAGGCGCTCCAGCACCGGGCTGAGCTGCTTGCACGGCCCGCACCAGTCGGCCCACAGGTCGACCACGACGAGCTGCTGCATCGAACGCTCGACCACGTCGGCCTGGAACGAGGCCTCGGTGACGTCGATGACGGTCGCGGACGCGGGCCGGCCACCTTCCGCCGCGCCACCGCTGGGTTGGGCCGGGGCGTTGCGTGAGGCCTCGGCGCGCGCCTTGAGCCCGGACAGGTCCACCGCGCCGGACAGCGCGGCGGACATGGCGGCTGAGTTGGCTGCTGATGCGCGTGGATCTGTCACGGTTCCATCCTGGCACGTACCGTCCGCGGTTTCACCGCAGGTGTTCCTCCAACCGTTCCACCTTCGCCTCCAACTGACCGTTGTCGTAGCCGGGCCGGATATCGGCCTTGAGGACCAGTGACACGCGCGCGGCGCCCTCGCCCGCGGCGTCGACGGCCCGCTTGACCACGTCCATGACCTCGTCCCAGGACTCGCCCTCGACGTTGGTGAACATCGCGTTCGTCGAGTTCGGCAGCCCGGAGTCGCGCACGACCCGCACCGCCCTGGCGACCGCTTCGCTGACCCCGCCGTCGGGGTCCCCACCGGACGGGCTGACGCTGAAGGCGACGATCATCGACTCTCCTCACGTTCCGGGCGCATCCCGGGTGTTTCCCAGGGCGCTGCGCACCACCCTGCCCCCTCGGTCAAGAACCCGCTGGTAGCTTCCCTGCCATGAACCGGTCGCTGCCCTTCGACCCGATCGCCCGCGCCGCACATCTGTGGGAGGAGCGGATCGGGCCGTCGACGACCATGGCCGCGGTCACCGGCCTGATGCGCGTGCAGCAGATCGTCCAGTCGGCGGTCGACGGCGCGCTCAAGCCGCACAACCTGACCTTCGCGCGCTACGAGGCGCTGGTGCTGCTCTCGTTCGCGCGGCGCGAATCGCTGCCGATGCGCGTGATGGGCGAGCGGTTGCAGCTGCACCCCACCAGCGTCACCAACATCGTGGACCGCCTGGAGAAGGACGGGCTGGTCAAACGGGTCCCGCACCCCACCGACCGGCGCACCACGCTGGTCGAGATCACCGGAGACGGGCACGCCCGGCTCGAGGACGCCACCAAGGCGGTCACCGACATCGACTTCGGCCTGGTCGGCCTCACCACCAAGCAGACCGAGCAGCTGTCCGAGCTGCTCACCAAGGTGCGCAAGGCCACCGGCGACTTCGAGGGGTAGGCAGCGCGACGCGCGTCGCCCCGGCGGTTGCGGGGCGACGCCGCGCGCGGGAGTCAGGCGGAGACGGTCTCGCGGACGATCAGCCCGGTGCCACCGTGGGTGAGGCGCTGCGGGCCGTCCAGCTTGCCGGTGCGCAGGGCCCACGTCTCGAACCACCAGGTGAACAGCGGCGGAATGCTCGCGAGCAGCGCCATGATCACCGTCTTGGGGCGCCAGCCGAGCGGCTTGGCCACGGCCAGCGTGACGACCAGGTAGATCACGAAGACGGCACCGTGCACCGCACCGACGATCGGCACACCGCCGTCGTTCGGGGCGTCGACGACGTACTTCAGGAACATCCCGATCAGCAAACCCGCCCAGGACAGGGCCTCGGCGACGGCGGCCACGCGAAATACGAGAGCGGCCTTGCTGGTCACTGCTTTCCTCCTCGTGAGAAGAACATGAGAAAACGTCCGATGCCGGTACGTACAACCACGCTGTCGGACGTCTCGGTACCCAGTGTGCGCCGTGATCGTGGTCACCGGAACTCCGGGGGTCGTGATCATCATCACCGGAACCCGCGATTGCGTGGCGCAGGCCACATCCGACTCGTCCACAAAGGATCAGCGCGCCATTTCGGACGTCCCGCTCCACCGCCCGGGAACGGGTGACGGTTGACACAGCCCTGTCCCGGGGTGTGGAATGCCCACCGCTATGACAACGTTGTCGTCAGGTTCGCGGAAGGCGACCCGCCGCGCCACGATGAACGACGTCGCGCGGCTGGCCGGCGTCAGCGTCAAGACGGTGTCCCGGGTGGTCAACGACGAGCCGTCGGTGCATCCGGACACCGCCGAACGCGTGCTCGCCGCCATCGACGAGCTGGGCTTCCGGCGCAACCTCGGTGCGCGCAACCTCCGCCGCGGCTCCAGCAGCGGCACGCTCGGCCTGGTGGTCGAAGACGTCGGCAACCCCTTCTACTCCGAGCTGACCCGCGCGGTCGAGAAGGTCGCCACCGCGTTCGGGCGGCACGTGCTGTCCGGCTCGTCCGAGGAGGACGCCGAGCGCGAGCGCGAGCTGGCGCTGGAGTTCTGCTCGCGCCGCGTGGACGGGCTCATCGTCGTCCCGGCAGGCACGCAGCACGGCTACCTCGTCCCGGAGGTGTGCGCGGGCACGCCGGTGGTGTTCGTCGACCGGCCCGCGGGCGACATCCCGGCCGACACCGTGCTGGTCGACAACGCCGCGGGCACCGGCGCCGCGGTGGAGCACCTCGTCCGGCACGGGCACCGCCGGATCGCTTTCCTCGGCGACCGGCCGGACATCTACACCGCGGCCGAGCGCCTGCGCGGATTCCGCGAGGGCTGCGCCCGCGCCGGCTTGCCCCGCGACGAGCGGCTGGCCATCCTGCGACCGCCGACGCCGGAGGGCATCGCCGACGCCGTGCACCGCCTGCTCCGCGGGCCCGCCCCCGCCACCGCGATCATCGCGGGCAACAACCGCGTCACGGTCCACCTGCTGCGCGCGCTGACCCACGTCACGCCGCGCCCCGCCGTCGTCGGTTTCGACGACTTCGAACTCGCCGACCTGCTCGACCCGCCGGTCACCGTCGTCGCGCACGACGTGAGCCGTCTCGGGTCGGCGGCGGCCGAGCTGTTGTTCGCACGCATCAACGGCGATGCCTCCGCTCCGAGAAAGGTTGTCCTGCCAGTGCGTCTCGTTCCCCGCGGCTCCGGAGAGGTGGCCCCGTGACCACCCCGATCAAGCTGCCGGCCAACCAGCCCGCCCAGTTCTACCGCGGCGGGGCGGCCATCGCCGCGTTGCGCGGTGCATCCACTGCGGCCTCTGCGTCCCCGGGTTCGTTCGGCCCGGAGGACTGGGTCGCGTCCACCACGACCCGCTTCGGCCAGGACGAGGCCGGGCTGTCCCACCTCCCCGACGGCCGGCTGCTGCGCGACGCGGTGCGCGCCGACCCGGAGTCCTGGCTCGGCCCGGCGCACGTCGCCGCGTTCCGCGACTCGACCGCGCTGCTGGTGAAACTGCTCGACGCCGGTCAGCGGCTGCCGGTGCACTTCCACCCCACCGACGGGTTCGCGCGCGAGCACTTCGACTCGCACTTCGGCAAGACGGAGGCGTGGATCGTCATCGGCACCAGCGGTGACGACCCCCGCGTGTACCCCGGATTCCGGGAAGCGGTGACCCCCTCGACCGTGGCCGAGTGGGTCCACGAACAGGACACCGCCGCGATGCTGGGCGCGCTGAACAGCGTCCCGGTGCGCCCCGGCGACACGGTCTACATCCCGGCGGGCCTGCCGCACGCCATCGGCGAGGGTGTCTTCGTCGTCGAGCTGCAGCAGCCGACCGACTTCTCGCTGACCATCGAGTGGCGCGACTTCCTGGACAACCCCGAGCAGGGGCACCTCGGGCTCGGGTTCGACACCGCACTGGAGGCGCTGGACACCTCCGGCTGGGGCCCCGACCGGCTCGGCGACATCGTCAAGCACACCGCGGGGGACCCCGGCGACACCGTCGACCTGCTGGCCGGAGGATCGGCCGGGTTCTTCCGTGCCGACCAGCTGCGCCCGTCCCCCGCGCTCGCGCTCGACCCGTCCTTCGCCGTGCTCGTGGCGCTCGAGGGCGGCGGCACGCTGCGCACCGAACGCGGCGGTGAGGTGGCCGTCGCCAAGGGCGAGACGCTCGTCGTCCCGCACGCCGCCGGGCAGCTCGAGCTCACGGGCGAGCTGACAATCATCCGCTGCCGCCCACCAGCTCCCGGAGTGCGCTGATGAACGACACCGTCCTGCTCGACGCGCGGAACCTGGTGAAGCACTACGGTTCGGTGGAAGCGCTGCGCGGCGCCTCCTTCCAGGCCCGCGCGGGTGAGGTGACCGCACTGATCGGCGACAACGGCGCGGGCAAGTCGACCCTCGTCAAATGCCTGTCCGGTGCGGAACAACCGACCTCGGGGGAGATCCTGCTGGACGGCAGGACGGTGTCGCTCGACTCGCCCACCACCGCGCGCAAGCTCGGTATCGAAACCGTGTACCAGGACCTCGCCGTCGCCCCCGAGCTCGATCCGGCGGCGAACCTGTTCCTCGGCAGGGAGATCCCGCGCAAGGGGATCCTCGGCAAGCTCGGCATGCTCGACAAGGCCGAGATGCGGCGGCGCGCCGTCGAGGAGTTCGACCGGCTCGGCGTGACGCTGCAGAGCACCGACGTGCCGATCGGGTCGCTGTCCGGCGGGCAGCGGCAGAGCGTCGCCGTGGCGCGATCGGTGGTGTGGGCCTCGAAGGTCGTGTTCATGGACGAACCGACCGCCGCGCTCGGTGTGGTGCAACGGGAACGCGTGCTGGAGGTGATCCGCCGCGTGCGGGACCAGGGCATCGCGGTGGTGCTGATCAGCCACAACATGCCCGAGGTGCTGTCCGTCGCCGACCGGGTCGAGGTGCTGCGGCTGGGCACGCGGGTGGCGCGGTTCGTCGCGGCGGAGACCGAGCTCGAGGACCTGGTGGCGGCGATGACCGGCGCCTTGACCCAGGAGGAGGCGGCGTGAGCACGGCGATCCAGACCAAGGTGGACGGTGGCGTCGGCAAACGGCCGCTCGGGCAGCGGCTGATCGGCGCCAACACGTTCTGGATCGCGCTGGTGCTGATCGCGCTGATCGCGGTGTTCACCGCGCTGGCGCCGAACGAGTTCGCCACGGTGTTCACCTTCCAGACGCTGCTCATCGAGACGTCGGTGCTGCTCGTGTTGTCGGTCGGGATGACCTTCGTGATCATCACGTCCGGTATCGACCTGTCGGTCGGTTCGGTGCTGATCTTCGCCGGGATGGTGGCGGGCAAGACGATGGAGTGGCTGTCCGGCGGCAACGCGAGCACCGCGGGCTGGGGCGTGATCGCGGTCGGGCTCATCGCCGCGGTGCTGGGCGGGACCGTGTGGGGCCTGATCAACGGACTCCTCATCGCAGTCGCGAAGATCCCGCCGCTGATCGTCACGCTCGGCTCGATGGGTGCCGCGCTCGGCGCCGCGTACCTGCTCAACGCCGGGTCCGACGTGCGCAGCGTGCCGACGGTGCTCAACCGCACACTCGGCTACGGCACGTCGTTCGGCGGCATCCCGAACCTGGTGCTGGTGGCCGTCGTGATCACGCTGATCGGGGCGTGGCTGCTGCACACCACGCGGTTCGGCCGCTACACCTACGCCGTCGGCTCCAACGCCGAGGCCGCGCGGCGCTCCGGCATCGCCGTCACCGCGCACCTGCTCAAGGTGTACCTGCTGACGGGGTTCCTCGCCGGGGTGGCGGGGTTCATGTCGCTGGCCTACTACGCCTCGACCACGATCACCGCGCACACCAACGACAACCTCAACGCGATCGCCGCCACCGTGATGGGCGGGACGAGCCTGTTCGGTGGAGTCGGCTCGGTGCTGGGCACCGTGATCGGGGTGTTCATCCCCGCGGTGCTGAAGAAGGGCTTCAACATCACCCATGTGCAGGACTTCTGGCAGATGATCGCGGTGGGCGCCGTGCTGGTCGCCGCCGTGTGGTTCGACCAGCGGCGCCGTCGCACGCGCAATTCCCGGTGACATCCGTACGACGAGGTAGGGAGAGGGATCGGATGAAGGTGGCGAAGATCGCCGGACTCGCGGCGGCCGCGGTGCTGCTCGCCGCGTGCGGATCGGGCCAGGTCGGTGATTCCGGCGGAGGCTCGGACGGCAACACCAAACGGCTCACGCTGATCCCGGGTGTGCAGGCCGAGCCGTTCTACATCTCGATGCAGTGCGGCGCGCAGGCCGAGGCGCAGAAGCTCGGCTACACGCTGGACACGTCGGCGCCGCAGAAGTTCGACGCGGCGTTGCAGACGGAGAAGGTCAACGCGCTCGGGTCCAATCCGCCGGACGCGCTGCTGATCGCGCCGACCGACGACACCGCGATGCTGGCGCCGATCCAGCAGGTCTCCTCGCGCGGGGTGAAGATCGTCGAGGTGGACACGGCGCTGAAGGACACGAGCGTCGCGGTGTCGTCGATCTCGTCGGACAGCGCGGAGGGCGGCCGGATGGCGGCCGACACGCTGGCGCAGCTGGCCGGCGGCAAGTCCGGTTCGGTGCTGGTGCTGGACACGATCGCGGGCACCTCGACGACGAACGCGCGCGCGGCCGGCTTCGAGGAGCAACTGAGCAAGTACCCGAACCTCACCTCCGCGGGGATCCAGTTCACGCAGAACGAGCCGGAACAGGCGGCGTCGAAGGTGACCGCGGCGCTGGCGTCCACACCGGACCTCGTCGGGATCTTCGCGACCAACCTGAACACCGGCGAAGGCGCGGCGACCGGACTGCGCAACGCGGGCAAGGTCGGCCAGGTCAACCTGATCGGTTTCGACGCCAGCCCGTCCGAAGTGGAAGGTCTGCGCAACGGCGAGTACCAGGCTCTCATCGCGCAGGACCCGCAGATGATCGGGCAACAGGGTGTGCAGCAGGCGGTGGCCGCGCTGGAGGGCAAGCCGGTGACGCGCAACCTCACCGCGCCGCTGCACGCGATCACGAAGGCGGACATGGACGCGAACCAGCAGTACTTCTACAAGCAGTCCTGCTGAGGGGACCGGGAAGGTGCGCTCGTGGGGGTGCGCACCTTCCCGGTGATCGCCGGCTGGGACCGCGCTGCCCCGGCGCTCACCGAGGATCGGCGGGCAGCGGTTTGTGGCTGGTGACGCCGAGCCGGTTGAACGCGTTGATCACCGTCGCCGCCCAGGCGACCGCGACGTACTGTTCCTCGGTGAACACGCGCGTCGCCTCCGCGTAGACGTCGTCGGGCACGTCCTGGTGTTGCGGCAGGCGCGTCATGGCGTCGGTCAGCGCGAGCGCGGCGCGTTCCTGCTCGGTGTAGAGGGGGGTTTCCCACCACGCGGACAGCATGAGGATCCGCCGGTCGGTCTCCCCCAGCTTGCGCGCGTCGCGGGAGTGCGAGTCGATGCAGTACGCGCAGCCGTTGATCATCGACGCCCGGATCTTCACGAGCTCGATCAGCCGCTGGTCCAGCCCCGCGTTCGCGGCGGCCTTCTCCACGGCGGTGTTGGCGGCGACCAGGGCCTTGAACGCCTCGGGTACCGCAGGGGACAACTGGATCCGCTCGGTCATGGCACCCACACTAGTCCGCACTGGACCACGAGCATGGTCCAGTTGCCCGCCATCCTCGTGGTCCGGTTCCGAGGTGTGCCTCGGTGCCCGCCGCCGCGTTCGAGGACCCGTCGCTGCCGAAGTTCCGCGCGGTGGAAGCGCCGCGGACGGGATGCGGGAGGTTTCGCCCTGAGCGGATGTGCCGGTCCCCGGCGCGATCCACCGCTAGCGTCGGCTGCGTGGAGATCGAGGAGTTGACGCCGAACCTGTCCGTGCTGCGGGACGGCGCCTGGCAGTGCTACCTGTGGCGGGAGGGCGGGCGCTCGATGCTCGTCGACACCGGCGCGCCCGGCCTGGGCGACCGGATCCGGGACGCCGTGGGCAGCGTGGACACCGTGGTGCTCACCCACTTCCACGCCGATCACACCGGGTCGGCGGCACACGTGCGCGAGTGGAGCGGGGCAACGGTCGTCGCGGGCGCCGGGGACGCGGCGATCATCCGCGGTGAGGTGGCTGGCCCGCCCCCGGTGCTGGAGGACTGGGAGCGCCCGCTCTTCGAGCGCGTCACCACGGGTCTGCCGTGGACGGTGCCGCCGGTGCGGGTGGACCGCGAGGTCTCCGACGGCGACGAGCTCGACAACGGCGCGCAGGTTCTCGCGCTCCCCGGCCACACCGAGGGCAGCATCGCGCTGTACCTGCCGCAGCACCGCGTTCTGTTCACCGGCGACACCGCGGCCCACTTCGAGGGACGGGTCATGCTCGGCACGTTCAACCTCGACCGCGAGCGCACCGCCGCGGGGTTGCGCAAGCTCGCCGCGCTCGACGTCGAGGTGGCCTGCTTCGGGCACGGCGAACCGATCGTCGAGGCCGCGGGCGAACGACTACGAGCGGCCGGCGTGTAGCGCGGCGAGCAGTTCGTCGGCCGCGGTGTACGGGTCGAGCTCGCGGTCGACCACCTTGCGCGCCACCGCGGGCAGGTGCCCGCCGTCGTGCAGGTCGGCCAGCCGCGCCTGCAACTCGCGCAGTGCGATGGCGGCCACCTCGTCCGCGGCCCGCTTCGCGCGGCGGCGCTCCAGCTCGCCGTGCGCGGTCAGCCAGTCGTGGTGCTCGGCCAGCGCCTTGACGACGTCCTGCACACCTTCGCCGCGCGCCGCCACGGTGCGCACGATCGGCTGCCGCCAGCTCTGCCCGCGGATCTCCCGGCGCGCGTAGGCGATCATCTGCTTGAGGTCGCGCACCACCGTTTCCGCGCCGTCGCGGTCGGCCTTGTTGACCACGAACACGTCGGCGATCTCCAGCACCCCGGCCTTGGCGGCCTGGATGCCGTCACCGAGCCCCGGCGCCAGCAGCACCACCGTGGTGTCAGCCAGTTTCACGACATCCACTTCGGACTGTCCGACCCCGACGGTTTCGATGAGGATCACGTCGAACCCGGCGGCGTCGAGCACGCGCACCGCCTGCGGCGTTGCCCACGAGAGGCCGCCCAGGTGACCACGGGTGGCCATCGAGCGGATGAACACGCCGGGATCGGTGGCGTGCTCGGTCATCCGGATCCGGTCGCCGAGCAGCGCGCCGCCGGAGAACGGCGACGACGGGTCGATCGCGAGCACGCCGACGCGGTTGCCCTCGGCGCGCAGCGCGGACAGCAACATCGACGTCGAGGTCGACTTGCCGACCCCGGGCGGCCCGGTCACGCCGATGACCCGGGCGTGCCCGGTGTGGGGCGTGAGCGCGGCTGCCACCTCGCGCAACCGCGGGCTCGCGTCCTCGACCAGGGAGATCAGCTTGGCGACCGCGCGCGGTTGTCCGTCCTGCGCGCGGTCGACGAGCTCACCGACGTCCAGTCGCACTACCGCGCGGGCACCTTCAGCAGCAGCGCATCACCCTGGCCACCGCCGCCGCACAGCGCGGCGGCGCCGAGACCGCCACCGCGGCGGCGCAGCTCGTGCACGAGGTGCACCGCGAGCCGGGCGCCGGACGCGCCGATCGGGTGGCCGAGCGCGATAGCCCCGCCGTCGACGTTGACGATCTCCGGGTCGATGCCGAGCTTCTCGGTGGACACCAGACCGACGGCGGCAAACGCCTCGTTGATCTCGACCAGGTCGAGCGCGCTCGCGTCGAGCTTCGCCTTGGCCAGCGCCGCCCTGATGGCGTTGGACGGCTGCTCGTGCAGGCTCGCGTCCGGGCCGGCGACCACACCGTGCGCGCCGATCTCGGCCAGCGGCGTGATGCCCAGCTCGGCGGCCTTCTCCGGGCTGGCGACGATCACCGCGGCCGCGCCGTCGGAGATCTGCGAGGCCGAGCCCGCGGTGATCGTGCCGTCCGAGGCGAACGCGGGCCGCAGCTTGGCGAGGCCGTCGGCGGTGGTGTCGGCACGGACACCCTCGTCGCGGTCGAAGACCACCGGGTCACCCTTGCGCTGCGGGATCGTCACCGGCGCGAGCTCCGCCGAGAACCGCCCCGCCTCGGCCGCGGCAGCGGCGCGCTGGTGCGAGCGGGCGGAGAACTCGTCCTGCTGCTCGCGGGTGAGGCCGTAGCGCGAGTTGTACTTCTCGGTGGAGGAGCCCATCGCGACCTGGTCGAACGCGCAGAACAGACCGTCGTAGGCCATGTGGTCGACCAGCGCCGTGTCGCCGTACTTGAAGCCGGAGCGCGACTTGGGCAGCAGGTGCGGCGCCTGGGTCATCGACTCCTGACCGCCCGCGACGACGAGGTCGAACTCGCCAGCGCGGATGAGCTGGTCGGCCAGTGCGATGGCGTCGAGGCCGGACAGGCACACCTTGTTGATCGTCAGCGCGGGCACGTCCATCGGGATACCCGCGGCGACGGCGGCCTGCCGGGCCGGGATCTGGCCCGCCCCCGCGGTGAGGACCTGCCCCATGATCGTGTACTGGACGGCGCCGGGCGAGACACCCGCCTGCTCCAGCGCGGCCTTGATGGCGATGCCGCCGAGCTGGGCGCCGGTGAAGTCCTTGAGGGAACCGAGCAGACGCCCGATCGGGGTACGGGCGGCACCCAGGATCACGGAACCGGACACAACAGCCTCCAACTGACGAACGACGGCGGTCGATCCGACGATACCCGGCGGGGCCGCCCAGTACAGGTGTGAGCCGTGGCACCCGCCCACCCGGGTGGCGGCCTCTATCCTCGGCCTATGGATGACGCGCTGAAGCCGTTCGTGACGACCATCGACCACGTCGGCATCGCGGTCGCCGACCTGGACGCCGCGATCGACTTCTACGCGGCGAACTTCGGCATGATCGCCACGCACTCCGAGGTCAACGAGGAGCAGGGCGTGCGCGAGGCGATGCTGCACGCCCCCGGCGACGAGGCGGGCCCGGCGATCCAGCTGCTCGCGCCGCTGCGCCCGGATTCGACCATCGGCAAGTTCCTCGACACCAAGGGTCCCGGTCTGCAGCAGGTCGCCTACCGCGTCACCGACGTCGAGGCCGCCGCGGAGACGCTGCGGGCCAAGGGCCTGCGGTTGCTCTACGACAAGGCCAAGCGCGGCACCGCGAACAGCAAGGTGAACTTCGTGCACCCCAAGGACGCCGGTGGCGTGCTCGTCGAGCTGGTCGAGCCCGCGGCCGGGCACTAGGTCGCCGGACGCGCCATCAGCGCATCGGCGACGAAGTTCAGCTCGCGGTCCATCAGGTCCGGCGGGCCGTCGCCGGCGTGGCGCGCCACCGAGTGCCGGTAGCTGACCGCGAGCGCCAGGAGCCCGGCCGCGCTGTCCACGTCGGCCGCCGCGACACCGCCCCCACCCGCGGCGATGATCACCGCCCGCACCTGGCCGACCAGTTGCCGGAACCGGTCCTGCAGGGCATCGCGCACCGCCCGGTGCGTGTCGGCTTCCCGCCACAGCAGGTGCGACAGCATCCGCGAGTTCGCCAGGCGGGCGTCGAGCGCGGACACCAGCTGCCGCAGGCTCTCCGCGATGTCGCCGGGCACCACGACACGCACCGGGTCGATCCGCTCGTCCGGCAGTCGTGTGACGAGCGCGCTCAGCAGGTCGGACTTGCGCCGGAAGTAGTAATGCACCAAGCCCTTCGGCACGCCCGCGTGCTCGGCGATGCGGGAGGTCGGGGTGGCGTCGAACCCGCGCTCGGCGAACAGGTCCTCGGCGGCGCGCAGGATTCGCTCCTTGGCGGGAACACCTGCGACACCCTCTCCGTGCTCGGTCCGCGCCACTCCGCCTTCCCTCCGTGAGGATCGTCGGCCCACAACGCTATCCGAGATCCGGCGCGCCATGGGCCGACGCCGGTCAGTGCGCGGGCCTCGCCCGGCCGCGGTGCATCGCGTTCGCCGCCGGAAGGGCCGCGAGCCCGGCGATGGCGGTCAGGGCGCCGATGATCCAGGACGACCAGGCCGCCACCTCCATCTGCGTGTAGGTCATCACCCACGGCGCGAGGAACAGCAGCACGCCCAGGATCGCCGAGACGCCCTCGCCGTAGATGAGGCTGGGCATCGCGAGCACCAGCAGACCGTCCAGGGCGATCAGCGCACCCAGCACGATCATCGTCCACGTGGCCGTGGTGTCGGTGTCCGCCCAGATGGGCGTCAGCGCCGCCACCACACCGAGCACGACCTGGGCCCAGTCGTAGGGGCGAGTCCAGGCTCGCGCCGGTCGATCAGACATCCGCGATCACCTCCGAACCTGATCCGGGAGGCCGGGTGACCTCCCTCTTCGCCATGGTGCGCCTTGATTGGCCAGCCGGTCAACCTCGCGTCGACAACGGCGGACCGGACATCTCGGACAGGTGATTCACCCCTCTCCACGTCCGGTGGCGGTGGACGTTACTGGCCAGTAATGTCATGCTCCTTCCAACCCAGCGCAGGGAGGCGGACATGACGCTCACGGACATCCGGGATGCGATCCTCAGCGGAGACACCACGGCGGTCGGCGAGCTGCCCGTGCCCGACTCCTACCGCGGGATCACCGTGCACGAGGACGAGGCCGGGATGTTCGAGGGCATCCCCTCCCGGGACAAGGACCCGCGCAAGTCGCTGCACCTGGACGAGGTGCCCACCCCGGAGCCGGGTCCCGGCGAGGCGCTGATCGCCGTCATGGCCAGCGCCATCAACTACAACACCGTGTGGACCTCGATCTTCGAGCCGCTGCCCACGTTCAAGTTCCTCAAGCGCTACGGCACCCTCTCGCCGCTGGCCAAGCGCCACGACCAGCCCTTCCACGTGGTGGGCTCGGACGCGGCCGGCGTCGTGCTGCGCACCGGCCCCGGCGTGCACCGGTGGCAGCCAGGCGACGAGGTGGTGGCGCACTGCCTCAACGTCGAGCTGGAAGGCCCGGACGGGCACAACGACACGATGCTCGACTCCGAACAGCGGATCTGGGGCTTCGAGACGAACTACGGCGGGCTCGCCGAGGTGGCGCTGGTGAAGGCCAACCAGCTGATGCCCAAGGCGCGCCACCTCACCTGGGAGGAGGCCGCCAGTCCCGGGCTGGTCAACTCCACCGCCTACCGGCAGCTGGTGAGCGGCAACGGCGCGAACATGAAGCAGGGCGACGTCGTGCTGATCTGGGGCGCCTCGGGCGGGCTCGGCTCGTACGCGACGCAGTTCGCCCTGAACGGCGGCGCGATCCCGGTGTGCGTGGTGTCGAGCCCGGAGAAGGCCGAGATCTGCCGCCGCATGGGCGCCGAGCTGGTGATCGACCGCAACGCCGAGCGGTACCGCTTCTGGAAGGACGAGAACACCCAGGACCCGAAGGAGTGGCAGCGGTTCGGCGCGAAGATCCGCGAGCTCACCGGGGGCGAGGACCCCGACATCGTGTTCGAGCACCCTGGCCGGGAGACGTTCGGCGCGTCGGTTTACGCGGCGCGCCGCGGGGGGACCATCGTGACGTGCGCGTCGACGTCCGGTTACCTGCACCAGTACGACAACCGCTATCTCTGGATGAACCTGAAAAGGATCATCGGCTCGCATTTCGCGAACTACCGCGAGTCGTGGGAGGCCAACCGGTTGATCACCAAGGGTCTGATCCACCCGACGCTGTCGAAGACCTACCCGCTGGCCGAGACCGGGCAGGCGGCGCTGGACGTGCACCGCAACGCCCACCAGGGCAAGGTCGGGGTATTGTGCCTCGCTCCGGAGGAGGGGCTGGGCGTGCAGGACCAGGAGATGCGCGAGAAGCACCTGACGCGGATCAATTTGTTCCGGGGAGCCTAAGTAGTCTGGCCTCATGAGCCTTGGCGACGAACGAGAGCTTGTACCGCTCGGCGCGGGTTTCGACCTGGCCAAACGCGGTTACGACCGGCACCAGGTCGACGAGCACCTCGAACGGCTGGACAGCGACCTGAAGATGCTCGCCGCCGACCGGGATGCCGCCATCTCGCAGGCCGGCGACCTCGCCCGCCAGCTGGAACAGGCTCGCGGCGAGATCGAGAACCTGCGCGGGCAGGTCGAGCGGCTGGGTCAGCCGCCGACCACGGTGGAGGGCCTGTCCGAGCGGTTGCAGCGGATGCTGCGGCTGGCGCAGGAGGAGGCCGCCGACACGCGGGCCCGCGCCGAGGCCGAGGCGGGGCACATCCGCGCCAAGGCCGAGTCGGACGCCAGCGCCATGCGCGCCCGGTACGAGCAGCTGCTCGCCGAGCTCGACGCACGTCGCAAGGAGATGGAGGCCGAGCACCGCACCGTCCTGGAGACCGCGCGCGCCGAGGCCGAGTCGATCACCACCACGGCGAAGGACGAGCGCGACCGGCTCGACCGCGAGGCGGAGCAGCGCCGCACGCAGGTCGAAGAGGACTTCGAGATCGCGATGGCGTCGCGTCGCACCGAGGCGATGCGGGTGCTGGCCGAGCAGGAGGCGACCAGCAAGGCGGAAGCCGAGCGACGCGTCCGCGAGGCGACGGACGAGGCCGCGGCGATCCGCAAGAAGGTCGCCGAGGAGGAGGCCGCGGCCAAGGCGGAGATCGAGCGCCGACGCCGCGAGTCGATCGAGGACGCCAACCGGCGCAAGACGGAGTCCATCACCGAGGCGAACGCACGGCTGGCCGAGGCGTCGGACGAGGCGGCCCGGCGGGTCCGCGAGGCCACCGAGGAGTCCACCCGGCGGATCAATGCCGCCGCCGACCGGGTCGAGCAGTTGCGCCAGCTGCGCAACGGAATCGCCGACCAGGTCAACGCGGCGCGCACCGTCCTCGCCGAGGCGCACTCGGCTCTCGGCAAGGCCGACCCGGTCATCAAGCCGCTCCCCGAGGAACGCGAAACCGCCCCGGCGGGCAACTCCTCGGGCGCCAAGTAGGGCCCCGCCCGGCGCGGCTTGGGCGGGCCTCGTCCCGGCCCGCCCGGCGCGGCTCGCCCAGCCCTCTTGGCATGGGCTCGCCCGGCCCGCTTGGCGGGGTTTGCTCGGCCCGCTTGGCGGCGCTCACCCCGCCCGCTTGGCGGGCCCTGCCCAGCCCCTCCGAGAAGCGACTTGCTGGCGCGTCCGGCACGGGGCTTGCTCGGCCCGCTTGGCGAGGCTTACCCAACCCGCTTGGCGGCGCTTGCCCGGCCGGCTGGGCGCGGCTTGCCCAGCCCGTCCGAGGCGCGGCTTACCCCACCCGCTTGGCGGGGCCTGCCCACCCCCTCCGAGACGCGACTTTCTAGCTGTGCTGTTTGGTGAGGTTGGTTCCG
>Ga0164243_10001998_pt1 | contig 34192 bp, 26 predicted proteins | sample OricompcompostOP_FD_108781 | JGI IMG/M metagenome (GOLD analysis project Ga0164243, IMG submission 108781) | Organic Plus compost microbial communities from Emeryville, California, USA - Original compost - Organic plus compost (OP) | ecosystem: Engineered > Solid waste > Mixed feedstock >... | reverse complement strand
GGCCGAAGCGCGCATCGACGGCGTAACGCGTACGAGCGCGAGCGGATCAGATGCGGGCAGCGCGAGCGGCGCTTCATCTTTGTGGCGCGCGTGGTGCCAACCCAGCAGTGCGATTCCTGCGATCAGGAACAGCACGCTGAACACCGTCCACATGAACAGGTGGCCGGGCGGCGTGTTGCCCACGAGCTCGTCGTGGGGCCAGTTGTTCGTGTAGCTGATCTCCTTGCCCGGACGGTTCGTCACGGCGGACCAGGAAGACCACCAGATGAAGGCCGTCAGGGCCTGACGGTGCTCGGCCTCCAGGACGGTGTTGTTCTTCATCGCATATGCTTTGCGCAGCTCGAGCAGCTCCGGATCGTTGCCGAATAGGGAGGTGTAGTGAGCCGCAACGGTCTTCATCGCCTCTGCACGATCGTCCGAGACGGTAATCGTGCCCGTCGAAGCATCGTGGGTGTTTGCGCGAATGCGCGGGCGCAGCTGAGTTGCGAACGCCGCCTGCGATTCTGGCGGCAGGTCAGAATACGGTTGCGAGGTTTCTCGCTTGGCGACGATGTCGAGCCAAGCGGTCGCCTCGCGATGCAGCCAATCGGCGCTCCAGTCGGGCGCAACGTAAGCGCCGTGTCCCCAGATCGAGCCGAGCTGCTGGCCGCCCATCGATTGCCACACTTGGCGGCCTTTCTCGATGTCGGATCGCGTGTAGATCGTCTCGCCGCTTGCGCTGACGACAGTCTCTGGAATGGGCGGCATCACGCGATGGATTTCGCCTCCGACCCATAGCAACACTCCGAATGAAACGGCCAGCAGTATTGCCAGACCGATCCACAATCGACGACTCGAACTCATGGTGCATCTCCCAGTTTGGTGGCTCGATGCTGCATGCGGGACGAATTCGAGGCTCTGATCTGGATCAGGTGCGCGCGATGATGGGCCCGGCACGGCAACGGCGGGCCGCATCTTCGTCGTGGGAGTTCGAGCGAAAAACCAGGGACTTCCCTTGCGCTCTACGGAGCGGGCGCAGGTCGCTCAAGTTTGTGGGCCGCACGCCGTAAACGTCGGCGCGCGATTCGTGCGCGTCACTCCCGTAGGACGTTGCGCGCCAGTACTTCGAGCTTGTCGCGTTGGAGCAGCTCGATGTCGCGACGTTCGACGCTCAGCAAACCTTCGTCCTGGAAGCGGCGAAACACGCGGCTGACCGTCTCGGATGCGAGCCGCAAGTAGTTCGCGATGTCCGTGCGCGTCATTGCGACCATGAATCGATTCGGAGAAAAGCCGCGCGCGGCATAGCGGCGCGACAACGAGACGAGGAACGCGGCCATGCGCTCATCGGCCGTGAAGTTGCCGGCGAGCAGCGATGCTTTGTTGATGTCCTCGCTCAGCAGGGCAAACAGGCGTTGCTGCAAGCCGGGCATGCGGCTCGCGAGCGCCGCCATGTTCGGAAACGAAAACCGGCACAATTGCACCGACTCCAGTGCAATCGCATTGCACGGATACTTTGCCTGCGAGATCGCGCTCAAGCCGATGACCTCGCCAGGCAGAAAGAAGCCCTGCACTTGCTCGCGCCCCTCGCTATCGGTGACATACGTCTTCACCGTGCCGGCGCGAACTGCGGCGATCACGTTGAATGGATCGCCCTCACGAAAAATGTGCTCGCCCTCGTGGAAAGGTCCGACGTGCTCCACGAGGACGTGGAGGTCACGCAGGTGATTCTTGTCGTAGCCGCTCGATAGGCACGCCGACGAAAAGGCGCACGTCGTGCAGAAACGGAATTCATCGCCATCATCCGCGATCGGCTTGTCCAGCCGGCGACGCAGCGCCTCCTTCATCGCGCCTCCACTCGGGTTAGATCGCGTACGGTCAAATCGCGCGAGAGTATCGAGGCGCGGCGCTCGAGAGTGATTCTTGAAGATAGCGGTCGAAGCACATCGCGATGATACGCAACAGCAGGCGGCCCCGAGAAGTTGCGCAGATCGAATGATCCGTAACGGTCACGAGCCCGTCCCCGCCCAGTTCGGCCAAGCGCTGCATCTCTTCGTGGAAATACGCGGCGAACTCGAGGTTGTAGCGACGCTCGATGCCGCCGATGTCGACGCGACCCAGGCACATGAGCTGCTGAATCACGTCCGCGCGCACGATGTCGTCGCAATCCAGGTGTCGCCCGCGCCACACCGGCAAGCGGCTGTTGTCGAGAGCGAATTCCCAGGTCGGCAGATCGCGCGCATTCTGACTGAAGCTGTCGCCGATGTGACTGATCGCGCTGACGCCGAGGCCAACGAGATCGCAGTTCGCGTGCGTCGTGTACCCCATGAAATTCCGTTGCAACGTGCCGTCCGCCTGCGCGCGCGCCAGCGGATCCGAAGGCAGTGCGAAATGATCCATCCCGATGTACTCGTAACCCGCTGCCGACAGCTTTTCGATCGCAAGCTGCAGCAGTGCCAGCTTCGCCTCCGGCGAGGGGAGTGCGTTCGCGTCGATCTGTCGCTGTGGCTTGAAGATCTCCGGTAAGTGCGCGTAACCGTAGACGGCAAGTCGATCCGGTCGCGCGGCCAGTACCGTGTCGAGCGTGCGGCCGAAGCCCTCCCGTGTCTGTTTGGGCAGTCCGTAGATCAGGTCGATATTGATCGACCGAAAGCCGTGATTGCGGCACTCGTCGATGACCGCGAGGGTCTGCTCGACGCTTTGAATGCGGTTCACTGCCCGCTGCACGTCGGGATCGAAATCCTGCACGCCCAGACTCGCCCTGTTGAAGCCGAGGCTGGCATAGGCGGCGGGATCGCCGGACTCGACGAAACGCGGATCGAGCTCGATCGAGTAGTCGCGATCTCGTGCCGAGCTCAGGTGAAAGTGGTGCTGGACGCTTTCGATCAACTCTCGCAGCTCCGGCGGCCGCAGAAAATTCGGCGTGCCCCCGCCCATGTGCAGTTGGATGACCTCGCGGTCGCGATCGAACAGGCCGCCCACGAGCTCAATTTCACGGACGAGACGCTCGACGTACCTGCGCCCCTTCGTGATGTCACGCGTGATGATGCGATTGCATCCGCAGTAGAAGCAGGGGCTGAAACAATACGGAACGTGCAGGTACAGCGAGAGCCGGCGCGGAATCGGATCCGCGTTGCTGCGCTTGATGTACTCGCGCAGCATGCCCGCGTCGAATGCGGGCCCGAACTGCGCCGCACTCGGATACGAGGTGTAACGCGGACCTGACTTGTCGTACTTGCGGACGAGGTCCGCATCGAATGTGTAGGAAGTCGTCATGGCGTCAGTGTGCTCGGGGCGGTGAGGGGATGCTCTGATCTGGATCAGCTTCCAGGCGTCGCAAGGTTGGTGTTGTTGTCGGCGTCACATCGCCTTCGACAGCGATGCGCCCGTGGGCTTCAGGTGCGCATCGAAGACCATCGCGACATTGCGGGCGAGGAAGCGCCCGCGCTCGGTCAAGCGAATCGAATCCGGATTCAGCTCGACGAGCCCGTCGGCGTGCAATGGCTTCAAGCGCTCGAGCTCGCTTGCGAAGTATTCGTGGAAGTTGATGCAGCGAGCTTGTTCGATCTGGGCGAGCTCGATGCGGCCGCAGCACATCAGTGCCTGGATGACGTCGCGTCGCAGGCTGTCGTCCTGCGTGAGCTCGATGCCGCGGGCCACGGGAAGCTGATGCTTGTCGAGGCGCTCGTAGTATTCGCGCAGCGTGCCGACATTCTGAGCATAGGCAGCGCCGATCTTACTGATGGATCTCACGCCGAGACCGATCAGATCTCGATCCGCTGGCGATGCGTAGCTTTCGAACTTGGGATGCCGATTGCCTTTGCGCTGTCCTCGGCAATACGCGTCCTGAGGCAGCGCGAATCGATCCATGCCGATGTACAGGTAGCCCGCGGCCGTCAGCCGCTCGATGGTGAGTCGCAACTGCTGCAGACGTTCGGTCGGCGGCGGCAACTCGGCCGCCGGGATCCGATGCTGTGCCTTCAGCAGTGACGGGATGCGCGCATAGCCGAAGACGGCGACCTGCGTCGGCCGGATGTCGATGAGCGTCCCGAGTGTGTGTTCGAAGCTCTGCAGCGTGTGGCGAGGCAGGCCGTAGATCAGGTCGACGGTGATCAACGAAATCCCATGGCGGCGCGCCGCGCGGACGATCTCGCGCGTCGCTTCGATGCTCTGCGTGCGATCGGCCTCAATCGGCACGCTCGTGTCGAACTCCTGACTGCCGAGACTGATTCGATCGAACCCAAGGCGCGCCAGCCCCGCGATCGTTGCGACGCTCACCGTGGATGGATCGATTTCGATCGAGGCTTCGCGTTCCTCGGGCGGCGCACACGTGAACTCGTTTCTCAGCTTCTGCATGACTGCATCGAGCTGCTGCAACGTGAGGAACGTTGCCGTGCCGCTGCCAAAGTTGATGTGCTCGACCCGGCGTTCGTGGCTGAACAACGCCGCCTGCAACTCCATTTCCGCCCCAAGCGCCCTGACATAGCGTTCGCTTTCGATCGTGCTGTGCGCCGTCCGTTCGCTGCAGCCGCAGTAGGGGTCGGGGCTGCGGCAGAGCGGCATTTGCACGTGAATCGTCAGCGGCGTCATCGATTGGTTGCTGAGCAGCGCAGCCTTTCGGTACGCAAGCACGTCGAAAGCGGGATCGAAGTTCTGCGCCGTCGGATAAGTCTTGTATCGCGGACCGTTGCCGTCGTAGCGGCGGATGAGATCAGTGTCGAGCTTCATGTGAGCGTCGCGGCGTTCAGATGAGCGTAGCGTGCACACGCTTCGCGCCCGCTTGAATAAGACCGTTCCGTTGCGACTAAGGGGCAGCCGCAAGACGAAACGTTAGGTACTTTCCCTCCCCGCTAAGGGACAGTCATGCATGACGCGGATGGCGCGGGATGCAAGAGTTGCATTCGCATGTCGCAGCGATCGAGCAGATGCTGCGTGCGTCCGTTTGCAACAGGTGTCGATCATGATCACTGAATTCACGCCTCGATCCCGCGCCCTGCAGGAGAAGGTGCAGGCATTCTTCGCCGAGCACATCGAGCCCCATCGAGCGACTCACCGCGAGCAGGTTGCCGCAAATCGGGCGAACGGCAGGCCGTTCGACCCCGTGCCGATCATCGAGGAGCTCAAGGGTCTCGCAAGGCGTCAGGGGCTGTGGAATCTTTTCCTGCCGCGCTCGACGCGTGCGCCGGAGGGACTGTCCAACCACGAATATGCACCGTTGTGCGAGATCATGGGACGCGTCGCGTGGTCCGCCGAGGTGTTCAACTGCTCGGCGCCGGACACCGGCAACATGGAGACGATCGAGCGCTACGGCACGGAGGCGCAGAAGGATCAGTGGCTGGAGCCGTTGCTCGACGGTGCGATTCGCTCCGCATTCTTGATGACGGAACCTGCCGTGGCTTCGTCGGACGCGACGAACATCGAATGCAGCATCCGGCGTGAACGTGACGACTACGTCATCACGGGCCGAAAATGGTGGTCGACAGGCGCTACCGATCCGCGCTGCAAGCTGTACATCGTCATGGGCAGGACGAATCCCGAAGCGGCGCGACATCAGCAACAGTCGATGATTCTCGTGCCCGCCGCTGCGTCCGGCGTCAAGGTCGTGCGCGCACTGCACGTCTTCGGCTATGACGACGCACCGCACGGCCATGCGGAGATCGAGCTCGATCACGTTCGCGTTCCGGCGAGCAATGTGCTCCTTGGAGAAGGAAGAGGCTTCGAGATTGCCCAAGGACGTCTCGGCCCTGGCCGAATTCATCACTGCATGCGTTCGGTCGGGGTCGCCGAGTACGCGCTCGAATTGATGTGTCAGCGCCTATCGAGCCGTGTTGCGTTTGGAAAGCCACTTGCGGAGCAGTCCATCTGGCATGAGCGAATCGCGGAGTCACGTTGCAGCATCGACCAGGCGCGCCTCATGGTGCTCAAAGCTGCGCACATGATGGACACCGTGGGCAATAAGGTAGCGCGCAAGGAGATCGCGATGATCAAGATCATCGTGCCCACGATGACTCTGCGAATCGTCGATTGGGCGATTCAGGCGTTCGGCGCTGCAGGGGTGTGTCAGGACTTCGAGCTCGCTCAATTGTGGGCGACGCAACGCACGCTGCGGCTTGCGGATGGCCCGGACGAGGTACACCGGAACGCACTTGCGAAGCTTGAACTCGCCAGATATCGATGAGTCATCGGGGCATGACGAGCGTTGGAAGATTCGTGCGCCGCTCGATCTGCGGTGTCAGTATGGAGGCCAGTTCTGACGGTATTGCGGACGGTATCGCGCGGAGCCTCGCTTAAGCTTCCCTGACGAATCAATCGCTTATCGGTCCAGGAGATTATTGAGTGGGAATAAACGCCCCGGAACTGGATGAGCCGCAAGAGTCAGCCTGTGGGCGTTTGGCGCTAGGCTCGCGATTTCGAGAATGGATTGATGACCGTAAGCTGCTTTTCGATCACTTGCCGATGCTGCAGGTCTTCGGAGTAGAGAGTCTTGCAGTCGGACAACAACGCCGATGCGACGATCACGGAATCGTAGAAGGAGAAACGGTAACGTTCCGCGATCTCGACAGCCTTGTCATGGTGCTCCACGGTCAGGGGGTGTGTAACACAGACGGCGCGGATGATACCGAGTACCTCGCGCAGCTCGGCGAAGGACAAGCCGAGCTTGCGTAGTGCCACCACCGTAAATTCGTTGAGTACCTGAACACTGATGGCTCCGGATTCATCCAGTAGTTCTTCGACCCGATCCGCTTTCGCCCCGTCTGTCGAGAGCAGGTAGAGCAGAACGCTGGTATCGAAGAACGATTCAGCGTCGCTCATGAGCTTCCAGGCGATCGAACTTGAAGTCCTTGGGCAACCGGCCACGGAATCTGCGGAGCCGCGCCAGCAGTTCCTTGGTGCCAGGTGTCTTCTCGATCTCCAGCGTTCGCTTGCCAGCGGCATGCAGGATGACATCGTCCCCTTCGCGAAGGCCGAGCGCTTCCACCACGGCCGCGGGCAGTCGGATCGCTAGACTGTTGCCCCACCTCGAAACTTGCATGACTGGCACCTCGAAGATATACATCTGGGCGCGAGTATATCCAACGCAGGAGAGCATGGCGAGTCGCCCCAGAACTCCTTACGAATTCGCGTCCTGACGAGTCTGCGTCAGCAAACGTCCATCCCACTTTCCCGCACGCGCTACCAGCGGCTCAAGTCGGAACCGATCCCCGCAGCGTACGTTGCAAGTCAATCCAAACACGCGCGCAACGCGCCACAACGTCGCGAGGCAATCATGAAAGCAGTCGTATTTCACGGCGTCGGCGACATTCGCCTGGACGATGTGTCGGAGCCGAAGATTCAGGAACCGACCGATGCGATCGTGCGCGTGACCGCATCTGCCATCTGCGGAACGGACCTCCACATGGTGCGCGGAACTCTCGCGGGCATGGAGCCCGGCACGATTCTCGGGCACGAGGGCGTCGGCGTCGTGGAAGAGCTCGGCCCGATGGTTCGAAATCTCGATGTCGGCGATCGCGTCGTCATTCCGTCAACGATTGCCTGCGGCAGCTGCTCCTATTGCCGCGCGGGCTACTACGCTCAGTGCGATACGGTGAATCCTCACGGCAAACGCGCCGGGACCGCGTTCTTTGGCGGCCCAGGGACGACAGGACCCTTCCACGGCCTGCAAGCCGAGCGCGCGCGCATCCCGTACGCGCATATCGGACTCGTCAAGCTGCCGGACGATGTCTCCGACGAACAGGCCATCCTGCTGTCCGATATTTTCCCCACCGGCTATTTCGGCGCCGAGCTTGCGGAAATTCAGGACGGGGATACGGTCGCGGTGTTCGGCTGCGGGCCGGTCGGGCAATTCGCGATCGCGAGCGCGAAGCTGCTCGGTGCCGGCCGCGTGATCGCGATCGACGGCTTGCCGGATCGGCTCGCGATGGCGCGGCGGCAGGGTGCGGAAGTGATCGACTTCGAGTCGGAGGATCCAATCGCGACGCTGCTCGAGCTCACGGACGGCATCGGGGTGGATCGCGCGATCGATGCCGTGGGCGTCGATGCGGTGCATGCGCATCGAGGACCCATCTCCGGAAAGGCGCGGCAAGAAGCCGGGAAGTTTGCGGAGGAGGTGAAGCAGGTCGCGCCTGAGCAGCATCATCGCGGTGATCTGTGGCGCCCCGGCGATGCGCCGAGTCAGGTGTTGCAGTGGAGCGTGGAAGCGCTCGCGAAAGCCGGAACGCTCGCAATCATCGGCGTGTATCCGCAGGCCGCAACGACGTTCCCGATCGGCGAGGCCATGAACAAGAACCTCACGATCAAAACGGGCAACTGCAATCATCGCAAATACATTCCTCACCTGATCGAGCTCGTTCGCTCCGGCGTGATCGATCCGACCAGCGTGCTGACCCAGGTCGAACCTCTGGAAGAGGTCATCGCCGCGTATGAAGCGTTCGACCGGCGCCAGCCCGGCTGGATGAAAGTGGAGCTGCGCGCCGAAAGCCGCGTGTGAGAGTGCAACCCGGTCTGTTCACCGCGATCGTGGCGTTCTCGCGCGTCATGATCGCGTAGGGTGCGACGCCGTTTCAGCGGCGGCCACGACGATCGGAGACACGCATGGCGTCCGCCCCTTATCCAAGACCGCAGCTGCAACGCGCTGAGTGGGTCGATCTCAACGGCGAGTGGAAATTCGCCTTCGACAATGCCGCGCGCTATCGCAGGCCCGCCGACGTGGAACAGTGGCCGCTCAGGATTCGCGTGCCATATGCGCCCGAGACTGCGATGAGCGGCATCGAGGATCTCGGCTTCCATTTCGCGTGCTGGTATGAACGCGAGTTCGAGTGCGCGTGGGAGCCTGCCGACCTGCACCGCTCACGAGTGATCCTTCATTTCGGGGCCGTCGACTATCACGCACAAGTGTGGGTCAACGATGTACTGGTCGCCGATCACGAGGGCGGCCACACGCCGTTCAGTGCGGACATCACGCGCGCATTGGCGGAGAACGGCCAGCAGCGCGTCACCGTGCGCGCCGAGGACGACCCGCACGATCTCGAGAAGCCGCGTGGCAAGCAGGACTGGCGCCTGGAGCCGCACAGCATCTGGTATCCGCGAACGACCGGAATCTGGCAGACCGTCTGGCTCGAGCGAGTGGCGGACGTCTACGTGAAGCGCATCACCTGGACGCCGAACCTCGAACGCTGGGAGCTGGGACTTCATGCGCTGATCGTGGGGCGCGATCAGGAAGGGCTCACCCTCTCAGTCGAGTTGAGCTGTGGCTCGCAGCTGCTCGCACGCGATGTCTATGACGTGGTGTGTCACGAAGTGCATCGGCGCATCAACCTGTCGGATCCGGGCATCGATGACTTTCGCAACGAGCTGTTGTGGTCCCCCGATCGACCGACGTTGATTCACGCGAGCATTCGCCTGCTCAGGAAAGGCGTCGTCATCGACGAGTTCAAGTCCTACACCGCGCTGCGCTCCATCAGCACGCAGCGCGAGAGGCTGATGCTGAACGGCCGGCCGTTCGCGATGCGCCTCGTTCTGGATCAGGGGTATTGGTCCGAGTCGTTCATGACGGCGCCCTCGGACGACGCCTTGCGCAAGGATGTCGAGCTCGCGAAGGCCATGGGCTTCAACGGCGTTCGCAAGCATCAGAAGATCGAAGACCCGCGCTACTTGTACTGGGCCGATGTGCTCGGCCTCATCGTGTGGGAGGAGATGCCCAGCGCCTATCGGTTCACGACGAAGGCGATCAATCGTCTGGTGCGTGAATGGACCGAGGTTCTCGAGCGCGATTCGAGTCATCCGTGCATCGTGATCTGGGTGCCGTTCAATGAATCCTGGGGCGTTCCGGATCTCGCGGTGGTGCCGGCGGCGCGCGATGCCGTTGCCGCGCTGTATCACCTCACGAAGACGCTCGATCCGACGCGTCTGGTCATCGGCAACGACGGTTGGGAAAGCTCCGCCACGGATGTGATCGGTGTCCACGACTATGACGGCGATCCGAAGCACCTGCGAACCCGCTACGGTCCCGAGGTCAAGCCGCAGGAAGTCGTCGATCGGCGCTGGACGGGCGGCCGGATTCTCACGCTCGACGGCTACCCGCATCGGGGGCAGCCGATTTGCCTGAGTGAATTCGGAGGCATCGCCTTCATGGAGCCCGAGCGCGCGAGTGAAGATACCTGGGGCTATCATGCGCGCGAGTCGTACGAGGAATTTTCGGCGCTCGTCATCTCGCTGATCGAAGTGGTGCGAACGACGGCGATGTTCAGCGGCTTCTGTTACACGCAGTTCGCAGATACCTTTCAGGAAGCGAACGGGCTGCTGTATGCCGATCGGACACCGAAGATCCCCCTGGATCAATTGGCGAAAGCGGTGCAGGGCGCCCCGACGCACAATCCTTGAGCTGGCCATGTGATGACAGGCACCTTACGCGATCGAGATCGATACGCGCTCGGCGACTGGGGTACGAGCCGCGTGCGATGGTTCCTCGTCGAAGGCGACGCGATCGTCGCACGCTCCGAAGGGCCTGGCATTGCAACGCGCTCGCCATCGCCGATGCAGGTGCTCGAGCAATCGCTCGCGTCCTGGCGCGAAGGTGCTCCCAACCTGGAGGTGTATCTGGCAGGCATGGCCGGTTCCCGCAACGGAGTGCACGAGGCACCGTACGTTTCGCTGCCTGCCGACTTCGAAGCCTGGTCGCGCAATGCCTGGCGCGGATCGCTCTCGCAAATCAACGTCACCATCGCTGCCGGCCTGTGCTCGAAGAATTCCGAGACAGGAGGCGATGTCATTCGCGGCGAAGAGACACAAGTGTTCGGCGCACTGCGCTTGGACCCGAGCCTTGCGGAAGGACTTCAGGTCTTCGCGCTGCCCGGCACGCACAGCAAATGGGTGGAAGTGAACGACGGCGTCGTCGAGCGGTTTCGCACCGCTTTCACCGGAGAAACGTACGCTCTATTGCGCGACCATTCGACGCTGCTGCGCGCATCCGCCATTCCCGACGCACCTGATGACACTCAGCAGGGCTTCGATGCCGGCGCGCGCCGCGCATTCGCGCTGCAGGAAGGGTTGCTCGCGGCGCTCTTCGAAGCACGCGCACAACAGCTGCTCGCGGGACGCTCACGGGCATGGGCAGCGGGCTTCCTGTCCGGCCTGCTCATCGGGTACGAGATCGAGACGCTCGGCCGCGCCTTTCATCCCGACCGCGGCATCACGTTGGTCGGTGATCCGCAGCTCACGAACCTGTACGAAGCTGTCTTGCGCTCGCGCGGCCGCGCGACACGAACGCTCTCTGGCGAGAGGTGTGTGATCGAAGGCCTGCGCCACCTTGCCGACAGCCTGAGGGGCACCACATGACGCTCACGACAGCACTCGAGTCCGGACACGCGGCCATCGTTGCCATTCTGCGCGGCGTCGAGCCTGACGAGGTCGTTGATATCGCTGCGGCGCTGCTCGACAGCGGCATTCGCATCATCGAAGTTCCGCTGAACTCGCCGCGCCCGCTGTTGAGCATCGAGCGGCTTGCTGCGAGGTTCGGCGAGCAGGCGCTCATCGGGGCAGGAACCGTGCTGAGCGCGAAGCAGGTTGACGAAGTAGCCGCGGCCGGGGGCCGATTGATCGTCTCGCCCAACACTGAACCGAAGGTCATCGAGCGAACGCTGGAACTCGGGCTCGACTCGCTTCCAGGTGCGATGACGCCGACCGAGGTCTTCGACGCAATCGCGGCTGGCGCAACGCACATCAAGATCTTCCCTTGCTCGTCGACCGGCACGGGCTTCCTGCGTGCTTTGCGTGAAGTGGTGCCAGGCGATACGCGACTCTGGGCCGTCGGCGGCGTCGGCGCAGCGAACGTTCGGGACTGGATCGCTGCGGGCGCAAGCGGCATCGGCGTCGGCGGCTCGCTGTTCAAGCCGGGCGCGAGTCGCGCCCGCGTCGCCGCCCAGGCTGCCGAGATCATCGCCGCCTGGAACCAACGACACTCCTGAGCTCACGCAGTCGTTCGTGAGTCCCTCCTGACCGCGTGTGGTTCGCGGCCGGCAACGATGTTCGAATTTGCCGCCGCACTGAAGCGCGTATCTGGATTCTCTTGAGTCAACGTACGAAGAAGAGAAGCCCTGGAACGTGCTCACGTCATGTTTCGTTGTGCCGATACCTCTTTTCCGCAGCATTGCAACGTGCGCTGCGCGGGCCGTGAGTCCACATTCAACCCATCGTCGAAACGCTGCATGCCACCGCAAACCAAGATTTTGTCGCGCCGCGCACCTGATCCGTCCGATTGCGATCTCCTGATTTGCTTTTCTCATCTTCGGTGGAATTTCGTCTACCAACGTCCACAGCATCTTCTCGGCCGCGCGGCCGCGGACTACACGGTGTGGTTCTGGGAAGAGCCGTTGGTCGAGCGCACTGTCAGCACTCCACGCCTGCACGTTGAGGCCCAGCCTTCGGGCGTGACCGTCATCGTTCCTCTTTTGCCTTCCGGACTGTCGCAAGACGAGCAGCTGTGGGCGCAGCGTACTTTGCTGGACGGGTTGTTGAGACAACAGAGGCCGCAGCAGATCGTGACCTGGTACTACACGCCGATGGCGCTGCGGTTCAGCGATCACATCGAGCCGGTTGCCTGCATCTACGACTGCATGGACGAGCTTTCGGCGTTCAAGGACGCGCCGCCCGAGTTGACGCAACTGGAAAAGATGCTGTTGCAGCGCGCGGACGTGGTCTTCACGGGTGGGCACAGTCTCTACGCGGCCAAGCGCCGCCAGCACGACAACTGTCACGCCTTCCCGAGTGCTGTGGACTTCGCGCATTTCGCACGAGCTCGCGATCCGCGGACGATCGACCCAGAAGATCAGGCCTCCATTGCCCATCCTCGCGTCGGTTTCTTCGGCGTCATCGATGAGCGCATGGACACCGCTCTGGTCGAGCAGCTCGCGCAGCTTCGTCCGGACGTGCAGTTCGTGTTCCTGGGCCCGGTCGTCAAGATCGATCCGGCATCGCTGCCGACGGCGCCCAATCTGCATTGGCTCGGCGTAAAGGACTATGCCGCGCTCCCTGAGTATCTTTCGGGGTGGGACTGCGGCTTCATGCCATTCGCGTTGAACGAGTCCACTCGTTTCATCAGCCCGACGAAGACGCCGGAATTTCTCGCAGCCGGCGTGCCGGTGTGCTCGACCGCGATCACCGATGTCGTGCGTCCGTACGGTCGAGAAGGTTTGGTGGCGATCGCTTCCGATGCGGCCGGCTTCAGCGCGGCCATCGACGCTTTGCTGGTCGACAGGACTGCGCGATGGTTGCAGCGTGTCGACCAGTTCCTGAAGCAGGTTTCGTGGGACGAGACTTGGATGCGAATGCAGCGCCTCATCATCCAGGCCGGTGCGGATCGCGCCGCGTCCAGTGACACGGCGTCCAAGCAGCGCAAGCTCGGCTAGCACGCGCGCACGTCAGAGGAAGCCCCTATGTTCGATTGGTTGATCGTCGGTGCGGGATTTGCCGGATGCGTCATGGCCGAGCGCTTGGCGAGCCAGCTGGACGCCAAAGTGCTCGTCGTCGAGAAGCGCAATCACATCGGCGGCAATGCCTATGATCGCTACGACGAGAGCGGTCTGCTCATTCACCAATATGGTCCGCACATCTTCCACACGAATGCGGAGCGCATCTACCGCTATCTTTCGCGCTTCACCGAGTGGCGCCATTACGAGCATCGCGTGCTTGCGCGCGTCGACGGGCAGCTGCTGCCGATCCCGATCAATCGCACGACGCTCAATCGGCTGTACGGCCTGCAGCTGACGTCGGAGCAGGAAACCGAAGCCTTCCTCGCCAGGCGTGCCGAGGCCATCGAGAACGTCCGCACCTCGGAGGACGTCGTACTCGCACGCGTCGGCCGCGATCTCTACGAGAAATTCTTTCGTGGCTATACGCGCAAGCAATGGGGGCTCGATCCTTCCGAGCTCGACAAGGCGGTGACCGCACGTGTGCCCACCCGCGCGAACACGGACGACCGCTATTTCTCGGACACGTACCAGGTGATGCCGGCCGCCGGTTACACCCGAATGTTCGAAAAGATGCTGCAGCATCCGAACATCAAGGTGCTGCTGCAGACCGACTATCACGAAGTGCAGCAGCTGATTCCATTCAAGCGCATGGTGTTCACCGGGCCAATCGATGAGTTCTTCGATTATCGCTGCGGGCGGCTGCCGTATCGCTCGCTCACGTTCGAGCATGTGACGCTCGACCAGGAGTGGCATCAGCCGGTCGCGGTCGTGAACTATCCGCAGGATCGCGAGTACACGCGCGTCACGGAGTACAAGCACCTGACCGGCCAGTCGCATCCGCAGACGAGCCTCACGTACGAATACCCCTCGGCAACCGGCGATCCGTACTACCCCGTGCCGCGCGCTGAGAACCAGCAGCGCTTCAAGGAATACGAGCGCCTCGCACACAGCCATGCGGCTGACGTCGTGTTCATCGGCCGGCTGGCGACTTATCGGTACTACAACATGGATCAGGTCGTCGGCCAAGCGCTCGCCGCGTTCAAGCGGATCGAAGAGAAAGTGCCGCGCGACTACGAGACGCCGATTCGTGCGTCGATGCTGCCCGTCGAAGTGCGCATCTAGCGGGAAGGAGTCAGTGGTGAGGCGACCTGCTGGACACTTTTGGTCTGCAACGCACAGTGACGCGGTACCGCCTTGAGTACGCAGCTGCCCGAGCTGTGGGGAGGGGTTGAGTGCACGGTCAACCGCGTCGGCGAGCGGTTCTGCAGTCAGATCCACCTTGCCGGTCATCACGCGCGCCTGGATGACTTGGATCGATTCGCAACGCTGGGAATCAGGCGTCTGCGCTACCCGGTACTGTGGGAACACGTGGCGCCCAGGTCGCCGGACGACCAGGACTGGCGCATTGCAGATGCGAGCCTCGCGCGGCTGCACGATTTGAATCTCGATCCGATCGTGGGACTCCTGCATCACGGCAGTGGGCCGCGTTACACCAATCTGCTCGACCCGAAATTTCCTGAGCTGTTCGCTGCGCATGCGCACGCGACGGCGGCGCGTTTTCCGTGGATCTGCCGCTATACGCCCATCAACGAGCCGCTGACGACGGCGCGGTTCAGCGCACTGTATGGCCTGTGGTATCCGCACCATCGCTGCGATGCGAGCTTCGTCGCTGCGCTGCTCAACGAGTGCCGCGCCACGACGTTGGCAATGCAAGCGATCCGGCGCATCAATCCGCACGCGCAGTTGATTCAAACGGATGATCTCGGTCGCACGCGCAGCACGCCATTGCTGGGGTATCAGGCAGCGTTCGACAACGAGCGCCGCTGGCTTGCGTGGGATCTCATCAGCGGACGGGTGGATCACTCCCACTGCATGCGGGAGTACCTGGTCGGCTCCGGCGCTCGGCCGGAGATTCTGGCGTGGTTCGAGGAAAACCCGTGTGTTCCCGACGTCATCGGCATCAATCACTACGTCACGAGCGATCGTTACCTGGATGAGAACTTGACGCGTTACCCGGCGAAGACGCACGGCGGCAACGGCAGACATGACTATGCCGACGTCGAGGCCGTCCGTGTGCGCGAGGAACGTTGGTCCGGTGTGAGCGAGGCGCTCGCAGACGCGTGGGATCGATACCGCCGGCCCGTAGCCATCACGGAAGCGCACCTCGGTTGCTCTCGCGAGGAGCAAGTGCGTTGGCTCAAGGAAGTGTGGGACTGCGCCGTCCAAGCACGAGGGAACGGCATCGACGTCAGAGCCGTGACCGCATGGGCGTTGTTGGGCAGCTTCGATTGGGACAGCTTGCTGACCCGGTTCACCGGCCACTACGAGCCGGGTGTCTTCGACGTGCGCGCCCGAGTGCCTCGTCCGACCGCGATCGCGAAGACATTGCAACGCATGGCGCAGGTGCGAGGCGCGAGCGCAACGCCGCTGCCCGATTCGCCGGGCTGGTGGCATCGTGAAGAGCGATTGTTCCATGCATCGCTGGCGTCGGCCGTTCGCGCACGGCCGGAGGGCCGGGCAATCCTGATCACCGGTGCGACCGGAACGTTGGGCCGCGCGTTCGCACGAATCTGCACGTCGCGCGGTTTGGATCATCGCCTGTGCTCGCGCCGCGAGCTGGATATCTGCGATTCGAATTCGATCGAATCGGTTCTCGATGAGATGCGCCCATGGGCCGTCATCAACACCGCGGGGTACGCTCGCGTGGACGATGCGGAGAGCGAATGCGAGCGCTGTTACAGGGAGAACAGTTTCGGACCGGCCCTGGTCGCGAAGTCATGCGCCGAGCGCGAGCTCCCCATGGTGACGTTTTCCTCCGATCTCGTCTTCGACGGCGCCCAGCAGAGCCCATACAACGAGCAGCATGCGGTGCGTCCGCTCAACGTCTATGGCCTGAGCAAGGCTCGAGCCGAGCGCGAGGTCATGCGCGCACATCCGAACGCGCTCGTCATTCGCACGAGCTCGTTCTTCGGTCCATGGGATGTGCGCAACTTCGTCTCGATGGCGCTGCGCACGCTTGCGAACGGCGAGCCGTTCGTCGTGGTGGACGACCTCGTGGTGTCGCCCACCTACGTGCCCGACCTCGTGCATGCGACGCTCGATCTGCTGATCGACGGCGAGCATGGACTTTGGCATCTCGCCAATCGCGGCAGCGTCACCTGGTCGCAGCTCGTCCAGCGCGCCGCGTCGCTCGCGCACGTAACGACGGCGAAGCTGCAGTCGCGCGGTTGGCGTGAGCTCGGTCTTGCGGCAGTCCGGCCGGAATACAGCGCGCTGACGAGCGACCGAGGCCAGCTCATGCCTGAGTTGGACGACGCGCTCGGGCGCTACGTCGCGTCGGTGAGTGGATGAACCGGCGCGGGAGAACCGAGGGCGGAGACTAGGGAAATGGCCCTTTGCGTATCGGAATTTTGCGGCGCTCGTGAACACGCACGTGCAAGATTGCGGTCCCGACGTTCGTCGGGACGACGGTGGCATTGCCGTCATCCCGGCGAACGCCGGGACCTCATTCGGCACCGTGCAAGATTGCGGTCCCGACTTTCGTCGGGACGACGACGGCATTGCAGTCATCCCGGCGAACGCCGGGATCTCATTCGGCGCCGTGCAAGGGTGCGGTCGCGCCGCGCCAGGCAGATTTTCGCGATGCCAAGGAACGAGGGCACACGCACGCCGTTGCACTTGGCAAGTGCTCGCGAGAGGTGACGAGCGCAATGTCTGTCGCACGAGAGGGGAGATCGCCGATGGGAGGGCCGCTGCAGTCATTTTTCTTGGCGGGCTTCGAGTGCTCCTCGCACATTCGCGCCGATGGCACGCGCCTGGATCTGCTGGTATCGACCGCCCATGAACGCTGGGTCGAGAGCGATTACGCGCACCTGCAACGGTTGGGCCTCGCCGCGGCGCGCGATGGCGTGCGGTGGCATCTCATCGAAACACACCCGCATCGCTATGACTGGTCCAGCTGGCTGCCGATGCTGCGCGCAGCGAAGCGGCAGCGCCTTCAAGTCATCTGGGACCTCTGCCACTACGGCTGGCCGGATCACCTGGACATCTGGTCCGACGAATTCGTGGAGCGCTTCGCGCGATACGCGCAGGCCGCGGCCGCGATCGTGTGCGAGGAAAGCGGGCCCTCGCAGCTGTTTTGTCCCATCAACGAAATCTCGTACTGGGCCTGGGCGGGCGGAGAGGTCGGAAGAATCAACCCGGCCGCACAGGGGCGCGGCCCTGCGCTCAAGCGCCAACTCGCGCGCGCCTTCATCGAAGCGGTGAAGGCGGTGCGCAGCGTCGATGCCTCGGCGCGCATTCTTTGCGCGGAGCCGCTGATCAATGTCGTTGGCAATCCTGCCATTCCAGATGATGTGGAGGGCGCGGCCAATCATCGGGAAGCGCAGTTCGAGGCGCACGACATGATCGTCGGCCGGCGCGCGCCCGAGCTGGGAGGCAGAGCCGAGCATCTCGATCTCATCGGCGCGAATTTCTATCCCGACAACCAGTGGTATCACCGCGGCAATACGATCCCTCTGGGGCATCACGCCTATCGCTGCCTGCACCAGTTGCTCGCCGACGTGCACGCGCGCTACGGCAAGCCGCTGCTGATCTCCGAGACGGGAGCGGAGGGCGGAGGACGGCCGTATTGGCTGCATCACGTCGCAGCGGAGGTCATGCACGCTCGCACGAACGGCGTGCCCGTGGAAGGCATTTGCCTGTATCCCATCCTCGATTACCACGGCTGGGACAACGATCGGATCTGCAAGGTCGGGCTGCTGTCGATGCCCGATGCGCATGGCGCACGAACGCACTGTGCACCGCTTCTCGAGGAGCTGCGTCGCCAACAAGCGCTGTTCGAGCGCTTTGATTCTCCGGCCAGCCGGCGAGCGGGATGAGCGTGCACCGTACCGACTTCAACCATGCCGAGCATGTGATGGCGTTCCAACAGGCGCCGGCCTATCTGGTCCGGCCGTCCGCGTTCTTTCGCCACTACCTCGTGAGCTGGGGCGGGCAGATGAGCGCCCTCGCATCGATGGTGATCCTTGCAGCGACCTGTGCGGTCGCCGTGCAGTATCAAATGAAGCTGCTGGTGGACGCGATGGCCGGAACCTCGACAGGGACGGTCGGGGTCTGGACGGCGCTCGCATTCTTCATAGGCCTCATCGCGGTGGAAAGCGTGCTCTGGCGGGCGAGCGGCTGGCTGGCGTGCCGCACGACGATCGGCATCGGGGTGCAGATCCGTCTCGATTTGTTCGACTATCTGAGCGGCCAGTCCATTCGCTACTTCGCGGACAATCTCGCGGGCTCGCTCGGTCAACGAGTGACTGCTACCGCCGGCACCTTCGGTGCGCTCATCAACACTGCGATCTGGCGGATTGTGCCGCCCATGGTGGACTTCATCGGCGCGCTCGTCATCTTCGTGCTGATCGACTGGCGAATGGCGGTCGCCATGGCGCTGTACGTCATCGCGATGACGGTTCTGCTCATCGTCATCGGCATTCGCGGCCGGCCGTTGCATTCGCAGTACGCCGGGCGCGCGAGCGAAGTGGCCGGGGAGCTCATCGACGTGATCTCCAATATGTGGGCCGTGAAAGCGTTCTCGGCGCGCGAGCGCGAATGGCGGCGGCTGCGTCGGAACTTCGAAGATGAGGCACAGCTGCAACGCTCCAGCTGGATGTACACCGAGCGCACGCGCGTGTTCTACGACTTCGTCTTGTGGCTGATGGCGACCGCGATGCTGGCGTGGGCTGTCTTTTCGTGGACGCGCGGCTCGATGACGCCGGGCGACGTGGTCGTCGTGAGCGCCCTCACGTTTCGTGTGCTGCATGGCTCGCGCGATGTGGCGTTGTCCTTCATGGATGCGGTCCAGCAGTTCGGGTTCATCGAAGACACGCTGAGCGTCGTCGGCCGGGTGCACGGCGTCGTCGATCCGCCCGCGGCGCCGTCGCTGGTCCCGCGCCGCGGGGCGATGCGCTTTCGTGATGTGAGCTTTGGCTATGAGCCAGGCCGCCCCGCCTTGCGCAACGCGGATTTTTCGATCCGCGCCGGCGAGAAGGTGGGCATCGCAGGTCCTTCCGGCGCAGGCAAGACCACGATCGTGCAATTGATCCAGCGCCTGTATGACGTTCATGCGGGCGACATCCTGATCGACGACCAGTCGATCCGCAGCGTCTCGCAGGACAGCTTGCGCAATGCACTGTCGGTCGTGCCGCAGGAAATCACGCTGTTCCACCGCAGCGTGATGGAAAACATCCGCTTCGGCCGTCCGAACGCGTCGGATGCCGAAGTTGCAGCCGCTGCGCGCGCCGCGCATTGTGAGACATTCATCTCCAAGCTTCCGCACGGCTACGACACGCTCGTCGGCGAGCGCGGCGTCAAGCTCTCAGGCGGGCAGCGTCAGCGCATCGGAATCGCGCGCGCATTCCTCAAGGACGCGCCCATCATCATCTTCGACGAAGCGACTTCAGCGCTCGATACGGAATCGGAGATGGCGATTCATCGCAACATCATCGAGCTGCTCGGCGATCGCACGGTGATTGCAGTCGCGCACCGGCTTTCAACGCTCGCCGCCTTCGATCGGATCCTCGTCATCGACCAGGGCAGAATCGTCGAGGAGGGCACGCCTGCACAGCTGCGCAGCCGCGGCGGGCTGTTCGAGAAGATGTGGCGTTTGCAGGCGGACGGCCTCTTTGCCGAAGACGATCGCGAGACGAGACGCAAGGAACATCGGGCGCAGGCGCGCGGCTGAGCCTCGAAAATGCGTTCAGCGTGATGCCGCGTTCCGCTTGTAGGTCGCGGGCTGGATTTCCCCGTCTGGCTGGCAGTGCTTGCGGTAGCCTTTGCCGATCGGCTCGACGCTGACCTGGTCGTTCGAGAACTTGAAGCGCACGGCAGCCTCATCTTCGCGAAATACGAAGGTGTCGCGGGCTTCGCTTCGCGCCTCGCCGGAGAGTACGCATTCGTCGCGCTCGCGGCCAAGCGTCCGCAACTCAAAACACAGCGTGGACTCATCACGCCCCACGATCGTCAACACGTCGGTCGCCGCAACCATGTTCGGCGTGCTGAGCACCATTCCGCCCGGCGTGACGACCTTGTGCGTGACATCGTCATCCGCCGCCGTCGTCGGAATCTGATGCAAACGCTCGTAACGCGCCGGATTGCTCGAGCGCGACGCTGTGCAGCTCGACGTGCCGCCCTCTGGCTCGTGACCCGTTGCGCTTGTAGCCGCGAGCAAGATGCCCGTGGATAGAAAGAAGGATGCGATGCTGCGCTTGCGGTGCCTCATGCACCGTAATGACAAGCATCGGCGAAGGTTCCGAACCTGATGCATCCCCTTCACTTGCCGAAGCTGCGCTGCACCTGGAAGCCCGCGTATGGGCCGATGCTGAGCGTGCGCGTTTCGACATAGCGCAGGGGGGCGCTGCCGCGAGCTCCTTCGTACACTTCGCGGCGGCGCTCGGCGGCACGGTCCGTCAGGTTGTTCGCGAACACGCGCACGTTCCAGGCCGGCGTGGGCTGATACTCGATGAACACATTGCAGAGAGTGCCAAGCCGATCCGTGCGCACCTCATCGAAGCGATACTCCCGCTCTTCAGAGGCCAGCGTGAGATCCGTTCCCCAGCGTGCTTTCCAGCTCGGCAGCGACTGCACGAAATGCATGCTCGCCTCGCGCGGCGCGTCTTCCGAAATCGGCCGCGTCGCGCCGGTGACTGGATCTCTCGCGCGGCTCCTGCGCCACAATGCCGCGGGTTTCAATACCGCACCGGGGATACCGAGCGCAGTGAGCGGCAGTGTCGCAGTGACTTCCAGCTCATCGCGCGTGCCCGAGCCGATGTTGCCGATCGCGTCGAAGACTTCGTCGGCGATCACCGGAACGCGATCGACGAGGTCATCGATCTTCTCGTGCCGCAAGGCAAGCGTGAATGCGCCGGTCGCGAAGATCTGGCGCTGCCAGGAGATTTCGGTTCGCCACGCGCGGTCCGGCTCGAGGTCCGGATTGCCGGCCGTCACCGTGCCCGCCGACAGCGATGCCGAGCTGACGAAGTCGTCGAAATCGAGCTGGCCGACGCGACGCTCGATGCGCCACTGCACGCGATCCGCCGCGTGCGTCCAGGTCACGATCGCGCGCGGCTTGGGAAAGAAGAACGTTTTCGTGAGCGCATCATGGCCGCGATAGGTCAGCTGCGAATACTCGAAGCGGCTGCCGAGCTCCACGTTCCAGTGGGCGCCCGGTGCGATCGTCGCCGCGATCGAAGCCTCGCCGCGCTGTTCTTCGACGTGTCCGGCCGCGTTCGGAATGGGCACTGCCGTGTCGTTCTCGGTCAGGCGTGCGCTGCTGTCGAGGCGATTGAGCGCCGCCTCCAAGCCGCCTTCGATCGCGAGCCGGCCCGCGACGTGACGAAGCAGCGTTCGCACGACGGTTTCACGGCTGTCGCTGTCTTCGAGGAATAGCGAAGACTCGCTCTCGTGCAGCTCGCGCTCGCCGCCGCGCGAGCGGAGGCTGCGATCGATCGCGGACAGCTCGAGCTGCGTCGTCGTACCGAGCGCGCGCTCGAATTGCAGCCCCAGCTCGGAGCTGGTCTTCGTCTCGAATTCGGCGCCGCTGACGGTGTCCTCTTCCGGCACGAGCGCTTGATCCAGGATGTCCGCGCCAAACCGGCTGCGCTCGAGCGCTGCGCTCGCACGCAGCTTGCCTCCGAACGTGGTGCTTTCGTACCCGCCCGCGAATGCCGCGGTCTTTTCGCCTTCGTCCTGCGAGAAGCGGCCGTCGCGCAACACCTCGCCCTGCGCGGACACGCGCGGACGTCTGCCCGCGCCATGCTCGTCATCGACGCTCCGATACAGCTCGGTGGACAGCTCGATCAAGCGATCGTCACTGCGGTGTGCGGCCTCGATTGCGAGGCGCGGCGCATCGAAGCTGCGTTCATAGAACGCATCCCCGATCTCGACGGAGCCGCGCGTGCGCGCGCAGCCACCGCGCACGACATTGACGAGGTTCGTGTGACCTTGCATGTCGAGGCCCGGCGTCCCCGCGCTGATCAGCTCGATGCGCTCGACGCAGTCGGCGGGGATGCGCCGCAGGATCGCTTCCAGCGATTCGTATTTGCTCGCCGGACGGCTGCCGTCGATCAGCACGTTGCCGCTCGCGCTTGCGAGTCCGCGCACATCCGTGTCGCTGTCGGCAAACGTGTAACCCGGTACGAGCTCGAGCATGTCGAACGCGGTGTAGGTCCGGCTGTCGGCAAAGAAGCTCGACGGGTAACGCGTGACGGTCGGCTCGGGCGGCGGGCTCGTGAGGTCTTGAGATGCGCAGGTGCCCGCACGCATCGCAAACAGAGTTGAGAACGCCAGGACGACAGCGCGATGGTGCGACGGCATAAATGCGAGCTCGGCATCCGACGAGGAAACCGAGATTGCGCCATCGCACCTGATAGGCAGGCGACAGAGTTCGTCAGTGGCGTGTCAGAGTCACGTCGTCATGTCGAGCGGGCGCGTCGGCGGCGCAGGGCGTCCACGCGACGGAGACTTTCAACCCGCCGAGGGCAGAGCGAGCCAACGACAGCTTGCCGCGACTTGCTTCCGCGAGATCGTTCGCAATGGCGAGTCCAAGCCCGTGACCGCCGGCCATCTCATCGAGGCGGCCGCCGCGGGCCAGGGCCTGCGCCATTTGATCCGCATCGATGCCGGGTCCGTCGTCTTCCACGCTCAATTCGGGCTGTTGCGAGCCACCGTTGATCTGAATGCGGCGCCGCGCATACCGCGCCGCATTCTCGATCAGCGCGCCCATGAGCTCGAGCAAGTCTTCCGCCGCGACCGGAATCGTGAGGCTCTCGGGCACGTTGATCTCGAAGACCAGCTGCGTGCCGAATTCCGCACGCTCGACGACCCCGACGATGGACTCGATCAGCGGCAGCGCGGCGACGCTCGATCCGCCGGGCGCGGCACGGATGGCGGCGGCCCGGCTGCGCGCGAGCTCGCTTTCGACAGCGGCGTTCGCGGCGGCAATCGCGCGATCGAGCCCATCCGCCGCTTCGATCGCGCCCGTGAGCCGCGCCTGACGGCTCTGTGCCGCAAGCGCAGCGAGCGGCGTCTTCAACGCATGCGCGAGATCGGCGGCTCGCCGGCGCGCGCGCGCCAGATCCTTTTCGCGGGCTTCGGCGAGCTCATTGATCGCACGCACGAGCGGCTCGATTTCTTCGGCGTGATCCGTGCTCAACCGCTCGCGCGGATTGCGCTTCAATGCTTCGACTTCAGTGCGCACTTTCGTCAGCGGGCGCAGGCCGAGCGCGACCTGCGTCCATGCGGCGGCGGAGAGAATCGTCCAGAGCAGGATCAGGAACAGCGCGAGCTCCGCGCCGAACTCATCGCGCGCCTGATGCAGCGATTCGCTCTCGAGCCCGATTTGCAGCAGGACGTCCTCGCTGCCGCGCTCCGGACGTACGAAGCGCTCGACGAGCAGCAGCTCCTTCCCGAACGGGCCGGGAATGATGCGCGTCGACCAGCCGCGGCCTTTTGCGACATTGGACGTCGGCAGGCTTTCGTCCCACAACGAACGCGAGCGCACGCTGCCTGCGGCCGTCGATGCCTGCCAATACAGTCCGCCTGCCGGCTCGGCATATTGCGGATCGCCCGGCTCGTTGCTCAGGACAGGCAGGCCGCGCGCGTCGATCGATACATTGGCCGCGAGCTGCATGCCATCGCGGATGAGCTCGGCTTCCGCGCGATGCTCGACGTGCCGTTCGAACAGCAGCGTCATTGCGACCCAGGCCGCCGCCAGCGCGAAAAAAATGGCGATGGCAGCGGCCAGCAACAGCCGCACTCGCAGCGAGCGAGGCTTCATGCGCCACCAGCGAGGAGATAGCCGAAGCCGCGCCGGGTTTCGATGACCTCGGGGCCGAGCTTGCGGCGCAGGCGCATCACGAGCGCCTCGATCGCATTGGCATCGCTCGAATCGGCAGCGCCGTACAAGTGCTCGGCCAATTCGCCCGCCGACACCGCGCGCCCGTTCTGGTGGGCGAGGTAGTGCAGGCAGCGGAATTCGAGCTGCGACAACCGGATCGGCCGACCAGCGTAAGAGGCGGACATGCGATGCGTGTCGAGCGTCAGCTTGCCGGCTTGAATCGTCGTCGACGTGTGGCCGGCGGCGCGGCGGAGCAGGCCGCGCACGCGCGCGATCAGCTCGCCGATCTGGAAGGGTTTGCCAAGATAATCGTCCGCGCCGGCCTCGATGCCGGCGACGCGCTCGGTCCAGTCGTTGCGCGCCGAGACGATGATGACGGGAAATCCGCGCTCCTCACCGCGCCAGCGCCGCAGAACGGACAATCCGTCCATGCGCGGCAGGCCGAGATCGAGGATCACGATGTCGTAGTCTTCGGTCGTGCCGCGAAACCATGCCTCCTCGCCGTCGCTCGCGATGTCGGCGACGAACCCGGCGGCGAGCAGCGCCTGCGCCAGGTCGGCGGCAACCTCCGCCTCATCTTCGACGATCAACGCGCGCAATCAGTCGTCCTCGATTTCCAGAACCTTGCCGGTGCGGGCGTCGAGCTTGACCTCGCGCACCCGGCCGCTCGCTGTCAGCACTTTGATTTCGTAAACCAGCGCGCCGTGCTTGCGTTCGAGCTCCACTTCGATGACATCGCCCGGCACCGCCTGTTGTGCGAGCGCGAGAATTCGCACCAGCGGCAGCACTTCGCCGCGCTGCAGGGCTTCGCGAATCGCATCCTGCTCGCGCTGTTCCTTGCGGTCGTCCGCGAAGCTCGAGGGCAGGGCGAGCGCGATCGCGAGGCACAACACGCCGCTCAGTAGAGGCTTGATTTCGTTCATGAACCCGACGATGCCTGGAACAAGCTGACACGACGCTGATAGCCGCCGCGAGGCTGGCGTCAGTCGTGGCGCGCTAGCTTGCACGCACCGAAGCAATGGCACCAGGAGTTGATCGATGAGCAGCCTAGTCAAAGTTCTACTGTCGAGCGCCGCAGTTTGTCTTCTGAGTGTCGCGGGCATCGCCGCGGCTCAGACGCCCTCGCAGACGTCCACGCCCGCCGCGAACAGCGTGCTCGGCCTCGGCGAGATCGAAGCGCGGATGAGTGCGCAGGGCATTACGATCAAGGAGATCGAGCTGCGCGATCTCGTTGCGGAGGTCGAAGGGCATGATGCGGCCGGCCGCAAGATCGAGCTGCTGGTCGATCGGCGCACCGGGGAGATCTTGTCGCGCAAGCACGATGACTAACCCGCCCCCGTCGTCCCGACGCAAGTCGGGACCGCCGTTGGCACCGTGCCAGTACACGGTCGTCCCGACGCAAGTCGGGACCGCCCTTGGCACCGTGCCAGTACACGGTCGTCCCGACGCAAGTCGGGACCGCCCTTGGCACCGTGCCGACTGCGATCCCGGCTTTCGCCGGGATGACGGGGAGGAGGGGCCGACTGCGATCCCGGCTTTCGCCGGGATGACAGGAAGCCGTGCGGGGTTCAGAACTTCAGGCTCATGCCCGCCAGCATGTTCCAGGAGTAGATCTCGTTTTCAGCGAGCCGCGACCGGTCGCCGCTGAAGTAGCGCAGCGGCTCGTCGTTGATGTTCTGAACCTGGAAGAACGCGGACAACGCCTTCGAGAACTGGTAGCTCGCCTTGAAATCCAACTGCCCGTGCGTGTCGACATACAAGTCCTGCGCGGCCGTGTCGCCGAGCGAATCGAGATATTCGCTGCGATAGGAGTAGGCGAGGCGCAGCTCGAGCCCGCTCGTTTCATAGAACAGCGCCGCATTGCCGACGTGCTTGGATTGCAGGAAGAACGGCACCTTCTCGGTGCGGTCGAACACGTCCGCTTCGCTGTCCGTCCAGGTATAGCTGATCGAGATGCCGAAGCCGCTCAGGAAGCCGGGCAGCATGCTGAACTGCTGCTGGAAGCCGAGCTCGACGCCGATGATCTCGCCCGAGCGCGCGTTCTGCGGCTGCTCGATCGCAAGCTCGGAATAGAAGCGGCCTTCGAACTCGACCTCCTCGAGCGTCTGAATGCGCGTGAAGATCGGGTTCTTGATGTCTTTGTAGAACACGCCCGCCGACACGAGGCCAGCCGGCTCCAGATACCATTCGAACGCGAGATCGTAGTTCGTCGATTCGAGCGGATCGAGATCCGAATTGCCGGCCTCGATCTCGCCTTCGTAGACGCCGGGATCGTCTTCCTCGATCGCGAAGATCCGGAACGGCACGTTCTGCTCGTATGAGGGCCGGCCGATCGTATTCGTCCACGCCGCGCGGATCAGCAGGTCGTCGCGCACCGCCCAGGTCATCAACAGATCGGGCAGCCAGTTCGTGTATTTTTTCGAGCCCTTCACCTCGGGCGGCGGATTCGCCGCATCGCCGTCGACGAACATGACGTCGTACGCATTGAAATCCGTATCGGTCTGTTCCACGCGCACGCCGCCGATGAACGTGGCCGTGCCGACTTCGACCGTCGCCATCGCATAGGCGGCAGTCACGTCTTCTCTCACCCGATAGTCGACGCCGAACGACTCCGCGATCGTATCCTCCTCGCTCACCTCGAACTGATCGGCGTGCGCGTAGAAGAACCGATCCGCGAGCGCATAGTCCGGATACGGGCCGAAGGTGTAGTAGCTGCGCTGGCTGCGATAGAAGTCCGCAGCGCCCGCGTGCATCACTTCGCTCAGCAGATAATCGCCGTCGAAGCCGTCGTACACGATCATGTCCTGATCCGAGGTGCTCTCGCGCGAAACGTATTTCGCGCCGAACTTGAGCGTCGTCGAGTTGCCGCCCCAGTCGAAGTCGCGCTTGATGTCGAGCTGGCCGACGCGCAGGTCCTCCTCGATCAGCTGATGGCCGCGTGCGGCTTCGTTGAACTCGAAGTTGTTCGGATCCTGGAATTCAGGCCCTGCGTTCACGACCCAGAAATAGTTCGAGGTGTCGTACGACATCGGGATTTCGTCGTCGAGCTCGAAGCTGTACAGGTTGTCGTACGGTGTGTCCTGCTTGGTCTTGCCGTACGTGCCCGACAGCGCGATGTTCCAATCGCCGATCTGCACGTCGCCGCCGAGCGTGGACGAGAGGATCGACTGGATCTCGTAGCGCTCGCTGTTCATGCGCTCGCCTTCGCCCTCGGTGAACGTGCCCGAGGTGCGCGTCTGGTTCTCGAGATCGCCGTTGCGATAGTCGTACACCACCTCCGGCTGCAGCTCGGTGTCTTCGTAGCGGTTGTACAAGTTGCGCCAGTGGAGCTTTACGTCGTCGTTCGGGCGCAGCTCGAAATTCGCGACGAACCCTTTGCGCACGCGGCGAATGAGATAGTTGCGCAGCCCCATCTCGTCGGGGACGAGATAATCGCCTTCCTCTTCCCAGGGATCGCCGCCCTGCACGTTGTGCGAATTGAACTCGCGGTCCGAATAGCTCGCCGACAGCACGACGCCGAAGCGATCGTTGAACACGTTGCCCCAGCCGACGCTGCCGCCCCAGGGGTTCTGACCGCCGAGGTCGTAGTAGCCGTAGTCGGCGGTGGAAGAGAAGAAGCGGCCGTCCGGATCGTCGAACACGCTCGGCGTGACGAGATTGATCGTGCCGCCGATGGCGTTGCCGTCCAGATCCGGGGTCGCGGCCTTGACGACCTCGAGCTTCGCGAGGATGTCCGCGGGCACCGTATCGAGCGCGACACGCCGCGTGTCGCCTTCGGGCGAGCCGATCAGCTGCCCATCGATCGTCACGTTGCTCAGTGCCGCGTCGATGCCGCGAATGTTCACGTAGCGGCCTTCACCTTGATCGGTCGTGACGGAAACGCCCGTGACGCGGCCGAGCGTCTCGCCCGCGTTCTGATCCGGAAGCTTGCCGGCGTCGTCCGAGGTGACCGATTCCTTGATCGTCCGCGAGGCCTTCTTATCCTGCAGCGCCGTGATCTGCGCGAGCCGATAGCCCGTGACGGTGATTTCCTCGACGCCGTCGGCGGCGGCGCCGACCGTGAATGCGAGCGCAACTTCACCAGTCTCCGGCACGGTGGCTCCGCTCTTCGAAGTGGGGAAGCCCACGTAGTCCACTTCGACGGCATACGTGCCTGCAGGCACGTTGTCGAAGCGATAGCCGCCGGAACGATCGGCCACCGCCGATCGCCCGAGCGCCGGGATGCGGACGGTCGCATTGGGCAGCGGACGTCCGGTGGTGGCATCCGTGACTCGACCGACGAGGTCACCCGACCATGCGGTCATGGAGGAGATGGAGAGCGCGGCCGCAACCGCAGCCGTGATGAACGGGGAATTGTGGCGGTTCATGATGTTCTTCCTGCACCTCGAGGTGAGTGATGGCTGCGCAAGCGACGCGATCGGCGGTGGGTCGCCGACAGGAAGGCGGAGCCGCGATCGCGCGGCCCTCGAGCTGGAGAACATAGATCTCACGCTTTCCCCCTGGCGGCCCCTTCGCATCCGGACCACGCGATCGTGGAATTTTCGAATTCCATCTGTGAGTCAATATAGAACAAAAATTACGGTGCGTGCAAGTCTTGTAACAAATATTCTATTGCCGTTATCGTTCGCTCCAACGCTGCTGCCCGCGCATCGCGGAAATAAAGGCTTCACAGGAAGTCCCGAGGGAGTAGCTGGCAGGTGGGGGTGACATCGCCTAGGGCGTTTGGAACGCATTTGAAATTTTTGTTGCAGCCGATAGCATCCCAGCGCCTTTCCACACAGGACCCGACCCACGTGCCAGCCCCCAGCGATCCAGAGAAGCTTCGCGCCGAAATCGTCAAGAGCTACGACCAGCTCAGCCCGCGCCTGCAGCAAGTGGCCAAGTACGTGCTCGACAATCCGAACGACATGGCCTTGCAGACCTTGGCGGTGATTGCCGAGCGTTCGAACGTGCAGCCCTCGACGATCGTGCGCTTTGCGAAGACGTTCGGCTATGAAGGCGCAAGCCAGATGCAGGAGCTGTTTCGCGATGAAATGCTCACGCAGCCGCGCAGCCCGAGCTACGCGGAGCGCATTCGCCAGTTCAGCCGCCGTGGCGCGTCGGGCTCGCTCGCGCCGCACGATGTGATGCAGGAGTTCGCGGACAACAACATCGTCGCGCTCGAGCATCTGAAGAACAGCGTCCGCGCGGCCGACCTCGAGCGCGCGATCGACATGATTCGCACCGCGAGCGCCGTGTATCTCATCGGCCTGCGCCGATCATTTCCGGTTGCATCGTATCTCGCATACGCGCTGCGGCACGTCGACAAGCGCGCCTATCTGCTCGATGGCGTCGCGGGAATGTTGCCGGAGCAGGGCAGCATGCTCACGGCCAAGGATCTGCTCATCGCGATCAGCTTCCATCCCTACGCGGCGGAAACGGCGCAGATCGCCGCGGCGGCGAAGGAGCGCAAGGCGCGGATCGTCGCGATCACCGACAGCCGCCTGAGCCCGATCGCAGGCGTCGCGGACCTCAGTTTCGAGATCAAGGACGCCGAAGTGCGTCAGTTCCGTTCGCTCACCGCATCGCTGTGTCTCGCGCAGACGCTCGTCATCAGTTACGCGTTCGAGATGGAAGGGCGCGCCCGCTCGCAACGCTGAAGCTCCCAAACCACTGCCGCCGCCAGGCGCATCACAGGACACACTCATGATTCGATTCACGCTCATCGGCGCCGGCCGCATCGGCAAGATCCACGCGGAGAACATCGCTCGGCATCCGCAGGCGAAGCTCGCCTATGTCGCGGACCCGGACACTGCGGCGGCGCGCGAGCTCGCGCAGCGCTGGTCGGCGCAAGCGATCGCGCTCGATCAGGCCGTGAACCGCGCCGACGTCGATGCCGTGCTGATCGCGAGCTCGACGGACACGCATGCAGATTGGATCGAGCGCTGTGCGGCTGCGCGCAAGGCGGTGTTCTGCGAGAAGCCGCTCGATCTGGATCTCGGACGCGCGACGCGCTGTCTCGAGGTCGCGCAGCAAGCCGGCATCGCTCTGTTCCTCGGCTTCAATCGCCGCTACGACCCGTCCTTTATGCGTATCAAGCGCGAGATCCTCGCGGGCGCGATCGGCCGGCTCGAGACGCTGCACATCATCAGTCGCGACCCGGCGCCGCCGCCCGTCGAATACATCCGCCGCTCGGGCGGATTGTTTCGCGACATGATGATTCACGATCTCGACATGGCGCGCTGGCTGCTCGGTGCCGAGCCCGTGGAAGTGTTCGCCCGCGGCAGCGCCGTGAATCCGGAGATTGGCGCGGCCGGCGATGTCGACACGGCGATGGTCATGCTGCGCACGGCAGACGGCAAACTCTGTCAGATCGCAAACAGCCGCCGCTGCGCATTCGGCTATGACCAGCGCATCGAGGCCTTCGGCTCCGCTGGCATGGCACGCGCAGACAATCACACCGCGACGAGCGTCACCGTCGCAGGCAAGAACGGCTTCACGAGCGAGCCCGCGCTGCCGTTCTTTCTCGAGCGCTACGCCGCCGCGTATCGGCTCGAGCTCGAGGATTTCATCGCCGCGCTGAATGGCCAGCCTGTCGAGCTCGCGCGCGGAGAAGATGGGCGTCAGGCGCTCTTGCTCGCGGACGCCGCGCAACGCTCGCTCGAGAAGGGTGCACCGGTGTCGCTCGCGTAAATTCCAGCGAATGAAATGGTAATTTCATTGTAACTACTCGTTGAAAAATTCATTCTACTGCGTTAGCGTAATCACATCGGGCGCCGATCGATGCGCGCCTCTACGCAAACGACAGGTATGGCGGCACTCAGATTCGGCTTGATCGGCAGCGGGTTCATGGGGCGAGCGCACGCGATCGCCCTGCATTCGGTCGCAGCAACCTTCGGATCTGAGTTTCGCGTGGAATGCGCGACGCTCGCGGATGCGGGCGCGGGCCGGGCGGGGGAGGCTGCCGCCGCCCTCGGCTTCGCCCATTCGACGGGTGACTGGCGCGAGCTGATCAACGATCCAAGCATCGACGTCGTCGATATCTGCACCCCGAATCATCTGCACGGGCAGATGGCGCTGGCGGCGCTCGCGGCCGGCAAGCATGTCTATTGCGAGAAGCCTCTGGCGCTCGATGTCGCCGAATCGCGCGCCGTCGCGACAGCGGCGCGCAGCGCCGGCGTTCGCAACGCCATCGGCTTCAATTACATCTGCAACCCGATCGTGCAGACCGCGCGGCAAATCATTGCCGACGGCGAGCTCGGCGAGATCGTCGGGTTCAGCGGCCGCTATCTCGAAGACTACATGAGCGATCCCGGTCTGCCGTTCACGTGGCGCTGTGAGCGCGCGTTGGCGGGCGCCGGTGCGTTGGCGGATCTCGGCTCGCATCTCATCAATATGGCGCACGTGCTGCTCGGGCCGATCACCCGCGTGAGCGGAACGATTCGCACGGTGCACGAGCGGCGGACAGATCCGCGCACTGGCGCGCTGCGCACGGTCGAAAACGAGGACATGGCGCACGCGCTGATCGAATTTGCCTCGGGCGTGCAGGGCACGATGGAAATCAGCCGCGTCGCGACCGGCTACAAATGCGGCCTCATCGTCCAGGTGCTCGGCACGCGCGGCAGCTTGAGCTTCGATCAGGAACGCATGAACGAGCTGCGCCTGTATCGCAGCGACGATGCGGCGGGGCGCCGCGGCTTTCGCACGCTTCTCGCGGGTCCTGAGCATGCGGATTACGCAGCCTTCTGTCCGGCGCCCGGTCACGGCCTCGGCATCAATGATTTGAAAGTGATCGAAGTGCGCAATCTCGTGCGCGCAATTCGCGCCGGAACCGATGCCTGGCCCGATTTTGCGGAAGGGCTGAGAGTGCAGGCGGTCATGACGGCGATCGAGCGTTCGGCAGCGGCGGGCGCGTGGGTCGGCATCGATGAGGTCATCGCGAGCTCATGAACGAACACATCGCTACGCATCGCAACGGCTTCGGCGACGGCTTGACGGAGATCGTCGCGCGCGGCGCTCATGACAATCCCTCGCAGATCGGGCTCGCGGTCCTGCGGCTCAAGCGAGGCGAAACGTATGAGGTCAGCGCGCGGGGCGAGACGGCGTGGCTGTTGATGAGCGGCGCGGTGCGAGGCCGTATCGGCGACCTCGAGCTCTCGTTCGCGAGAGGCTCGCTGTTCGACGAGTCCGCAAGCTGCGTGCATGCGCCTGCGGGAGCGAAGTTGACGCTCGAAGCGCTCGAGGATACTGAGTTCACCGTATACGACTGCGCGAACGAGCGTGCATTCGCGGCCCGCATCTTCACGCCCGCGGACGTCCCGAACGAGAAGCGCGGCCGCGGGCAGGTGGGCGATCGGGCGCTGCGCTACGTGCGCACGATCTTCGATCACAGCAATTCGCCCGAATCCGTGCAGCTCGTCCTGGGCGAAGTCGTCACGTTCCCCGGCGGCTGGTCGAGCTATCCGCCGCATCATCATCCGCAGCACGAGATCTATCACTACCGGTTCACGCATCCGCAGGGCTATGGACATGCGGAGCTCGGCGATGCCGTCGTCAAGGTGCGGCAGTTCGACACGATCCGGATTCCAGCCGGCTACGACCATGCGCAATGCGCGGCGCCCGGCTACGGCATGTACTACTCGTGGGTGATTCGTCACCTGCCTGGCAATCCCTACACGGTTCCCGAGTTCACGGCCGAGCATGCGTGGACGATGCGGCCGGACGCGGCGTACTGGCGCCCGGAGTCACAATGAGCAGAACGTTCGACCTCATCTGTCTCGGCCGCGCGGCGGTCGACCTGTATGGCCAGCAGATCAACGGCCGACTCGAAGACATGCAGACCTTCGCCAAGTATCTCGGCGGGTCCTCGGCGAACGTCGCGGCGGGCACCGCGCGGCTCGGCGTCCGAACGTCGATGCTGACGCGCGTCGGCAACGAGCACATGGGCCGCTTCGTGCGCGAAGCGCTGCAGCGCGAAGGCGTCGATGTGAGTCACGTGAAGACCGATCCGGAGCGGCTGACGGCGCTGGTCGTGCTCGGCATCGAAGGGCCGGGCTCGTATCCGCACATCTTCTATCGCGAAAACTGCGCCGACATGGGCGTCAACGTCGCCGACTTCGATGAGCAATACATCGCCTCGAGCGCTGCGTTCGCCGTGACGGGCACGCATCTGTCGACGCCGCATACACGCGCCGCGGTCGAGCAGGCGTTTCGGTGGGCGCGCGCTCATCGAACCAAGACGATTCTCGACATCGACTATCGCCCGGTGCTCTGGAAGCTGACGGATGCCGGCGACGGCGCATCGCGCTACGTCCCTTCCGAGACCGTGACGGCGGCGCTCCAGAGCCTGTTGCCGATGTGCGATCTCGTCGTCGGGACGGAGGAAGAAATCCAGATTGCGGGCGGATCGCAGGATCTGCTCACAGCGCTGCGCAACATTCGCGAGCGAACGGCGGCGCCCATCGTGTTGAAGCGCGGTGCACGCGGCTGCTGCGTCATCGAGGGCGCCGTGCCCCGCACGATGGAGGAGGCCGTGCACGTGCCGGGATTCGCGGTGGAAGTCTTGAACGTGCTCGGCGCCGGTGATGCGTTTCTCAGCGGCTTCCTCTACGGCTGGCTGCGCGGCGAATCGCTCGTCGCAAGCGCGCGTCTCGGCAATGCGTGCGGCGCGCTCGTCGTCAGCCGTCACGGTTGTACGCCGGCGATGCCGAGCCGCGTCGAGCTCGAAGACTTCCTGGCTCGAGCGGACGCGATTGCCCGGCCGGATCTCGACGACCGGCTCGAGCACATTCATCACGCGACGACCGTGCGCCGGCGGCGCGAGGAATTGTTCGTGCTCGCATTCGATCATCGACGCCAGCTCGAAGCCCTCGCGGACGAGAACGGC
>Ga0164243_10001997_pt1 | contig 34209 bp, 36 predicted proteins | sample OricompcompostOP_FD_108781 | JGI IMG/M metagenome (GOLD analysis project Ga0164243, IMG submission 108781) | Organic Plus compost microbial communities from Emeryville, California, USA - Original compost - Organic plus compost (OP) | ecosystem: Engineered > Solid waste > Mixed feedstock >... | reverse complement strand
TCAGGGCCGGAGCAGGGCTTTGACGGCGCGGCGTTCGTCCATCGCCCGGTAGCCCTCGGCGGCCTGGTCGAGGGGCAGGGTGAGGTCGAAGACCCTGCCCGGGTCGATCGTCCGGCTGGTGACCAGGTCGACCAACTCGGGGAGGAACCGGCGTACCGGCGCGGGTCCGCCGTGCAGGTGGACGTGGGAGTAGAACAGTTCCTCACCGGGCAACTGGACGCCGTGGGCGACGCCGACGTAGGCGACGTGCCCGCCGGGCCGGGTGGCGCGGATGGCCTGCATCATCGACTCCTGCGTGCCGACGGCCTCGACGACCGAGTGTGCGCCGAAGCCGTCGGTGAGGTCCTTGATCCGGGCGACTCCGTCGTCGCCGCGTTCGGTGACGATGTCGGTCGCCCCGTATTCGAGCGCCAGCTTCTGGCGGTCGGCGTGCCGGCTCATCGCGATGATCCGCTCGGCGCCGAGGTGCCTGGCGGCGAGCACGGCCAGCAGACCGACGGCTCCGTCGCCGACGACGGCGACGGTCTTGCCCGGCTGGACCTCGGCGGCGACCGCGCCGAACCAGCCGGTGCCGAGCACGTCCGAGGCGGCGAGCAGGCCGGGGATCACGTCGCCGGCCGGCCGGTCGGGTGTGGCGACGAGGGTTCCGTCGGCCAGCGGCACGCGCAGGTACTCCGCCTGCGCGCCGAGCGGGCCGATCCACTCTCGGTGTACGCACGACGTCTGGTATCCGGCGCGGCAGATCTCGCAGGTGTTGTCCGACGCGGCGAACGAGCCGACGACGAACTGGCCCGGCCGGATCGTGGTCACCTGGTTGCCGACCTCTTCGACGACGCCGACGTACTCGTGGCCCATCGGGGTCGGGCCGCTGACAGGTTCGATGCCTCGGTAGGGCCACAGATCGGACCCGCAGACGCAGGCCGCGACGATGCGGATGATCGCGTCGGTGGGTCGTTCGACGCGCGGGTCGTCACGGGTTTCCACCCGCACGTCGCCCGGAGCGTACAAAACAGTGCCACGCATGATGGGTGAGAATCCTTCCCAGTGGTGTCGAAAAACAGCGCGCCGACCGGTGGTCAGTCGGCGGCGGCGAAGACCTGTTTCGCCACGGCCATCGCCGACATCGCCTTCGGCCACCCGGCGTAGAACGCCAGGTGGGTGATGGCCTCGATGAGCTCGGCTTCGGTGAGGCCGTTCTGCTTGGCGTACGCGAGGTGAAAGGTGAGCTGTTCGGTGTTGCCGCCGGTGAGCAGCGCGGCCACGGTGATCAGGCTGCGGTCGCGGGCCGTCAGCCCGGGACGCTCCCATACGTCGCCGAACAGCACCTCGTCGGTGTAGTGCACCAGCGCTGGCGCGAAGTCGCCGAACATTCCCCGCGCGCCGGGAGTCACGGTTTCGTCAGCCATGCCGGATCGTCCTTCTGCGGGTCAGACCGAGCACGCCGTGCTTGGAGGCGTGGCGACGGCGGCACCGGACTGTGCGGACGCGCGGGCGGCCGACAGGCCCATGCCGGAACTCGCGCCGGTGACGAAGGCGACTTTGCCGGAGAAATCGTACGTCGGGTACATCGGAAGACGGCCTTTCGGATCTTGGTACGTGGCCGTCCGCTTCCCGCTTCGCACGGTCCGCCAGCTTGTGGCTTGCGCGGCGCGTCGGGCGGCCACCAACCCAGCAAACTCCATCCGGCCGGCGCCGGGGAGTCACCGTCGAAACGTGTACTGACGGGGCACCCCAGCACCCGCGCGGCGCGTCGTACCGTCGATGGCATGGACAACCGCGCTGAGGTCCGCGACTTCCTCGTCTCGCGGCGGGCCAAGATAACCCCGCAGCAGGCCGGACTGCCGGACGCCGGCCGCCGACGCGTACCCGGACTGCGGCGCGGCGAGGTGGCCATGCTCGCCGGTGTGAGCATCGAGTACTACGCCAAACTCGAACGCGGAGCGATCGCCGGCGTGTCCGCCTCCGTCCTCGACGCGCTGGCCCGTGCCCTGCAACTCGACGACGCCGAACGAGCCCACCTGTTCCACCTCGCCCACGCCGCCGACGGCACGAGCGCCGGGATGCGACCCCGCCGCCGCCCGGCGAAACGATGGACACCGTCGCCGAGCCTGCAATGGGTCCTCGACCGGTTCACCGCTCCGGCGATCGTGCGCAACGGCCGCATGGATCTCCTGGCAGCCAACCACCTCGGCCGCGCCATGCACGCCACCCTCTACGACACCGCACCCGAGGGCTGCCCGAACTTCGCCCGCTTCACCTTCCTGAACCTGGACGCCGCCCGGGACTTCTACCCCGACTGGGATCTGGCTGCCGACACGTGCGTCGCGATCCTGCACACCGAAGCGGGCCGCGACCCGCACGACAAGGACCTGCATGACCTCGTCGGCGAACTGTCGACCCGCAGCGAAGCCTTCCGCCAGCGCTGGAGCGCGCACAACGTCAGAGCCCACGGTGCCGGAACCAAGCACTTTCGCCACCGCGAGGTCGGCCACCTGGAACTGGCGTACGAGAGCGTGGAGCTGGTCTCCGAGCCCGGGCTGACGCTGACCTTCTACGTCGCCGAACCCGCCTCACCCACCGCCCAGGCCCTGGATCTGCTGGCCTCCTGGACGGCCGTCGAGGAAACCGCCGAGCCCGCGCAGCAGTCCGGGACCACAAAGCCACCGTCGGCCCGTTAGCTCCCGAGCCGGACACGGGCCCACCCACGTTCGACGCCGATCGCGTACGAAGGTTCGTGGCGGTGTCGGATCGAGGCCGAGCCGTTCGTAGCGAGGGTGAGGGGCGGCCACCAGGGCCGCCGAGTCAAGGAGTCAGAGATGGCGCGATACCTGATCTCGTTCGACCGCGGGTGGATGGTCTTCCCCGAGGAGGAGCTGCCCGACGTGGACAAGGCGGCCCATGCGGTGATCGAGGAGGCCAAGGACGCCGGGGTCTTCGTCTTCGGCGGCGGGATCGCCGACGAGGAGAAGACGACGCTCGTCGCCGTCGACGGGATGGTCACCGACGGCCCCTACCCGGAGACCAAGGAACAGGTCGGCGGTTTCGTGGTCGTCGACGTCCCCACCCGGGCCGACGCCATCGAGTGGGCCGCCAAGATCGCAGCCGCCTGCCGGTGTGCGCAAGAGGTGCGCGCGATCATGCCCGACCCGCGCGTCGACGAGTGGCTCGCGCGCTGAGCGGCCAGGGAGGCGGGAGGATGCGCCACCACCCGCGGTCCGGCGGCCGACCCGCCGAGCGCGACGGGCCGCGGCTCGCCGCGGAGGCCCCGAAGCGGCTGCTCGCGTCGTGACCGAGTTGGCCGTCGAGGAGGCGATCACCCAGGCTCACCGCGCGGAGTGGGCCCGGGTGGTCGCCACCCTGACCCGGCGCTTCGGCGACCTCGACGCGGCGGAGGACGCCGCCGCGGAGGCGTTCGCGACCGCCGTCGAACGCTGGCCTCACGACGGCGTACCGCCGAATCCCGGCGCGTGGCTGACCACCACCGCCACCCGCAAGGCCATCGACCGCCTCCGCCGGGAGTCGCGCCGCGAGGACAAGCACCGGGAGGCTCAGCTCCTGTTCGACGACGATCCTCCCGTACCGCCGGGGGTCGTCGACGACGACCGGCTCCGGCTGATCTTCACCTGCTGCCACCCGGCGCTCTCGCCGGAGGCACGGATCGCGCTGACGCTCCGGATGGTGGGCGGGCTGACCGTTCCCGAGATCGCCCGCGCCTTCCTGGTCCAGGAAGCGACGGTGGGCCAGCGCATCACCCGCGCGAAGGCCAAGATCAGGTCGGCCCGCATCCCGTTCCGGGTCCCGACGGCGGAGGACCTGCCCGCGCGGATCGGCGGCGTCCTCGCCGTCCTGTTCCTGGTCTTCAACGAGGGCTATCTCGCCACGGGAGCCGGGACGGAGCCCGTCCGCGCCGACCTCACCGGCGAGGCGATCCGGCTCACCCGCCTGACGCGGGATCTGCTGCCGGACCACTCGGTCGCCGGCGGCGAGGTGACCGGGCTGCTGGCGCTGATGCTGCTGACGGAGGCCCGCCGTCCCGCCCGCGTCTCGGCGACGGGCGAGCTCGTCACTCTCGACGAGCAGGACCGCGGCGCCTGGGACCGCGACCTGATCGAGGAGGGCCACCGCCTGGTACGCGGACGCGTCGCCGCGGTGGCCGCGGGCGGTCCGGCGCCGGGCCGCTACCAGCTGCTGGCCGCGATCAACGCCGTACACACCTACGCCCGCGACGCGCGCGACACCGACTGGTCGCAGGTCGTCGCCCTCTACGACCGGCTCGTGCGCATCGATCCCTCACCTGTGGTCGCGCTCAACCGCGCGGTCGCCGTCGCCGAGGTCGACGGACCGGACGTAGCGCTCGCTCTGGTGGACCGCCTGCCACTGGACGGCTACCACGCCTTCCACGCGACCCGGGCCGAGATGCTGCGCCGCCTGGGTCGCGGCCAGGAGGCCCGCACGGCGTACGACCGCGCCATCGCGCTCGCCGGCAACACCGCCGAGTCCGCCTACCTGACCCGCCGCCGCAGCCAACTCGGCACGCGCGATACGCGATAGTCACGCTCAACGGTGCGCGCCGCGCGTGGGTCAGGGGATCTGCGGGGCGTCGGATCGCGCGGTGCGCAGGTCTTGCGCGAGGGACGCGAGGACCCTCATCTTCTCGTCGCTCTCGCTGCCTCTGTCGGGGTGGTACACGACGGGGATGACCTCGTCGACCGGCGGCTTGTCGCGGTGCAGGCGCGGTTCGCCGACGATCATCACGGTGACCTCCGGGATCGCGTTCCTGCCGTTCCCGCCGATGGCGACGTACGTGTGCACGCCTACACCGAAGCTCTGTGGGTTTAGCTGGCGCGCCACAATGCTGGCCGCTCGCGGCCGTCAGGCGGCCGAGGCGTCGAACGCCCGCTGAGTCCGCGTCGTCCTTAACGAGCGGCGCCGCGCATCGAGGCGGAGCCGCTTTGGGCTGCTTGCGCTCGGGATGAGCGGCCTGCCGTCCGACACCGGAACCAGCGAGAGAAGGAACCGATCATGACGAACCTCCGAGTGCTCGTGACGGGCGGCAGTGGCTTCCTCGCCGCGCACTGCGTCCTGCGCCTCCTCGACGACGGCTACCAGGTGCGCACCACCGTGCGCTCCCACCGCGGCGCCGACCGCGTCCGCTCGATGGTCGCCGCGGGCGGCAGCACGGCCGCCGCCGACGTCGAGGTCGTACAGGCGGATCTCACCGCGGACGACGGATGGGACGCCGCTGTCGCCGACTGCGATTACGTGCTGCATGTCGCCTCGCCCTTCCCGGCCGCACCGCCCGCGCACGAGGACGACCTGATCGTCCCGGCCCGCGACGGCTCGCTGCGCGTGCTGCGGGCCGCACAGCGCGGCGGCGTCAAGCGGGTCGTGCTGACCTCGTCGTTCGCTGCTATCGGCTACGGGCACCCCCCGACGGCCACGCCCTACGACGAGACGAGTTGGACCAACCCCGACGCCCGCGGCGTGACCGCCTACGCCAAGTCCAAGACGCTCGCCGAGCGCGCCGCGTGGGACTTCGCGGAACGCGAGGGCCTCGAGCTGGCGGTCGTGAACCCGACCGTTATTTTCGGACCGGCCCTCAGCCGCGACTACGGCACGTCCGTCGCGTTGCTCGCGCTCCTGCTCGACGGAGGCACCCCGGTGCTCCCGCGGGCGACGGTCGGGGTCGTCGATGCCCGCGACGTCGCCGACCTCGAGGTGCGCGCGATGACGCACCCCGCGGCCGCCGGCGAACGCTTCCTCGCCACTGCCGGGCTGATGACCGTACCCGACATCGCCCGGACGCTCCGGGACCGGCTCGGCGACGCGGCGCGCAAGGTCCCCACCAGGACCATCCCCGACTGGGTCGTGCGGATCGTCGCCGCGTTCGACGACAACGTCCGGATGACCGTGCCGATGCTCGGCACCCCGCACGACGCGACGAGCGCCAAGGCGCGGCGCATGCTCGGATGGGCACCCCGCTCGACGGAGGAGGCCGTCGTGGCGACGGCACAGAGCATCCTCGCCGTCAAATCCTGACCGCACCGTCACCCTCACCACCGACCCGAAGCGTCAGCCTGTAAAGGCACCGGCTCGCGCCGCGGTGGCCGCGGCGCGGGCCGATCGGTCGGCCAGGTCGGGGCTGGCGGGCGTCCGGAGCAGGACGATCTGGTGGTAGAGCGGTGCGGTGGCGGCGACGAGGAGTCGGTGCGGTTCGGTGCCGGCGGGTACCTCCCCACGTTCGATCGCCCGCCGCACGATGATGGCGCAGCGGTCGTACCGGTCCGCCCAGAAGGTCCGGAGGGCGTCCGCTGCCTGCTCCGATCGGAACGACGCGGCGATGAGGGCGGCGGTGACGGGCGGGTCCTCGGCCAGCGCGGCGTGGACTTCGCGGTTGACCGCGGCGAGGTCGCCCTCGAGGGACCCGGTGTCGGGTGGTCGCCAGTCGTCGCCGGTCGCCTCGGCGAGGACGTCGGCGAGCAGTCCGCCGACATCACGCCAGCGCCGGTAGACCGTGGTGCGGTGCACGCCGGAGCGGTCGGCCACCGCCTCCACGGTGAGGGCGTCGTAGCCGTGTTCCACCAGTTGGGCACGGACGGCGTCGAGCACGCGCCGGCGGACGTGAGCGGTACGGCCGCCGGGCCGGCGCGCCACGACGGCCTGATGGTGCGGCGACTCGTCGGCGAAACGCTTTGTTGGTCGTGGCAGGCCCATGGCAGGATGCTATCGCTACATCAGTCGCGTTAAGGGCGTCGCTCCGCTTCCGACCGAACTCGATAGGTACCCATGTCGCATCCCGATCCCTTGGCCGTTCACCCGCTGCCGGCACATGAGCGGGTGGTGTTCCTCAAGCCGCTGATCGACTCGCCCCGGATCGTCGTCGGCGAGTACACCTACTACGACGATCCGGAGCACGCGACCAGCTTCGCGCACCGCAACGTGCTCTACGGCTACGGTCCGGAACGGCTGATCATCGGCAGATACTGCGCGATCGCCGCCGGCACCCGGTTCCTGATGGCCGGCGGCGACCACCCGACGATGGGCGTGTCGACCTTCCCGTTCACCATCTTCGGCGGCGAGTGGGCCGAGCGGACGCTCGACGTCGTCACCGGCATGCCCAGCCGGGGCGACACCGTCGTCGGCAACGACGTCTGGTTCGGCTACCAGGCGACCATCATGCCGGGCGTACGGATCGGAGACGGCGCCGTCATCGCGGCCGGTGCGGTGGTGACCGCCGACGTGCCGCCGTACGCGATCGTCGGCGGCAACCCGGCCACCCTGATCCGACGCCGTTTCGATGACGCGGACATCGACCGGCTCCGACGCGCCGCGTGGTGGGACTGGCCCACGGAGCTGGTCACCGAGCACGCGAGGACGATCATGGCGGGCACGCCGGCCGACATCGAACACATCGCCAGAGAGAACGGCCTGGAGCAACCCCGGTGACACCCGTGTCCATTCACGAGTACGCCGTGGCCAACACCGCCGGCGGCGACGGCAACCTGTGGTTCACCGAGTGGGCCGGCAACCGCGTCGGCTCGATCACCACCGACGGCGCCGTCGAGACGCACGACCTGCCAACACCAGCCGCGAAGCACACGGCATCACCCTCGGACCCGATGGCGGCCTGTGGACGGCCTTGGAAACGGGTCTCTCGCCCGCTTCGCACCGCCGCCACCGGGTCGCGCTGAGGCCGACCCACCGCGACACGTCGTCGCCGCTGCGGGATGCTCGGCATCGGCTCGCGTCAAACCACCGTCGGCACCGTCACGAGAGGCCCTGAGCGGCCGCGATCTGGTTGGGTGTTCGGGCACATCCGCATGCGATCTGGGGAACGGGAAATCGACGGCGGCACCCGGACCGCCTTGATGCCGCGCCGCCTGATCCATCGCGGCCCGGCCCGGGTCCATTTGCTCCGACCGCCTGCTGCCTGACGAGTTGCGTTCTGTCTCAAGACCGACGCTCGCGAAGCGGCGGACCCTGGGTGTACTGAACCGCGGGCCGTCGAACCGTACACTTCGGCAGCGAACGCTGACGACGTCTGGCTGTCGCGTGCCCTCGGGGAGGAGAACCCATGCAGGACAGTTCAAAGTCGATGGAGACGCCCGAGCCTGAGGAGAACCGCCAGAGCGACACCACCAACTCGACCCTTGTGGACGATCCGACAGTCGACTCGAACGTTGATTCGACGACGGCGTCGACGGTCCTCGCGGAGGTGCTCCCAGGGGTTGCGGTCGTCTTCGGTGATGTCCCAGCGGAACTGAAGCTCGATTTGATTGACTTCGGGCTCGTGCCGGCCACCGACCGCACGCAGCTCTCCACACTTCTCGCCTCGATCGGCAACACGGCGACCGCGGCGGGCAACCTCGGGAACGCATTCGCCAACGCGCAGGGGCTGTACCGGATCGGTCACACGGCACAGGCCTGGCTGAGGGCCGGCGGAACACTTGCGGTCAAGGACGGCGCGAACCTCGGCGCGGTGTTCTTCAATGGCAGGATTGTTCATCAGGCCCGCTTTATCCCCGTTACGGGCGTGAACCTGGCGAACCTCGCGACCACGCTCGGGCCGGCACTGGCCATGATCGCCATACAGATGCAGCTCAGCCAGATCACCGGTCTGACCCGCACCAACATCGCATTGACAAACCAGGTACTGACGACCGTCCGCCACGAGCAGTGGGCCGAGCTGACGGCGCTCGTGGCCAGCGTCGATCGCGCGGTCGACCAGGCACGAGAGATCGGATCAGTCCCCACCTCCTTGTGGAACAGCGTCGCGGGCATCGAGCCGGCCTTGCGTAAGCAGCGTGACCTGTACCGGCTGAACGTCAGCGATCACATCCGGCAGATCCGTCACCACACACAGGGCCGCCGTGTCTATCTCGAGACGAACGCCGAGGCGATCGTCTTCGACGCACATGCCCTGCTGTCGTCGCTCAAGGCCTGGATTGGATATCAGGCGCTCCACGCCGCGCGGGCCAGAGCCGCTGGAGCCGAAGACGCCGACGAGGCACGCCTGGTCGACGTCATCGCGCGCGACACGCGCACCGCGCTCGAGTCCGCTCTCCCCGAGGCCACCAGCCTCGTTGACGCGCTCACCCGGGAACTACGCATCATCGTCGAGCTTCCTGGACGCGGCACACTGCCGCTGTCGGGCAAGCGGAGGGACTCGACCGCGGTCCGCCAAACCGCCGCCGGTCTGCTGGAGGCGATCCAGCCGCTTGCCGATGCCCTCCGTCCGTCGGCACCTCCGCTGGCGGCGCCGGACGCCGTTTGCGCAGCTGGATCGCTGGATCTCGAACCGTACCTGCGCATCCTGCGGTGGTTCCTCGATGACGGCGAGACCCTCCGTGTCCTGGGCTTTCCCGATCAGCCCGATGCTTCGGATCCGCTTTCGTCGATTCTCAACGGAGCGATGGGGAAACTGGCAGCGGCGAGGGACAAGACGCCGGTGAAGACACTTGTCGCGGTCACCGATCGGCGCATCATCACCGCCAGGACGAACACATTCCTCGAGCAGGGCGAGATCCATCAGGAAATTCCGATCGACCAGGTGCGATACGTGCGAGCAGCGACCAGTCCGGACAAAAGCTCACGCTCGACGATCGACCTGATCACGCGCGACGAGAACATCCGGTGGCACTTCCAGGCCGACATCGACAACGGTCACGTGGGCACGCTCGCCGCCGTGCTCGCCGAGTCGATGACCATCCCGGACGTCGAACGCGAAGATCTGCGACGGCGCAGCCACGCCGCCATCGGAGCGGGCAGCACGACATCGACGGAGCCGACCGGATCCACGGCCACGACCGGCGCCATCGAGTAGGCATCGAGCCGATCGACGAGGCCACCCCGACCTGGCCGCACCGGTCGCGATCACGTGTGGCGGTAGGCCTGCGTGCCTCCTGCGGCCACGATGACGGGAGCGGATGAGCAGCGCTCCCCTGTGATCGATGTTTACTCCCTCAGCTGGATGCGCAGCAGTGTTCGGCCGACCGGCGCAGGATGATCAAGGAGGCTTCATCGGATCATCCCGCGAGCCACCGGCCGGTGGCACCGCACGGTTCTCCTCTTTCACGCACGGGGCTGCTTTTGACCGGCTCAAGGCCGCGCGCGAGCTGACAACGTATTTTATGCAGAATGCTGGCACCTTGACGCATTTATATGTCTTAACTAGGCTTCCTTCATTGCTCGCACGGGGAAACGGGGATATCGAGGAGGCCTTATGCGGCCCTTGCGCGGCCGTTTCAAGCGCGTCATCACATCTGTCGCGGTAGTGCTCGCTATCGTGATCGCCGGGACCGCCGTCACCGCGACGCCGGCTTCGGCGCACTACTTCGGCCTGACGAAAATGGACGACAGCCGGGTCGACTTCGGGTCCGACGAGGACGTCAACGACCATTTCCTCTTCTGGAACCACTTCGTCCACTACCAGATGACCGACCAGTACGACGCCCGCACCGACCTGTCCGGCGTGGAGCAGTGCCGGCACTGCTGGAACGACGGCACCGACATCGTCTGGTTCGCGTTCCCGATTCCGAACGCGTCGAACGGCTCCAGAGTGCTCGGCGACTGGTCATGCCGTTCCTTCACCCTCTCCGGAAAGTGCGATCGCGGCCGGCTGCGGTTCAACGAAGGTCTCACCCGCGCGATCTCCGGTGCCGCCGGTTTCGCCATCACCTGCCACGAGATCGGCCACGCGACCGGCGCGGAGCACTACAGTGACGGAGGCTGCATGCCCGCGAGCATGAACGTGAACGCGCCGTTCACCAACGTGTTGAGCCGGCACCACATCGATCACATCAACAGCCAGTACTGATTGGTCAGGCCACTATGCGGAAATGGATTGCCGTGGCGGCCCTGGTGCTGCTGGGCGGATGTGCCGGTCCGGCGGGCGACGACTCAGCCGTCGCCGTCTCCCCTTATCAGACGCTGACCGTGCCGTTTGACAGTCTCGAGGATTTCGTCACCGAGCGGCCGATCATCGTGACCGGCAAGGTGGTGGCAGCGGACGACTCGGCCTACGAGGTGCCGGTCGACCCCGCCGGCGAGGGCAACGTCGCCGGCGAAGGCGCGGAGATCTACGGGACGGTCTCCTTCACGGTCGACAGCGTCATCAAAGGCGACGTCAAGCCGGGCAGCACGTTGACGATCGTCTACATCAGCGGCAAGTGGAACAAGGCCGACAAGAAGGGTGGGCGGATCGCGTACACCCACGAGGACATGGCCAACGTCCAGAGAGCCGACGCGAAACTCAAGAGCCCGGCCGAGCTCGGCGACACCACTTTCGCGATCTTCGCGGCGCCCAAGCCGCCGACCCTGCCGGTGGGGGCCGACGGCCTCTACGTCGCCGGGATCGCCACGGTCGACGGCGCGGGTCGGCTCGGGTTCACGGGCGAACCGCCGTTCGTGGCCGCGACGACGACCGCGGTGAAGCTCGCCGACGTCAAGGCGGCGGCCGGGTGACACGTGAGCGGGTGGCGGACGCCGGTCCACCACCCGCTACCGGGCCGGACCGGTGACCCCACGTTCGCGGGCGACCAGTTCGCGGACGGCCGGGGTGACCTCGGCGGCGTACCGCTCGGCGATCGTGTGGTCGTCGCCGCCGACGAGAACCGCGGTGACGCCGTGGCTCAGGGCGAGGTCGGCAAGCTGCTCCACCCACTGCTGCGGCGGACCACTGAGCAGGCCCCGGGACGTCGGCGAGAACCGCACGTTCATGACGTTGAGCAGCCGCCGGACCTCCGCCGGCTGGCGGCCGGCCGCGACGGCGGCTTCGTCGATGCGGGCGTTCAGCTCGGGCAGCGACGCGACGCCGTCGGGCAGGTATTCGACGGTGGGCAGCCAGCCGTCGCCGACCGCGCCGGTGAGGGCCAGCATCCGGGGCTTGTACGAGCCGACCCAGATCTGGATGTCGTGGGCCGGCTTCGGTCCTCTCTTCGCGCCGGCCATCGTGTAGTAGCGGCCCTCGTGGCGGACGCCGCCGCGGGTGTCCGTGTCCCACAGGTCGCGGATGATCGTAACGGCTTCGCGAAGCGCGTCGACGCCCTGGCTCGCGGTGAGCCGCCGGCCTCCCATCGCGGCGATGCCGTCCCAGAAGGCGCCGGCGCCGATGCCGAGCTCGAAGCGGCCGCCGCTGAGCACGTCGAGGGACGCCGCGGCGCGGGCGAGGACGGCCGGCGGCCGCAGCGGGAGGCTGAGCACGTTGCCGGCCAGCCGGACCCGCTCGGTGCGCGCGGCGGCGTACGACAGCAGCGTCCAGGTGTCCAGGAACGCCGGCTGGTACGGGTGGTCCTGGAACGTGACGAGGTCCAGCCCGGTCCGGTCCGCGGTCGCCGCCACGTCCAGGACGTGCTGCGCGTCCCGCGCGCTCGGGGTGACGAACAAACCGAACAGGAGATCGTGTCCGTAGTCGGTCATCGGGTGTGCTCCTCGATCATCCGCGGGTCGATGTTGAAGTTGTCCCGGAACAGGTTGCCGGGGTCATAGCGCCGTTTGAGCTCGCGCAGCCGGGACAGCACCTCCGGCGGGAACGCGTCGTGCAGCCGCTGCGGGCGGAGGTCGGTGTCGAAACTGAGGTAGAGCCCGTCGAAGTGGCCGGCGAGCCGGTCCCACGCCGCGTTGAGCCCGGCCTGGTCCGAACCCATGGCCGTGACCTGGAAGGCCGGCGTGCGGTGGGCGAACGCGGTCTCGTCGGCCGGGGTGTCGGCGATCGCGCCGCCCATGCCGCGCAGTTCGAAGAAGTAGACCAACCCGCTGCGCAACAGCCGGGCGGCGTCCCGCGCGAAGTCCTGGGTGAGGGCCGGCAGGAACGCGGACCGGGAGACGGGCTCCCCCATGCCGTGGTGGCCGTCCGGCCCGACGTCCGCGGCCAGCGCCATGACGTCCTTGTACGACGTGAGCGCCACCTGCTGTTGGGCCAGCGCACCAAGCTCGGTGAACGGCGTGAGCCGCTCCACGATCACGTCGGGGTCCTCGTGGTCGACGATCGCGTACAGCTGGATCACCGACTGGCCCTGGCGTGGCCGCCCGGTGACCAGGAACACGGTGGTGTCCCGCGGCGCCGCGCTCGCCAGTTCGCCGTAGCGGCGCAGGCTCTTCTCGAGGTCGCCGCTGACGAGAACCAGCTGGGCCCAGCCGACCTTTCCCACCTCGCTGACCTCGAACTCGAACGCGGTCGCCACGCCGAAGTTCGCGCCGGCTCCGCGGACGGCCCAGAACAGGTCCGGGTTGTCCTCTTTGGACGCGCGTACCTGGGTGCCGTCGGCGAGGACCAGTTCGACCGCGCGGAGCCGGTCGATCGTCAGACCGTGCTTGCGGGAGAGGAGCCCGATCCCGCCCGCGGTGGCCAGCCCGCCGACGCCGACGCCGCCGTAGTCGCCTGAGCCCAGGGCCCAGCCGTACGGGTCCAGCGCCGCCGCCACCTGCTTCCAGGTCGCGCCGGGCCCGATCCGCACGAGCCGCCGTCGTTCGTCGAGGACCTCGATGCCGTTGAGCGCGCCGACATCGATCACGAGTCCGCCGTCGTTGGTGGAGCGGCCGCTGATGCCGTGGCCGCCGCTGCGCAGTCCGAGCGGCAGATGGGTGTGCCGCCGGGCGAACGCGAGCGCGTCCGCCACCTCGGCGGGTGTCCGCGGTCGCAGGACCAGCCCCGGCGCGCCACCCCGCAGATAGGTGGACGTGACACCCCGGTACGCCGGGTCGCCGGGCTCGATCGCGACATCCGCCAGCGAGGCCGGCACGCCGTCGTAGTCGATGCCCTCCCGGCGGCGCGCGCGGACCGCCGCCGAGCGGCCGCTTCCGCGGTCCTCCCCAGCCATCAGCGCGGCCAGGCGATCGATGTCGTCCCCGGACCGTACGGGCACGACCACGGGCACTCCGGCCTCCGCCAGGCGTCGGATCTGGCCGGCTCCGGCGTCCGGCGCCGCCTCCACCCAGGCCGACTCCGCCGTGACGAGCCTGGTGCCGGCCAGCACGTCGAGGCTCTGGTGGGCCTTCGCCACCACCGACGGGTACGCCTGCCCGGGATCGGCCGGGTCGGACGAGGTCGCCGCGGGGGCCACGCCGATCGGGATGTGCTTCGTCCGGCCCGCCAGCCAGACGGCGGTGGTCCAGGGATCGAGCCCGTGAAGGTGCTCGGGAGCGCCGCGGAGCACGACAAGGTCCAGGCCGGCCGACTCCGCCTGGCGCGCCAGGTTTACGAGCGTGTCGGGATCGCGGTCCGCACCGGCCAGGTCGAGCACGATCCCCCATTCGATGGCCATTGCCACCCTCCCAGTAAGCATCTGTGTCACAGATAGTATGTCGCACAGACGATTGGTGCAACAACGGGTAGGGGCTATCCTGTTCCCATGAGCAGGACCACACAGGCCGCCCCCTCCACGGACCAGGACCTCGGCTGGGCCCTGGGAGTGCTGCTCCGGGCATACCGCGAGACGCTTCCGCCGGCGCTGGGCGACGTTCCGCACGGCGCGCGCGGCTACCAGACCCTGTGCGAGGTGGTCAGCGGGCAGCAGCCCAGCCAGCTCGCGCTGGCCAACCGGCTCGGCATCGACCGCACGGTGATGACCTATCTCATCGACGACCTCGTCGCGGCGGGGCTCGTCGAGCGCCAGCCCAACCCGGCCGACCGGCGCCAGCGGCAGATCGTCGCCACCCCGCGCGGGCGTGCGGCGGTCACCACCCTCTGCGGTCAGGTGGCGGCCGCCGAAGCGACCGTGCTCGGCGCGCTGGACGAGGAGGAGCGCGCGCAGTTCCGCCGCCTGCTGGCAAAGGCGGCGGGCGGTCTGGCCGGCAGCACGACGGACGCCTGCGCGGTCATCGACTCCGCCTCATAGCGGGGCCCGCGACCGGCCCGGACGGCATGATGGTGACCATGACCGCGACGTGGCGCGACGCCACCATCGTGCTGACCGGTGCGACGAACGGGATCGGGCGGGCGACCGCGCTGGCCCTCGCCGGCCGGGTGGACCATCTGATCCTGCACGGCCTGGAGCCGGAACGGGACGTCGCGGACGTGATCGGGACGGTGCGCCGGGCGTCGCGTGCCGGTGGGCGGCTGACGTACCTGGCCGCCGACTTCGGTGAGCCGGCCGACGTGGCCCGCCTGGCGCGGGACATCCGCGCGGCGACCGGCCGCGTCGACGTCCTGATCAACAACGCCGCGCGGCCGGGTCCGCCCACCCGGACGGTGAGCCGGACGGGCACCGAGGTCACTCTGCAGACCAACTACCTGGCCCCGGTCGCGCTGACGACCGCGCTGCTCGACCTGGTCGGCGACGGCCGGCCCGGGCGGATCGTCAACGTCGCGTCCGCCACGCATCTGTCGGCGACGCTGCACCTGGACGACCTCGACCTGGCCCGCCACGGCTACTCGCCCTCGACGGCGTACGCGCAATCCAAGCTGGCCCTGGTCACGTACACCTGCTGGCTGGCGGCGCACCGGCCGAGCCCGTCGGTGGACGTCGTGAGCGTGCATCCCGGAGTGATCTCCACCGGGCTCCTGCACGCCATGTTCGCCATCGGCGGCGCTCCACCCGACCAGGCCGCCGCCACGATCCTCCACGTCGCCGCCCTCAGCCGGGACAACGGCACCTACTACGACGAGCGCCGGCCGGCGCCACCCCACCCGCAGGCTCAGGACCCCACCGTCCAGGACCGGCTGCACGAGATCACCGACCGGATGCTGGGCGACCTCCGGCCATCCTGAACCTTCAGCCGAATCGAGTCGCCATGGAATCCAACCGCCAGATCGTCACCGACGCCTTCGCCGCGTGGTCGGCTGGGACCGGGTACGTGGCCAGCATCTTCGCCCCCACGATGCGCTGGGAGATCGTGGGCCGGTCGGCCGCGTCCCGGACCTACGACAGCACTCAGCAGTTCGTCGACGAGGTCCTGCACCCCTTCGCCGCCCGGTTCAGCGCCGATCGGCCGTTCCGCCCGGTCACCATCCGCGCCGTCTACGCCGACGACGAGCAGAGCACCGTGGTCGTGGTCTGGGACGGCGAGGGCACCACGACGGCGGGGACCACGTACCGCAACACGTACGCCTGGATCATGACCCTCCGCGACGGCAAGGTGGTCGCGGGCACCGCCTTCTACGACAGCATCGCCTTCAACGAGCTGTGGGAGACCGTCACACCGGGCGATTAGGGCGGCCGCTCACGACCGGCCCGTGGACTCGCGGTTGAACAGGTGCCTGGACCAGAGGTAGCCGCCCAGCGCGATGGCGGCGCACCAGGCGAGGGCGATCCACGCGTCGTTCCCGATCGGCGTGTCCATGAGCAGGCCGCGCAGGGTTTCGATGATCGGCGTGAACGGCTGGTACTCGGCGAACCAGCGCAGCGCGGCCGGCATGGAGTCGGTGGGGACGAATCCGCTGCTGAGGAAGGGCAGCAGGACGAGCGGCATCGGCAGGTTGCTGGCGGTCTCGACGCTCTTGCTCACCTGGCCGAGCGCGGTCGCGAGCCAGACGAGCGCGAACGTCACCGCGAGCAGGAAGCCGGCCGTGGCCAGCCACGCGCCGAGCCCGGCGGTGGGCCGGAAGCCGACCAGCACCGCCACGCCGATCACGACCGCCAGGCTGATCATCGCCTGGATCACGCTGCCCACGACGTGGCCGGTCAGCACCGACACGCGGGCGATGTGCATGGTGCGGAACCGGGTGACGATGCCTTCGGTCAGGTCCATGGCGATCGAGACCGCGGTCCCCTGGACCGTGGACGCCACGGTCATCAGGATGATCGCGGGTGCCACGTAGTTGGCGTACGCGGCGCGGCCGCCGCCGCCCGGCACCGCACCGCCGAGCCCGGCCCCGAGCGTCCCGCCGAAGACGTAGACGAACAGCAGCAGGAAGATGACCGGCATCCCGACGAGCATCAGGGTCATCGACGGGTACCGCAGCATCCGCCGGAGGTTGCGGCGCAGCATCGTCGCCGAGTCGCGGAGCGGATGGAACCGCAGGCGTGCCGGGGCCGGGCCGGCGAGGGTGCTGGTGGTGGTCATCGGGTGGTCACCTTCTCGTCGGTGGGGTTGCCGGTGAGGGCGAGGAAGACGTCGTCGAGGTCGGGGGTGTGCACGGACAGCTCGTCGACCTCGATGGCCCGGTCGTCGAGCCGGCCGATCAGGGTCTTCAGCGAACCGAGGCTGCCGTCGCTGGGCACCCGCAGGGCGAGCGCGTCGTTGTCGCGCGCGGCCTGACCCAGCACGCGCATGGCCGCGTCGAGGCTGCGCGGGTCGGCGAACCGCAGCCGGACGTGTCCGCCGGGGATGCGGCGTTTCAGCTCCTCCGCGGTTCCCTCGGCGACCACCCGGCCGCGGTCGAGGACCGCGATCCGGTCGGCCAGCTCGTCGGCCTCCTCCAGGTACTGCGTGGTCAGGAAGATGGTGACGCCGCCGGCGACCAGGTCCCGGATGATCTGCCACATGTTCCGGCGGCTGCGCGGGTCCAGTCCGGTGGTCGGCTCGTCCAGGAAGATCACCTGTGGGTCGCCGACCAGGGTCATCGCCAGGTCGAGCCGGCGGCGCATGCCCCCGGAGTACGTCGACGCCGGCTTCCGGGCCGCCTCGGTGAGGTCGAACTGGTCGAGCAGGTGGGCGGCGCGCCGCCGGCCCTCGCGCCGGGCGAGGTGGTGCAGATCCGCCATCAGCAGCAGGTTCTCCTCGCCGGTGAGCAGGTTGTCCACCGCGGAGAACTGGCCGGTGACACCGATCGCGGCACGTACCGCGTCGGGTTCGCGGGCGAGGTCGTGGCCGGCGACCCGGACGTCGCCGGCGTCGGCGCGAAGCAGGGTGGACAGGATCCTGACCGTGGTGGTCTTCCCGGCGCCGTTCGCGCCGAGCAGCGAGAAGACCGTTCCCTGCCGTACGTGGAGATCGAGGCCGTCGAGGACGACGTGGTCGCCGAACGATTTCCGTAGCCCGGTCGCGGCGATCGCCGGCCGGGACTGTTCGATGGTCATGTTTCCCTTTCGCCAGGGCCCGAAGGCTCAGGAGCGGTGGATGGTGATGTCGCCGTAGGAGGTGCGGCCGCGCACCTCGACGGTCTCGTCGGTGTCGTCGGGCCGGGCGGCGCTCTCCAGCAGGTTGCGCACCTGCCCGAAGCCGGTGTTCACCTCCAGCCAGGCGGCGGTGCCCTCGGCGACGCCGATCTCCAGGTCGCCCATGGCGGTCCCGAGGACGACGGAACCGCGGGCCACCTCGCCGAGACGGATACTGCCGTTGGACGTCTTCGCGTCGACACCGGCGCCGGCCCGCGCGACGCGGATGTCGCCGTTGGCGGCGCGGACCCGGACGTCGCCGGTGACCGCGTCGATCGTGGTGTCGCCGTTGGAGTTCTTGACCACCGCGGTGCCCTCGACCTCGCCGATCTGGACCGTGCCCGAGCCGGTGGAGATCTCGGCGTTGCCCGCGATGCCGTCGACGGTGACGTGACCGGCCGACGTGGACAGCCGCAGCGGCCCCGTCCGGTCGAGCGAGACGTTCCCCGCGGAGGTCTTGAGCCGGCACTCCCCCAGCCGACCGGCACAGCGGATGTCGCCCATCTGCATCTCGGCGGACACCTGGGAACCGCTGGGCAGCTCGATGGACACGTCGACCGATTTGGTCCGCCGGGAGAAGTCGAACGGACGCAGCTTCGGACCCGTGACCCGGAGCGCGCCGCTGGCGTAGTCCACGCGGACCTGCGCCGCGGCTTTCACGTCGGATTCGTCGGCTTCGTCGCTCGGCCGGACCTCGACGACGGTGTCGGTCCGGTCGCTGGCGACGATCCTCAGGTCGCCGGCGCCGAGTTCGAGCGTGACGGAGATCGATTCGGGCGTGGCGAAAGTTGGCATGGTTGTCCCCGCATCATGGGTAGGTGACTCGTCCCCGCAGGTCGGGGACGCGGTGGTGAGGAAGCAGCGCGGCTAACGGACCCAGCCGGTGAAGCCCTGCTTGCTCCGTTTCGCGCTGCCGCGCGGCTCGGGACGCTGGTCGGAGCGCTGCAGCGCGGCGGCCGCCGCCCGGACCAGCCAGGCGTTGACCGAGCGACCCTCCCGGGCCGCGGCCTCCTCGATCGCGGCCTTGAGCTGCTCGGGCATGCGTACGTTGATCCGGGCGGCGGGACCGTCCTCGGCGATCAGCGGATCGCTGTCCGGCGCGCCGCCCGCGGTGTCCGCCGCCGAAAGGGCGACCGGCTCGGGAGGCGGCGGGGTCACGACGAAGCTCGGATCGCGGCCGCGCAGCCGCAGCTCCACCGAGCCCGGAGCCAGCTCCCGGGTGATCTCGTCGGCGGCGGCCGACAGCGCGTCCAGCAGCGTCATCCGGATCGCCGACTCGAGCGACCCGGTCAGGCGCTCGACCAGCGCACGCGCGTCGTCGCCGCCGGCTTCGGCGAGCGTGGCGAACTCACGTCCGAGGTTGCTCACATGCGAGGTCAAGTCCATGGTGCCAGTTTGGCACACAAATGGCACATCGGCAAGCCACCGTGGCTCAGGCGAGGCACCACCGTAACGAAAGGGGCCTGCCGATGTCTGGCGACATCGACAGGCCCGAAACCACCCGCGGGTGGGCCGTCCTCAGTACCGGGTCTTCACCAGGAACGCGTAACCGATGACCGGCGATCCGTCAACCGCCGGCCTCCGGCCCACCGTGCGCCGGCGCCGGGCCCGGCGCCGGTGCGCCGTCGGCGGCCTGGCGCTGGCCAACCCGGCCCGCACCCGCGGCCGCACCGCCTTGGCGCCGGCGCGCTGGCCATCGACCGGCCGCGTGGACGGCCTGCGGCTCCGAGGCGCGATCAGCCGTCGCAGTGGTGCCCGACGTCCTCCACGACCTGGCAGGCGTCGTGGCTGGGATCGAACTGGTCGGCGTGGACCGCGACCCGCTGCAGCAGCGCCTTGAAGGACGCCTCTTCGCCGCCGAGCACGGAGAGGATCTCCGCCTCCGCCCTGGCCAGCGCCTCGCGCCGTTCCCGCCAGAGCGCCTGGCCCGCCTCGGTGGCGACGACCCGGCGGCTGCGCCGGTCGGCCGGATCGGGTTGGCGGGTCACCAGCCCCGCGGCCTCGAGATCGTCGAGGAGATACGTGAGGACAGTCCGGTCGATGCCGAGCTGGGTGGCCATGACGCCCTGGTTGGTGGCGAGGTCCTGACAGGCGGACGCGACCACCTGGAAGCCGCGGGGGCCGCCCGGCACGTCTTTGAGGATCTCGTCCGCGGTCCGCAGGTAGCGCCGCAGGATCACGCCGAGTGACCAGCCGAAATCGTCCTTGAGGCGGTCGGCGGCACTCTGCTCTGGCACCCGCCCATGGTAACCGCACGCCGATCAGTCAAGCAGGCGCGCATATGATCTGATTCACCGAAGTGCGGCTACACAACTCTTCTGTATCCAATATAGTTGCGCTGTCAGACATCCTCGTCCGGAGGTTTCCATGAGCTTGTTCCGCCTTGACGCCAGCATCCGAGGAGAGCAGTCCGTCAGCCGCTCCGTCGCCGACACGGCGGAGGCGGCCTGGGTGCGGACCCACCCCGGCGGTGCCGTCACCCGACGCGACCTCGCCGCCTCCCCGGTGCCGACCGACGCGTGGTCAGCGGCGGTGACCGCGGGCTTCCTGCCGCCGGACGCGCGCACGCCGGAGCAGGTCGAGGCCGCGACGCTCAGCGCGACGCTCGTCGACGAGCTCGTGGCCGCCGACGCGTACCTGCTGGCCGTGCCGCTCTACAACTGGGGCGTCTCCCAGCACGTGAAGTCCTGGATCGACCTGATCCTCACCGACCCGCGGCTGGCTCCCGGGCAGGAGCCGGTGCTGGCGGGCCGCCCGGCGGCCCTGGTCGTCACCCGCGGCGGCGGCTACGGCCCGGGCACGCCGAAGGAGGGCTGGGACCACGCGACGCCGTACTACCGGCGCATCTTCGGCGACCTTCTCGGCCTGCGGCTGCACGTGACCGAGGTCGAGTTGACCCTCGCGGAGGTCACCCCCGCGATGGCACCGCTGCGCGACCGCGCGCGGGAACTGCTCGACGCCGGCCACGCGTCGGCGGACAAGCATGGTGAGCTGCTCGCCCAGCACGTGCTGGGCAAGCTGGCCGCGATCCGCTGACCCGCCGGGCTATCGGCCCGGCAGCAGTTCGGCCACGAGCGCCGCGACCCGGTCCCGGATGTCGTCGCGGATCCCGCGGACCGCCTCGATGCCCTGGCCGGCGGGGTCGTCGAGGTCCCAGTCGAGATGGGTCTGGCCGGGAAAGTACGGGCAGACGTCGCCGCAGCCCATCGTGACGACGACGGTGGAGGCCTCGGAGTCCTCCGGGGTGAGGACCCGGGGCTTCTGGTCGGTGATGTCGATGCCGACCTCGGCCATGGCCCGGACGGCGACCGGGTTGATCTCGTGTGCCGGCGCGGATCCGGCGGACCGCACCTCGACCGCGTCCCCGGCGATGTGGCGCAGGAAACCGGCGGCCATCTGGGACCGTCCGGCGTTGTGGACGCAGACGAACAGCACGCTCGGCCTGGCGGAAGTGGTCACGACCTGCTCCTGAGGGGCACGGGTTCGATGGCGGCGGTGCCGCCCGTGACCACCCGCGGCCGCGGGTAGAGCACGGCGACGAGTCCGAGCCCCGCCGCGGCGCCGACGATCTGGACGGCGAGGAAGCCCGGCACGGAGGCCGGACTGATCCCGGCGAAGGTGTCGGTGAAGGACCGGCCGACGGTGACCGCCGGGTTCGCGAACGACGTGCTGGAGGTGAACCAGTAGGCGGCACCGATGTACGCGCCGACAGCCGCCGGAGCGTAGTGCGTCCGGTGCGTACGCACGAGGGCGAAGACCACGAGGACCAGGCCGCCGGTGGCGACGGCCTCGCCGAGCCAGAGGTGCGGCGCGGCCCGGGCGGTGGCCGACCAGGACACCGCCGGCAGCCCGAACATCAGGTTCGCCAGGACGGCACCGCTGATCGCGCCGAGCATCTGCGCGCCGACGTACCCGGCCGCCTCCGCGAGCGTGCGGGAGTCCGGGTCGCGGCGGTGCAGCCACCAGTCGGCGAAGGTGACGACGGGGTTGAGATGCGCGCCGGACACCGGCCCGAGGATCAGGATGATCACGGCCAGCGCGAGCATGGTCGCGACGGAGTTCGCCAGCAGCCGCAGTCCGGCGTCGCCGGGTGCGAGGGTGGCGGCCATGACCCCGGAGCCCACGACGACGGTGACCAGCAGCAGCGTGCCGACGTACTCGGCGAGCAGCCGGCGGGGCTGACCGGGCCGGCCGGCGCTCACCGGCGCGGCTCCTCGATCGTGGGGGCGAGCCGGCCGACGCGGTCGGCCAGGTCGGCGAAGGCCGCCTCGAACGCGTCGTCGGTGTCGGCGGGCACCGGGTCGGGCACCGACCAGTGCAGCCGGACGCGGCCGGCGGGCAGCGTCTCGTGGACGTGATCGCAGACGGCGATCAGCAGGTCCCCGTCGGCGGTGACCTCGTCGAGGTGCCGCGTGCGAGCCGGATCGAGCCGCAGGCCGTGACGCTTCGCGGTGCGTACGGCACGGGGGTTGACCTGCTCGGCCGGTGCGGTGCCCGCGGAGGCGGCCGGGATCGGGCTGGTCGTCGCCCAGAGGGCGGCGGCCAGCTGCGAGCGGGCGGAGTTGCGGGTGCACGCGAACACCACCCGGCGCGGCGCGGCGAGGCGAGGGGCGTGCAGCGTGGCCAGGGCCGCGGGCCGCAGCCGCAGGTAGCTGCGGCGGCGGTCGTGCTCGGACCGGCGGCGCTCGACGACCCCGGCGTCGGCCAGCACGCCGAGGTGGTGCGCGACGAGGTTGGTCGGCATCCCGAGGCGGGCGGCGAGCTCCCCCGGTGAGGCGTCGCCGAGGGCGAGGACGTCCGCGATGGCCAGCCGCGCCACCTCCCCGAGCGCGGCGTGGACCTTCGCCCGCGCCTCGACCGAAGAAAGCTCAACGTTCATTGACTCAAAATACACTGAGCTTGTTGACGGCCCTCAGCCTGGCTTCGGCAGGGAGGCCGCGTAGTCGCAGAGGGCGGACCGGTCCGGTTGCCCCGTCTTTCGCAGCAGGTTGGCGACATGCTTCTCCACCGTGCGGTGGGACAGGTACAGCCGCCCCGCGATCTCCTTGTTGGCCCGCCGCGCCGCCAGCAGGAGGAGGACCTCGTACTCGCGGACGGTCACGCCGAGTTCCCGCAGCCGGGTCGGGACCCGCTCGTGACCGGTGCGGCGTTGCGGGGCCCGGTGCCCGGAGCGGCGGATCATGGCCCGGCACGCGCCGGCGGCCAGCGGCGCGCCGAGAGACTGGAAATACTGCTCCGCCTCGCGCAGCCAGGTGGCCGGCTCACCCCAGCCGTGCGCCAGCGCCGACTCCGCCACCAGCCGCAGTCCCAGGCGGTGCGCGGTGGGGAAGACCGAGGCCGCCGAGCGGGCCCGGGCCATCGCGGCCGCCGCCGCGTCCGCCGCGCCTTCGGCGCCGAGGAGCACGGCCTCGGCGAAGTGAACGAACTGCTGGTTCCAGCGCAGCGCGGCGGCCGGATGCGCGGCGACGGACTCGTACGCGGCGCGGTCGGCCCGGCCGGACAGCACGTCCAGCAGCAGCGCCAGCCCGTACCGCCCGTACTGGTAGTAGATGGTGGCCCGCCGTTCGTGGAACGCGCGCGCGGCGTCCAGCTCGGACACCGCACCGGCCCGGTCCTCCTCCAGCAACGCGCAGAAGGCCCGGCAGAGGCCGTGCACGATCGGCATGTGGAAGGTGTCCATCCCGCCGATCCGCGCGAACTCCGCGAGCGTCTCCTCCATGTCCGCGCGGGCCGCGCGGTGCGCGAACGCGGCCGCCTTCACGGCGAGCGCGTACTGCTGGTCGCCGACCTTGCCGAAGCGCGCCATCGCCGTGGCGCACTCCGTGGCGACGCGCGCCGCCTCGTCGTACCGTCCGAAGAAGACCTCGTGCATGGCGAGGCTGGCGTCCGCCTCGTATCCGGTGTGGGCGGCACCCATCGCCCACGCGGCGTCGCGGGCCTGGCGCAGATGCTCGCTGTTGCCCGTCCGGATCATCTCGTTGGACGCGATCCGGATCGACGCGCGGATGCGCCACAGCGGCAGCCGGTGCTCCTCGGCCACCCGCATGATCTCCAGCAGGTGGCGGTCCGCCTCGGCGAAGCCGCGCCGCCGGGCGAGCAGTGCCAGCAGCTGCCGGGCCCGGCAGACGACCTCCGGCAGGGGTACGCGTTCCGCCGCCAGCGCCGCCCGCAGCGCGACCCGTTCCGCCTCGTCGGCCCGGCCCTCGTGGAGGCTGAGCACGTGCGCGTCGACGACGTCGGCGGCGGCGAGCCGCTCCGGCGGCGCGTCGGGACCGAGCAGCGTGCGGACGGCCGCGATCCGGGCCTCGGCGTCGGCGGTGCGGCCGGCGTGGAGCGCCATCCAGCCGAGCCGGGACTGCAGCGCGATCGCCTGCGCGGTGGGCAGGTCCGGCAGGGCGAGCACCGCGTCGACCAGGCGGCGCGCGCGGTCGTACTCTCCGGTCTCCTCCAGCGCCGCGAGCAGCGACTCCAGGACGGTGACCGCGGCCGCGCCGTGCCCGCACGCCGACAGCAGGTGGTGGGCCCGTTCGAGGAGCGACGCGGCGGAGCTGGCGGCGCCTTCGGCCAGCGCGCGGGTCCCGGCCCGGGTCAGCAGCCGCGCCGCGCCGGCGCTGTCGCCGGCGGCGAGACGGAGCTCGGCCCCGATCGGGCACAGCTCGCCGGGCAGCGTCGGGTAGCGGTCGGTGAGCGCGCGCACGGCGGAGGCGGCGAGGCGGGCCCGTTCCGCTGGCGAGAGCGAACCGAGCAGCGCGTCGGCGGTCAGCGCGTGCCGGAACGCGTACCAGTCGGGGTCGGCCGGGTCGGGGCGGAGCAGCTGCGCGGCGGTGGCGGCGCGCACGAGCGTGTCGGTGGTGCCGGTGTCGAGGTCGAGCATCGCGCGGGCCACGGGGAGCGGGAACCGCCCGCCGATCACCGCGCCGGCTTCGAGCAGGCGGCGGCCGTCGGGGCCGAGCCGGTCGGCGCGGTCGGCGACGGCGCGGACCACGGTCATCGGCACGGCGCCGGCCAGGTCGCGGTCGCTGTGCCAGTGCGCGCCGTCGCGGCGGAGCACGCCGCTCGCGACCATGCCGGCGAGCAGCTCCTCGACGACGTACGGCACGCCGTCGGAGTCCCGGGCCAGCCGGTCGACCAACCGGTCGGGCAGCTCGGCGGCGTCCGCACGCAGGCACTGTGCGGCGAGCTCCGCCACCTCGCTGCGGGTGAGCGCGGTCAGCTCCAGCACCGGAATGTCGTGGTCGCGACGGACCCGGTACGCGAGGTCGAGGGCCGCCGACGGCCCGGTGCGCAGCGAGGCCAGCACGAGCACCGGCAGGCCGGCCAGGTTGCCCAGGAGGTAGCCCAGCACCTCCAGCGTCTCCGGGTCCGCGTCGTGCAGGTCCTCGAGCACGAGCAGCAGCGGCCGCTCCCGGCCGAGCGCCGCCAGCAGCCGCAGCACGCCCTCGGCGAGCACCAGTGTGGACTCGCCGGCCCCGGCGCCCCACTCGGGAAACAGCCGGGACAGCGCGGGCCGGAACGGGTCCAGCTCGGGCCCGGTCGGTGCGGGGCCGGCCCGCAGCCGGGTGTTGAGCGCCTCCACGAGCGGGCGGAACGGCATGGAGCTGCCGGACACGGTGGCCCGCCCGGTCAGCACCGCCAGGTCCGGCAGGGCCTGGCCCGCCTCGCGGATCAGCCGCGTCTTGCCGATGCCGGGCTCGCCGGCCACGAAGACCGCCGCGCCGTGGCCGAGGCGGGCCTGGCCGGCCGCTTCGGTGAGCGTCTCGAGCTGGGCACGGCGTCCGATGAGGACGGGCGAGGTCAGTCGAGTCGGGTTCACGTCACGTCAGCGGCCGGCCGGGTGTGGACCGGTCAGTCCTCGCCGTTGCCGCAGCCGCCGCAGCCGCGCGGGTCGACCGCGAGCACCACCCCGCTGTCCGGCGTGGACGATGCCGCGCCGGCGGCCGCCAGGCCGGCGAGCGCGGCCGCCGCGGTCAGCGCCGCCGTGGCGAGCGCGAGCAGATAGCGACGTGACGTTGCCATTCATTCCCCCCTTGTCGCGAACGATCCTCGTGATTCTAGGCGCCTCGGGGGGCCGTTCCCGTTGTCAGAACATCGACGGAACCCCTCCTCCCGAGAAATGTGGGTGGTGCGCACCCATGTCGTACCGGCGGCGGGTGCCCACGATCGGTCGCATGTCCACACTCCAAGCATCGCGGCGCCGCGTGCGCTGGTTCGGCAGAGCCACCGCCGTGGTCTGCGCCGCCGCCATGACCGCCGGCCTCGCCGCCACCCCGGTCGCGGCCAAGCCGGCCGCGCCGGCACCCGTCACCCAGGCCGAGGTCACCGAGATGGCCCGCGCCATCTACGCCGACGCCGCCGACGCCGTGCGCTACTCCTTCGCGGTGGCCGCCGCGGACCCGAACCGCCGCTGGGCACCGGGAAGCATCGAGGAGAAGCTGGCCTCCGGCTTCCGGAAGATGGCCCCGGAGCGCCGCCGCGCCTACTCCGACGGGGCGAAGTCCCTGCTGGCCCGCTCCGACGCCAACTTCGGGCGGTACGGCAAACTGACGCCCGCCGACTACGGTGCGCGCGGGTTCGCCGGCGCGTACGCCGAGAGCCCGCTGCCGGTCGACGCGAAGCGGTTCGGCTCGGCGCTCAAGGCCCGCCACGAGGCGAACCTCGCCCGGTCCCGGGCGGCGGCGCCGACCAGCGGCGGCCCGCAGGACGCGGTCTGCCGTGACTGCCCGGACCCGACTCCCGACTGCGAGATCACCGGCGACTGCGACCCGCCGCCGCCCCCGACGACGCGGCCCAAGACCGGCCTCAAGTTCATGATCAACCGGGTGACCTGCGTCGACGAGACCGGCAGCGGCGTCGGCGAGTGGGGCTCCGACGAGATCGCCTTCGGCGGCGTCATCGTGACCCCGGCCGGCGACACCATCCAGATCAACCAGTACGAGATCCCGCAGGGCTTCGACGACGGCACCATCTGGACGTTCTACAACCAGGGCCACACGTTCGGGCAGTTCGACCTGCCGCTGACCTACCCCGCCCAGTACACCGCGACGGTGCTGCTGACCGAGGTCGACTCCGGCGGCTTCGCCCAGATCCTCACCGCGGTCTGGCAGCAGGTCCGCGGCACCGTCCAGGCGAAGATCGCCGAGAAGGTCGGCACGGTGCTCGAACCGATCGTGAAGAGCCAGCTGATCGCGCAGGCCCTCGGCGCGCTCGCGGGCTGGCTCGTCGGCGAGCTGGTCACCTGGATCATCAACTCGTTCAACGACGACGTCTTCCTCCAGGCCGGCACCTCGACGTTCACGCTGAACAGCATCAACGACACGCTGACCGGTGGCGTGTTCCGCTTCCAGGACCACGACGGCACGTACGACGTGTCCTGGTCCTGGTCCTGGCGGCGCTGACCCCGCGCGCACGCCGACGGGCCGGGTGGTGGATCCGCACACGGGTCCGCCACCCGGCCCCCAGCCGTCCCGGCGGGCCCCGCCCGAAAGATCGGACCATATCGGAGTCCCGTGCGGCGCCGTTATGGTATGGAACATGGGCCGGTTGCGAGGCCGTGGGTGGTGGGCCGGCGCGTGCCTCGGTCTCGCCGTCCTGCTGCTGGTCACGGCCCTTCTCTCGTACCGCTGGGGCCTTGGCCGCGCGCCGGTTGGCGCCGCCGCGCCGGCGCCCTCGCCCACCGCGAGCCCGGCCCTGACCACCGCCCAGGTCTACGCCGCCCTCGCGCCGTCGGTCGTTACGGTGCGTGGCGCCGGTACCGGCGCCGGGGTCGTCGCCAACGCCGACGGGCTGGTGCTCACCGCGTACCACGTGGTCCGCGGCGCGCGGACGATCACCGTCAGCTTCGCCGACGGCACGGTGTCCCCGGCGACGCTGGCGGGCAGCGACCCCGCCAACGACATCGCCGCGCTGCTGCCCGCCACCGCGCCGACCGTCGTCGTCCCCGCCGTGCTCGGCAACGCCGGCCGGCTCGCGGTCGGCGACGACGTCGTGGCGATCGGCAACCAGCTCGGCCTGACCGGCACCACGACGGCCGGCGTCGTCTCCGGCCTCGACCGCGCCGCGACCGGCGAGCGCGGCACCCGGCTGCGCGGGCTCATCCAGTTCGACGCCGCGGTCAACCCCGGCAGCTCCGGCGGGCCGCTGGTCAACGACCGGGGCGAGACGGTCGGCATCGTCGTCGCCCTCCTCAACCCCACCGACGCCGGCACGTTCGTCGGCGTCGGCTTCGCCGTGCCGATCGGCACCGCGCTCGCGGCCGGCGGCGACGGCAGCGGACCACCCGGACCACAGCAGTGAGGAGCGGCGGATGGAGACACCCCCGGTGGAGCAGATCCTGTACGAGGTCAAGAAGACCATCGTCGGCCAGGACGCGCTGCTCGAACGGCTGCTGGTGGCCCTCCTGTCCCGCGGCCACATCCTCGTCGAGGGCGTGCCCGGCCTGGCCAAGACGCTGGCCGTCAAGGCGCTGGCCGGCGCGATCGGCGGGCAGTTCCACCGCGTGCAGTTCACACCCGACCTGGTCCCGGCCGACATCGTCGGCACCCGCGTCTACCACCAGCACAGCGGCGAGTTCCAGGTCTCCCTCGGCCCCGTCTTCACCAACCTGCTGCTCGCCGACGAGATCAACCGGGCACCGGCCAAGGTGCAGAGCGCGCTGCTCGAGGTGATGCAGGAGCAGCAGGTCACGATCGGCCGCGAGACCCACCGCGTGCCCCGCCCCTTCCTGGTGATGGCGACGCAGAACCCGATCGAGTCCGAGGGCACCTATCCCCTGCCGGAGGCGCAGGTCGACCGCTTCATGATGAAGGTCCTGGTCGGCTACCCGAGCGCCACCGAGGAGTTCGTGATCGTCGAACGGGCGATCGGCGCCACGGCCGCGCCGCGGCCGGTCGCCGACCCGGGCCGGCTGGTGGAGATGCAGAAGGCGGTCGACCGGGTGTACGTGGACCCGGCGCTGATCGAGTACGCCGTGCGCGTCGCCCACGCGACCCGGCACCCCGCCGACGTGGGCCTGGGCGACCTCGCCCGGTACGTGAGCTTCGGCGCCAGCCCCCGCGCACCGATCAACCTCATCCTCGCCGGCCGCGCGCTCGCGTACGTCCGGGGCCGCGACTACGTGCTCCCGGGCGACGTCACCGAGCTGGTGCCCGACGTCTTCCGGCACCGGCTCGTCCTCTCCTACGAGGCGCTCTCCGACGACGTCACCGCCGACCACGTGCTGGCCCGGGTCACCGCCGCCGTGCCCGTGCCGGACACGCCGCTGCAGCGGGCCGGACGACCGTGACCGCACTCCCCGACCGCCTGCTCCGCCGGCTCGAGTGGCGGGTGATCCGCCGGCTCGACGGGCGGCTGCAGGGTGCGCACCGCTCGGTGTTCCGGGGCTCGGGGATCGACGTCGACGGCCTGCGCGCGTACGCGCCGCACGACGACGTCCGGCACATCGACTGGAACGTGACCGCGCGGCTCGACGAACCGCACGTCAAGGTGTACGCCGAGGACCGCGACCTGACCGCCTGGCTGGTGCTCGACCAGTCCGCGTCGATGCGTTTCGGCGGCACCGCGCACGGCAAGGACTCCGTCCTCACCGACCTGGCGATCTGCCTGGCGCGGCTGTTCACGCGCGGCGGCAACCGGGTCGGCGCGATCCTCTTCGACAACGGGCGGCAGCGGGTCGTACCGCCGCGCGGCGGCCGGGACCAGGTGCTCCGGCTGGCCGACGAGATCACCCGGCCGGGGCCCGCCGGCTCGGGCGGGACGGTGACCGACCTGGACGCGATGCTGCGGCTGGCCGCGGCGACCGCCCGCCGCCGCGCGCTGATCTTCGTGATCTCGGACTTCATCGCCGACCGGGACTGGGAGCCGGCGCTGACCCGGCTCGGCATGCGCCACGAGGTGGTCACCGTGCGGGTCGTCCACCCGGCCGAACTCGACCTGCCCGACCTCGGCCTGGTGCTGGTGGAGGACGCGGAGACCGGCGAGCAGGTGCTGGCCGACACCGGCGACCCGCTGTTCCGGGAACGGCTGCGGGCCGAGATCGACGCCCGGGAACGCGCGGTGACGGAGGCCATGCGGCGGGCCGGCGTCGCCGCGCACGTCGTCCGCACCGACGACGACCTCACCGCGGCGCTCGTGGAGATGGCGCGCCGGTCGAAGCGCGGCCGCCGATGAGCTTCGCGTACCCGGTGATGGTCCCGGTCGCGCTGGCGGTCGGGCTGGCCGCCGCGTGGGGGTTCGGGCGGCTGTCGCGGGTACGCGGCTGGCGGCGCGTGCTGCCGACCGTGCTCTTCCTGGTGGCCGTCGTCTTCCTGCTGATGGGCGTCGGCCGGCCACAGGCGACGCTCGGTGTACCGCGCACGTCCGGCACCGTGATCCTGGCGTTCGACGTCTCCAACAGCATGGCGGCTCCCGACGTCCCACCCAACCGGTTGGCCGCCGCGCAGGCCGCGGCCGTCGCGTTCGTCCGGTCGCAGCCGGACACTGTGGACATCGGGGTGGTGGCGTTCAGCCAGGGTGCGCTGACCACGCACGCGCCGGGTGCCGCGCGGGCCGAGACCGTCGACGCGATCAACCGGTTGCGGGTCACCGGCGGCACCTCGCTCGGCAACGCCATCCTCGGCTCGCTGACCGCCATCGTGGGCTCGCCGGTGACGTTGCCCGAGTCCGGCGCGGCGGCGCCGGACCTCGGATACCACGGCCACGCGACGATCGTGCTGCTCACCGACGGCGAGGACACCGGCGGGCCGGACGCGCTGGCGGCGGCGGAGCTGGCCGCCTCGGCCGGCGTGCACATCGAGACGGTCGGCGTCGGCACGGTCGAGGGCGTCACGGTCAACATCGACGGCTACCAGGTGGCGACGGCCCTCGACGAGGAGCTGCTCGCCGGGATCGCCGCGGCCACCGGCGGGTCGTACCACCGGGCCGCGGACGCCGGCGCGCTCGACGCCGCGTACCGCGGGCTCGACCTGCGGACCACCGTCGAGCCGTCGGAGGTCGAGCTGACCGGGGCGGTGGTGGCGTTCGCCCTGCTGCTGTTGACGGCCGGCGCGCTGCTGACAATCCACTGGTCGGGACGGATCCTCTGATGTCGCTGCACTGGCCGTGGGCCCTCACCGCGCTGGCGATCTTCCCGCTGCTCCTCGCGTACCGCTGGTGGACCCGCCGCCGGCGCCGCCGGGGCGCGCTGCGGCTGCCGAGCGTGACGCTGATCCGCGCGGCACTGCCGGGTCGGTCGCGGTGGCGGCGGCGCGTGCCGCTCGGCCTGTTCGCCGCGGGCCTCGTCGTGCTGGCCGCCGGCGCCGCCCGCCCGCAGGCGTCGGTGCCCGTGCCGGCCGACGCCACCACGATCGTGCTGGCGATCGACTCGTCCGGCTCCATGTGCTCGACCGACGTCGCGCCGAACCGCCTCACCGCGGCGCAGGCGGCGGCGCGGGACTTCGTCTCGTCGCAGGAGGACGGCACGCGGATCGGCCTGGTGACGTTCTCCGGGGTCGCGGGGCTGCTGGTGCCGCCGACCACGGACAAGGAGGCGCTGGCCGGGGCCATCGACGGGCTGCGCACGGCCCGCGGGACGGCGATCGGCCTGGCCATCCTCACCTCGGTCGACGCGATCGCCGAGCAGAACCCCGACGTGCCGCCGACGGGTGTGGACGTGGCGGGGTCGCCGGAGCCGCGACCGGACGCGATCGTGGTGCTCACCGACGGCCGCAACACCCAGGGCGTCGACCCGACCACCGCGGCCGGGCTCGCCGCGGCACGCGGGCTTCGGGTTTACACGATCGGCTTCGGTACGGCCGAACCGTCGCCGATGGTCTGCACCCGTGACCAGGTCAGCGGCGACGCCGCCATCTGGGGCGACGGCTCGCGCTTCGGCGGCGGCGGGTTCGGCGGCCGGCGGTTCCAGCATATCGACGAGGAGACGCTGCGCGAGGTGGCGGAGCTGACCGGCGGTGAGTACTACGAGGCCGAGGACGCCGCGGCCCTCAGCCGCGTACTCCGCGATCTGCCGAGCACGATCGTGCTGCGCGAGCAACCGGTGGAGATCACCGTGTGGTTCGCCCTCGCCGGCGCGCTGCTCGTGCTGGCCGCCGTCGGCCTGACCCGCTGGTGGAGCCGCGCGCTGCCCTAGGTGCCTGGTGGATCAGGGTGGTGCGGCGGCTCGGGCCAGGCGGCGTCCGGACCCGCGCGGAGGTCGGTCGGATACCCGGTGTTGTATCCGGCCGGCCTCCGCAGGCGTCCGCGTCGTCGTCTGGGGGCGCCGCGATGATGCCCCTGGCCTTGTCGGCGCGGGCCGGTCCCGGCCGCGGGTCAGGCGCCGACGTACGCGGCGAGGTGTTCCCCGGTGAGGGTGGAGCGGGCGGCGACGAGGTCGGCGGGGGTGCCCTCGAAGACGATCCGGCCGCCGTCGTGGCCGGCGCCGGGCCCCAGGTCGATGATCCAGTCGGCGTGGGCCATGACGGCCTGGTGGTGCTCGATGACGATGACCGACTTGCCGGCGTCGACCAGGCGGTCCAGCAGGCCGAGCAGCTGCTCGACGTCCGCGAGGTGCAGGCCGGAGGTCGGCTCGTCCAGGACGTAGATCCCGCCCTTGTCGGCCATGTGGGTCGCGAGCTTGAGCCGCTGCCGCTCGCCGCCGGAGAGGGTGGTCAGCGGCTGGCCCAGGGTCAGGTAGCCCAGCCCGACGTCGGCGAGCCGGTCGAGGATGGCGTGCGCGGCCGGCGTACGGGCCTCGCCGGCGCCGAAGAACGCCTCCGCCTCGTCCACCGACATCGCGAGCACCTCGCTGATGTCGCGGCCGCCGAGCTTGTGCTCCAGCACCGACGCCTCGAAGCGCTTGCCCTCGCATTCCTCGCAGGTGGTGGCGACGCCGGCCATCATCGCCAGGTCGGTGTAGATGACGCCGGCGCCGTTGCAGGTCGGGCACGCGCCTTCGGAGTTGGCGCTGAACAGGGCCGGCTTCACGCCGTTGGCCTTCGCGAACGCCTTGCGGATCGGGTCGAGCAGGCCCGTGTACGTGGCCGGGTTGCTGCGCCGGGAACCACGGATCGGGGTCTGGTCCACCGAGACCACGCCCGCGTCGCGCGGCATCGACCCGTGCATCAGCGAGCTCTTGCCGGAGCCGGCGACGCCGGTGACGACGACGAGCACGCCGAGCGGGATGTCGACGTCGACGTCGCGCAGGTTGTTCGCGGACGCGCCGCGGATCGCCAGCGTGCCGGTGGGTGTCCGTACCTTGTCCTTCAGAGTGGCCCGGTCGTCGAGGTGGCGGCCGGTGACGGTGCCGCTGGCCCGCAGCCCCTCGACGGTGCCCTCGAAGCAGACGGACCCGCCCGCCGAACCGGCGCCGGGGCCCAGGTCGACCACGTGGTCGGCGATCGCGATCGTCTCCGGCTTGTGCTCCACGACGAGCACCGTGTTGCCCTTGTCCCGCAGCCGCAGCAGCAGGTCGTTCATCCGCTGGATGTCGTGCGGGTGGAGGCCCACGGTCGGCTCGTCGAAGACGTACGTGACGTCGGTGAGCGCCGAGCCGAGGTGGCGGATCATCTTGGTGCGCTGCGCCTCGCCGCCCGACAGCGTGCCCGAGGGCCGGTCGAGCGAGAGGTAGCCGAGGCCGATCTCCACGAACGAGTCGAGGGTCTGCAGGAGCGCCGCGAGGAGCGGGGCCACGGACGGCTCGTCGAGGCCGCGTACCCAGTCGGCGAGGTCGCTGATCTGCATCGCGCAGGCGTCGGCGATGCTGATGCCCTTGATCTTCGACGAACGGGCCGCCTGGCTCAGCCGGGTGCCGTCGCACTCCGGACACGTCGCGAACGTGACCGCACGGTCGACGAACGCGCGGATGTGCGGCTGCAGCGCCTCCCGGTCCTTGGACAGCATCGACTTCTGGAGCTTGGGGATGAGCCCCTCGTACGTCAGGTTGATGCCGTCGACCTTGATCTTGGTCGGCTCCTTGTGGAGCAGGTCGTGCAGCTCGCGCTTGGTGTACTTGCGGATCGGCTTGTCCGGGTCGAAGAAGCCGGAGCCGGTGAAGATGCGGCCGTACCAGCCGTCCATGCTGTACCCGGGGATCGTGAGCGCGCCTTCGTTGAGCGACTTCGTGTCGTCGTACAGCTGGGAGAGGTCGATGTCGGAGACCCGGCCCATACCCTCGCAGCGCGGGCACATGCCGCCGGTGCGGGAG
>Ga0164243_10001995_pt1 | contig 34215 bp, 30 predicted proteins | sample OricompcompostOP_FD_108781 | JGI IMG/M metagenome (GOLD analysis project Ga0164243, IMG submission 108781) | Organic Plus compost microbial communities from Emeryville, California, USA - Original compost - Organic plus compost (OP) | ecosystem: Engineered > Solid waste > Mixed feedstock >... | reverse complement strand
AGCATCGACGTCATCCACCACGAGAAGTGGGTGGCCCGCCAGACCCGGCGCAGCGAGTCCTCCTCATAGCTGTCGGCCAGTCGTGGGTCCTTGTCGCGCAGCCAGGCGGTGAGCGCGGTCGCCAGGCGCGCCACGTCCCGCACGGCCAGGTTGAGCCCCTTGGCTCCGGTCGGCGGCACGATGTGGGCGGCGTCGCCGGCCAGGAACAGCCGTCCGCTGCGCATCGGCGACCGGACGTAGCTGCGCATCGGGGTGATGGACTTCTCCCGGATGGGCCCCTCCTGCAGGGTCCAGCCGTCCAGCGCGAACCGGCGCTGCAACGCGGCCCAGATGCGATCGTCGGACCACTGGCCGATCTCGTCGGTGCTGGGGACCTGCAGATAGAGCCGGCTGACGTGAGGGCTGCGCACGCTGTGCAGCGCGAAACCCTCGGGATGGTGGGCGTAGATGAGCTCGTCGGTCGAGGGCGGCACGTCGGCGAGGATGCCGAGCCAACTGTACGGGTACACGCGTTCCCAGACCCGTGAGGCGGGCGCCGCCTGAGAACTGACGCCGTGGAAGCCGTCGCAGCCGGCGATGGCGTCGCAGACGACCTCGTGCGCGACCCCCTGGCTGTCGGTGTAGCGCAGCACGGGGGTGTCGGAGTCGATCTCGGCGACTGCCGTGTCGCTGACCTCGAACTCCAGGTGCTGGCCGGCCGCGAGCCGCGCCGCGATGAGGTCCTTGACGATCTCGGTCTGGGCATAGATGGTGACCGTCGCCTGCGCCAGCTCGCGGAAGTCGAGGTGGTGGCGCTGGGGGACGCCCCGTTCGGTGTACTGCAGGTAGATGCCGCCGTGCTCGATGCCCTCGGCGTCGAGCCGGGCACCCACGCCGGACTCCCGCAGCAGCGTCACGGCCTGGTGTTCGAGCAGCCCGGCCCGTTGACGCTGCTCGCAGTACGCGCGACTGCGGTTCTCGACCAGCACCGACTCGATGCCCGCCTGGGCGAGCAGGTGGGACAGCAGCAGGCCCGATGGCCCCGCGCCGACGATGCCCACCTGGGTACGGTGCTTGACGGTTGTGGATTCCTTGCGGCCGAACAACGCCACGAGCGCGCTCCTGGACGAGGGGACGTACGCAACACGAACCAATGTTCTGTACGCGAACGTAGCCGCGAGGTCGTCCGACGTCAATGGTGGGCGTGCGGCGTTGACCTTCCCGCGCTGCGCCGCTAGCGTTCGCGGCAGGCCACGGCTGTTCGGTTACCGAACACGGGGAGGCGAGCCGTCCCGGAAGGAGCCACATGATCGAAACCATCGGCTTCGATGTTTGACGGGCTCTTCGCGGCGCCGGCCGTGGTGACGGCCACGGACGAGCGGGCATGGCTGTCGGCGATGCTCGCGGTCGAGGCGGGACTGGCCCGCGCCTGCGCCGAGGCGGGATTGATCCCGCCCGCGGCGGCGGAGGCCATCGGCGCGGCGTGCCGACCGGACCTGGTGCCCGCCGACACGCTCTGGTCGCAGGCCGTGCGGCACGCGACGCCCGTGGTCCCGCTGGTGGCGGCGCTGCGGGAGGCCGTGCCGGCCGAGCACCGATCGTACGTCCACTATGGAGCGACCAGTCAGGACATCCTGGACACCGCCATGATGCTCATCGCGGCGCGAGCCGTGGCGGCGATCGTGGCGGACCTGGTGGCGGCCGTCGACCGGCTCGACGCGCTCACGGCGGAGTACGGCGACGTCCCGCAGTTGGGCCGCACCCTGATGCGGCCCGCGGTGCCGACCACCTTCGGCGCGGTGGCGGGGAGCTGGCGGTCCTCGCTCGCGGCGGCGCTGCACACCCTGCGCCGGTGGCAACCCGCCCTGCAGCTCGGCGGTCCGGTGGGGGACCGCGCCAGTCTCCACGGACAGGGCGACCGGGTCGCCGCCACGCTCGCGCGCGAATGCGGGCTCGCCGACGTGCCACCCTGGCACACCGACCGCACCCGGGTAGTCGAGCTCGGCTCCGCGCTGGGCACCGTGGCAGGCGCCCTGGCCAAGCTCGCGGGTGACGTGATCCTGTTGTCCCAGGCCGAGATCGGCGAGCTGGACGAGGGATCGGCCGGCGGATCGTCGGCGATGCCGGGCAAGCGCAACCCGGCTCGGGCCGTGCTGGTCGTCGCCTGTGCCCACCGGGTGCCGGCGCTGGTCGCGACGTTGTTCGCCGGCATGCCGCAGGAACTGCAGCGCGCCGCCGGCCGCTGGCAGGCGGAGTGGCCGACGGTGACCGACCTGCTGCGCCTGGCCTCGGGTGCGGCAGGCCACGCCCGCGCGATGCTGGCCGACCTCACCGTCGACGTGGAGCGGATGCGGAGGCACGCATGACCCTGCCCGCGTACGTCGTCGACGGTCCGACCGCGCCGCTGACCCACGCGGCGCAGGCTCCGGTGCTGCTGCTGGCCGGATCGCTGGGCAGCACGGTCGACATGTGGCTGCCCCAGGTGCCGCGGCTGTCCCGGACACTGCGGGTGGTGCGGTTCGACCACCGGGGGCACGGGCGATCGCCCGTCCCGCCGGGACCGTACACAGTGGACGATCTCGGCGGCGACGTGCTGCGGTTGATGGACCACCTCGGGGTCGCCCGGGCGCATGTCGCCGGCCTGTCGCTGGGCGGCATGGTCGGGATGTGGCTCGCCGCCCACGCGCCCGAACGGGTGGACCGGCTGGCGCTGCTCTGTACGGCGGCCCACCTGCCACCGGCGCAGGGTTGGCTGGATCGGGCCGCGGCGGTGCGTACCGGCGGCATGGCGGCCGTGGCGGAGGCGGTCGTCGACCGGTGGTTCACCGGCGCCTTCACCGCCCGGGAGCCCTATCTGGCCATGGTCGGCGCCTGTCCCGTCGAGGGTTACGCCGGTTGCTGCGAGGCGATCGCCGCGATGGACCTGCGCCCGGTGCTCGGCCGCATCCGGGCCCGGACCCTGGTGATCGCCGGCGAGCAGGATCCGGCCACGCCGCCGGCCATGGCGGAGCAGATCGTGGCCGCCGTCCCCGGTGCGCGGCTCGTGGTCGTGCCCGGCGCCGCACATCTGTCCAATGTGGAGCAGTCAGAGACGGTCACGCGGTTGCTGGTCGAGCATCTGGAGGCCTGATGGACAGCGACACTTCCGATCGAGACGGGCCGGGCCTGGACCCGGTGGGCCTCGCGGTGCGGCGGCAGGTGCTGGGCGACACGCACGTCGACCGCGCCATCGCGCGCACCGACGAGTTCACCGCGGACTTCCAGCGGTTCATCACCCGCTACGCCTGGGGCGAGATCTGGGCCCGCGACGGGCTGGACCGGCGTACCCGCAGCGTCATCACGCTGGCCGTCCTCGCGACCCTGCGGTGCGAGGAGGAGCTGGCCATGCACGTGCGCGCCGCGCTGCGCAACGGCCTGACCGCCGACGAGATCAAGGAGGTGCTGCTGCAGGTCGCCATCTACGCCGGCGTGCCCGCGGCGAACACGGCCTTCGCGGTGGCCCAACGTACGCTGCGCGAACAGCGGGCCGACTCCGGCGAGGAGTAATCGTTCACCGGCAGCGGTTTCCGGCATCGGAGCCGGTGGCCTGTACGCTATGCGAACAGTAGGTCGAGGGGAGGGTCGTGACCGAGGCGACGGAGTTCGTGCAGTCTCTTGACCGGGGCCTGGCGGTCATCAGGGCCTTCAACGCGGAGAACCGGGAGTTGACGCTCTCGGACGTGGCCCGGGCGACCGGCCTCAACCGGGCGTCGGCGCGGCGGTTCCTGCACACGCTGGTCGAGTTGGGCTACGTGCGCACCGATGGCCGGCTCTTCGCCCTGCGCCCGAAGATCCTGGAACTCGGATATGCCTATCTGTCGAGCCTGTCGCTGCCCGAGGTCGCGATGCCGCACCTGGAGCAGTTGGTGGAGCGGGTGCACGAGTCGTCGTCGGTTTCGGTGCTCGACGGCGACGAGGTCGTCTACGTGGCCCGGGTGCCGACGCGCCGGATCATGCGGATCGCCATCGCCGTGGGCACGCGCTTCCCGGCCTACGCCACGTCGATGGGTCGGGTCCTGCTGGCCGGGCAGTCCGACGACTGGCTCGACGGCTACTTCGCCACCGCGGCGCTGACCAGCATCACCGCGCGCACCACCGTCGATGCCAAGAAGCTGCTGGCCGAGCTGCACCGCATCCGCCGCGACGGCTATGCCCTCGTCGACCAGGAACTGGAGGACGGGCTGCGCGCGATCGCGGCACCGATCCGCGACCGGGACGGCCGGGTGATCGCGGCCGTCAACATCTCGACCCACGCCAGTCGGGCCACGCTGGAGTTCATGCGGAGCAACCTCCTGCAGCCGCTGCTGGCCACCGCGGCGGCGATCCAGGAGGACTTCCGCGCCTCGACCCACCAGGCGTGACCACCCGCGGACGCCCTCCACAGGCCTGGACGTCGGGAAACGCCGGGCGCCCCGGAAACGCCGACCCGACACCGGCGCGGGCGGTCTGCCGGTCAGTGGTGCACGCCGGCGGCGAACCGCAGCAGGTCCCCGGCCGAGAGCGGGACCTCGGCCGGCACCTGCACGCTCGTGGTGCCCGCGTCGCTGGTGATGGTGACCGTGGTCAGCCCACCGGCCGTGGTCGGACCCTCCACCATGGACTGTCCGTTGGCCGGACGGTCGGCCGGTCGTGGCTTGGCCCAGGTCACGACGAGCTTGCCCGCGGTGGCCGTGCCCGGCTGCACACCCGGCGGGCAGAACGTCGCCCGGTCGACGTCGAGGTTGTCCAGCACGAACCCCTCGGGCACGAGGTCGAACAGCATCGGTGCCGGCAGCCGCATCGGAACGCGGGTCAGGCCGGATCGGAACCTCGTCAGCGCCGCCTCCGGATACCGGGCCGGGCTCGCCACGCGCAACCACTGGCCGTCCAGCGGCAGCCACCACAGGCGCTCGACCTCGTCGCCGCCCGCCTCCGTCCAGTCCCGCCGGGTCGAGTCGCCCGAGCGTGCGGCCGGCGGCACCTCGGCGAGGTCGGCCACGAGGGTGACCGTGATGGCACCGAGCGACGCGTACTTCTCGCTGGTGAAGGTCAGCACGGGGCGGCCCGCCACGATCGTCACCAGCGGCCCCAGGTAGCCGTCCGGGGGCGGCAGGGTGAACGGCACCGTGATCGTCGTGGGGCCCGCGATCAGCGCCACCGTCGTCGCGCTCGCCGCCGGCTCGGCGGGGCCCGGCCCGACCGGTGGCCACCAGAAGGCGACGCCCAGGCCGCTGGTCGCGCAGACCATGACGGCGAGCAGTCCGGCGACCGCCACCCGACGACGCCGGGCGCGCCGGCGCGACACGTGCCGCACGGCGGTCAGCATGCCGGCGCCGGTCGGGGCGTCCCCGGCATGCCGTTCGAGCATGGCCCGCAGCCGCGTCTCGACCGCCGAGCTGTCGCTCATGCCCGAGCCTCCTGCGTCGGGGCGGCCGCCAGCGCGGCGCGCAACGTGGCCAGGGCGTGGAACGCGTGCACCCGCACGGTGGCGCGGCGCACCCCCAACAGCTGGGCGATCTCCTCGTCGGCGAGGTCCTCGTAATAGCGCAGCACCACCACGGCGCGCTGCATCCGGGTCAGCGAGGCCAGCATGGTCCACAGTGCGTCCCGCTCGACCACGTCGCTGCCGTCGCCCTGGCGGGCCGGCCCATCGGGCACCGCCGCCACCGGGATCTCGGTGCTGGAACCCAACCGGCGCCAGGACAGGTACTGGCGCATGATGATCTTCCGCACGTACGGCTCGGGTCCGTTGTCGCCCACGATGGACGACCACTTGCGGTGCGCCCGCACCAACGCCTCCTGCGTGAGGTCCTCGGCCAGATGGGCATCGCCGGTGACGAGGTAGGCGAACCGCAGCAGGGCGGGGGTCCGCGCGAGCACGAACTCCGCGAAGTCCTCGTCGCGCCCGTCCGCCACCCGTCCTCCTGACTCCTCACCTCCTCGACGCGGTGAGGCCCGTCCGCTGTTTAGGCACCGTGCCGGCTCGTCAGGCGGGCGGTGGTGTGTCGCCGTACTGCCCGGAGACCCCGTGATAGGGCCGCCCGTCGACCAGGGGCCAGCCGTTGGGCCGGCAGCCGTGCAGCCCCAACGACTGCTGCTGCATGACGGGCGCCAGGCTACCGGGGCCCGGGCACAGCTCGTGGCCGTGGTAGAGCCGGTGTCCGGTTTCGTGGTTGATCATGTATTCCCGGTAGCCGGCGAGGTCGTCGCCGAAGGACGGGGCGCCGTGGACCCAACGCGCGACGTTGAGCACGACCCAGTCGTCCTTGCGGCACGAGGTCCAGCGGTCGTAGCCGTCGCGACACAGCGCGTCGCGGGTCGCCGGAGTGGCCAGCACGATGGTGAAGTCGTACGGCGATCCCGCCGGGACGCGTTGCAGGCGCCACTGCCCGGTGCCGGTCCAGCTTCGGGGATCGTCGAGGACGGCCGAGACCTGCTCGGCGAACGCCTGAGCCGTGACGCCCGTGATGCCGTCCTCGACCGCGACCCGGTAGCGCAGCAGCCGGCCGCCGTGGCCCACCACCGGACCGCCGAGCGGGTTCACCGCGTAGGTGCCGGGTCCCACCTCCGGATAACCGATCGCGGCCGGCGTGGGCGCGTCGCCGAACGCTGGTCGCTCGGCGGAGGTGGTGGCTGGCGGCGTCGGCGTCCGGGCGGGCGGCACCGAGCAGCCGCTGAGGAAAACGATAGACATAAATAAAGAAATGATGCTCTTAGCTCGCCGCACACCCAGCAGACGAGGCGGGTGCCGAGACCTGTTTAGGCGCCGTACGGCGGCTCCACCCGTACGGTCACCGGGCTCAGCCGGTGCCGAGGCCCGCCTCGCGTGCCCGTACGATCGCCTGGGCCCGGTCGGCCACCTGCAGCTTGGCGAAGATGTTCGACGCGTGGTTGCGCACGGTCTTCGCGCTGAGGTAGAGCTGGGCGGCGATCGCGGCGTTGCTCGCGCCGGCGGCGATGAGACCGAGAATCTCGCGCTCGCGGTCGGTGAGTTCCGGGAACGGGGTGCCGTTGCCGCCCGTGGGCTGCTGGGCGAAGTAGTCCATGATCCGGCGGGCCACGGTCGGGCCGAAGACGGCGGTGCCACTGCCGACCGCGAGCACCGCGTGCAGGATCTCGTCGTGGCCGGCGCCCTTGAGCAGGTAGCCGCGAGCACCGGCGCGCATCGCGGCGAAGACCGAATCGTCGTCGTCGAACATGGTCAGCACGAGCACCCCGATGTGCGGGCTGGTGCGGGTGATGGCGCGGGTCGCGTCGATGCCGTTCATGTCGGGCAGCTGCAGGTCCATCACGACCGCGTCCGGCTGCGCCTGGGCGGCCAGCGCGATGGCCTCCTCGCCGGTCGTCGCCTCGGCGATCACCTCGGTGCGGGAGTCGGCGTCGAGGAGCAGCTTGAGCCCGGACAGGAAGACCGGATGGTCATCGACGAGCAGGACTCGCAGCGGGTCCACGGCGGCGCCCTCCCAGACAGCGGGCACCCAGTTTAGCGACACCGGTACCTCCCCCTGGTGGTTCCATCGCCGCCACCTGGCCAGCGTCCGCCACGCCGCGCGCATTGTCGTGGTGATTGTCGATCCGTCATCGTCCCGCTGTCACGGGACTTGTGTCCTGTCCGCGCCCGGGACACCGCAGACCCGGCACCGCGGGAGACCGGGGCGGCGACCCACTCGGGGGGCTGCCGCGCGGGCGCCGTTCATGGCATCGTTCCGCCGTGCAGTCTGCGGCCGGCCGGCGCAACGCCGTGCGTGTGATGTGGGTGGTGCTCGCCATCCTCCTGCCCGTCGCCCTGCTGTGCCTGAGCCGGTTGGGTCAGCCCAGTGACGGCACGGTCAGCCCGCCCTCGCGCGTGCTGTGGGGCGAGGGGGTGCTGGTCCAGGACATCGACGGGCCGGCCGGCGAGCTGCGCGTGGACGACCTCGTCGTCACGGTCGACGGCGTGCCGCTGCGCGAGTGGGTCGAGCACCCCCGCACCGAGCCGTTGGCGGCCGGGCAGACCCACCACTACGGGGTCATCCGGGACGAGGTCGGGGCGCTGGTCGAGATCCCGGTGGTGCTGCACGACTACGACCTGCGCGCGCGCCTGCTGGCGCACATCGCGCTGCTGCCGTTCGCGGTGACGCTCTTCGTCGTCGCGGCCTTCGCCTACCTGCGCCGACCCGACGACCACGCAGCCCGGGCGATCTTCCGTACGGCCGCGTTCCTGTGGCTTTCGCTGCCGGCCAATCCCTTCGGGATGCCGGTGATCGACGTGGTCACCGGTCGGCTCTGGCCGCAGTTGGTGGGTGACCTGTTCGCGCTGCTGATGTGGGCGGCGATTCTGGAGTTCGCGCTGCTCTTCCCGGGCCTGCCCGGTCCGTTCGCCCGCCATCCGCGCGCGATCACGGTCGCCGCGTACCTGGCCCCGGTGCTGGCCTATCTCGGCAACCTGGCGGTCATGCTGCCGAGGACCTCGGACCCGCTGAAGCGGCTCGGGCTGCTCGTCTCCCTGTCCGGCCCGGCGGCCGACTTCGTGCCCTACGCCGTGATCGTCGTGATGCTCGCCGGCTTCCTGCTCGCCAGCGACCAGGTCGTCCGGCAGCGGCTCACCCTGGTCTTCGCCAGCCTCGCGTTCGGCTTCGCCGGGCTGATCTTCCTGGGCCGCATGCCCGAGTGGATCCTCGGCCGGCCGATCATCTCGGACGACTGGCTGACCCTGCCCTTCATCCCCTTCCCCCTGGCGATCGGCGTCGCCGTCCTGCGCTGCCGGCTCTTCGACCTGAGGGCCTTCACCGGTCGCTGGCTCGCCAACATCACCGCCGCGATCATCCTCGTGATCGTCTATCTGGGCGCGGCGGCGCTGGCCGGCCTGGCGCTGGGGACACCGGTGGACATCGGACCGCTGGCGGCCGGCGCGGCGGGTGTGCTGTCGGTGCTGTGGCTGCGGGGCCCGCTCAACCGGCTCGTGGCCCGGCGCGTGCTCGGCGACCGGGACGAGCCGGATGTGGTGGTCCGCCGGCTCGGCCAGAGCATCGAGGCCAGCACCACCCCGCAGGCCGTGCTGGGCACGGTGGTGGAGACGCTCGCCCGCACCCTGCGCCTGCCGTTCGTCCGCCTGGAGATGGCCGGCCCCGGCGGTCACATCGCCAGCCACGGCTCGCCCTCGGGCGAGCCCGTGGTGGTTCCGCTCGTGCATCGGGGAGAGCAGGTGGGGCGCCTCGTGCTCGACACGGGGCCGTCGGCCGAGCCGTTCGGGTCGGGCGACCGGAAGCTGCTCGACGCGGTGGCCCGCCAGGTGAGCGCGAGCGTGCACGACCTGCTGCTCACCGATCGGTTGCAGCGCTCGCTCGAACGCGTCGTGCTCGCCCGGGAGGAGGAACGGCGGCGGCTGCGCCGGGACATCCACGACGGCCTGGGTCCCATGCTGGCGTCCGCCCGCATGCGCGCCGAGCTGGCGCGGGACCTGCTGCGCGACGACCCGGCGGCGGCCGGCGCCGTGCTGGACACGCTCGCCCAGATCCACGGCCAGGCGCTGAGCGACCTGCGGCGGCTCGTCGACGGCCTGCGCCCGCCCGCGCTGGACCAGCTGGGCCTCGTCGGGGCCGTCCGGGAGCTGGCCGACGGCCTCACCCACCAGCACAACCTGGTGCTGACGCTCGACGTGGCGGACCCGCTGCCCCCGCTGCCGGCGGCCGTCGAGGTGGCGGCCTACCGGATCGCCGCCGAGGCGCTGACGAACATCGTCAAGCATGCGCAGGCGTCCTCCGGCGTCGTCCGGTTGTGGTGTGACGACGACCGGCCGGGGGAGCGGCCGGCCCGGCTGGTGCTGCAGGTGCGCGACGACGGCGTCGGGCTGCACGACGACTACCGGGCGGGCACCGGGTTGCTGTCCATTGTGGAGCGTGCGACGGAGCTGGGCGGCCACGCGGTCATCGAGCCGGTCCCCGGCGGCGCCACGCTGGTGCACGCGCGCCTGCCGCTGCTGGACCGCGGGCCCGCCCAGACCGGCTAGGACGGCAGTCCCGGGACAGGTCGGGCGAGGTCGGGACTCGGGTCAGGTGCGGGCGGCATCGCCCCGCTGGCATTCTGTGCGCCATGGTGAACGGCGGGCCGCGATAGGCGCGACCACGCTCGCCGCGCGCGAACGAGGGGTGGCCGCCAGTGTTGCCGGCCACACGCGCACGACTGTCTACTGTGGAACCAGAGGGGGCGTCCACAGTAGACTTCCGCGGTGGCCCGGCGTGCCGCGCCGGGCCACCAGCCTGCTCGCCCATCGGCGGGTGCCGGGCCGGCGGTGCCGGGCCGGCGGGATGCGTCGCCGGGGCGGCGGTCAGCTGTGCGGTCGGGTCGGAGGTGCGGCTGGTCGTCTGGTCAGCTGGGTGGAAAGGCATCGCGGTGCAGGCCGACCTCGTGGGCGGCGGCGATGCGCGCGTGCTCGATGAGGCGTTGCCGCGGGATCGCGTCGGGATGCACCGTGGCCCGGATCAGCAGGCCGTCGAGCAGGGAGTCGAGGCGCTCGGCGGCACCGGCCGGGTCGGCGCAGACGAACTCGCCCGCCTCCACGCCGTCGCGGATGACCCGTTCCAGCGAACGGATCCAGGCCGCCTCCAGCTCCGCGAGGATCTCCCGTAGCACCGGTGAACGCAGGCCCGCGGCGAACGCCTCCAGCCACAGCACCCACGACTGGTCGTCGCCCGGGACGAGCGGAAGGTAGTGCCGCAGCACCTTGTCCAGCCGGGCCAGCGCGCTGCCGGGCTCGTTGACCATCCGCGCGAGCTGCTGCTGCTCCTCCATGCTCGACACCCGCAGCATCTCCGCCATCAGGTCGTCCTTGGTGGCGAAGTGGTAGTGGATCAGCCCGCCGCTGACCTTGGTGGCGCTGGCGATGTCGGTGACCCGGGTGCTGGCCATGCCCCGCTCCACCACCACCTGGCGGGTCGCCTCCAGCAACTCGGCGCGCCGGCGGTCGGCGATGGCGGCACGGCCACGGGGCCGCCCGTCGGCGTTACTCTCGGCGCTCGCGTGGGGACGGGCGGCGTTCTTCGGCACTCGGACAGCGTATCCGGTTGGCGCCGGACCAGCCGACACGCCGGTGGCCCGGCACCGCGACACGCCGTGCCGGGCCGGGCCGTCGGGTCGGCTCAGACGGCGCCCGCGGCGACGAGCGCGTCGAGCTTGGCGTAGCCCTCGTTGACGCCGACCTCCATGCCGCTGCGCAGCCAGGCGTCGCGGCCCTCGAAGCTGTCGGTCAGCGACTGGGAGTGCAGGCGCGTGCGACCGTCGCCGAGGTCCTCGAACCACAGCGTCTCCAGCGCCACGCCGTCCGGTTGGCCCTCGAAGGTGAAGGTCTGCACGATGCGGTCGGCGCTGACCTCGTGGAAGCTGCCGTGGAAGCCGAACTCGTGGTCGCCGTGGCGCTGCACGAAGCGGAAGCTGCCTCCGGTACGGGCGTCGAAGTAGTCGATCCTGGTGTCCAGGCCGTTCGGCCCGATCCACTGCACGAACAGGTCGGGATCGGTGTGGGCCCGCAGGAGCTGGGCCGGGGTCGCGTTGAAGTCCCGCTCGATGCGGATGATCGGAACCTTCGGGTCGGCCGTGATGGTGGCCTCGTGCAGCTGGGTCATGACGTTCTCTCCTCGGTGGACTGCGACGACGCCGTCTCGGCGTCGTCCATGGCGGCCAGCACCGCGTCCAGGCGGCGGTAGCGGGCCTCCGCCTGACGGCGGTAGCGTTCCAACCAGTCGGTCACCAGATCGAATGTCTCGATCCGTAGATGCACCTGGCTGCGGTGGCCCGGTCCGGTCCGGGTGACCAACCCCGCCTGTTCCAGCACCTTCAGATGCTTGGAGACAGCCTGCACCGACACGTCGTACGGCTTGGCCAACTCGCCGACGCTGGCGTCCCCGAGCGACAGGCGGGCCACGAGGTCGCGCCTGGTCGGGTCGGCCAACGCCGCGAAGACCGGAGACAGGAGATCCGCCGCCATCCGTTCCATCCTCAACCAACTGGTTGACGATGACTCTAGTCGGCGACGCGGCAGAATGTCAACCGATTGGTTGAGGATGCGCGGCGTGGTCAGCGGGCCCGGTTCGCGCGCAGCCGGCCGAGCAGCTCGTCCACCGCACGGCCGAACTGCGGGGCTTTCTGGTAGTCGTGGTGGCCGTCGGGCGCGGGCGGCAGCCGGTGCCCGGGTGGTGCGTCGAAGAAGCTGGGGTCGACCAGGCGGCGATCGCCGATGCCGATCGGGCCGCCGATGGGGTCGGTGCGCCGCCACAGGTTGATCCAGCGCTCACGACCGTCCACATCGGACACAGCGCGCGCGATGTCGGCGAGCACCCGGTCGTTGAAGTAGTTCGGGAAGGCCCGGCAGTAGAGCCGGCGCAGCGGCGAGCCGTAGCTGAGCAGCGCGGTGCCGGCACGGGCCTGCGGGGGCAGCTGCAGCACGGTGGCGGCCACCAGCACCGATCCCTGGCTGTGCCCGGAGAGGATCACTCCGCCCTGCTCGGTGGCGAGCCAGGTCGCCCGGTGGGTCAGCTCGGGCACCACGCGTTCGGCGTAGCAGGGCGGCGCGAGCGGATGGGCGGAGCGAGGCCAGAAGGTCGCCACGTCCCAGACGATGCCGACCGTACGGCGGACTCGTTCGTGTCGATATGTCTGGATGCCCACGAAGACCAGCAGGAGGGCCGTGATGCTGATCAGGTAGGTGCCGGCGTTGGTGATGATGGACAGCGCCTGCGCCAGGCCCGTCTGCGAGCCGGCGAGGCTCACCGGGCTCTTCTCCAGGATCGCCAGCAGGACCACGGCCGCGCCCAGCCCCGCCAGCACGAACCAGGCGACGGTGAAGGTGCGCATGGCCTGGTCGGTCATCATGGCGTTGGCGGTCGCCCGGTCGATGGCGCTGGCGCGGTGCGGGGCGTCGGCGCGGCGGCCCGGGAAGTCCCGGTCGGTCTCCGCCCGGGCGCGTGAGCGCAGCACCCGGCGCGTCACCAGCGATATCCACACCAGACAGACGCCGGTGAGCACGAGCATGAGCACGAACCCGAAGGCGGCCCACTGATAGGAGACCGGTGGCTGCAGCCGGTCCAGCAGCGGCTCGTCGCCGAACGACGCGGGGCTCGGCACGGCGCTTCCGTCGAGCAGGTCGGCCACCCGGTAGGAGACGGCGGCGGAGAACGACGCGCCCAGCCCCAACCCGAACGAGGCGACGATCGGCGCGCCGAAGCCCGCGAACAGCGCCCCCTTGGCCCGGCGCCGGTAGATCAGCACCAGCGCCGACAGCAGGGCGAGCAGCAGCGTCTGCGCGGCGAACAGGAAGGTGACCGTGGTGGCGTAACCGGGCAGCGGCCCACGCGCATCCCACCCCGGCCGCGGCACCAGCGCGTAGGCGATCGCGGCCACGGTGAGCGCGACCGACAGCGAGAGCAGCACCTGCGCCACCGCGTTCGCGGTCGGGCTGTGCGACGCCCGGTCCACAAAGGAGCGTGCCAGCACCAGCAGGCCGGCCACGGTGAGCACGCCCAGCGCGGCCCAGAACAGCCCGTTTCCCACGAGCACGAGCTGGGCGCGGTGCACGACGGCGAAGCCCAGGTCCACCTCCGTGGTCGTGCTCGCCCGGTCATGGGCGAGCAGCTGATAGGCGAGGACGGCCGCGATGATGCCGAACATGACGGCGGTGTGCAGGCCGCGCAGGCGGCTGACCTGCTCGCGACCGTCCCAGAAGGTCGGCGTGGCCAGGCCCTCGCCCGCGGGCTGGTCTTCGCTCTTCGTGTAGGACTCGTACCGGGCCCAGGTGTGCCGGGCCAGCGACCACAGCGCGGTGACCACCACGACCGGGCCCAGCGTGGCCAGCGCCAGCCGGTGACCCGTCGGCGCGAAGTAGCCCGAGAAGATGGCACCCAGCCAGCCTTGATCGGCCAGACACCGGCTCCCCTCACCGCCGCACTGCCAGGCGACGAGGTCGAGGAAGACGCCGACGCTGGCCAGCACGAAGGTGGCCGAGATGGTCAACGCGAACAGCCGGCACAGGCCGTGCGCCACGCGCCGGGCGGTCTGGCCCATCGGCGGCAGCATCCACAGCGGCAGATTGGCGAGCGTGAAGGGCAGCAGGAGCAGCCAGAACGCCCGGGCCGCCGCGCCCGCCGTGAGGTTGCCCCACCGGTACGCCTCCAGCCGCGCGCCGCCGGGACCCACCGTGGTCGCGGGACCGTACTCCGGTCGGGGACGGAAGAATCCCGCCTCGTGGTCGCCGGCGACCCGTCCGATGATCGCGCGGTCCAGCGTCTCCTCGGCGGGGGAGCCCGAGACGCCGTGCACCCGCAGTTCGGTGGGCAGGCCCTGGGGAGTCGCGGGCAGGCCCATCGGTTCGGTGGGGGCGTCGACTGCCGTCTCTGGCGGGTGCGTCATGGCGCTCACCCTAAAGCCGGACCGTGCCGGGCGGGGAGGCCCGACAGCGACAAGCTATTCGGTGAGTTGCCGCGAGATCCGCTCCAGATATGCCTGCTGGTCGCGATCACCGGCCCGGCGGTCGACCCGCACCACCCGGCGCACCAGGTCCCGCAGCCACCGTGGAGAGAGCCGATCGCCGAGCACGGCGATCGCGAACCATCGCGGCACCAGTACGACCGCCGGCGGATCGGCCCGGCGCGCCACGCGCAGCACCACCCGGGCCACGTCGGCGGCGTCGACCACCGGCAGGCCCGGGGTGCGCAGGCCGGCCGCCATCTCGGTGGTTACCACGGTCGGGAGCACCGCGGTCAGGCGTACGCCGCGCCCGCGGACCTCCCACCGCAGCGCCTCGGTGAGCGCCACGACCGCGTGCTTGGTCGCGCTGTAGACCGCGGCGCGGGGGGCGGGGATGCGGCCGGAGGCGGAGGCGATGTTGATGATCCGTCCCGATCCGCGGGCGAGCATGGCGGGCAGCACGAGCCGGGTCAGCCGCACGACTCCGTGCAGGTTCACCTCGAGTTGCAACTCCTGCTGAGCCGCGCTCAGGTCGGCGAATTCGCCGATGACGGCCACGCCGGCGCAGTTGACCAGGATGTCGATGCCGCCGAACCGGGCGACGGTGGCGTCGATCAGGTCCTGGCACGAGCGCTCGTCGCGCACGTCCACCCGCACGCCGAGGTGCCCGTCGGTGGGCAGCGCGGCGGCCGCGGCGCTGACCGCGGGCTCGTCGATGTCGGCGAGCACGACCCGCGCACCACGGGCGGCGAAGGCGGTGCCGATGGCGAGGCCGACCCCCCGGGCGCCGCCCGTCACCACCACGACCCGGCCGTCGACCATGGCGACACCCTAGCAACCGACCGCACCGGCACCAGGCAGCTGTGCGGCGATCATCCACAACCACCGCGTTGGGATCGCCATCCTGGCGGATATTGAATTCTTTCTCACGCATTCTCGGGTGGCGCAACTCTTGACATCGTCGGGCGGCCGACAGTACGGTTCGCTCATTCTGTAAATGAATCGAATGTGGGTTCAGTTTACGGCGACTGGATGCGTAGCCGATCTACGGAAAATCACCGAGCATATGGCCGGATGCGAGCCGATCATGTGCTGGGGGTCCATCCGTCGCAAGGGGACGGGGAGGGCGCGGTGGAGCGGTCGGAAGATGAGACCAGCGTGTCACGTCCGGTTGCTTTCCCGGGTCCGAGCGGACCGTGCGGTCGGCCGGCCGGGCGAGCTGCCGGCCGCTGGGACCGGCGTCCTGACATTATGGGTAATCGCTGTGCGGGGAATTCTCGGTGGCGCCGCACCGGGGTGGGGAGAAAAGTCGGCGAGTAGTGCGACAATCACCGCGTGCCGGCCTAGAATATTTTCCGCGCCCGCCCAATTCCGCGGGGCGGCCCGATACTTCCATTCCTAACCCTCAGCGAGGATCCGCCGGTGCCCGTCCGGGTGCCGGCGGGTCCTCGGGTTTGGGGATGTCCCTCGGACTCGGGTGTCCACAGTGGAGTGATGACGCCTACCCGGCCGGCTCGGTCAGGCGGCGCAGCAAGGGTGCGTAGCGGGCGGCTCCCGCCGCCGGGTAGGCCCACTCGCCCGAGCACTCCATCAGCCGTACGGCTGGGTCCTCCAGCCAGGCGAGCACCCGCTCGGTCTCCTCCACGGTGGCCGCGCCGGGGCTCTCCGGCGGCGCCGACGCGCGCAGCGCGGCGAGCGTGGTGCGCGGATGCGTCGGCGGTTCACTGACGCCGGCGGCCACCAGTTGCCCGCGCCGCACCAGGGCGAGGTCCCAGCCCCCGTTGGGCCGGGGCCGGGCCGCCGCGATCTCGCCCGCGCGCGTCACGGCCGCGAGCCGCTGGCCCCGGATGGCGGCGCGCAGCAGGGTGGCCAGCCGCTGGCGGACCTTCGCCGCCTCCTCGTAGCGGTGCGCGGCGGCCAGCCGGTCGACGCGGGCCAGCAGTGCCGTCACCACCGGTGCGGGGTCGTCGTGCACGACCCGGCGGAAGGGCTCGACCGCGCGCCGCTCGTACTCCCGCGGGTCGATGCGCAGGTCGCAGGGGGCGGCGCACCGGTTCAGTTCGGCGAGCGCGCACGGGGTGGCCGGGCGGCGGGTGGAGAGGCGCTGCGTGCACCGGCGCAGGGGCAGGGCGTCGTGCACGGCGTCGACCGCCGTCTGGGCCGCGCGGCGCGAGCCGAAGGGGCCGAGGTAGGTGGCGCCGTCGTCCCGGACCTTGCCCACAAGGGACAGTCGCGGATAGGGCTCGACCGTCAGCTTCAGCCACAGCGCCCGCTCCGGGAACTTGGAGCGGCGGTTGTAGGGCGGCCGGTGCGTGGCGATCAGGCGCAGCTCGGTGACCTCGGCCTCCAGCGCGTGCGCGCAGACCAGCGCCTCCACCCGGTCGGCGACGTGCAGCGTCTCGGAGATCCGTTTGCGCCTTTCGGCGGCGGTGAAGTAGCTGCGGACCCGGGTGGCGATGGATCCGCTGGTGCCGATGTAGAGCGGGCGGCCCGTGGCGTCGCGGAACAGGTAGACACCCGGCGCGTCGGGCAGGCCCTCGGCGAGGTGGCGCTTGGCGCGCTGCTGCGGCGTGACAGCCCGGGCGAACTCCAGTGCCGCCTCCAGGGTGTGCACCCGGAAGCTGCCCAGCCGTCCGATCAGCGCGTGCAGCACCTCCACGGTGGACCGGGCATCCGGCAGTGCCCGGTGGCTGGGCTGGGTGGCGGTGCGGAAGTGCCGGGCCAGGGTGGCGAGCTGGAGGTTGGGCACCTCGTCGCGCAGCAGCACCCGCCGGGCCAGCGCCGCGGTGTCGAGCACGCGCGGTCGCGGCCAGACGTACCCGTGCCGCTGGCACGCGGCCTGCAGGAACCGGGTGTCGAACGGGGCGTTGTGCGCGACCAGCACGCCGCCTTGCAGGAACTCCAGCAGGGTCGGCAACACCTGCGCGATCGTCGGTGCCGGAGCCACCATCGCCTCGGTGATGCCGGTGCGGTAGGCGACCAGCGGCGGGATGGGGCCACCGGGGTGCACGAGCGTCTCGAACTCGCCCAGCTGCTCGCCGCCACGCACCTTGACCGCGCCGATCTCGGTGATCGCGTCCTCCTCGGCGCCGCCGGTCGTCTCCAGGTCCAGCACCACGAAGGTCACCTCGTGCAGCGGGGTGCCGGTGGCGTCGAGGGCGGGTGGTGGGTGGCGCGGCATGAGCGGGACGTTAGCTCACCCGTACGACAGGTTCGCTCGGCCGACAGCCTGGCGGGGTGGTCACCGCCCGATTCGTGCCGTGTCTTCCCGCCCCGACCGGGAGGATCCGGACGTGGTGCTGCCGGAGTGGATCGCGCACGTCGCCGAGGTCTTCGACGCCGCCGGAGCGGCGGTGCTGGTGATCGGCTTCGTCTGGTCGGTCGTGCTCGCCGGTCGCACGTGGGCCAGCGACGGTGGGCGGGCGGCCTACCGCCGGCTGCGCAACACCTTCGGCGGCGCGCTGCTGCTCGGCCTGGAGATCCTGGTCGCGGCCGACCTGGTCCGCACCGTCGCGGTGGCGCCGAACCTGCAGAACGTCGTGGTGCTGGCGATCATCGTCGCGATCCGGACGTTCCTCAGCTTCTCGTTGCAGGTCGAGATCGACGGCACCCTGCCGTGGCGCGCCGCCGCGGGTGGCGGCACGTCGTCCGGCACCGGTGGCCGTACCGGCGGGTCGGGTGACCGTACCGGTGCGGCGAGCGACCGTACCGGCGGACGTCGACCTTGACGCCGGCGATCCGGCAGCCCTCGAACCAGATCAGCGTCGCCAGCGAGGCGTGACCAGCGGCCCCACGTTCGTGCCGATCAGCAGGCCGAGCAACTGGTCATGGTTGCCGTCCGGCACGACATCCTCGCCGGCCTTGTAGACCGGCAGGTTGTTGAGCACGTTGGAGCCCAGCGCACCGATCGATGCGCCGGCGCATCCTCGCCAGCTACATCCCGCGCAGCCTCGGCGGGCTGGCCATGGCCGCGCTGCTGCTGTTCCTGCTGGCGGTGGCCGCCATCGCCATGAGCGTGGCCGCGGTCAACAGCCCCACGATCACCGCCTTCATCGGCCCCACCGCGCTGCTCGTGCTCACCGTGCTGGCCACCGTCGCGCAGTTGACCGGCGGCTCGTTCCGGCACATCCACGGCTGGGTCGCCCCCGACGAACTCAACGGCCGGGGCGGGCCGGAGCACGCCTGGAAGGGATCGAGCGACCCGCTGACCGCCAGCGAGCGCGGCTACCTCTACATGCTCCAGCACGACGTGGGTGAGGTGGTCAACCTCGCCACGAAGCACTCCACGCTGTACGTCTTCATCGACGACCTCGACCGGTGCCGACCGGAGATCGTCTCGGACACCATCGAGGCGATCAACCTGTTCCTGAACAAGGCGTTCGGGCGATCGATCTTCGTCGTCGCGCTGGACCCGGCCACCGTGGCCGCCCATCTGGAGACCTCGTTCAAGTCCATCCACGACCGGGCCGCCGAGGACGAGACGAGTTTCGGGCACCTGCGTCACACGGGCTGGCGGTTCATGGAAAAGATCATCGATCTGTCGATCCGCCTGCCGCGGTTGCCCGACGAGGCACTGTCGGAGTTCTTCTACCGCCTCCTCGACACCGCCGACCAGCCATCGGCGCCGCCGCCCCCCGCGCCCTCGCCGCCGCGTGGCCGTTCCGGTCGGCTGCCCCGGCAGCGCCGCCGGGCCGCGTCTTCCGGTTCCGCGCCGGTCTCCGCGCCCGGCTCGGGTTCGGCCACGTCGGACGGCGCGGCGGCCGCCGGTACGGGCACGGCTGGGGCGGAGACCGCGACTGGCGGCGCACCGGCGGGTGGGGCCACGGTCGGCATGATGATCGTTCCGGGCGGCCCGGACACCAACTCGAGCGTGGCGCTCGTCGACCAGTTGGAGACGCTGCCGCAGGTCCGCGACGCGCTGCGCAAGGCGGTGCTCAACCTGCCCGGCCGCAACCCGCGCCAGACCAAGGCGTTCGTGAACCTGTGGCGGTTCTACATGGTGCTCGACCACCAGATGGGCCTGTTCAACCCCAGCGTGCTCGCCCTGGAGCAGCACAGCATCGAGATGGCCCGGCTGGTCGAGCTCATGGTGCGCTGGCCGTTCCTGCTCGACCCGCTCGGCGAGCAGGCGATCGACGGGGCCATCGACGGTGCCATCAACCTCGATCGGCTGCTGGACGCCTGTGAACGCGACGACTGGCCGGAGGTGGCGCGCCGGGCCCGCATGGACCACACCGACATCGCCATCCAGTGCCTGCGTGAACTCCTGCGCCAGGCGATGCCGCACCGCCAGGTCTTCGCCTCGATCGCCCGCCGCTACCTCTAGCCCCTCCTTGCGCCGATCTTGGGGTTTTCGGCGTGAGTTGATCTCCAATCACGCCGAAAACCCCAAGATCGTGGGGAGAACGGAGCGGGCGGTCAGGCGCCGAGGATGGCGTCCATGCGCCGGCCGGCGAGGTCGAGCTGGGTCTGGATGTGTGCCTTGACATCGTCGGCCAGGGGTGTGTCGGCGCGGCCCACCAACTCCTTGAGCACCGGTACCAGGGGCCGGTACTTGCGGGCCAGGGTGTTCTGCCGGTGCGGGAGCGTGTAGATCAGGCCCACTCCGTTGTCGGTGAAGTCCGAGGCCTTGATCACCCGTGCCCACGGGTGCGCGTTGAGGCTGTGGGCCACGTGCTCGCGGTACTGCTCATGACGGTTGACGCCGGGTTCGGGCAGCGGGTTGGTCACCGCCGCCACCAGCTGCGCGACCCGCGGGTTGAAGCGCCGGGCCAGCTCCGCCAGTGCCTGCTCGATGTCGTCGGGGGTGCAGTCGCCGCCCGGCCGGCCGGCCAGCTCGGGGGCATGGTCTTCGACGGCGTCGTGCAGCAGCGCCGCGGCGAGCACGTCCGCGTCGTCGACGCGGTAGTAGTGCAGCACCCGGATCGTGGTGCGCAGCAGGTGGTTGACGTAGGGCTCGCGGGTGCGCCGATCGTTGGCGTGCAACTCGCCCGCGAGGCGCAGGGCATCGTCCACAGTGGACCTCTTGGTGGCCGGCAGTCGCTCGCACTCCAGAGCCAGGCGCAGGCGCAGGCCCTGTTCCCCGTAGACCTCGGTCACCGCGTGCAGCGGCATGGCGCGCACCAGGTCGGGCTCGATGCCGGCCATGCCGTTACGCCTGCCAGGAGTGGGGCGCGGCAACGACCGCGGGCGGGGGCGCGCGGTGCTCGTCCATGGCCGTCATGCGCACAGCCTAACCGCCGCCGGCCAACGACCGTGGGCTAGCTTGTGGCGGTGACGGTGGACCTGAACGACCTGCTCGACCGGATCGAGCGCAGCTACGACGCCATCCCCCGGGTGGCGGGCGGCCGGGTGGAACACATCGGCCCGTTCGAGCTGTTCATCCGCCAGGGCCCCGGCTGGCCCTGGTATGCCCGGCCGCGACTCGGCACCACCGACGTGACCATCGCGGACGTGGAGGCGGTGTTGCGACGTCAGCGTGAACTCGATCTCCCCGAGTCGATCGAGTGGGTTCTCGACGTCACGCCGTCGCTGCTCGACGCGATCCCGCCTCGGCTCACGGTCACGCGGGCGCCGCTCATGGTGCTCGATCCGGCCGCACTGCCCGATCCCGACCCGCGCGCCGTCATGCTCTCCGTCGACGCCGACGACTTCGTGGTCAGCCACCAGCTCTGTGGCGCGGTCGCGGCGGTCGCGTTCGCGCCCGCCGAGCCGGTCGCCGACCACACCGCTCCGGTCGCCCCGGTCGCGGGGCCGGCCCAGCGTGACGCGGCCGTACGGCCGGTGTCTCCGGAGATGATCGAGGTGGTGACGGCCGACCTGCGCTCGGGTCGCGTCGCCGAGGCGGCCGTGATCGATCCGGTCGACGGGATCGTGGCCTGCGGGTCGTACCAGTCGGCGCTGGGCGGTGCCGAGATCGTGGGGGTGGCGACGCTGCCGTCGCACCGCCGCCGCGGTCTGGGCGCGGCGGTGAGTGCCGTGCTCGCGCGGCATGCGCTGAGCCACGGCAACGAGCTGGTCCTCCTCTCCGCCGCCGACGAGACGGTGGCCCGCGTCTACGCCCGCATCGGCTTCCGTCGCGTCGGCACGGCGGGCATCGCCGCGCCCGGGGAGCATTGAGACGACCGGCCGGGCGGGTCAGGGCGCGAGGGGGGCGGGTTCGGACTCCTCGAAGACGAGCAGGGTCCGGGTGCTCAGCACGCCGGGAATGCTGTGGATCTCCTCCAGCACGATGCGGCGCAGGTCGGCGTTGTCGCGGGCGCGCACCAGCAGCACCACGTCGAAGTCGCCGCCGACGAGGGCGATGTGGACGATGCCCGGCACGGCCCGCAGGCGCGCGCTCACCTCGCGCCAGTCGGCCTGGCGGAGGTTGACGGTGACGAAGGCCGAGGTGCCGAGGCCGACCGCGGTCGGGTCCACCTGGGCGCGGAAGCCACGGATGACGCCGGTGGAGAGCAGCCGTTCGACCCGCGCGTACGCGTTGGCGCGCGAGATGTGCAGGGCCTGCGCGAGCGCGCGGATCGACATGCGCCCGTCACTGGCGAGGGTGTCGACGATGCGCCGGTCGGTCGCGTCGAGTGTGGTTGCCATGGGTCTGTCCACCCCCCTTGTCGAGCGGAGCAGCGCTGGACGATTGGCCCTCGTGAGGCCGTTGCGCTGAGCACATCTTCTCGACTTCGGCCGGCGAACGGAACACTCGGATGTGCGGGTGCACGATCGGGGCATGTCCAGCCGGCCACCATCAGCCTCATCAGCCTCCCCGGTCGCATCGGCACCAAGAGCATCATCGGCATCGTCGGCATCGTCGGCATCGTCGGTGGAGTTGGCGGCTCCGGTCGGCCTCATCGACCCGCACGGGGAGCCGATCGCGAACTCCGGCTACGAGCTGCCCTCCGTCGATGCCCTCTGTGAGGCGTACGCGGCCATGGTCCTGGCGCGGCGCCTGGACGAGCAGGCCGACGCACTGGTGCGGCAGGGCCGGCTCGCGGTCTATCCGTCCAGCCGGGGTCAGGAGGCGTGCCAGGTCGCCGCCGTCGAGGTGCTGGCGAGCGGGGACTGGCTCTTCCCGACCTACCGCGACACGGTGGCGGTCATCCTGCGGGGTGTCGATCCCGTACAGGCGTTGACGCTGCTGCGGGGCACCTGGCACTGCGGCTACGACCCGCACGAGCACCGCGTGGCGCCGCAGGCCACCCCGTTGGCGACCCAACTGCCGCACGCCGTCGGGGTGGCGCTGGCCGCCCGGCAGCGCGGCGAGTCGGACGTCGTCCTGGCCCTGTGCGGTGACGGCGCGACCAGCGAGGGCGACTTCCACGAGGCGCTCAACTTCGCCGCCGTGCTGCGCGCCCCCGTCGTCTTCTTCGTGCAGAACAATGAATACGCGATCTCGGTGCCGTTGAGCCGGCAGACCGCCGCGCCCTCGTTGGCGCACAAGGCGATCGGCTACGGCATGCCCGGCGTGCGGGTGGACGGCAACGACGTGGCGGCGCTGCTGGCCGTCCTCGGCGCCGCGGTGCGACGCGCCCGCGACGGTGGCGGCCCCACGCTCGTCGAGGCGCACACGTACCGGATCGCGCCGCACACCAACGCCGACGACGCGGGGCGGTACCGGCCCGAGGACGAGGTGCGCCGGTGGCGCGAGCGCGACCCCATCGCCCGGCTGGAGAGTTACCTGACGAGCCGGGGCCACCTCAGCGAGGAAACGGCCGCGGCCACCGTCGAGCGGGCCGAGCAGGCCGCCACCCGGCTGCGGGAAGGGCTGGCGGTCCCCGTCGAGCCGCACCCCGCGGATCTGTTCGCGCACGTCTACGCCACGCCCACCCCGCAGCTGCGCGAGCAGGAGGCGATGGTCATCGACGAGCTCTCCCGGGAAGGTGTCTCGCCATGACAGCCATGGACCGCGAGAAGATCACGATGGCGCAGGCGCTCAACCGGGCCCTGCACGACGCCCTCGCCGCCGACGACTCGGTGGTGGTCTTCGGCGAGGACGTGGGCACGCTGGGCGGCGTCTTCCGCATCACCGACGGCCTGACCGCGACCTTCGGCGAGGACCGCTGCTTCGACACACCGCTGGCCGAGGCCGGCATCGTCGGCGTGGCGGTCGGCATGGCGATGAACGGGCTGCGACCCGTCGTCGAGTTGCAGTTCGACGCCTTCGCCTACCCCGCCTTCGAGCAGATCGCGAGCCACGTCGCGAAGATGCGCAACCGCACCCGGGGTCAGGTGACGCTGCCGCTGGTGATCCGCATCCCGTACGGGGGCGGGATCGGCGGCGTCGAGCACCACAGCGACGCGTCGGAGGCCTACTGGGCCCACACACCGGGCCTGCACGTGGTCACCCCGGCGACCGTGGCGGACGCGTACGGGCTGCTGCGCGCGGCGATCGCCTCACCCGATCCGGTCATCTTCCTCGAACCCAAGCGCCTCTACTGGAGCCGCGACGAGGTGCGCCTGGCCCGCCCGGTGCCACCGATCGGTACGGCCGTGGTGCGCCGCGACGGCAAGGACGCGACGCTCATCGCCTACGGCCCCACGGTCCCGGTGGCGCTGCAGGCGGCCGAGGTGGCCGCCATGGAGGGTCGTGAGCTGCAGGTGGTGGACCTGCGCAGTCTCGTCCCGTTCGACGACGCCACGGTCTGCGCCGCGGTCGAGAGCACCGGCCGGGCGGTGGTCGTCAGCGAGGAGAACGGCTTCGCGGGCGTCTCGGCGGAGATCGCCGCCCGGGTGTCGGAGCGGTGCTTCCATCGGCTCGCCGCCCCCGTACGGCGGGTGACCGGGCTGGACATCCCCTATCCGCCGCCGCACTACGAGAGCCTGCACCTGCCCAGCGTCGACCGGATCCTCGACGCCGTGGACGGCCTGCAATGGGAGTACTCATGAGCCAGACGCGCGCGACCATCCGCACCTTCGTGCTGCCCGACCTGGGCGAGGGCCTCACCGACGCCGAGATCGTGCGGTGGCTGGTCGGCGAGGGCGACGAGGTGCGGATCGACCAACCGGTGGTGGAGGTGGAGACCGCCAAGTCGGTGGTCGAGGTGCCGACCCCCTATGCCGGGCGGGTCGTCGTGCTGCACGGCCGCCAGGGTCAGGCCGTCGGCGTCGGCGAACCGCTGCTCTCCATCGCCGCGGACGTCGGCGACGAACCGCCCGCCCCGGTCGGCGAACCGCTCCCGTCCACGGTGGAGCGTGACGGGGCGGCGGAGGCGGCGCGCTCGGGCAACGTCCTGGTCGGCTACGGCACCAGCGAGGCGCCCTCGGGCCGGCGCCGCCGCCCGAAAGGCCCCCCGGCCGCGCAACCGACCGCCGCGCCCGTGGCGGCGCCCGTCGCGCAACCCGTGCGCAACGGCTCGGCGCCGCGTGCGGTGGCGTCCCCGTTGGTGCGCCGGCTCGCGTACGAGTGGGGCGTCGAACTGGACCACGTGCGGGGCACCGGACCCGGCGGACTGATCACCCGGGCCGATGTCGAACGAGCCGTGGCCGGGGCGGAGCCCGCGGGCGCGGTCGCCGACGGTGTGCCGCCGGCGGTCGGGGACGGCGAGCGGCGCATCCCGCTCTCCGCCTCGGCCCGCGCCGCCGCAGTCCACTATGGACGAAGCCGGGCGGAGATCCCCGAGGCGACGATCTGGGTCGACGTGGACGCGACCGAGCTGGTGCGGCTGCGGGAGAGCGGGCGCACGCCCGACGAGCCCGGCCCGGGCCTGCTCGCCTACCTCGCCCGGTTCGTCGTCGCGGCGCTGCGTGACTATCCCGTCTTCAACGGCCGGTTCGACGCCCAGCGCCAGGAGATCGTCGCCTCGACCGCGGTGAACCTCGGCATCGCGGTGCAGACCGACCGTGGTCTGGTGGTGCCGGCCGTGCTCGGCGCGCAGCAGTGCTCCATCGCCGAACTCGACGAACGGATCGCGTCCCTGACCGCGCGGGCCAGGGCCGGCAGGCTCGCCGCCGCCGAACTGACCGCCGGCACGTTCACGCTGAACAACTACGGCGGCCTCGGCGTGGACGGCAGCGCCGCGATCATCAACCACCCGCAGGTGGCGATGCTCGGCATCGGTCGCGTCCTGGAACGGCCCTGGGTGGTGGCCGGCGAGGTGGTGCCGCGCCGCGTCGCGCAACTCTCGTTCGTCTTCGACCACCGGGTCGCTGACGGAGCCACCGCGGCCGGGTTCGTCCGAGCGGTGGCGGACGCCGTCGAGCGCCCGGTGCGCGCCCTGGCCAAGCTCTGACGATCGTCCACAAAGGAGCATCGGCCCGGCCACGATCGGGTGGATCGGTGGCGATCGGCCCCGCGCCGGCCTCGTCCACGCCTACCGTCCCGCCATGCCGTCGCACCGCGGGTCGCCCCGACCGCCCGCCCCCGAGCTGACCGTCACGATCGAGGTCGAACCGTCGTCCGGCGACCGGGCGGACCAGCTCGCCGGTCGGGAGGGACCGCTGTTCGCCGCGCCGGCGTGGCTGGCGGGGCTCGGCCGGAAGATCCGTCCATTGTGGAGGTTCCGGGGCGCGGCCGTGCTGCTGGCCCTCGCCGTCGCCGCCGTGATCGTGGCGCGGCCGGGCCAGGCGCCGACCGTACCGGCCGAGACGAGCGCGACCAGCGCGCCCGCCCCGCACGCGACCAGCGGCACCGCCGCGCCGCGCCCCTCCTCGCGCACGATGGTGGTGCCGGGCAGTGCCCGTCCGGGTGAGACGGTGACGCTCGTCGGCTACCAGCGACGCGGGGTGTGCGACGCCACCGCGGTGTATCTCGGCGCGCGGCTGCTCGCCCACGAGCGGATCGCGGTGGTCGACTCGGCCCTGCCGGACTGGGACGCGGTCGTGCTGGCGGTACGGCTGCCCGTCGACGTCACCCCGGGGTCGCATCTGGTGACGTTGGTCGGCGCGCTGCCCGGACCGGGTCGGGGTGCGGGCACCTGCACCGACGCCCGGCAGCGCTCGAGCGTGATCGCCACCGCCCTGCTCGTCATCGCGCCGGCCGACTGATCACGACGTGACCGTCGACACAGGTCGCGGGGCGCGACGGTGAATGCGGTCGTCGCGCCAACGTGCATCACGTATCGTCTCGTGCGTTTGTGTTCGCTCGGCTGAGGAGCCCCTGGATGACGACCACCACCGCGCCGGCAACGGCCGCGCACGACAAACTCGACGCGGCGGTCTGGCGGATCGCCGGCGTCGTCGTGCTCGGCGCCATCATGTCCATCCTGGACGTGACGGTCGTCAGCATCGCCCTGCCGACCTTCCAGAACACCTTCCACGCGAACTACTCCACGGTCGCCTGGACGATGACGGGCTATACGCTCGCCCTGGCCACCGTGATCCCGCTCACCGGCTGGGCGGCCGACCGGTTCGGCACGAAGCGGCTCTACCTCACGGCGCTGGTGCTCTTCGTCGCCGGCTCCGCGCTGTGCGCGATGGCGTGGAGCGCCGGTGCGCTCATCTTCTTCCGGGTGCTGCAGGGTCTGGGCGGCGGCATGCTCGCCCCGCTCGGCATGACGATCCTGACCAAGGCCGCCGGCCCGGACCGGGTCGGCCGGGTGATGGCGATGATGGGTATCCCGATGCTGCTCGGCCCGATCGGCGGGCCGATCCTGGGTGGCTGGCTCATCCAGTCGGCGAGCTGGCACTGGATCTTCCTGATCAACCTGCCGCTGGGCATCGTCGCGTTCGTCGCCGCCCTGCGGGTGCTGGCCAAGGACGACCCGCAGCCGTCCGAGGCGTTCGACTTCGTCGGCATGCTGCTGCTCTCGCCCGGCCTGGCCCTGCTCCTGTACGGCGTCTCGTCCATCCCCGAGGAGGGCACCGTCGGTTCGGCCAAGGTGCTCGTGCCCGCGATCGTGGGGTTGGCGCTCACCGCCGCGTTCGTGCGTCACGCGCTGCGCAAGGACCACCCGCTGATCGACCTGCGGCTGTTCGAGAAGCGCAGCCTGACCGTCGCCTCGGTGACCATGACGATCTTCACCCTGGCGTTCATGGGCAGCATGCTGCTGTTCCCGAGCTACTTCCTGCAGGTGCGCGGGGAGCAGACGCTCGACACCGGTCTGCTGCTCGCGCCGCAGGGCATCGGGGCGATGATCACCATGCCGATCGCGGGCCGGCTCACCGACCGGCTCGGCCCGGGCAAGCTCGTGCTGGCCGGCCTGGCCGTGATCATGGCCGCGATGACGGTCTTCACCCAGGTCACGGCCACCTCGTCCTACGTCCTGCTGCTCGGCTCGCTGTTCGTGATGGGGCTGGGCATGGGCATGACGATGATGCCGGTCATGTCCGCCGCGATGGCCAGCCTGACCCAGCGTGAGGTCGCCCGGGGATCGACGACGATGAACATCGTGCAGCAGGTCGCCGGCTCGATCGGCACCGCCGTCATGTCCGTCATCCTGACCAACCGGGAGAACGGCGACCCGGCCATCCTGTTCCTGTTCGGGCTCGCGCAGGGGCAGATCCCGGCGGAGCAGATGCCCCCCGCGGAGCAGGTTCCGGGGCTCGTCGCGGCGGGCCAGGAGGCGCTCGCGGGCGCGTTCGGCCACACCTTCCTGGTCGCCACGGTGCTGCTCGCGTTCTGCTTCATCCCCGCGTTCTTCCTGCCCCGCAAGCGGGTCACGCCCGAGGACCGGGTCACCCGTACGCCGCCGGTCGCGGTGCACTGAATCGCCGCCGGCTCACCGGCGACCGGACCCGACCGCCGCTCGATCTCGTCCGTGCGGCGGTCGGGCCCTATCCTGTGGCCGTGCAGCACGCAGGTGATCAAGGCGCGACCGTGACGACCGACCCCGCCGCCACGGTGAACCCGTACGAGGTGCTGCGCCTGGCGATGCGCATGGGCGACCTGCTGCTCGCCTCGGGCATGTCCGCCAACGACGTGGTGGTCTTCGCGTTGCGGGTCGTCAAGGCGTACCGGCTGGAGGGCGTCCACCTCGACGTCACCTACACGGCCATGTCGGCGTCGTACTACCCGTCGGCCAGCGAGACGCCGGTCACCGTGATCCGGGTCGTGCGCCCCACGAAGGTGGACTACTCGAAGGTGCGCCGCCTGGAACGGCTCGCGTCGCGGATCGACAAGGGCCTGCCGGTGGCCGAGGCCGCGGCCGAGTTCGAGCGCATCCGCACCGACCCCCACCCGTACCCGCTGTTCGTCACGGTCTTCGGCGGCGCCGGGGTCGCCGCGGCCGCCTGCCTGCTGTTCACCACCGAATGGAAGATCCTGCTGCTCGGCTTCCTCATCGGCGGCCTGGGCAACGTGCTGCTGCGTACCTTCGACGGCGGGCAGATCCCCCCGTTCTTCCGGCACCTGTTCGCCGCTGCCGCGATCACCCTCGTCGCCGGTGCCATCACCTGGGCCGGCCGCTCGGGGGTGGAGTTCCTCGCCGGCGTGGATCCGACCCTGCTCGTCGTGGGCGGCATCATCATGCTGCTGTCGGGCACCATGATCGTCGGCGCCGTGCAGGACGCGATCGACCAGTTCTACGTCACCGCCTCCGCCCGGGTGCTCGAGGTCTTCATGCGCACCGCCGGCATCGTCGCCGGCATCGTGGTGGGGCTCGCGGCGGCCCAGCAGCTCGGCATCCCGCTGGCCATCTCCACCGATCCGTTCACCGCCAGCCCGCCCGGTGCCCGGTACGCGGCCTCCGCGCTGCTCGCGGCCATGTACGTGCTGACCGTCTTCGGCGACCTCGTGACGATCCTGCTGGGCGCGGTCATGGCGGTGATCAGTTGGTTCGCGTACGCCTCGCTGGTCAACCTGGGGGTCGCCGCCGTGCCCGCCGACACGGGTGCCGCCATGCTCGCGGCGCTGGTGATCACCCTGGTCCTGCGGCGCACCCACGCCCCGGGCTTCGGCCTGATCACCGCCGCCATCCTGCCGTTGGTGCCGGGCCTGGCGATCTACCAGGGCCTGCTGCAACTCGTCGGCACCCACCCCGCGGCGGCCGACCCCGCCGAAGGCGCCGCCACCCTGCTGCACGCGCTGGGCGTGGCGGTCGGCATCGGCGCCGGGGCCAGCCTGGGTACCTACCTCGGCCGACCGATCGTGCAACAGATGCGCCGGATCACCGAACGCGCCGGCCGCCGCCGCACCTCCTGACGCCGCCGCCGTACGGACCCGCCGCCGTACGCCGCCGCCGTACGCCGCCGCGCCGTACGGACCCTCCGCCGTACGGACTGTGAAGCGGCGCGATCCGGTGACCAGGGCGTTGTTGTGATCAACTGTTCACAGTCGACGGTGCCGGGCGGGCGTGTGAACGCCTAGCACGGTGCGTCGTCGGCGTGTCGCTCACGCTCGCGAGGGGAGGGCAGGGGCGCCGAGGCGCGGGGTGCGCCGGGGGGCGCGGGGTGCGCCGGGGGCGCCGACGCGCCGGGTGCGCTCATTCGACGGTGGCGGCGAGGGCGTCGCCGAGCGGGGTGCGGCGGTAGAGCACGGAGCGCCCGGCGCGTGCCCGGTCCACCAACCCGGCCCGCAGCAGCACGGCGAGGTGGTCTCCCGTGCCGCCGATCGTCATGCCGAGTGCGGTCGCGAGCTGGGTCGTGCTCGCGGGCGCGGACAGGGCCAGCACGATCCGGGCGCGGGCCGCGCCGAGCAGGGCCGCGAGCGCACCGGGATCGGCGGCGGGCGTCGGCTCCCAGAGCGCCCCGACACCCCGGGCGGCGTAGAGGATCGCGCGCGGCCACGGCGGTTCGGAGAAGGCGGCGACCCCCGGCCAGATGAAGACCGACGGGATCAGCATCAGTCCGCTGCCGTCGGTGGGCACGGGCGCCGCGCCGAGCAGCCGGTCGATCTCGATGCCACCGCGGCGCCAGTGCACGTGCGGCAGCCCGGCGATCGCCGCGGCCCAGCCCGCCCGGCCCAGTTCGCCCGCGCGGAACAGCACGTCGCGCTCGCAGATCACCCGTAGCCGGGGCCAGTCCGGGGCGAGCAGCGCGTCCCAGGCCGTGGCGATCGCCGTGGCGAGCCGGTCGACGACATCGCGGCGCCCCAGCACCGCCAGCACCGCCTCGTCGCGGCAGGGCCGCCGCTGCAGGCACCCGTCGATCTCGCGGCGCACCTCGGCGATCGGGGTCGCCCGCATGGCGGCGAGGTCGTCGGCCAGGGTCTGGGTGAGGCCGGCGGGCGGCTGCGCCAGGAAGCTCGGCCCGTGGTGGCGCGAGTGCAGGGCCAGCAGCGCGCGCAGCGCCGGGTCGGCGGTCAGCTCCCGGTAGGTCGGCGCGAGCCGGGCTGCCCAGGCCGGCGGCAGCCGGCGCGACGTGAGCCGGCCGAGCACACGCAGCAGGCTCGTCAGCTCGAACACCGGCGAGAGCCCGAACCGGCTGTGCAGCAGGTCATCCGTGGAGACCTCGAACCGCAGCATGGCCCGGATGTTACGTCCTGTGACGAAACATTCGACCCGGACGCGGGTCCGGAGAAGGCTGTGGCCATGGCCGATCCGCAGCAGCGCAGCACGTACCGCCAGGTCTTCGCCGATCCGGTCTTCCGGGTGCTGTTCGCCACGCGGATCCTGACCGTGGCGGCGGGGACGCTGCGGATGCTGGCACTGTCGGTGCTGGTCTTCGACACCACCGGCTCGCCGTTGCTGACCGCCGTCGCGTTCGGCATCGGCTTCGTGCCGCAGGTCATCGGCGGCACGCTGCTCGGTGCCCTCGCCGACCGCCTGCCGGCGCGGGCGGTCATCGTCGCCGGGTGCGTGCTCGACGGCTGCGTGGCGTTGGTGCTGGCACTGGGCGGGCTGCCGGTCGCGGCCAGCCTGGGGCTGGTGGCGCTCGCCGCGGTCGCCGCTCCGGTCTTCCAGGGTGCGGGTAACCGGGTGATCGCCGAGTCGCTGACCGGGGACCGGTATGTGCTCGGCCGGTCGCTGTCGAGCGTCTCGGCCGCCGGTGCCCAACTGCTGGGCCTCGCCGCCGGCGGCGTGGCGGTCGCCGCGCTCGGCGGCATCCGGGCGCTGCTGCTCAGCGCCGCCGCCCAGTTCGTCGCGGCGGCGGCCAACCGGCTCGGCCTGCCCGCGCTGGGGGCGGCTGCGCCCGCCGGGCAGGCGGTGGCCCGGCAGAGCTGGCAGGTGACCGTGCGGCTGTGGCGGGACCGGGACCTGCGGGCGCTGTTCTGGGTGCAGTGGCTGCCACCAGCCTGCCTCACGGGCGCCGAGGGCCTGATCGTCGCCTACGTGGCGCAGCGCGACTACCCCCACGCCGCCACCGGTCTGCTGTTGGGCAGCGTGCCCGCCGGAATGCTGGTGGGCAACCTCGTGGTGGGTCGGTTCGTGGCGCCGGCGACCCGGGAACGTCTCGTCGCGGTGCTGCTGTGCGTGCTGGGCGCTCCGGTCGCGGTGGCCGCGCTGGCGTTGCCACTGATGGTCGTGGCGGCGTTGCTCTTCGTGTCGGGCACGGGGTTCGCCTATGCGCTCGGCGTCCAGCGGGCGTTCCTGGACGCGCTCGATCCGGCCGTGCGGGGACAGGGGTTCGCCCTGCAGTTCACGGGCCTGATGACGATGCAGGGAGTCGGTCCGTTGGTCGCCGGCGCGTGGGCACAGCTGACGAGCCCCGCCGCGGGGATGGCCGCCGCCGGCGTCGGCGCGCTGCTGCTCGGTGTCTGGTGGGCCCTGCGAGATCGATCACGAGCACGCCGGGCGGCGAAGTCGCTCCTGCCCGTGGATCTCGGTTAGGCTCGCGCCTGGTCCGAGCCCGGGAAGGGGGAGTTGCTGCTGATGGCCGCGCCGACGGCTCCGCTGAACCTGCGGTCGATGGACATCCGGCCACGGCCGGTGGCGCTGGCGCCCGAGGCCGGTTCGCGGGCACGCGCACCGCTCGCGCGCCGGTGGATCCTGCTGGCACTCGCGCCCATCCTGGCGTTCGGCCTGGTCTTCGCCCGCCCCGCGTCGGCGTGGGCCGATCCCGGCGAGGGGCGCACCGACAAGCTCTTCGAGCAGCTCGACGCGGCGCAGCGGGCCTACCTCGACGCCAAGGCCAAAGTCGACGCGTCGGTGGCGCGCCAGCAGGAACTCGCGGCGACGCTGGCGACCATCGACGTGAAACTGGCGGTTCAGCAGGAGGCGGTGGGTCGCATCGCCCAGCAGGCGTACCTCGGGTCGGGCTTCACCGCCGTCTCGGGAATCCTCAGCACCGGCTCCCCGAGGAACTTCCTCGGCGCATTGAGCATCATCAACGCACTCGCGACCCGGCAGACCAACCAGGTGCGGGAGCTGCTGCGCACCCAGGCCGAGGCCACGGCGGCCCAGCAGGGCATCGACGCCGAGATCGCCGCGCAGCAGGAACTGCTCCAGGAGATGGAGGCCCGCAAGCAGGACGCGCAACAGGCGTTGTGGGCGGTCGGCGGCGGCCAGGAGGTGCCGGCATTCAGCGCCGAGGCATCGGTGGTCGCCGAGCCGGCGCCACGAACGGCCAACGGAGGCTGGCCGACCGAGTCGCTCACGGTCTACGAGGCAGCCACGAAGAGCAACATCACGCCGCGACTGGCGCATGCCCGTCAGCAGGCGATCAAAGCGGGCTTCGACAAGTACTACATCTCCTGTTACCGGCCTCAGGAGGACGGCGGTCAGCACCCGCGGGGGCGGGCCTGCGACTTCGCGGTCGAGTCCTGTACGTTCTGCGGCAACGACGCCCAGGGCGCGGCCAAGACGTACGGTACGAACCTCGCGGCGTTCTTCGTCTTCAACGCGCAGCGGCTGGGCGTGTTGTACGTCATCTGGTATCGCCAGATCTGGCTGCCCAGTTCGGGTTGGCGCTCCTACAGCGGCTGTTGCGGCGCGTCGCAGAAGCACACCAACCATGTGCATCTCTCGGTGGTCTGACGGCCGACGGGTGAGCCGTCGCCGGGCACGGTCCGGTGTCCGGCAGGGGATTCCTGGGTGACGCTTGCCTCTGTGTAGTGTGACGTTTCGGTCCTTGACAGGGACCGGGGGGTTGACGAAACCTCTTGTGGGGGCCGCCGGGGGGCGGCGACGTGGGTTCAGTGCGCGGGCTGTCCGGCTCGCCAGCGCGAGTCCGCGGTTGGTGTGGGACGTGGGGAACAGATGACTGTGGTCATGGACGTGGCATGCGACCTGGGGGTGGCGATGGCGACGATCCCGGTCCGGATCGTCGGTCGACGCCTGCCGGGCTCGAGTTGGTCGGGCCGGGAGGGGATCCACATCGGTGTGCAGCGCGGCACCGAAGTGGAGAAACTGGTGATCGGTGACGCCGCGGATGCCATTTTCGATATTGAAATAGATCTCGTCAAGACCGACGACGGTGCTCCGGACTTCCGTGGTCCCTACGTGCACGGTCGGCGTGGTGAGCGGTTCATCTACCTGGTCTGGGGCGAGGTCGACGCCGACGGCGTGTTCACCATGTTCCGCCGGGTCAAGCTCCCGCTGACTCCGCTCACCGCCGCGCCCGTCCAGGAGCGGGTGCTGGCGGCGCGGCAGTTCGAGGCGATCCTGGAGCTGACCGATCCGCGTGGTCGGCCGCTGGCGGCCTCGGTCCGCCCGCCCTGGGTCTCCTGGCGCATCGACGGCGACCTCTTGTAGCCGGGTGGCGGACGGCACCGGACACGGCACCGGCTAGGCTGCCGGTCGTGTGGGGTCCGCTGGCGTACGTGCTCATGGCCGCCGCGCTCGTGATCGGTGTCTGGTGCCTGGTGAGCGCGGCGCGTAACCGCTATCTGGTGCAGGCGCAGTACACGGCTCTGCTCGGGCTCTTCGGCCTGGTGCTGATCCAGGGGATCGTCTCCGTCGTCCTGCTGGTGAGCGGGTCGCGTCCGGTCGAGTTCGCGCTCTTCGTCGGCTACCTCGCCACGCTGGTGCTGCTGCT
>Ga0164243_10001994_pt1 | contig 34223 bp, 25 predicted proteins | sample OricompcompostOP_FD_108781 | JGI IMG/M metagenome (GOLD analysis project Ga0164243, IMG submission 108781) | Organic Plus compost microbial communities from Emeryville, California, USA - Original compost - Organic plus compost (OP) | ecosystem: Engineered > Solid waste > Mixed feedstock >... | reverse complement strand
CGGGCCCAGGCGCTGGAGGCCGCGGCGCTGGCGTTGGCGGAGCGGGGGGAGATCGCCGAGGCGCGCAACCTGTTCACCGACGCCTACACGCTCTACGCCAAGCTCGGCGCCGAGTGGGATCTGGCGCGGACGCAGGCGACGTTCCGGTCGTACGGCATCCGGCGCGGCCCCCGCGTCCGGCACCGGCAGGCGCGGCGCGGGTGGGAGGCGCTCACGCCGACCGAGGTCCGGATCGCCGGCATGGTGGCGCAGGGCATGTCGAACCCGCAGATCGCGGCCCAGCTCTTCCTCTCGCGGCGTACGGTGCAGACCCACGTCTCGCACATCCTCGCCAAGCTCGAGCTCCAGTCGCGCATCGACATCGCGCGCGAGGCCAGCCAGCGCGACCTCACCCACGTCGTTTCCTGAGCTGGCGATGTCCCGGGTCCGCGGTGGTGCGGACCGTCGCTCCCGCCGGACACCGCTCGCTCCGCTTCGCTGCCAGGTCCGCGGTGGGTGGACGACCGGGACACGACGACGCCACATCGGGTGGAGGCGGCCCGATGTGGCGTCCGATCGATGTCCGTGGAGTTCGTGCGGTTACAGCGGCGGGGCACCCCGCTGGCCGGGGATGCCCCAGCGGCCCAGGCGGCAGGTGCACATCCAGCCGCCGAAGCGGCGGCGGGTGCGCGGGACGCCCAGGCGGGGCGGTGACGTACCGCAGGCGCAGCGCCGGCAGGCGCGGCCCGCGGTGGTGGATCGGCGCCGGCCGAGCCATCGCCCGGCCGGCACCGAACCGTACCCGCGACCCAGGGTTGTCAGCCGGCGCGGCATGACCCTGGCACCCGCGCCCCGGGGGTCGGCTTGGAGGCGCTTCGTTGTCGCGGGATGTAGGCGCGCGGCAGGTCGATCTCGTCGACCTCGTCGCGACCGCCCATGGTGAGCAGGTGGCGACCCAGGTGGGCGCGGAGGCTCGCCTCCCAGACGCTCTGCTCGATGTGCGGCGGCGCCACCCAGCGGTGCGAGTGGTCGCTGTAGTGCAGGTGTTCGTCGCCACGACCGAGGATGCTCAATTCCGACACCTTCTCCGCCAGTCCGGCGCCGGCGGGCCCAGCGCTCACCAACGAGCTTCGTCGGCGGGGACGCGCAAGATAACGGCCAGCTCACGGACATTGGAGGGGGCTCCGCGTACCCCCGAATGGCGTACGCCGGCAGATGGCCGCCCACACATGCGCCAGGTGGCGGATGTCCGGGTGGCTTTTCGATACCAGGATGAAGGCAACCGAGCGCGAGTCCTCGCCGGCGTACCGCCAAGGGGCTGCGGTGGTGGGAGACACAGGGGACGTGACCGACCCCCCGACGGTCACGCCCCCTGCTCATGCCGCCGCTCCGCTTCGCTCCGCACCGTCATGAGGCACCAACGCACACAGCTGAATGACTCGCTCGCTCCGCTCGCTCGCGGACCACCACCCCTCCCCGGAACCACCACGATCCTCGCGGCAGTGCAGGATGGTGGAGGAGAGGTGAAGGGGTACGCATGGCAGGCCGCATCCGTGAGGAGGACATCGCGCTGGTGCGCGAGCGCACCGCGATCGCCGACGTCATCTCCGAGCACGTCACGCTGAAGAGCGCCGGCGGCGGCAACCTCAAGGGCCTGTGCCCGTTCCATGACGAAAAGACCCCTTCGTTCACCGTCGCCCCCGGCCGCAACGTCTTCTTCTGCCACGGCTGCGGCAAGGGCGGCGACGCGATCTCCTTCCTGATGGACGTCGACCACCTGACGTTCGTCGAGTCCGTGGAGCGGCTCGCGGCCCGCGCCGGCATCCAGCTCCGGTACGTCGAGGCCGGCCCGGCCCCGATCCGCGCGCAACAGCAGGGGCAGAAGCAGCGTCTGGTCGCCGCGCACGCCGTCGCCGCGGAGTTCTACGCCAGCCAGCTCACCGCGCCGGGTGCCCGCGCCGCCCGCGAGTTCCTGGCCCGGCGCGGCTTCAACCGCGAGGCGGCCCAGCGCTTCGGCTGCGGGTTCGCGCCGGAGGGCTGGGACCCGCTCACCCGCCACCTGCGGCAGAAGGGCTTCACCAGCCAGGAGCTGGTCACCGCCGGGCTCGCGCGGGAGGCGCGTTCCGGGTCGCTGATCGACCGGTTCCGCCGCCGGCTCGTCTGGCCGATCCGCGAGCTGTCCGGCGACATCATCGGGTTCGGCGCGCGGAAGCTGTTCGATGACGACGACGGCCCGAAATATCTCAACACGCCCGAGACGCCCATCTACAAGAAGTCGCACGTCCTCTACGGCATCGAGCACGCCAAGCGCGAGATCGCGCGGCAGAGCCGGGCGGTGATCGTCGAGGGCTACACCGACGTGATGGCCTGCCACCTCGCCGGCGTCACGACCGCGGTCGCGACCTGCGGCACCGCGTTCGGGCCGGACCACATCGCGGTGCTGCGCCGCCTGCTGATGGACACCGACGGGTCCGCCGGCGAGATCATCTTCACCTTCGACGGGGACGCGGCCGGGCAGAAGGCGGCGCTGCGGGCGTTCGAGGAGGATCAGCGCTTCGTCGGGCGTACCTTCATCGCCGTCAGCCCCGACAACATGGACCCGTGCGAGCTGCGGCTCGCCAAGGGCGACCTCGCCGTCCGCGACCTCGTCGCGCGCCGCGAGCCGCTGGTCGACTTCGCCCTCCGCCAGATCCTCTCCCGGTTCGACCTGGACACCGTCGACGGCCGGGTCGAGGCGATGCGCCGGGCGGCGCCGCTGGTCGCCAAGATCAAAGACCGGGAGAAGCGTCCGGAGTACGTCCGCAAGCTCGCCGGCGACCTCGGCATGGAGATCGAGCCGGTGCAGCGGGCCGTGGCGAACGCCGGTGCGCCGGCGGCGGCCCCGACGGCCGCGGCGAACGAGCGGGTGTCCCGGGCCGCCGACAGCCCGCAGGCCCGGGTCGAGCGCGAGGCGCTCAAGCTTGCCATCCAGGTGCCCGTGCTGGCGGGGCCGATGTTCGACGCGATCGGGCCGGAGGCGTACGCGGGAGAGGTCATGCGGACGGTCCGCGTCGCGATCGCCGAGGCCGGTGGCGCGGCGGCGGGCCTGAGCGGGGCCGTCTGGATCGAGCGGGTACGCGACGCGTGCGGCGACCTCACCGCCAAGGCGCTCGTCGGCGAGCTGGCCGTCGAGCCGCTGCTGCGCGACACCGACCCGGACCCGCACTACGTGTCGGTGCTGCTCGCGCGCCTCCAGTGGGGGGCGACCGACGCGCGGATCCGCGAACTCAAGTCCAAGGTGCAGCGGATCAACCCGGTGACCAACAAGGACGAGTACCTCTCGCTCGCCGGTGAGCTGTTCTCCCTGGAACAGCACGCGCGCGCGCTGCGGGAGCAGGCGGTGGGCGGGCTGTGAGTTTCTGGGAACTGTTCAAGCGGCGGGTCAAGCTGCCGGCCGACGCGGGGGTGCCGCTCCAGCCGGACGAGCGGGTGATCGCGTGGTCGCGTACCGGTGACGGGTCCTATGTGGTCGCGACCGACCGCGGCCTGTACCTGCCGGGAAGCGCGCGGCTGGGTTGGCACGAGATCCACAAAGCCGTGTGGTCCGGGCGGGAGCTGACCGTCACCCCGGCCGAGGTGGTGGAGCGCCGGGAGGGGTACGACGTGATGGCGGACCTGCCGCCGCGCACGGTGCTGCTGCTGGAGCCGCGCGACGTGCCGCAGCAGGTCCGGGCCCGGGTGACCGCCTCCGTGTCGTACACGGCGCACCATCCGCTCGACGGTGGCGGCGTGCGGGTGGTGGCCCGCAAGGTGCGCGGGGTCGACGGGCTGAGCTGGGCCGTGCGGTACGACCCCGGCACGGCGGCGACGGCGCCGGAGGTGGTCGAGGAGACCGGGGTGCTGGTGGCCGAGGCGCGAATTTCCACCACACCGCGCGACCTCTGACGTTTCGAATACCACCTCCTGGGCTACCGGCGCACCTGCTGGGGCTCGTTGCTGCTGCCGTTGCCACGCTGCGGGATCGACCGGCCGCGTGGTGGGTGAGGGTGCCGTCGTCCGGTATCGCGGCGGGCTCGTCCTTACGGACTCTGGGCCGACGGATCGATGTCGGTTATCGTCTCAGCAGCGTCGTGAGCGGGGGCTCCGGCGCGGGTACACAGCGCGCATCCTCTCCTCGTCGCCGGGCCATCACCGCAGGTCACGGCGATTTGGCCGGATCAAACCGGCATCTCAGGCATGTCCCAGCGAAGATTCCGCCGTACCGGCGAGGGCTTTTGTTGCTCTCAGCAAAAGTTATCGCTGAGAGATCTGAAGCTCTTTACACCCGCAGCGGAAGCTCCTACTGTGTCGGGCACAACACTTGGGCGTTGCGCAGGTGTGAACGGATCGACCACTAAGGATGGGTGCCGTGCGGGCTGTCGAGCCTTTGCACCTGCGGTTGCTGCGGCTGCTGCGCGACAACGGTGCGGTGTCCCGGGCCGAGTTGGCCGATCGGCTGGAGATGCCACGGCCCCGGCTGCTGGCGGAGTTGGAGCGGCTCGTCTCGCTCGGCTACGTCAACGAGGCCGGGCTCGCCGCCTCGCGCGGTGGGCGGCGGTCCACGCTGGTGGAGCTCAGCTCCGAACTGCGCTTCGCGGCCGTCGACCTCGGTGCCAGCTCCATCGACGTCGAGGTGGTCAACGGCCGGCTGGAGCCCGTCGCGGCCTACGCCGAGCCCGCCGACATCCGCAGCGGTCCCAAACTGACGCTGACCCGGGTCAACGAGCTGCTCCGCAAGGCCAAAGTGGACGGTGCGTACGAGAAGCTGGACGCCGTCGGCATCGGGGTTCCCGGGCCGGTGAGCTTCCGGGACGGCGTTCCGGTCTCGCCGCCCATCATGCCCGGCTGGGACCGCTTTCCCGTCCGCGAACTCTTGACCCGCGAGCACGGGTGCCCGGCGGTGGTCGACAACGACGTGAACATCATGGCGATCGGCGAGCGGCACGGCGGTGTCGCGCACTCGGTCGACGACTTCCTGTTCGTGAAGATCGGCACCGGCATAGGGTGTGGCATCTACCTCGGCGGCGAGGTCTACCGGGGCACCGACGGGTGTGCCGGCGACATCGGCCACATCCAGGTCGAGGCGCACGGTCCGATGTGCTCCTGCGGCAACGTCGGCTGCCTGGAGGCGCTGTTCTCCGGCTCCGCGATGGCCAAGGACGCGACCGCCGCCGCGCGGTCCGGCAGCTCTCCGGCGCTCGCCGAGCGGCTGAGCGCCAAGGGCTCCGTCACGGCCGTGGACGTCGCCGAGGGGGCCGTCGAGGGTGACGTGGTCTGCATCCGCCTGATCCGCGACGGCGGCCGGCGCGTCGGCGGCGTGCTCGCCGGCCTGGTCAGCTTCGCCAACCCGTCGATGATCGTGATCGGTGGAGGTCTGGCCCAGCTCGGCCACATCCTCCTCGCCGAGATCCGCAGCGTCGTCTACCGGCGCTCCCTGCCTCTCGCCACCGGCAACCTGCCGGTGGTCCTCTCCGAACTCGGCAGCCGCGCGGGCGTGACCGGCGCGGCGGTGCTGGCCAGCGACATGGCCTTCATGGAGGCGTCATGAGTGAGCGTTGCGAGCGAATCGGCCAGGTCAGCGTGGTGGTGCCTCGTGTCGGCGCGGAGCGAAGCGGAGCGGCGGCATGAGTGGGCGTTGCGAGCGAATCGGCCAGTTCAGCGTGGTGGTGCCTCGTGTCGGCGCGGAGCGAAGCGGAGCGGTGGCATGAGTGAGCGTTGCGAGCGAATCGGCCAGGTCAGCGTGTCGGTGCCTCGTGACGGCGCGGAGCGAAGCGGAGCGGTGGCATGAGTGAGCGCACCGTCCCCACCAACGACGGCGCGGAACCCGGCGCGACCGTGGTGAACCGCCACCGGGCGGCCGACGGCGACGGGGCCACCGCCACGCCCGAGCAGGACGGTCGGAGCGCGGCGGCCCGCGACGCCGGGCCCGCCGGCAGCGTGCCCGGCGGCGACGGCACCGGCCCCGGTGACCGCACCGCGGACGGGTCCGAGCGGCCCGTCGTCCTCCGCCTGACCGACGTCGTCAAGACGTTCCCCGGCGTGCGCGCACTCGACGGCGTGCAGCTCGAGGTCCGCGCCGGTGAGGTGCACTGCCTGCTCGGCCAGAACGGCGCCGGCAAGTCGACGCTGATCAAGGTGCTCTCCGGGGCCCACCAGCCCGACTCCGGCACCGTCGAGTGGCTGGGGCAGGAGGTCAGCTTCGCCAACCCGCAGGCCGCGTCCAAGGCCGGCATCGCCACGATCTACCAGGAGCTCGACCTCGTCGACGACCTCTCCGTCGGCGAGAACGCGTTCCTCGGCCACGAGCCCCGGGTTGCCGGGTTCGTGCGCCGGGGGACTGTCAACCGGCGTACCCGCGAGATCCTCCGCCGGCTCGGGCACCCGGAGATCGCGCCAACCCGGATGGTGCGGACCCTGCCGGCGGCCGGCAAGCAGGTCGTCAGCATGGCGCGCGCGCTCTCCCACGAGGCCAAGCTGATCATCATGGACGAGCCGAGCGCGGTGCTCGCGCACGACGAGGTCGACAACCTGTTCCGCATCATCCGCGACCTCACCGCCAACGGCATCGCCGTCATCTACATCTCCCACCGCATGGAGGAGATCCGCGAGATCGGCGACCGGGTCACCGTCCTCAAGGACGGCCGGACGATGGCGGCGGGCCTGCCGGCCCGCACCACGCCGACCCGCGAGCTGGTGAGCCGGATGACGGGCCGCACCATCGAGTACGTCTTCCCCGAGCGCGCCGAACCCGCCGAGCACCGCGACGAGCTGCTCCGGGTGGAGGGGCTCAGCCGCGCCGGCGAGTTCACGGACGTCTCCCTGACCGTCGGCCGCGGCGAGATCGTCGGCATCGCGGGGCTGGTCGGCTCCGGCCGGTCGGAGCTGCTGGAGACGATCTTCGGCGCGCGGCGGCCGGACACGGGCCAGGTCGTCGTCGAGGGCCGGGCGGTGCGGCCGGGCAGTGTCCGCGCCGCGGTCCGGGCCGGCATGGGCATGGCGCCGGAGGAGCGCAAGAGCCAAGCGCTCCTCCTGGGCGAACCCATCTACCGCAACATGACCCTGTCGACGTTCAGCCGGCTGGCGAAGGTGGGCTTCACCGACGCCGGCCGCGAACGGGCCGAGGCCAACCAGATCGCCGAACGGCTCGATCTGCGACCTCGTGACGTCCGCCGCCCGGTGCGCACCCTCTCGGGCGGCAACCAGCAGAAGGTCGTCGTCGGCCGCTGGCTGCTCGGCGATACCAAACTTCTGCTCCTGGACGAGCCCACCCGCGGTGTCGACGTCGGCGCGCGGGCCGAGCTCTACCAGGTGATCCACGCGCTCGCGGCGCAGGGCGTCGGAGTGCTGCTCGTTTCCAGCGAGGTCCCCGAGGTCCTCGGCCTCGCCGACAGGGTTGTCGTGATGCGCGAGGGCCGGGTCGTCCGCCAGGCGGCCGCGGGGGAACTCGACGAAGACACCGTGCTCGACCTCGTCATGGCGGGGTCCCTGATGGAAGGTGCCCCCGCATGACCGTCCCCGGCGGCCATCGCAAGACCCCGAAGCGAGGACACTCATGAGCGAGCGAAGTGAGCGAATCAGACAACTCAGTGTGGTCGTGCCTCATGACGGCGCGGAGCGAAGCGGAGCGGCGGCATGAGTGACACCGGTACGGCGACGCCGGCGGCCGACGTCCCGGCGCAGACGGCGCCGCTGGTGAAGAAGAGCCACGACCCGGAGCCGAAGGGCAACGGCGGCAAGGGCAACGGCTGGTGGAACAGCGACGCCGGCGAGTCCACGCGCCGCAACCTCGGCCTGATCGCGGTCCTCGCCGGCCTCATCCTGATCGGCATCATCACCCGGCCGGACCTGTACGGGCAGGAAGGCTGGGTCGTCAGCAACATCTGGTCGATCCTCAAGCTGGCGTCGACCGTCGGCGTGGTCGCGATCGGCATGACCTTCGTCATCATCGGCGGCGGCATCGACCTCTCGGTCGGCGCGATCATCGCGCTCGCCGGCGTCTGGTCCACGACGGTCGCCACGCAGGAGTTCGGCGCCGCCGGCATGATCTTCACCGCGCTCGTGGTGGGGCTCGCGGTCGGTCTGGTCAACGGCGTCCTGATCTCGTACGGCAAGCTGGTCCCGTTCATCGCGACGCTGGCGATGCTCGTCGCCGCCCGCGGCCTCGCGGCCCAGATCTCCAACAAGCAGACGCAGGTCTCGCGGAGCACGACGATCAACAACATCGCCTCCGAGAGCTTCCTCGGGATCCCGTTGCTGGTCTGGATCCTGGTGCTGGTCGTGGTCGCCGGCTGGGTCCTGCTCAACCGCACCACGTTCGGCCGCCGCACCGTGGCGATCGGCGGCAACCTCGAAGCCGCGCGGCTCGCGGGCATCAACGTCCGGCTCCACACGATGCTGCTCTACGCGCTCTCCGGGCTCTGCTGCGGCATCGGCGCGGTCATGCTGACCTCGCAGGCCACGTCGGCGCAGGCCGCCATGGCCACCAACTACGAGCTCGACGCCATCGCCGCGGTGATCATCGGGGGTACGCTCCTCAGCGGCGGTCGCGGCACCATCATCGGGTCCCTGCTCGGTGTGATCATCTTCGCCACCATCACGAACCTGTTCGCCCTCAACGGTCTGACCACCGAGGCCCAGAACATGGTCAAGGGCGGCATCATCGTCGCCGCGGTCCTGATCCAGCAGTTCCGCTTCAACGCGCTGTCCCAGTTCTTCAAACGCAACAGGCTCACCACCGCCTGACCCGAAAGTCCACAAGAGACCAGGTGACCGTCCTGACCGGACGGCCGCCGGGCCCCACACACCCTGATATCCCCACCCCGCGACAGAATCCAGGAGGTCGTCAATGACCCAGCACGACCCGGTCCGCCGGCGGTTCCTGCTCGGCGGTGCCGCGCTCGGTGCCGGCGCCCTGCTCGCCGCCTGCACCAGCAACGAGAGCGACAACAACAACGCCCAGACCACCGGCGGCAACAACACCCAGACCGGCGGCAACGCGGCGCCGGGCCAGAAGGTCAAGATCGGCTTCTCGGCACCCGCCGCCGACCACGGCTGGCTCGCGGCGATCACCACCAACGCCAAGGCGCAGGCGGCGGAGTACTCGGACGTCGAGTTCACCACCGTCGAGGCCGGTGCCGACGCGGCGGCCCAGCGGGCCGCGCTGAGCACGCTGATCGCCCAGAAGCCGGACATCATCGTGATGCTGCCGCACGACGGCAAGGAGCTGAACGCCTCCGGCCTGGAGGCCATGAAGGCCGGCATCCCGGTCGTGAACCTCGACCGCGCGTTCCCCGACGCGCTCGCCTACCGCCTGCAGATCAAGGGCGACAACTACGGCATGGGCGTCGCCGCCGGCAACTACATCGCCGCGCAGATGAAGGCCAAGGGCATCAGCAACCCGATCATCGCCGAGATCGCCGGCATCGACTCCCTGGAGCTGACCCAGGAGCGCACCGCCGGCTTCAACGCCGCGCTGGCCGCGAACGGCCTCAAGGTCGCCAACCGGCGTGCGGCGCAGTTCACGGCGGACAGCGGCCAGGCCGAGATGAGCCAGCTGCTGCAGGCACTGCCGAAGATCGACGCCCTGTGGAACCACGACGACGACCAGGGCATCGGCGTCCTGGCCGCCGTCACGCAGGCCAACCGCAACGAGTTCATCATGGTCGGTGGCGCGGGGTCGAAGGCCGCGATCGAGGCGATCCAGGCCGACAACTCGGTTCTCAAGGCGACCGTGACCTACAGCCCCTCGATGGCGTCGTCGGCGATCTCGCTGGCCCGGCTCATCGCCCAGGGCAAGGGCATGTCCGACCTGGTCGAGCTCGAGGTCCCCAAGGAAATCATCCTGGCCTCGGAGACGATCACCAAGGAGAACGCGAGCAAGCACCTGCCGCTCGGGTTCTGATTTTTTGGGGGGAGACCCACCTTGTCCACTGATTCACGTTCCCCGGAGAAAGGCGAGCTGCGGGTCGGCATGGTCGGCTACGCGTTCATGGGCGCCGCGCACTCCACCGCGTGGCGCACCGCGAACGTCGCGTTCGACCTGCCGAAACGGGCCCGCATGGCGCTCATCTGCGGTCGGGACGAGACGAAGGTGGCCCACGCCGCCGGCAAGCTCGGCTGGGACGGCTACACCACCGACTGGCGTGACCTCGTCACCCGCGACGACATCGACGTGGTCGACGTCTGCACACCGGGCGACAGCCATGCCGAGATCGCCATCGCGGCGTTGGCGGCGGGCAAGCACGTCCTGTGCGAGAAGCCGCTCGCCAACTCGGTCGAGGAGGCGCGGGCGATGGTCGCCGCGGCGGCCAAGGCACAGGCGGTGGGCGTCCGGTCCATGTGCGGGTTCAACTACCGCCGGGTCCCGGCCGTCACGCTGATGCGCCAGCTGATCGCCGCGGGCCGGATCGGCACCGTACGCCACGTCCGCGCGGTCTACCTGCAGGACTGGATCGTCGACCCGCAGTTCCCGCTGGTCTGGCGGTTGCAGAAGGACAAGGCGGGCTCCGGTGCGCTCGGCGACATCGGAGCGCACATCATCGACCTGACCCAGTACGTCACCGGCCAGCGGATCACCGGCGTCAGCGCGCTGACCGAGACGTTCGTCAAGGAGCGTCCGCTGCCGGCCGAGTCCAGCGGCCTCGCCGCCTCGTCCGGCGACGGCGTCGAGGCCACCGGCCGGGTGACCGTCGACGACGCGGCGCTGTTCCTGGCCCGGCTCGACGGCGGTGCCATCGGCACGTACGAGGCCAGCCGCTTCGCGGTCGGCCGCAAGAACGGCCTCCGGGTCGAGATCAACGGGTCGCTGGGCTCGCTGGTGTTCGACCTGGAGCGCCTCAACGAGCTGGAGTTCTACGACACCGCCGCGCCGACGGCCGAGCAGGGATTCAACCGGATCCTGATCACCGAGGCCGACCACCCGTACATGTCGGCGTGGTGGCCGCCCGGCCACATCATCGGGTACGAGCACTCCTTCACCCACGAGATGCGCGACTTCATCGAGGCGATCGCGACCGGTACGGACCCGGCGCCCTCGTTCGCCGACGCCCTCCAGGTCCAGCTCGTGCTGGACGCGGTGGAGCGCTCGGCGGCCGCGGGGACGGTCTGGACCGAGGTCGAACCCGCCCTCGCCGAAGTCGCCGCCTGAATCGCCTTCGGGGGACCAGCGAGGGTCCGGCCGCGGTTGCGCCCCGCGGCGGGATGGGTCTTCCGGAGGTATCCGGCCGTCCGGTGCGGCCGGACCGGGATCCCGGTCGCACCGGACGCCGGACCAGCACCACAGAAAAGAAACGCCTGCTCCGACCACAGCGGGGGAGGCAGGGCCGCGACGCCGACCGGCCCTGCCTGCCAGCCCCGTCCGCCCGATCCGGCCGGGTCCGGATCCGGCGCCGTTGCCGCCGACTTCGACGCCGTTTCCGGGGTGCCATCCCGTGGCGGTGCGGGCGGGCGGGGCCCAGGGAACGACGCCACCCGTGCGCGGGCCACACTGTGCACGGTGGTGATGATCAAATAGCGGTTGGAGGCGCATGATGAGCACGGGTGTCTGGCTGGTTGGCGCGCGCGGATCCGTCGCGACGACCAGTGTGTTGGGGGCCCTGGCGCTGCGCGCCGGGCTCGCCGCGCCGACGGGGTGTGTGACCGAGCACCCCGAGCTGCGGAGCGCCGCCGTCCCACAGGTCGGCGACCTCGTCTTCGGCGGCCACGACATCGTCGCGACGCCGCTGCTCAAGAAGGCCGAGGCGCTGGGCGAGGCGGGCGTCGTCCCGGCCCGCCTCGTCGCCGCCCTCGGCGAGGAACTGGCCGCGGTGGAGGAGCACCTGCGGCCCGTACCGGTCGGTGGCACACAGGCCGAGATCGCGGCCACGGTGGCGGCGGACATCGCCGCGTTCCGCGACCGCACCGGTGTCGACCGGGTCGTGGTGGTCAACGTCTCGACGACCGAGTCCCTGCCGGCGCCGCACCCCGCGCACTCCGACGTGGACACGCTGCGGGCGGCGCTGGCGGGCGGCGAGGATCCGCTGCCGTACAGCTCACTCTCCGCCTACGCCGCGTTCACCGCCGGTGCGTCCTATGTGGACTTCACGCCGTCGACGGGTGCCCGGCTGCCGGCGCTGGACGCGCTGGCGCGCGACGCCGGCGTCCCGTACGCCGGCCACGACGGCAAGACCGGCGAGACGCTGGTCAAGTCCGTGCTGGCGCCGATGTTCGCCCAGCGCAACCTCGCCGTGCGCAGCTGGTCCGGCCTCAACCTGCTGGGCGGCGGCGACGGCGCCAACCTCGCCGCACCGGGCCCCAACGCGGCCAAGTCGGCCAGCAAGCAGCGCGTGCTGGCCGAGACCCTGGGCTACGAACCGCAGGGCAACACCCGCATCGAGTACGTCGACGACCTCGGCGACTTCAAGACCGCCTGGGACCTGGTGAGCTTCACGGGCTTCCTCGGCGTGCGGATGCGCATGGAGTTCAGCTGGCACGGCTGCGACTCCGCGCTGGCCGCGCCGCTCGTGCTCGATCTGGCCCGCCTCGTCGGCGCCGCCCACCGCGCCGGCCGCGTCGGCCCCCTGCCCGAGCTGGCGTTCTTCTTCAAGGACCCGATCGGCGACGTCCCGCACGGCCTGTCCGAGCAGTGGCACCTGCTGCGCGAGTTCGTCGCCGGCCTGGGGGCCTGAGATGGCCACCCTGCGCGACTGGGTCGAGCTGGTCCGGGCCCCCGCGGGCCTGTCCGTGCCGGGCGACGTGGTGGCCGGCGCCGCCGCGGCGGGGGCCCTCGGCCCCCGCACGCCCGCGCTCGCCGCCGGCTCGGTGCTGCTCTACTGGGCCGGGATGGCCGCCAACGACTGGGCCGACCGCGACCTTGACGCCGTGGAGCGGCCCGAGCGGCCGATACCCAGCGGCCGCATCGCCCCCGGTGCCGCGCTGGCCGCCGCCGCCGGGCTCACCGCCGCCGGCGTCGCCGTGGCCGGGCTCGCCGGCGGCCGGCGCGCGCTGGCCGCGGCCGTCCCGCTCGCCGCCGCCGTCTGGGCGTACGACCTGCGGGCCAAGAACACCGCCGCCGGACCCGCCGTGATGGCCGCCTGCCGGGGCCTCGACGTGCTCCTCGGCGCGACCGGTGGCCGCGCGCGGCGCGCCGTGCCGGCCGCGCTGACCGTGGCCGCGCACACCTACACCGTCACCGCGCTCTCCCGGGGCGAGGTCTCCGGCGCCGACCCGGTGCTGCCGATCGCGACGCTCGCCGGCACCGCCGCGGTGGCCGCCGCGGCCGCCCGTCCCGGCCGGGCAACGGGCCGGCGCTGGCGGGCCCTGGTGCCCGTGGCGCTCGCCGGCTGGTACGCGGCCCGTTACGGCACCGCCCAGGCCAAGGCGGCGGCCGACCCGTCCGCGCCGGTCGTCCGGGCCGCCGTCGGCGCCGGCATCACGGCGCTGCCGGCCCTGCAGGGTGCCCTCGCCGCCGGTGCCGGAGCGGCCGCGTCCGGCGCCGCCGTCGCGGCCGCCGCTCCGCTCGCCCGCCGCCTGACGCGAAGGGTCGCCGCGACATGAGGTTCGGGTACGGCACCAACGGCTTCGCCAACCACCGCCTCACCGACGCCCTGGCGGTCATCGCCGACCTCGGCTACGACGGCGTGGCGCTCACTCTCGACCACGACCACCTCGACCCGTTCGCCCCGGGCCTCGCCGCGCGCGTCGACGCCGTCGCGAAGGAGCTGGCCGACCGCGACCTGGCCGTGGTGATCGAGACCGGGGCCCGCTACCTGCTCGATCCCTGGCACAAGCACGCCCCGACACTGCTGCACGACGACAACGCGCTCCGCCGGGACTTCCTGCGCCGGGCCGTGGAGATCGGCGCCGACCTGGGTGCGGAGGCGGTGAGCTTCTGGGCCGGCGTCAAGCCCGCCACCGTCGACGACGACACGGCCTGGCGCCGTCTCGTCGACGGCTGCGCCGCCACGCTGGCGGTCGCGGAGGAGCACGGCGTCGTGCTGGGCTTCGAGCCCGAGCCGGGCATGTTCGTCGAGGACATCGCCGGCTGGCGCCGCCTGCACGCCGCCCTCGGGACACCGGCGCGCTTCGGCATCACCCTCGACATCGGACACTGCCGGTGCCTGGAACCGCTGCCGGTGCCCGAGTGCGTCGCCGCCGTCGCCGACCACCTGGTCAACGTCCAGATCGACGACATGCGCCGGGGCACGCACGAGCACCTGGAGTTCGGCCAAGGAGAGATCGACTTCCCGCCGGTGCTCGCCGCGCTCGACGCCGCCGGCTACCGCGGCCTGGTCGCCGTCGAGCTGCCCCGGCACTCGCACGCGGCACCGGACGTCGCGGCCCGCTCCATCGACTTCCTCCGGAGCATGTCCGCCAACAACGCAAGGAAGGGCCCCTTGTTAACGCATAGCGTTAACAAGGGGCCCTTCCTTGCGACTCAGCCTGAGTCTGGAAGGGAGGCCGGATGACGACCCTCGACGACCTGCGGAGCGCGCTGGCCCACGACGGCTGGCTCGCCGACGCGCAGCGGCGGGTGGCCGCCGACTCCGGTGCGATCGCGCGCCTGTTCCCGCGGGCGGCCCGGGCCTGCGGCCGGTCGCCGCTGCCCGGCGCGACCGGCTGGACGGCCGACGAGGCGGCCCGGACGCTGCTGCTGGCCGCGCTGCCGCCGGCCGCGGTGGCCGAGCAGGTGCGCGTCCTGTACCGCTTCGGCGACGCCAACGAGAAGCGCGCCGTGCTCAAGGCGTTGCCGTTCCTGCCGGTCGGCGACGCCGGCGTCCCGCTGCTGCAGGACGCGATCCGCACCAACGACACGCGGCTGGTCAGCGCCGCACTCGGCCCGTACGCCGTCCACCTCGACCAGCCGGCCTGGCGCCAGGCCGTGCTCAAGTGCGTGTTCATGGGCATCCCGCTGTCCACCGTGGACAGGCTGGACGACCGCGCCGACGGCGAGCTGCGGGTCATGCTCGCCGGGCTCGCCGCCGAACGCGCCGCCGCCGGGCGGGACCTGGCCGCGGACGCGACGGCACTGCTCAACCGGTTGGCCGCCAAGGAGGCGTGATGCGCATCTTCGACCCCCACATCCACATGACCTCGCGGACCACCGACGACTACGAGCGGATGGCCGCCGCCGGCGTCCGGGCCCTGGTCGAGCCGGCGTTCTGGCTCGGGCAGCCGCGCACCGCGGTCGAGACGTTCGTCGACTACTTCGACTCGCTGGTCGGCTGGGAACCGTTCCGGGCCAGCCAGTTCGGCATCCGGCACCACGCGACGATCGCGCTCAACCCCAAGGAGGCCAACGACCCGCGCTGCGCCGGGGTGATCGACGTGCTCCCGCGCTACCTGGACAAGGAGGGCGTGGTCGCGGTCGGCGAGATCGGGTACGACTCGATGACCGCCGCGGAGGACGAGGCGTTCGCCGCGCAGCTGGCCCTCGCGGTGGAGTACGAGCTGCCGGCGCTGGTGCACACCCCGCACCGGGACAAGGCCCGCGGGACGGAGCGCAGCCTCAAGGTCGTGGCGGAGTCCGGCATCGAGCCGGGCCGGGTCCTCATCGACCACCTCAACGAGGTGACCGTCGGCATCGTCCGGGAGTCCGGCTGCTGGCTGGGCTTCTCCATCTACCCGGACACGAAGATGTCGCCGCCGCGGATGGTCGAGATCCTCAAGGAGTACGGCACCGAGCGGATGCTGGTGAACTCCGCCGCCGACTGGGGCCGCTCGGACCCGCTGCTCACCCGCGCCACCGCCGACCTGATGCTGGAGTCGGGCTTCTCGGCCGACGACGTCGACCAGGTGCTGTGGCGCAACCCGGTGGAGTTCTACGGCCAGTCCGGCAAGCTGGACCTCGACGACGTAGCGCCGGAAGCCCTGTTCGAGGGCAACTCGATCCTGCGCGGGGGCAGCTGATGCGCCTGCGCCATCCGGACGGGCAGACCGTCCATCTGAGCTACTGCACCAACGTCCACCCGGCCGAGGACTTCGCCGGCATCGTCGCGCAGCTCGACACGTACGCCGTGCGCGTGCGCGACCGGCTCGGCACGGCGCCGCTCGGCCTCGGCCTGTGGCTGCCGGCCCCGGTCGCCGCGGAGCTGGCCGGCGACGCGAGCCTGCGCCGTCGGTTGCGCGCCGAGCTGGACGCGCGCGGGCTCGAGGTGGTGACGCTCAACGGCTTCCCGTACCGCGCGTTCCATGCCCCGGTCGTCAAGCAGGCCGTCTACCACCCCGACTGGAGCACGCCGGAGCGGCTCGACTACACCCTCGACCTGGCCCGCGTGCTGCTGGACCTCCTGCCCGACGACGCCAGCCGCGGCTCGATCTCGACGCTGCCGTTCGCCTGGCGCGACCCCTGGGACCCGGGCCGGTCCGGCGCCGCCGACCGGGTGCTCGGCCGGCTGGCGGGCGGGCTCGCGCGGCTGGCCTGGGAACGCGGGCGGGCGGTGCGGGTGGCGTTCGAGCCCGAGCCCGGCTGCGTGGTGGAGTCGACGGCCCAGGCGGTGCGCCACCTCGCCGGGGTCGACACCGACCGGGTCGGCGTCTGCCTCGACCTCGCCCACCTCGCCTGCGCGTGGGAGGAGCCGGCGGAGGCCGTGGCGCGGCTGGTCGCGGCCGGCGTGCCGATCGTCAAGGTCCAGGTGTCGGCGGCGCTGGAGGCCGCGGACCCGGCGGCCGCGGCCGGGACGCTCCGGGAGTACGTCGAGCCGCGCTTCCTGCACCAGACCCGCGCGGCTTCGGTGGCGGAGGCGGCCGACCCGGCCGACCCGGCGGCCGCCGCGGACGACCTGGACGAGGCCCTGGAGCGCGGGCTGCCCGGCCCGTGGCGGGTCCACTACCACGTCCCGCTGCACGCCGAGCCGGTCGCGCCGCTCACGTCCACGGTGCCGGTGCTGCGGGCGGCCCTGGCGGAGCTGGTCGGCGGCCCCCGCGCGCTCTGCGACCACCTGGACGTCGAGACGTACACCTGGAGCGTCCTGCCGGAGTCCCGGCGGCCGGCCGGCGACGCCGACCTGGCCGACGGGATCGCCGCGGAGCTGGCGTTCGCCCGCGACGAGCTGGCCGCCCTGGGCCTGTCCACCGAGCGAAGCGAGGCCACCGCATGACTCCCACCCCCTTGGTCGTCGTCAACGCCGTCGGGCTCACGCCGCGCCTCCTGGCGCACATGCCCCGGCTGCGGTCCGTCGCCGACCGCGGCTTCCAGGCTCCACTGGGGACGGTGCTGCCGGCGGTCACCTGCTCCGCGCAGGCGACGTTCCTCACCGGCGAGCCGCCGAGCGGCCACGGCATCGTCGGCAACGGCTGGTACTTCCGCGACCTCGGCGAGGTCTTCCTCTGGCGCCAGCACCACGCGCTGATGGGTGGCGAGAAGGTCTGGCAGGCGGCCCGGAAGGCCCATCCCGGCTACACGGTGGCCAACGTCTGCTGGTGGTACGCCATGGGGGCCGACGTCGACTGGACCGTGACCCCGCGGCCGGTCTACTACGCCGACGGCCGCAAGGAGCCGGACTGCTACACCGACCCGCCGGAGCTGCACGACGAGCTGACCCGGCGGCTCGGCACGTTCCCGCTGTTCACCTACTGGGGCCCGAACGCGGGCATCGCCTCGTCGCGGTGGATCCGGCGGGCGGCCGAGCACCTGCTCGACGTACACCGGCCGGACCTGACCCTGGTCTACCTGCCGCACCTGGACTACGACCTGCAGCGGTTCGGGCCCGGCGCGCCGCAGGCGGCGCGGGCCGCCGTCGCGCTGGACGCGGAGCTCGGCCCGCTGCTCGACGCCGCCGACGCGCGCGGCGCCACGGTGGTGGTCCTCTCCGAGTACGGCATCACCGACGTCTCGCGGCCCGTCGACGTCAACCGGCTGCTGCGCTCCGAGGGCCTGCTGCGCGTCTACACCCAGGACGGCATGGAGTACCTGGACCCGTGGACGTCGCGCGCGTTCGCGGTGGCCGACCACCAGGTGGCGCACGTCTACGTCCGCGACCCGGCCGACGTCCCGGCGGTGCGCAAGCTCTGCGCGGGGCTGACGGGTGTCGCGGAGGTGCTCGACGAGGACGGCAAGCGGGCCGCCGGGCTCGACCACGAGCGCGCCGGCGAGCTGGTGCTGGTCGCCGAGCCGGACGCCTGGTTCACGTACTACTACTGGCTCGACGACGCCCGCGCGCCGGACTTCGCGCGCCTCGTCGAGATCCACCGCAAGCCCGGGTACGACCCGGCGGAGCTGTTCTTCGACCCGGCGAACCCCGGGGCGGCGAAGGGCCGCGCGGCGCTCGCCCTGGCCCGCAAGAAGCTCGGCATGCGCTACCTGATGAGCGTGGTCGGCTTCGACGCCGGAGCCCGGGCGGTGCGCGGCTCGCACGGCCGCCTGCCGTCGACGCCGGACGACGCGCCGGTGCTGCTCTGCTCCGACGCGCGGTTCGCCCGTGAGGCGGTCGCCGCCACCGACGTCAAGGGGCTCCTGCTGGAGATCGCCGGTCTGGCAACCACGAAGGAGGGGTGATGACTGTCGATGTCAGGGCCACGGACGCCGCGGAGCTGAGAGCCCGGTTCGACGCCGAGCTCGCCGCGTTCCTGGAGCGCCAGGACCCGGACTGGCCTGACGGCGCCCCCCGCGGCGTGTTCACCACCCTGCACCGCTTCGTGCTGGCCGGCGGCAAGCGGCTCCGCCCGCTGTTCTGCTACTGGGGCTGGCGCTCGGCCGGCGGCGCGGACGGCCAGCCCATCATCACCGCGTCCGCGGCGCTGGAGCTGTTCCACGCGTTCGCGCTGATCCACGACGACATCATGGACGGCAGCGACCGCCGGCGCGGCGAGCCGTCGGTGCACCGGCTGTTCGCCGACATCCACGCGCGGTCGTCGTGGCGGGGCGACCCCGCGTCGTACGGCCGCAACACCGCCCTGCTCTGCGGCGACCTCTGCGCGGCCTGGGCCGACCAGATGTTCCACGAGTGCGGCCTGTCGCCCGAGGAGGTGCACCGCGGGTACGGGGTCTTCGCCCGGATGCGCACCGAGGTGATCGCCGGCCAGTACCTCGACCTCGTCTCCGGCGTCGGCGACGGCTCGGTGGCGAGCGCGCTGACCGTCATCCGGATGAAGGCGGCCCGCTACACGGTGACCCGGCCGCTGCAGATCGGCGCCGCGCTGGCCGGCGCCGGCGCGGACGCGCAGGTGGCGCTCGCGGGCTTCGGCGACCCGCTCGGTGACGCGTTCCAGCTCCGCGACGACGTGCTCGGGGTGTTCGGCGACCCGGCGGTGACCGGGAAGTCCATCCTGGACGACCTGCGCGAGGGCAAGCCGACCGTGATGATGGCGCTGGCCCGGGGGAGCGCCGACCGCGAGCAGCAGCGGCGGCTCAAGGAGCTGTTCGGCAACCCGGACCTCGACCCCGACGGCGCCGCCGAGCTGCGGCAGATCATCATCGACACCGGCGCCCTGGACCGCATCGAACAGATGATCCGGGTACGCACCGACGCGGCGCTGTCCGCGCTGGCCGACGCCCCCGTCTCCGGCGAGGCCCGCGCCATGCTCACCGCGCTCGCCGCGGAGGCGGTCGACCGCCACGTCTAGTGGCACCTATTTACATTCATCCATATGAGGACTAGTGTGACGGCTGTTTCGTCGATGTGACCGGCGGCGCGGTTCGCATCCCCACCACGGGAAGCCCCGCTACGGCAACAGGCGCGACGGCGCGCGCCCTGCCTGGCAGACAGTCAGGAGGGGACCGTCCATGACGGACAGACACCACACTCTGCGACCTCGGGCGGCGGCCTCGGCGCTGCTGCTGGTCGCCTCCTCGCTCACCGCGACGGTCGTGGCCAGCCCGGCGGCGCGGGCCCACACCATCAACGCCACCGACTTCCAGCAGGTGACCCTGGCCAAGGGCGTCGCCGAGGTCGGCGAACCCATGTCCCTGGCCGTGCTGCCGGACCGCTCGGTGCTGCACACGGCCCGCAACGGCACGCTGCGGCGCACCGACGCCAACGGCACGACCACCGTGATCGCCACGATCCCGGTCTACACCCACGACGAGGAGGGGCTGCAGGGCGTCGGCGTCGACCCGGGCTTCGCCACCAACCGGTTCGTCTACCTGTACTACGCGCCACCACTGTCCACGCCGGCCGGTGACGCGCCGGCGACCGGCACGACCTGGACCGCGTGGCAGGGCGTCAACCGGCTGGCCCGGTTCACCCTGCGGGACGACTGGACGGTCGACATGGCGAGCCAGGTGACGATCCTGGACGTGCCGGCCGACCGGGGCATCTGCTGCCACGTCGGCGGCGACATCGACTTCGACGCGGCCGGCAACCTCTACCTGTCGACCGGCGACGACACCAACCCGTTCGACTCGGCCGGCTACGCGCCGATCGACGAGCGCACGAACCGCAACCCGGCCTACGACGCCCAGCGGACCTCCGCGAACACCAACGACCTGCGGGGCAAGATCCTGCGGATCAAGGTGAACGCGAACGGGACCTATGCGATCCCGGCCGGCAACCTCTTCGCGCCGGGCACGCCGAACACGCGGCCCGAGATCTACGCGATGGGTTTCCGCAACCCGTTCCGGATGAGCGTCGACAAGGCCACCGGCGTCGTCTACGTCGGTGACTACGGGCCCGACGCCGGCTCCACCGACGCCAACCGCGGGCCGTCCGGTCAGGTGGAGTTCAACCGGATCACGTCGGCCGGCAACTACGGCTGGCCGTACTGCACCGGCACGAACACCGCCGGCGAGACGTACAACGAATGGAACTTCGCCACCAACGCCACCGGGCCGAAGTTCGCCTGCTCCAGCGGGCCGGCCAACAACTCGTTCCGCAACACCGGCCAGGCGACGCTGCCGCCGGCCCGGCCCGCGTGGATCCGGTACGGCGGCGACGCCGGCACCCCGCCCGAGTTCGGCGGCGGCTCGGAGTCGCCGATGGCCGGCCCGGTCTACCGCTACGACGCGGCGAACCCGTCCACCACCAAGTTCCCGCAGAGCTTCGACGGCCAGTTCTTCGCCACCGAGTTCGGCCGCGGCTGGATCAAGCCGATCCACGTCGACGCCGCCGGCAACCGCGGCACGATCGACAGCTTCCCGTGGGCCGGCAAGCAGGTGATGGACTCGGCGTTCGGTCCGGACGGGTCCTACTACGTGCTCGACTACGGCACCGGGTACTTCAACGGCGACGCGAACTCGGCGCTCTACCGCTTCGACTACGTGGCGGGTGGCAACCGGGCACCGACCGCGGTGGCGGCCGGCGCGCCGACGTCGGGCCAGGCGCCGCTGACCGTCCAGTTCTCCTCGGCCGGCTCGTCGGACCCGGAGGGCGGCGCGCTGACGTACGCGTGGGCGTTCGGCGACGGCACCACGTCGACGGCCGCCAACCCGTCGAAGACGTACACCGCCAACGGCACCTACACCGCGACCCTGACCGTCCGGGACCCGCAGGGTGCGACCGGGACGGCCAGCGTCCAGATCGGCGTCGGCAACACCGCGCCGACGGTCACCGTCGCGACACCGGGCAACGGGCAGCTGTTCTCGTTCGGCGACACGATCCCGTTCGCCATCACCGCGAGCGACCCCGAGGACGGGTCGGTCGACTGCGCGCGGGCGAAGCTGACCTACGTGCTCGGCCACGACCAGCACGGCCACCAGATCACCTCGGTGACCGGCTGCTCCGGGTCGATCACCGTCCCGACCGACGGCGAGCACGACGCGGCGGCGAACATCTTCGCGATCTTCGACGCCGAGTACACCGACCGCGGCGGGCTCACCACGCACTCCCAGGTCACCCTCCAGCCCAAGCACCGGCAGGCGGAGCACTACCGGACGGCCTCGGGCGTCTCGCTGATCGACAAGGCGGCCGCCGAGGGTGGACGCACCGTCGGTGACATCCACAACGGCGACTGGATCGCGTTCAGCCCGTACAAGATCAATAATGCGACGTCGCTCACCGCGCGGGTCTCGTCCGGCGGCGCGGGCGGCACGCTCCAGGTCCGCGCCGGCTCGGCCACCGGCACCGTGCTCGGCTCGGTGGCGGTGCCGGTGACCGGCGGCTGGGAGACGTTCACCACGGTCACCGCGGCGCTCGCCGGCGCGCCGGCCGGCACCACCACGCTCTACCTCACCTTCGCCGGCGGCAGCGGCGCGCTGTTCGACGTGGACTCGTTCACGTTCTCCACCGGCGGCCCCGGCCCGGTCGTGGGACTCGCCGGCAAGTGCCTGGACGTGCGTGGCGCCGCCACCGCCGACGGCACCCAGGTCCAGCTCTACGCCTGCAACGGCACCGGCGCGCAGAGCTGGACCCGCACCGGCCAGACCCTGCTCGCGCTGGGCAAGTGCCTGGACGTCAGCGGCGCCGGCACCGCCGACGGCACGAAGATCCAGCTCTGGACGTGCAACGGCACCGGCGCGCAGAACTGGGTGTCGCAGGCGAACGGCACGTTGCTCAACCCGAACTCGGGTAAGTGTCTGGATGTGAGCGGCAACAACCCGGCCGACAGCACGCCCGTGCACCTGTGGACCTGCCACGGCCAGGCCAACCAGAAGTGGACCCTGCCCTGACCCACCGTCCCCGGGAGAGCAGAGACATGCGCAGACTCATCCGCACCGCCGTCGGCGCGGCCGTCGCCGCGCTGGCGGTGATCGCCTGCACCACGCCGGCTGGCCCCGCCAACGCCGCCGACGCGGCGTACGACGTGCTGGTCTTCTCGAAGACCGCCGGCTTCCGGCACGACTCCATCCCGGCGGGCATCCAGGCGATCCGCGACCTGGGTGCCGCCAACAACTTCACCGTCACGGCCACCGAGGACGCCGCCGCCTTCACGACGGCGAACCTGGCGCAGTACGAGGCCGTGGTCTTCCTCAACACCACCGGCGACGTGCTCAACGCGACCCAGCAGGCGGCGTTCGAGAGCTGGGTCCGGTCGGGCCGCGGCTACGTGGGCGTCCACGCGGCGGCCGACACCGAGTACGACTGGCCGTGGTACGGCAACCTCGTCGGCGCCTGGTTCGCCTCCCACCCGGCGATCCAGCAGGCCAGCATCAAGGTCGAGAACCGGGCGACGGCGGCCACCGCCCACCTGCCGCGCACCTGGACCCGCACCGACGAGTGGTACAACTACCGCACCAATCCGCGGCCGTCCGCGCGCGTGCTGGCCACGCTGGACGAGTCGTCGTACTCCGGCGGCGGCATGGGTGCCGACCACCCGCACATCTGGTGCAAGGCGTACGACGGCGGCCGCTCCTTCTACACCGGCGGCGGGCACACCCAGGAGTCGTACGCCGACGGCGCGTTCCGGGCGACGCTGCTGGGCGGCATCCGGTACGCGGCCGGGCGGACCAAGGCCGACTGCCGGCCGGAAACCGGCTACACGACCCTCTACGACGGGTCGACCACGGGCTGGTCGCAGGCCGGGCCGGGCGGGTTCGCCAACACCGACGCCACGCTCACCTCGACCGGCGGGATGGGGCTGTACTGGTACAGCGCGAAGCAGTTCACGTCGTACTCGTTGAAGCTCGACTGGAAGATGGCCGGGGACGACAACTCGGGCGTGTTCATCGGCTTCCCGCCGTCGTCGGACCCGTGGTCGGCGGTGAACAACGGGTACGAGATCCAGATCGACGCGACCGACGCCGCGGACCGGACCACGGGTTCGGTCTACACGTTCAAGTCGGCCGACATCGCGGCCCGGGACGCGGCGCTGAACCCGCCAGGGGAGTGGAACACCTACGAAATCCTGGTCGAGGGCGAGCGGCTGCAGGTCTTCCTCAACGGCGTGAAGATCAACGACTTCACCAACACCGACCCGGTGCGGTCGCTGGCCGGTCACATCGGCATCCAGAACCACGGTACGGGCGACGACGTCGCGTTCCGCAACATCCGGATCAAGGAGCTGGGTGGTGGCGGCGACGTCACCGTCCAGGCGGAGGCGTTCTCGTCCGCGCAGGGCGTGCAGCCGTTCGGCAAGGCCGGCGCCAACGGCGGCCAGACGCTGGGTTACATCGAGCCCGGCGACTGGGCCGCGTACGCCAACGTGGCCGTCGGCGGGTCGACCGCGTTCCGCGCGCGGGTGGTCTCCGGCGGGCCGGGCGGCACGATCCAGGTCCGCACCGGCTCGGCCACGGGCCCGGTCCTCGGCTCGGTGGCGGTGCCCAACACCGGCGGCTGGGAGTCGTTCACGACCGTGCAGACGACGCTCTCCGGTGTCCCGTCCGGGTCGGCCACCGTCTACCTGACGTTCACCGGCACCGGCACGGGCCTGTTCGACGTCGACGACTTCACGTTCGTGAAGAGCGGCGGCTCCGGCGGCGGCGGGACCGGGCCGGTCGCCGGCCTGGCGGGCAAGTGCCTCGACGTGCGGGGCGGCGGCACGGCCGACGGGACGCAGGTCCAGCTCTACACCTGCAACGGCACGGCGGCGCAGACGTGGACCCGCACCGGCCAGACCCTGCGGGCCCTCGGCAAGTGCCTGGACGTCTCGGGCAGCGGCACGGCCGACGGCACGAAGATCCAGCTCTGGACCTGCAACGGCAGCGGCGCGCAGAACTGGACGCCGGGGGCCAACGGCTCGCTGGTCAACCCGAACTCGGCCAAGTGCCTGGACGTGTCGGGCAACAACGCCGCCGACAGCACACCGGTCCACCTCTGGACCTGTCACGGCGGCGCCAACCAGCGTTGGACCCTGCCGTAGCGGACACGGAAGGGACCCTCTCTCAGCGATAGGGTCCCTTCCGCATCCGGGGCGCCGGGAACCGTTCGCCGGCTGGGGCGGTCTCATTCGCGAGGCGTCGCTGTCGCGGCGCTCGACGGCCTACCGGAACGGGGACGTGGCGGTGTGGGACAGGCGGACAGGCACGCTGCTGGCGCTTCCGCTCGCGGCGACGCTGGGCCTGGGAGTGGCCGCGTCGTCCCGGGAGCCCGGTCAGGCCGGCCACGACATGGTCGGCGAGGTGTGGAACGCCGTGGCGCCGGCTGACCTGGATCGGCACCACCCCGCGGACATGGGCTTCTACGACGCCCTGCGGGTGGACGGCGCGCTGCTGGCGCCGCCGCCGGCCGACGTCGCCGCGGCGGTCGAGGACTCCACTCTCGTGGTGGTCGCCACGATCGCCGACGTGTCCCCGGCGCGCGTCATCGGCGACCTCCAGACCGTGGGGATCAGGCTGGACGTGGTGGAGGTGCTGCACGGTGAGGTGCGGCCCGAACCCGGCGGCCCGGTCGTCGTCGAGTACCCCGTCGGGTCACCCGCCACGGTCGACAGCCGCGTCGCCGCGCTGCGCGGGTGGCTCCCGGAGGGTGCGACGATCTGGTTCCTGCGGTGGCAGGGAGTCAGGCGACCCCCGGTCAGCACGGATCCCGCGGATCCCCGCTTCCACAGCATGATCCACATGCACGCGATGTTCGCTCAGGGTCAGGACAAGGTGGTCAATCCACTCGGCGAACACGACACCGGGTTCCGGTCGCTGCCCGGCCTTCAGGCCGATGGCGAGAGGTTCGCCAGGTTGACCGAACTGGCGGCGCGCATCCGGGCCGTCTGAGTCCGGCCAGGTGTGCGGCACGGGCCTTCCGTCCGTACCGTCGGCCGATCTAGAGTGAAGGCCGCAGCCGTGGATGCGGCCGGCGGCCGGGCGGGAGGCGCAACCCGCCCGGGCGTGAGGGCAGGTCCCTCGCCGCCGGCGGTGCCACGGACGCGTCCGGCGCTCCACGGACCGGTCACCCTCGCGCCTGTCCATCCGCACCAGATCCCGGTGTCATCTACAGGGAGAAGAAGGACATGGCGCGACCCATCACGCTCTTCACCGGCCAGTGGGCCGATCTGCCGTTCGAAGAGGTGTGCCGGCTGGCCTCCGAGTGGGGCTACGACGGGCTCGAGATCGCCTGCTGGGGCGACCACTTCGAGGTCGACAAGGCGCTCGCCGACGACGGCTACGTCGACCGCAAGCGCGAGACGCTGGCCAAGCACAACCTCCAGGTCTTCGCGATCTCCAACCACCTCGTCGGCCAGGCGGTCTGCGACCACCCGATCGACGAGCGGCACCAGGACATCCTGCCCGCGCGGATCTGGGGCGACGGGTCGCCGGAGGGCGTGCGGCAGCGGGCCGCCGAGGAGCTGAAGGACACCGCCCGGGCCGCGGCCAAGCTCGGCGTCAAGACCGTCGTCGGCTTCACCGGGTCGTCGATCTGGCACACCGTGGCGATGTTCCCGCCGGTGCCGGCCTCGATGATCGACAAGGGGTACGAGGACTTCGCCAACCGGTTCAACCCGATTCTCGACGTCTTCGACGAGGTCGGTGTCCGGTTCGCGCACGAGGTGCATCCGAGCGAGATTGCGTATGACTACTACACGACCAAGCGGACGCTGGAGGCGATCGGGCACCGGCCGGCGTTCGGGCTTAACTGGGACCCGTCGCACTTCGTCTGGCAGGAGCTGGACCCGGTCAACTTCATCTTCGACTTCCAGGACCGGATCTACCACGTCGACTGCAAGGACGCGAAGGTGCGCACCGGCGACGGCCGCCGGGGCCGGCTGAGCAGCCACCTGCCCTGGGCCGACCTGCGCCGCGGCTGGGACTTCGTCTCCACCGGCCACGGCGACGTCCCGTGGGAGGACTGCTTCCGCGCGCTCAACGCGATCGGCTACGACGGCCCCATCTCGATCGAGTGGGAGGATGCCGGCATGGACCGCCTCGTCGGCGCGCCGGAGTCGCTGCAGTTCGTCCGCAAGCTGGCCTTCGACGCCCCGGCCGCGGCCTTCGACGCCGCGTTCTCCAGCAAGGAGTGATGCGCGCAAGGAAGGGCCCCTTGTTAACGCCTCGGCGTTAACAAGGGGCCCTTCCTTGCGCTCGGTGTGCGCCGGGCCTCAGGGCATGGGCTTGGTCGGAGCGGCCGACGACGAGGACGTCGCCGTCGACGAGGTCAGCTCGTCGGCGGTGCCCCTGGTGCCCTTGGTGCCGCCGTTGCCGTTGCCGGTGCCGGCCCCGGTGCTCAGCTTCTCGCCGATCTTGGAGTGGCTGAGCCGGTCCTTGCCCTCGGACATGAGGCGGTTGGCCTGCGCCTGCGCGGTGCCCTTCGCCTCCTGCACGGTCGGGTGATCCATGACCTTACGGGCCTGCTGGACGATCTCCTCGTACTTCTCCCGGCCCGCGCGGGCGCCCAGGACGAAGCCGGCGGCCAGCCCGCCGATGAACCAAAGCTTTCCGCGCATTGCGGCTCCTTCCGTGTTGCTGTCCCTGGAATTACTACCCCGCGCGTGGTGGACCCATGCGTCGGACTGCACTCCCTGACTAATTTGCCCTGTTTCGCCGATCCCCGTGGCGGAACCCGCCGGTCGAGCGTGTCGTACCCCTCCCCGGTGCCCCGGAAACGCCGCGCGTCCTGTACTCTCGTACCGGTCGCGAACGCGATCCCCCGTAGCTCAATTGGCAGAGCAGCCGGCTGTTAACCGGCAGGTTTTTGGTTCGAGTCCAAACGGGGGAGCCACTCCTCCCGCCGCACCGCCGCCACGATCGTGGCGGCGTCCAGCCCTCGCGCTTTCAAGATCGAGCTGCGCGAGCCGTGCGCCAGGAAACGCTGGGGGAGCGCCAGCGACCGCACCGGGGTTCGGGCCCCGGCCGCCCGCAGGGCACGGCACACCGCGTCGCCATAGCCACCATGGGCCCCACCGTCCTCGACCGTCACCACCAGCCCATGGGCGGCGGCGGCCGCCACCAGCTCCGGGTCGACGGGGAAGAGCCAGCGCGGGTCCGCGACGGTCACGGCGACCCCGTCCCGGGCGAGCTGGTCGGCGGCGGCCAGCGCGACGGCCCCGAGCGGCCCCACCGCCAGCACCAACACCTCACCACCCCGGGCCGAGGGCGGTCCGTACGCGCGCGCCGTACGCTCCTGGCCGGCGGGCTCGGTGCCCCAGCGGAGGACGTCGGCCGTGCCGAGGCGGCCGACCGCCGCGAGCGGCGCGCCGACGTCGGCCTTCGGGAAGCGCAGCGCCGTCGGGCCCTCCCGCCACGCCACCGCCTCCCGCAGCAGCAGGCGGAGCTGGTCGCCGTCGCGGGGTGCCGCCACCCGCATGCCGGGCACCATGCCGAGCAGCGACAGGTCCCACATGCCGTGGTGGGACGGGCCGTCGCTGCCCGTCACGCCGGCCCGGTCGAGCACGAACGTGACGGGCAGGCGGTGCAGCGCCACGTCCATCAGCAGCTGGTCCACCGCGCGGTTGAGGAACGTCGAGTAGACGCAGACCACGGGGTGGAGGCCGCCGGTGGCCAGGCCGGCCGCCGAGGTGACCGCGTGCTGCTCGGCGATGCCGACGTCGAAGGTGCGGTCCGGGTAGCGGTCCGCGAACGCCTGCAGGCCCGTCGGCCCGAGCATCGCGGCGCTGATCGCCACCACGTCGGGCCGTTCCGCGCCGATCTCGACCAGCTCCGCGCCGAACACCGAGGTCCAGCTGGTGGCCGAGCCGGAGGAGGGCGGGCTGACCGTGTGCATCCGGTCGGCCTCGTCCTGCTCCGCCGGTGCGTACCCGAGGCCCTTGCGGGTCACGCAGTGGACCACCACCGGGGCGGCCAGCGACCGCGCCTTGCGCAGCGCCGCCTCCACCTCCGCCGTGTCGTGGCCGTCGACCGGTCCGAGGTACGCGAGCCCCAGCTGCTCGAACACCGAGGCCGTCCGGCCACCGCGGAGCGCTGCCAGGTGGTGGCCGAGGGCACCCGAAGTCGGCGCGTACGACCGGCCGTTGTCGTTGAGCACGACCACCACCGGCCGCTGCGGCGCGGCGGCGATGTTGTTCAGCGCCTCCCACGCCATGCCGCCGGTGAGCGCGCCGTCGCCGATCACGGCGACCACGGCGCGGTCCGACCGGCCGCCGATCGCGAACGCCTTCGCCAGCCCGTCGGCGTACGACAGGGAGGTCGAGGCGTGCGAGTTCTCCACGATGTCGTGCGGGCTCTCCGCGCGGGACGGGTAGCCCGACAGCCCGCCCTCCTGGCGCAGGCTGTCGAGCGCCGCCCACCGCCCGGTGAGCATCTTGTGCACGTACGCCTGGTGCCCGGTGTCCCACACCAGCGCGTCGCGCGGCGACTCGAACACCCGGTGCAGCGCGATGGTCAGCTCCACCACGCCCAGGTTGGGTCCGAGGTGGCCGCCGGTCTGGCGGACCGACTCGATCAGCCGCCCGCGGATCTCGGCCGCCAGCTCCGGCAGCGCCGACTCCGGCAGCTCGCGCAGGTCGGCGGGGCAGGTGATGCCGCTCAGCAGGGCCATGGCCCGCTCACCGCCCCGTGGCCGCTCGCAGCGTCTCCTTCAACGAACCCAGCGTGGCGATCACCGCGGTCGGCTCGTAGCCGCAGTGCGCCATGCAGTTCGCGCAGCGCGGGTCCTTCCCGCGGCCGAAGGCGCTCCAGTCGGTCTCCTCGATCAGCTCCTTGTACGTCTTGGCGTACCCGTCGTCGAGCAGGTAGCAGGGTCGCTGCCAGCCGAGCAGGGAGTACGACGGGATGCCCCACGCGGTGCACTCGAGGTCCCGCTTGCCCTCCAGGAAGTCGAGGAAGATCGGCGAGTGGTTGAGCCGCCACTTGCGGCGCCGGCCGTTGGCGAACGCCTTCTTGAACAGCTCGCGGGTCTCGTTGACGCCGAGCCAGTGTTCCTGGTCCGGCGCCTTCTGGTACGCGTACGCCGGCGAGATCTGCATGTTGTCGACCTCGACGATGTCGTTGAGGTAGTCGAGCACCCCGATGACGGTCTGCGGCGTGTCGTTGTTGAAGAACGTCGTGTTGGTCATGACCCGGAAGCCCGCGGCCTTGGCCATCCTGATCGCCTCGATCGCCGCCTCGAAGCCGCCCTCCTTGTTGACCGACATGTCGTGCCGGTCCTTGAGGCCGTCGACGTGCACCATCCACGCGAAGTTGCGGTGCGGCGTGAACTTGTGGAGGTGCTTGGGCAGCAGCAGCGCGTTCGTGCACAGGAACACGATCTTGTCGCGGTCGAGCAGCTGCCGGACGATCTCGTCGATCTCCTTGTGCATCAGCGGCTCGCCGCCCGCGATCGAGACCATCGGCGCGCCGCTCTCCTCGATGGCGGCGACCGCCTGCTCCACCGGCATCCGCTTCTTCAGCAGCGACGCCGGCTGCTCGATCTTGCCGCATCCGGCGCACTTGAGATTGCACGCGAACAGCGGCTCCAGCTCGACCAACAGCGGGAACTTGTCCCTGCGGAGCAGCTTCTGCTTCAACAGGTAACGCCCCAGCCGAATGCTCTGCCGAAGTGGCATCGCCATTCAGCTCACCTCCTTGGGCAGTGTGAAACGCAGGATCTCCGGATCCGTGGCGGGCTCCACGACGGTGAGGGGCCCGAGACCCCGCAGGCACCCGACCAGGTCGTCGACCAGGGCGGGTGGTGCGGAGGCGCCGGCGGTGACGCCGATGCGGCGTACCCCGGCGAGCATGCGCAGGTCGACCTCGCCGGCGTGGTCGACCAGGCGGGCCGGCACGCCCTCGCGCTGGGCGACCTCGACCAGCCGCAGCGAGTTCGACGAGTTGGGCGAGCCGACGACGAGCAGCAGGTCGCAGTCCGGCGCGATGTCGCGCACGGCCCGCTGGCGGTTGGTGGTCGCGTAGCAGATGTCGTCGCTCTTCGGCGCCGCGATGGCCGGGAACCGGGAACGCAGCACGTCGGCGATCTCGGTGGCCTCGTCGACCGCGAGCGTGGTCTGCATGGCATAGGCCACATTGGACGCGTCGCGGGCCGTGACGCGGGCCGCCGCGGCCACGTCCTCGACCACCACGACGTCGGCCGGGGCCTCGCCGACCGTACCCTCGACCTCCTCGTGGTCGGCGTGGCCGATGAGGAAGACGGTCGCCTCCCGCGCGCTGTGCCGGCGGACCTCGGCGTGCACCTTGGTCACCAGCGGGCAGGTGGCGTCCACGACGCGCAGGTCGCGCGCCGCGGCGTCGGCCCGGACGGCGGGGGAGACCCCGTGCGCGGCGAAGACCAGCACGCTGCCGCGCGGCACCTCGTCCACCTCGGCGACGAAGACGGCACCCCGCCGTTCGAGGTCGCGCACGACGTGGGTGTTGTGGACGATCTGCCGGCGTACGTAGACCGGTGCGCCGAACCGCTCCAGCGCGCGGTCGACCACGTCGATGGCCCGCTCCACGCCGGCGCAGAACGAGCGCGGGTTGGCCAGCCGCACCTCGCGCGGCCCCACCGCCGCCGCCCAGGCGTCCAGCGCGGGAACGGCCCGGCGCAGCCGCTGCAGGGCCCGCACGCCACGGCCGACCGTGCCGGGACGCAGCAGCGGCTCGCGGGCGGTGTCCACGACCACCCGCACCACCGCGAACGGCTGGTCCGGTGCCGGCGCGAGCCAGGCCGACTCGGTGTCGACGGCCAGCACACCCGTGGCGGCCAGGCGGGCCCGGGCGGCCCGCCCGGCGACGCGCCGCTCCGAGGCGACGGGTCCGAGGTGGACGACCAGCCCGTGCCGGCGCAGTTCGGTGGCGAGCAGCGGGGCCGACGGGCAGGGCCGCACGCCGCCGTCCGGGTCGCGCACCTCCGTCGCGACCACCACGTCGCCGGGCCGCACGTCGGAACCGATGCCGCCGCCCACGCCCGCGACCAGCACCGGCCGGCCGCCGAGCCCGTACGAAGCCCGGAACGCGCGCGCGGCCCGCCGGGGGCCCATGCCCACCCGCAGGACCGCGGTGCGCGCGCCGCGCAGGGCCCGGCGCTCGGCACCCAGCGCGACGCAGATCACCGGCGCCAGCCGGCGCGGGCCCGTCACGGCGAGACACCCAGGTAACGGCCGAGCGCGGTGATCGGGAACACCACCCGGTACAGGTGGTAGTTGATGTAGAAGTCGCCCGGGAAGCCGGTGCCGGTGAAGTAGTCCTCGTCCCAGCCGCCGTCGGGCCGCTGCGTGCTGATGAGGAAGTCGATGCCGGTACGCACGGCGTCACTGTCGCCCTCGCCGGCCGCCAGCAGCGCGAGCAACGCCCACGCCGTCTGCGAAGCCGTCGAGGTGCCCTTGCCGGCCCAGGCCGCCGGGTCGTCGTAGGAGCGCAGGTCCTCGCCCCAGCCGCCGTCCGGGTTCTGGTGCGCGACCAGCCAATGCACGGCGGCCCGGATCGCCGGCGCGCCGGGGTCCACGCCGGCCTCGACCAGCGCCGGCACCGCGGCGCCGGTGCCGTAGATGTAGTTGGCCCCCCAGCGGCCGAACCACGAGCCGTCCGCCTCCTGGCTGCGCAGCAGCCACGTCACGCCCCGCTGGGTCGCCGGGTCGGCGGCGCGGCCCTCGACCGCCAGCATCTCCACCACGTGCGCGGTGACGTCCGCCGACGGCGGGTCGATGACCTCGCCGAAGTCGCAGAACGGCAGCTTGTTGGCGAGCGTGCGGGTGTTGTCCGCGTCGAACGCCCCCCAGCCGCCGTCGCGCGACTGCATGCCCACCGTCCACGCGACACCGCGGCCGATGGCCCCCTCGATCGACGCCTTCAGCGGGTCGCCGTCGGGCAGCCCGGACGCGACCCGGCGCAGCGCGAGCACGATCTCGGCGGTGTCGTCGGTGTCGGGGTAGATGTCGTTGGCGAACTCGAACGCCCAGCCGCCCGGCGCGAGCGTGGGCCGGCGCACCGACCAGTCGCCGCGGACCCGGATCTCCTCGCCGAGCAGCCAGGTGGTGGCCCGGCGCACGGCCTCGTCGGTGGCGGGCACGCCGGCGTCGAGCAGGGCGACCAGCGCCAGCGCGGTGTCCCAGACCGGCGACTGGCAGGCCTCCAGCCGGCACACCCAGCCCTCGTCGGTCTCCTCCCGGATCGTGAACGACTCCAGGCCCTCGAACCCGGCCTTGAGCGCCGGGTGGTCGAGCGGGTAGCCGAGCAGGTGGAGCGCGAGCAGCGAGTAGACCCACGGCGGCTGGATGCCGCCCCACGAGCCGTCCGCCTCCTGGCGGGCCAGGATCCACTCGGCGGCGCGCCGCTGGGCCAGCTCCCGCAGCGGACGCAGTGGCCGCTTGGCGTACAGCTTGAGGGCCCGGTCGGTGTGGTGGAAGAAGCCGTCCCACGTCCACGGCGCCGGCGGCCGGGGTGGCCTGGCGCCGGTGCGCAGCTCGGCGATGTCGAACGGCAGCGGCCGGACGGGCCGGATGCTGCCCACGATGGTCAGTGGCACCACCGTCTGCCGGGCCCAGCAGGCCCAGTCGTAGACGTTGAGCGGGAACCAGCGCGGCAGGAAGATCATCTCCGGTGGCAGCTCGGGCAGGTCGTCCCACGACCACTCGCCGAAGAGCGCCATCCAGATGCGGGTGAAGACGCGCGTGCGCTCCAGCCCGCCCTGCGCGAGGATGAACGCCCGCGCGCGGGCCATGTGCGGCGCGTCGACCGCGTCGCCGGCGAGCTTGAGCACCACGTACGCCTCGACCGTGGTGGACAGGTCGCCGGGGCCGCCGTGGAACAGGGCCCAGGTGCCGTCCGCGCGCTGCTGCGAGCGGATCCAGCGGGCCGCCTCCTGCGTGCGCTGCTCCGTGCGGATGCCGAGGAACTCGCGCAGCAGCAGGTCCTCGGCGTCCATGGTGACGTTGGTGGCGAGTTCGCCCTTCCACCAGCCGGCCGCGTCCTGGCGGCCGCGCAGGTGCCCGATCGCCGCGGTGAGGGCCTGGGCCACGGACCGCGGCGGCTGGTCGACGGTACGGGTCGCGGCATCGATGGTGCTGGTCATGAGTCCCGGTCCACGATGTATCTCCCGAGGTTCATCAGTTCGGTCCGCGCTTCCTCGCCGATGTCGACGGTGGACAGCGCCTTCTCCGCGAGCGACATGCGCTCGCGCGCCTCCGACACCGCCCACTCCCGGCCGCCGGCCCGCTCGACGAGGTCGGCCGCGCGGCGCAGCGCCGCGTCGTCGGGTTCGCCGGCGGCGGCGAGCCACGCGGCGAGCTCCGGACCGTGTCGCGGGTCGCCGAGCGTGTAGGTCACCGGCAGCGTCTTCTTGCGCGAACGCAGGTCGGAGAAGACCGGCTTGCCGGTCACCGCCGGGTCGCCCCAGATGCCGAGCACGTCGTCGACGAGCTGGAAGGCGAGCCCGACCTGCGCGCCGAAGGTGCGCAGCGCGGCCTCCACCGGCTCCGGCGCGCCGGCCAGGACGGCCCCGATCGCCGCGCTGGTGGCGAGCAGCGAGCCGGTCTTGGCGCCGGCCATGTCCAGGCACTCCTCGAGCGTCACGTGCGAGCGCCGCTCGAACGCCACGTCCTGCACCTGGCCGCGGGTCAGTTCCCGGGTGGTGGTGGCG
>Ga0164243_10001993_pt1 | contig 34242 bp, 35 predicted proteins | sample OricompcompostOP_FD_108781 | JGI IMG/M metagenome (GOLD analysis project Ga0164243, IMG submission 108781) | Organic Plus compost microbial communities from Emeryville, California, USA - Original compost - Organic plus compost (OP) | ecosystem: Engineered > Solid waste > Mixed feedstock >... | reverse complement strand
GACGCTTCCATTGGTGATCTGTCAGTTCGTAGCGGATCGGGCGAGACATTCAGGCTGGCTTCCTCCTGCCCGTATCGTCTCATCTCCCATGTTCGTCGCCCTGAATGTCGATTCAGCCTAGGCGCCAAAGCCCCGCGGGCGGCGCGGGGCCGGGGGCTTTCCTACAATCGCGGCCCCATGCCCGCGATCCGCTTCCAGTCGGTCTCCAAGACCTATGCCTTGCCTCACGACCAGGGTGCGTTCCGCGCGCTGGACGATGTCAGCTTCGACATCGAGGAGGGCGAATTCTTCGGCCTGCTCGGCCCCAACGGCGCGGGCAAGACCACGCTGATCAGCATCCTGGCCGGGCTCTCGCGGGCCACGGCCGGCCAGGTGAGCGTGCATGGCTTCGACGTGCAGACCCACTTCGCCGACGCCCGCCGCCAGCTCGGCATCGTGCCGCAGGAACTGGTGTTCGACCCCTTCTTCAACGTGCGCGAGACGCTGCGCATCCAGTCCGGCTATTTCGGCATCGCCCGTAACGACGACTGGATCGACGAGCTGCTGCACAGCCTGGGCCTGGCCGACAAGGCCGAGGCCAACATGCGCCAGCTCTCCGGCGGCATGAAGCGCCGCGTGCTGGTGGCGCAGGCGCTGGTGCACAAGCCGCCCGTCATCGTGCTGGACGAGCCCACCGCCGGCGTGGACGTGGAACTGCGCCAGACGCTGTGGCAGTTCGTCGCCCGGCTGAACAAGCAGGGCAGCACGGTGCTGCTGACCACCCACTACCTGGAAGAGGCCGAGGCGCTGTGCAACCGCATCGCCATGCTCAAGAAGGGCAGGGTGATCGCGCTGGACCGCACCAGCGAACTGCTCCGGTCCGCAGCCAGCAACGTGCTGCGCTTCAAGACCGACGCCAACCTGCCGTGGTCGCTGGCGCAGCACGCGCGCATCACCGGCCGTGTGGTGCAGCTGCCGGCGCAGGACGCGCGCGAGGTCGAGCAGGTGCTGGCCCAGTTGCGCGAGGCGGGCGTGGCGGTCGAGGACGTGGAGATGCGCAAGGCCGACCTGGAGGACGTGTTCATCGACCTGATGGCCGGCGAGCAGACGCCGCTGGAGGTGAGCCGATGAGCGACGCGACGACCGCACGCTTCGCTCCCCTGGGCTGGCGCGCGCTGCTCTACAAGGAGGTGCTGCGCTTCTGGAAGGTCGCGGCCCAGACCATCGGCGCGCCGGTGCTCACCGCGGTGCTGTACCTGATGGTCTTCGGCCACGTGCTGGAGGACCACGTCAAGGTCTACGGCACGTTCAGCTACACCGCCTTCCTGGTGCCCGGCCTGGTGATGATGAGCGTGCTGCAGAACGCCTTCGCCAACAGCTCGTCCTCGATCATCCAGAGCAAGATCATGGGCAGCCTGGTGTTCGTGCTGCTCACGCCGCTGTCGCACTGGGGCTGGTTCTTCGCCTATGTGGGGTCGTCGGTGCTGCGCGGGCTGATCGTGGGGGTGGGCGTGCTGCTGGTCACGCTGTTCTTCGCCGTGCCGCCCTTCGCGCAGCCGCTGTGGATCCTCGTCTTCGCCTTCCTCGGTGCGGCCCTGCTGGGCACGCTGGGCCTGATCGCCGGCCTGTGGGCCGAGAAGTTCGACCAGATGGCGGTGTTCCAGAACTTCCTGATCATGCCCATGACCTTCCTGTCGGGCGTGTTCTATTCCATCCATTCGCTCCCCGCCTTCTGGCAGCAGGTGAGCCACGCGAACCCGTTCTTCTACATGATCGACGGCTTCCGCCACGGCTTCTTCGGCGTCTCCGACGTGTCGCCCTGGATCAGCCTGGGCATCGTCGGCAGCGCCTGGCTGGTGGTGAGCGCGGTGGCCGTCCACCTGCTGCGCATCGGCTACAAGATCCGCGGATGAGATGATCTGCCCCCCCGCTCCGCCCGCCGCTTTGCGGCGTGGGTCGCCACCCCCCGAGGGGGAGGCGCGGCCGGCTTGGGGTGGCCCGGCGCCCGGCCGCATTCGTTCGCTTCGCTCACCATGACCGCCGAAGAACTCCAGTCCATCATCCAGGCCGGCCTGTCCTGCGAGCACATCCAGCTCGAGGGCGACGGGCGCCACTGGTTCGCCACCATCGTCTCGCCCGAGTTCGAGGGCAAGCGCCCGATCCAGCGGCACCAGCGGGTGTACGCCACCCTGGGTGCGAAAATGCACACCGACGAGGTGCATGCGCTGTCGATGAAGACGTACACGCCCGCCGAGTGGGCCCGGCTGCAGGCCTGAACCTCCTTCCCTGACCGAACGGCGGACGGCGCCGTTCCAAGGACTTTTCTCTGATGGACAAACTCCTCATCCGCGGCGGCCGCCGGCTGGCCGGCGAGGTGCGCATTTCCGGCGCCAAGAACGCGGCCCTGCCCGAGCTGTGCGCCGCCCTGCTGACCGACGAGCCGGTGGTGCTGCACAACGTGCCGCGCCTGCAGGACGTGGCCACCATGCTCAAGCTGGTGCGCAACATGGGCGTCACGGCCGAGCGCGACGACAACGGCACCGTGCGCCTGGACGCCGCCGACCTGACCAACCCCGAGGCGCCCTACGAGCTGGTGAAGACCATGCGCGCCTCGGTGCTGGCGCTGGGCCCGCTGGTGGCGCGCTTCGGCCACGCCAGGGTCTCGCTGCCGGGCGGCTGCGCCATCGGCTCGCGGCCGGTGGACCAGCACATCAAGGGCCTCACGGCGATGGGCGCCGACATCCGCGTCGAGCACGGCTACATGGTGGCCGGCCTGCAGCGGGGCCTCAAGCGCCTGCGCGGCGCGCGCATCACCACCGACATGGTGACGGTGACGGGCACCGAGAACTTCCTCATGGCCGCAGCGCTGGCCGAGGGCGAGACGGTCCTGGAGAACGCCGCCCAGGAGCCCGAGATCCCCGACCTGGCCGAGATGCTCATCAAGATGGGCGCGAAGATCGAAGGCCACGGCACCAGCCGCATCCGCATCCAGGGCGTGGAGCGCCTGCACGGCTGCGAGCACACGGTGGTGGCCGACCGCATCGAGGCCGGCACCTTCCTGTGCGCGGTGGCGGCGGCCGGCGGCAGCGTGCTGCTGCTGGGCGCCCGGGCCGAGCACCTGGACGCGGTGATCGACAAGCTGCGCGACGCCGGTGCCACGGTGGCCGAGGTGCCCGGCGGCCTGCGCATCGAGGCCGCCGGCCGGCTGAAGGCGCAGAGCTTCCGCACCACCGAGTACCCGGGCTTCCCGACCGACATGCAGGCGCAGTTCATGGCGCTGAACGTGATCGCCGAGGGCACCGCCACGGTCGCCGAGACGATCTTCGAGAACCGCTTCATGCACGTCAACGAACTGCTGCGCCTGGGCGCGCGCATCCAGACCGACGGCAAGGTGGCGGTGATCGAGGGCGTGCCGCGGCTCTCGGGCGCCACGGTGATGGCGACCGACCTGCGCGCCTCCGCCAGCCTGGTCATCGCCGGCCTGGTGGCCGAGGGCGAGACGCTGGTGGACCGCATCTACCACCTGGACCGCGGCTACGACCGCATGGAAGCGAAGCTGCGCGCCCTGGGCGCCGACATCGAACGCGTTCCGGGAGCCCGCGCGTGATCACCCTCGCCTTGTCCAAGGGCCGCATCTTCGAGGAGACGATGCCCCTGCTGGCCGCGGCCGGCATCGAGGTCACCGAAGACCCGGAGAAGTCGCGCAAGCTCATCCTGCCGACCACGCGGCCCGACGTGCGCGTGGTGCTGGTGCGCGCCTCCGACGTGCCCACCTACGTGCAGTACGGCGGCGCCGACCTGGGCGTGACCGGGCTGGACGTGCTGCTCGAACACGGCAACCAGGGCCTGTACCAGCCGCTGGACCTGCGCATCGCCGCCTGCCGCCTCAGCGTGGCGGTGCGCGCCGACTACGACTACGCCAGCGCCGTGAAGCAGGGCGCGCGCCTCGCGGTGGCGACCAAGTACGTCGGCCTGTCGCGCGAGTTCTTCGCCCGCAAGGGCGTGCACGTGGACCTGATCAAGCTCTACGGCAGCATGGAACTGGCGCCGCTCACCGGCCTGGCCGACGCCATCGTCGACCTCGTGTCCACCGGCAACACGCTCAAGGCCAACCACCTCGTCGAGGTGGAGCGCATCATGGACATCAGCGCCCGCCTGGTCGTCAACCAGGCCGCGCTCAAGCTCAAGCGCGAGCCCATCCGCCGCATCATCGACGCCTTCGCGTCGGCCATCCCGAAAACCTAGCCCCATGAGCCTGAAAGCCGCTCCCGCCCGCCTGTCCACCGCATCGGCCAGCTTCGAGGCCGACTTCAAGGCGCGGCTGCACTGGTCGGCCGACACGGACGCGGCCATCGAGCAGCGCGTGGCCGACATCCTGGCCGACGTGCGCCAGCGCGGCGACGCGGCGGTGCTGGAGTACACCCGCCGCTTCGACGGGCTGGCCGCCGGGTCGATGGCGCAACTGGAGCTGACGCAGGCCGACTTCCGGGCGGCCTTCGAGTCGCTGCCCGCCGCCCAGCGCGATGCCCTGCGCAGCGCGGCCGATCGCGTGCGCAGCTACCATGAGGCGCAGAAGAAAGCCAGCGGCGAGAGCTGGACGTACCGCGACGCCGACGGCACGCTGCTCGGCCAGAAGGTCACGCCGCTGGACCGCGTCGGCATCTACGTGCCGGGCGGCAAGGCGGCCTATCCGTCGAGCCTGCTGATGAACGCCATCCCCGCCCACGTGGCCGGCGTGCAGGAGATCGTCATGGTCGTGCCGACGCCGGCCAAGGGCAGCGTGGCCACCGGCGGCAGCGGCGCCGAGCCCGCCGCGCAGGGCGAGCGCAACGTGCTGGTGCTGGCCGCGGCCCACGTCGCCGGCGTCACCCGCGCCTTCACCATCGGCGGCGCGCAGGCCGTGGCGGCGCTGGCCTACGGCACCGCCACCGTGCCGGCGGTGGACAAGATCACCGGCCCCGGCAACGCCTACGTGGCCGCGGCCAAGCGGCGCGTTTTCGGCACCGTGGGCATCGACATGATCGCCGGCCCGAGCGAGATCCTGGTGCTGGCCGACGGCAGCACGCCGCCCGACTGGGTGGCGATGGACCTGTTCAGCCAGGCCGAGCACGACGAGCTGGCGCAGAGCATCCTGCTCAGCCCCGACGCCGCCTACATCGACGCCGTGCAGCGCGAGATCGACCGGCTGCTGCCGGACATGCCGCGCGCGCAGATCATCGCCGCGAGCCTGACGGGCCGCGGCGCGCTGATCCACACCCGCGACATGGAGGAGGCCTGCGCCATCAGCAACCGCATCGCCCCCGAGCACCTGGAGGTGAGCAGCCGCGAGCCGCACAGGTGGGAGCCGCTGCTGCGCCACGCCGGCGCCATCTTCCTGGGCGCCTTCACCAGCGAATCGCTGGGCGACTACTGCGCCGGCCCCAACCACGTGCTGCCCACCAGCGGCACCGCGCGCTTCTCCTCGCCGCTGGGCGTGTACGACTTCCAGAAGCGCAGCAGCCTGATCGAGGTGAGCGAGCAGGGCGCGCAGGCGCTGGGCCCGATCGCCGCCGAACTGGCCTACGGCGAAGGGCTCCAGGCGCATGCGCGGGCGGCCGAGATGCGCCTGGCACGCAGCGGCGAGGAGCGGCCCGCCTCCTAGGTGTGCGCGCCAAGCGTCGGCCGCGGCCCGATCACGACGAAAAGGGAGAAAGACCATGACATCGCTTGAGCAACTGCTTCGGTCCGGCCCGGGCCGCCTCGCGGGGTGGCTGGCCGTGGCGCTGGCCGTGCTCGCGGCCGGATGCAGCACGCAGCCCCGCGAGGCGCCGCCGGCCGCCGCGTCGGCCCGCGCGGCCGAGGCCGCTCCCGCGCCGGCGCCCGCCGCGGCGCGGCTCGGCACGCAATGGGGCGAAGGCCGCGAGTCGCGCGTGCGCAGCGTGGAAGCGCGCCGGCTGAATCCGGAACGCCCGGACGACGTGCTCACCGTCGGCTATGCCGGCGCATCCGGCGTGCGGGCCGCGGTGGGGCGCGATCCGCAGCGCCAGCTCAACGTGCCGCTGGCGCAGGGCGACGTCGAATGGTCGATCCGCGACGAGAACGACCGCCCGCTGCCGCTGCAGCAGGCGCGCGGCGGCGGCACGCTGCAGGTCGCGGGCGTGGAGGGGGCGCGCTACGTGCTGGTGCTGCGCAACCTGAGCGACCGCAGCTACGAAGTCGTCGCCACCGTCGACGGGCTGGACGTGCTCAGCGGCCAGCCCGGCAGCCTGGGCCGCGCCGGCTACGTGCTCCAGCCGCAGGGGCTGCTGCGCATCGAGGGTTTCCGCAAGAGCCGGGACGAGGTCGCTGCCTTCCGCTTCGCCGCGCCGGGCCGCGCGTACGCGGCCAACACGCCGGCCGGCGATGCGCGCAACATCGGCGTCATCGGCACCGCGCTGTTCGAGCTGGAGGTGCCGGGGCAGCGGCCCCCGCCGCGCATCGGCGCGGGCAGGTCGCGCGCCTTCCCGGCGGACGAGCCGTCCTCCTTCGCGCCGCCGCCGCGCTACGGGCCGTCCCGATGACATGGCTGCGCCGCGTGCCCTGCATCGTGCTCGCGCTCGGCGCCGCCGCGGCCGCGCAGGCCATGAGCATCCGTGAGATGCGCACCCTGGAGGCTAGCGAGAAGGACGGCAGCGCCTATGCGAGCTACTACCTCGTCGGCGTGCTCGAAGGGCTGCGCGAGGCATCCGATGCAGCGCAGCGGGCGGGCGGCAGGCCGCTCTTCTGCGTCAATGGCCGCCGGCTCGAGCCCGCCATGGCCCGCTCCCTCTACCAGGGCGAACTCGCCCGCCACGCCGACCAGTACGAGGCCGACATGCCCGTGCAGCTGGTGATGTCCGCCGCGCTGCAGAACGCCTACCGCTGCGCCCCCTGAACCCGAACCGACATGCCGTCCTCTTCCTCGACCGACCTCACCGCCCGCGCCCTGGCGCGCCTGCGCCCCGACGTGCGCGACATGCACGCCTATGCCGTGCAGGACGCGCGCGGGCTGCTCAAGCTGGACGCGATGGAGAACCCCTACCGCCTGCCGCCCGAGCTGCAGCAGGCGCTGGGCGAGCGCCTGGGCGCGCTGGCGCTCAACCGCTACCCCGGCGAGCGCGGCGAGGACCTGAAGCGCGCGCTGGCCGCCCACGCCGGCGTACCCGAGGGCCACGCGCTCATGCTGGGCAACGGCTCCGACGAGCTGATCTCGCTGATCGCCATGGCCTGCGACCTGCCGGGTGCCGGCATCCTGGCGCCGCTGCCGGGCTTCGTCATGTACGCCATCAGCGCGCAGCTGCAGGGCCTGAAGTTCACCGGCGTGCCGCTGACCGCCGACTTCGCGCTGGACGAGGCCGCCATGCTCGCCGCCATCGAGCGCGAGCGCCCGGCCATCCTCTACCTGGCCTACCCGAACAACCCCACCGCCAACCTGTGGGACGCGGCCGTGGTGCAGCGCCTGATCGACGCCCAGGGCGCGCACGGCGGCCTGGTGGTGGTCGACGAGGCCTACCAGCCCTTCGCCGGCCGCAGCTGGCTCGACGCCATCCGCCGCGAACCGGCGCGGCACGGCCACGTGCTGCTGATGCGCACGCTCAGCAAGTTCGGCCTGGCCGGCGTGCGGCTGGGCTACCTGATCGGCCCGCAGGCGCTGGTGGCCGAACTCGACAAGGTCCGCCCGCCCTACAACATCAGCGTGCTGAACTGCGAATGCGCGCTCTTCGCGCTGGAGCACGCCGAGGTGTTCGCCGGGCAGGCCGAGGCCATCCGGCGCGACCGCGCGGCGCTGGTCGAGGCGCTGGGCCGGCTGCCGGGCGTGAAAGTCTGGCCCAGCGACGCCAACATGGTGCTGCTGCGCGTCGCCGACGCCGACAAGACCTTCGCCGGCATGAAGGCACACGGGGTGCTGGTGAAGAACGTTTCTAGAATGCACCCGTTGCTGGCGAACTGCCTGCGCCTGACCGTCGGCACGGCCGACGAGAACGCACGCATGCTCGCCGCGCTGGAAGCCTCCCTATGAATACCCCCACGGCCCCCGACGCCATCGTCGCCGCGAGCGGCAACGCGCCCGCGCGCGTGGCGGAAGTCACCCGCGACACCGCCGAGACGAAGATCCGCGTGCGCGTCAACCTCGACGGCACCGGCCGCGCGACGCTCGCCACCGGCATCGGCTTCTTCGACCACATGCTGGACCAGATCGCCCGCCACGGCCTGATCGACCTGGACGTCGAGTGCCAGGGCGACCTGCACATCGACGGCCACCACACGGTGGAGGACGTGGGCATCACGCTCGGCCAGGCGGTGGCGAAGGCGGTGGGCGACAAGAAGGGCATCCGCCGCTACGGCCATGCCTACGTGCCGCTGGACGAGGCGCTGTCGCGCGTGGTGATCGATTTCTCCGGCCGCCCCGGCCTGCACATGGACGTGCCCTTCACCAGCGGCATGATCGGCGGCTTCGACACCCAGCTGGCCTTCGAGTTCTTCCAGGGCTTCGCCAACCACGCGCTGGTCACGCTGCACATCGACAACCTCAAGGGCGTGAACGCGCACCACCAGTGCGAGACGGTGTTCAAGGCCTTCGCCCGCGCCGTGCGCGCCGCGCTGGAGCGGGACCCGCGCTCGGCCGGCGTCATCCCCTCGACCAAGGGCACGCTGTAGCCCTTCCCGACAGATCCCACCCTTTCAGTCCGCCATGACGAATTCCGTCGCCGTCGTCGACTACGGCATGGGCAACCTCTGGTCCGTCTCGCAGGCCGTGCGCCATGCGGCCGACCAGGCCGGGGTCGAGGTCCTCGTCACCGCCGACCCCGACGTGGTGCGCCGCGCCACGCGCGTGGTGCTGCCTGGGCAGGGCGCCATGCCCGACTGCATGCGCGAGCTGCGCGAGTCGGGCCTGCTCGAATCGGTGCTGGAGGCGGCCGCCGCCAAGCCGCTGTTCGGCGTGTGCGTGGGCATGCAGATGCTGCTCTCGCGCAGCGAGGAGGGGCCCTCCGAAGGCCTGGGCCTGATCCCCGGCGAGGTGCTGCGCTTCCGGCTCGAAGGCCAGCGCCAGCCGGACGGCAGCCTCTACAAGGTGCCCCAGATGGGCTGGAACCAGGTGATGCAGGCCCGCCCGCATGCGCTGTGGGCCGGCGTGCCGGACGGCACGTACTTCTATTTCGTCCACAGCTTCTATGCCCGGCCCCGCGACTGCGCCCACAGCGTGGGAGAGGCCGAGTACGGCACGCGCTTTACCGCTGCCGTGGCCCGCGATAACATTTTTGCGACCCAGTTCCACCCCGAGAAGAGTGCGGACCACGGGTTGCAGCTGTACCGCAACTTCCTCCACTGGAATCCCTGAAGCCGACCCTTCTCCGAGTGCCCGGCGCGTCGAGCCTTCCCGCCGTGCGCCAGATGCCTGGCTGACAGGCTCGCCTGCCTTCTCTTTTCTCCGCGCCGTTTTCTTCCACCTGCCGCACCTCGCGACACCATGCTTCTCATTCCCGCGATCGACCTCAAGGATGGCCAATGCGTTCGCCTCAAGCAGGGCGACATGGACCAATCGACCGTGTTCGGCGAAGACCCGGCCGCCATGGCCCTGCAGTGGGTCGAGGCCGGCGCGCGCCGGCTGCACCTGGTGGACCTGAACGGCGCCTTCGCCGGCAAGCCGCAGAACCATGCGGCCATCAAGTCCATCCTGCGCGCCGTGGGCGACGAGATCCCCGTGCAGCTCGGCGGCGGCATCCGCGACCTGGACACCATCGAGCGCTACATCGACGACGGCCTGCGCTACGTGATCATCGGCACCGCGGCGGTGAAGAACCCCGGCTTCCTCAAGGACGCCTGCAGCGCCTTCGGCGGCCACATCATCGTCGGCCTCGACGCCAAGGACGGCAAGGTCGCCACCGACGGCTGGAGCAAGCTCACCGGCCACGAGGTGGTCGACCTGGGCAAGAAGTTCGAGGACTACGGCGTCGAGTCCATCATCTACACCGACATCGGCCGCGACGGCATGCTCTCGGGCATCAACATCGACGCCACCGTCAAGCTCGCGCAGTCCCTCACCATCCCCGTCATCGCCTCGGGCGGGCTGTCCAACATCGCCGACATCGAGAAGCTGTGCGCGGTGGAGGAGGAGGGCGTCGAGGGCGTGATCTGCGGGCGCGCCATCTACTCGGGCGACCTCGACTTCGCCGCCGCGCAGGCGCGCGCGGACGAACTGGCCGGCGCCTGAGGCCGCCTGTCCCGCGCTTGCCGAGCCGCATGAGCCACCGCCCGGCCGCTCCGAAGGGGGCTCGCACCGCAGCACGAAGTGCGAAGGTTATCCAATGAGCATCGAACGCGTCGAGTTCAACGGCCAGCCGGCGCTGCGGCAGACGCTGCCCGAAGGCGACTGCGTGGTGGTCGCCCTGCACGGAGGTCACGTGCTGTCGTGGCGCACGGCCGACGGCATCGAGCGCCTGTACCTGAGCCCGCGGGCGCTGTTCGACGGCAGCAGCGCCATCCGTGGCGGCGTGCCGGTGTGCTTCCCGCAGTTCAACCAGCGCGGGCCGCTGCCCAAGCACGGCTTCGCGCGCAACCTGCCGTGGCAGGCGGAAGATGGCGACGCGCCGGCGCTGGTGCTGCGCGACGGGCCGGCGACGCAGGCCTTCTGGCCCGAGCGCTTCGCGCTGCGGCTGCAGGTCGGGCTCGTGCCCGGCCGGCTGCGCCTGGCGCTGGAAGCGCACAACACCGGCGACACGCCCTGGCCCTTCACCGCGGCGCTGCACACCTACCTGCGGGTGGACGACGCGGCCGCGGCCAGCCTCGAAGGCCTGCAGGGCACTGCCCGCTGGGACGCGGTGAGCGACCGGCGCTTCGCCGAGCCGGCCCCGGCGCTGCGCTTCGGCGAGGAATTCGACAGCGTCTATGCGGCCCCTGGCCGGCCGCTGCACCTGGCCGGCGGCGGCACGCGCCTGGCGATCACCCAGAGCGCCACCTGCACCGAGACGGTGGTGTGGAATCCCGGCCCCGAACTCGGCGCTCGCCTGGCCGACCTGCCCGACGGCGGCTGGCGCCACATGCTGTGCGTGGAGGCGGCCTGCATCGACGCGCCCGTCGTGCTGGCGCCCGGCGCCCGCTGGACGGCGTGGCAGGAACTCGCCGCGCTCCGCTGACTACTTCTTCCCTCTGTTCCATCCGACCGCCATGCTGGCCAAACGCATCATCCCCTGCCTCGACGTCACCGGCGGCCGCGTCGTCAAGGGCGTCAACTTCGTGGAACTGCGCGACGCCGGCGACCCGGTCGAGATCGCGGCGCGCTACAACGCGCAGGGCGCCGACGAGCTGACCTTCCTGGACATCACTGCCACCAGCGACGAGCGCGACCTGATCCTGCACCTGATCGAGGCGGTGGCCTCGCAGGTGTTCATTCCGCTCACGGTGGGCGGCGGGGTGCGCACGGTGGACGACGTGCGCCGCCTGCTCAACGCCGGGGCCGACAAGACCAGCTTCAATTCCGCCGCCATCGCCAACCCCCAGGTCATCCAGGACGCCTCGGACAAGTACGGCGCGCAATGCATCGTCGTCGCCATCGACGCCAAGCGCCGCACCCCCGAGGAAGAGGCCGCGCGCGGCCCGGGCTGGGACGTCTACAGCCACGGCGGGCGCCGCAACACCGGCCTGGACGCCGTGCAGTGGGCGGTGGAGATGGCGCGCCGCGGCGCCGGCGAGATCCTGCTCACCAGCATGGACCGCGACGGCACGAAGAGCGGCTTCGACCTCGCACTCACCCGCGCCGTGGCCGACGCGGTGAGCGTGCCGGTGATCGCCTCCGGCGGCGTCGGCAGCCTCGACCATCTGGCCGACGGCGTCCAGCAGGGCGGCGCCGACGCGGTGCTGGCCGCCAGCATCTTCCACTACGGCGAGCACACCGTGGGCGAGGCCAAAGCCCGCATGGCCGAGCGCGGCATCCCCGTCCGGCTGTAACAAGTAGCAGTTGCTTACCGGTGTCCGCACTGCGTGCGGCGGTGGACACTTTTGTTTCGACTTCCTGATTTCGTCCAGAAAATTAAACTGGAAGTAGTACAACTAACCTGTAAGTAGTACAGTTGTCCCCTGGCCGAGGAGCGATCGTCGGCTTCACACAGTCTCCCGTGGCCAATCGGATTGGGCGCGGCGGCCATCCGTGCTATCGCCCGGACGCCCGATGGCTGTGTAGTATTTGAACCTTCTTATTACTGGATAACTTATCCAGGTGTAACGGCTCAGGGGAACGTCCATGCTGTTCGCGTCCGTCAACGACGGGACCAAAGCACCCATTCTGGCCGCCGGCAGCATGAATGCCATGCTGGGGCTGGCGTTGCGCGTGGGCGACGTCGTGATCTTCGGCGCGGCGGGCATCCTGGCGTTCGCGCTGCGCTTCGGCCACGTGTCGGTGGAGGCCGACTATGCGCAGGTGATCAGCCACGGCGTGCTGCTGGCCATGATCGTGCTCAACGGCGGCTCGGTGTACCGCAGCTGGCGCGGCCACAGCGTCGCCAGCGAGGCGATGCAGCTGGCCGCCATGTGGATGATCATCTTCTGCCTGCTGGCGGTGTACGTGCTGGCGTTCAAGGTGGGGCACGACCTGTCGCGCCTGTGGTGGTTCGGGTGGTTCGTGCTGGGCCTGGGCGGCGCGGTGGTCTTCCGCGCGGTGGTCCGCGGGGCGGCCAACTGGGTGCGGGCGCAGGGCATGGACGCGCGTTCGGCCGTCGTGGTCGGCGCCAACCCGGACGCGCAGCGGCTGGTCGACGTGCTCCGGCGCAACAAGTGGGCCGGCATCGAGGTGTGCGGCTGGTTCGCGACCGACGCGGACCGCAGCCAGTTGACCGGCGCGCCCCTGCTCGGGTCGCTGGAGCGCCTGGGCGAGTACGTGGAGTCGCACCAGATCGCGCAGGTCTGGCTGGCGATGCCGCTGCAGGAGCAGGCGCAGATCGCGGCGGCCGTCAGCCAGCTGCGGCACTGCACGGCCGACATCCGGCTGGTGCCCGATCTCTTCGGCATCCACCTGCTGAACCATTCGGTCGAGGAGGTGGCGGGCCTGCCGGTGATCACGCTGCAGCAGACGCCGCTGCAGGGTGTCTCGCGCATCGTCAAGGCGGTCGAGGACCGGCTGCTGGCCTTCCTGATCCTGCTGCTCATCTCGCCGCTGATGCTGCTGATCGCCGCCGCCGTCAAGCTCAGCTCGCCCGGCCCGGTGTTCTACCGGCAGGAGCGCGTGAGCTGGAACAACCAGCGCTTCCAGATGCTCAAGTTCCGCTCCATGCCTGTCGATGCGGAGCAGCGCAGCGGCGCCGTGTGGGCCAAGGCGGGCGAGCAGCGCGCCACGCGGGTGGGCGCCTTCCTGCGCAGAACCAGCCTGGACGAGCTGCCGCAGTTCATCAACGTGCTGATGGGCGACATGTCCATCGTCGGGCCGCGCCCCGAGCGGCCGGTGTTCGTCGAGAAGTTCAAGAACGAGATTCCGGCCTACATGAAGAAGCACATGGTCAAGGCCGGCATCACCGGATGGGCCCAGATCAACGGCTGGCGCGGCTCGACCGACCTGGCCAAGCGCATCGAGTGCGACATCTTCTACATCCAGCACTGGTCGCTGGGCTTCGATCTCTGGATCATCTTCCTGACCCTGTTCAAAGGGTTCGTCCACAAGAATGCGTACTAGCGCCGCCCTGCTCCGGTATGCCGACGACGACCGCGGCGGCGGCGCCGTGCAGACGGCCGCCGCGGCGAACCGTCGGATGCGGGTGGCGCTGGTCCACTACTGGCTGGTCGGCATGCGCGGCGGCGAGAAGGTGCTGGAGGTCCTGAGCGACCTGTACCCCGACGCCGACATCTTCACGCTGGTGTGCGACCCGGCGGCCATCTCGCCCCGGCTGCGGCGCCACCGGATCCACACCTCCTTCCTGCAGAAGATCGGCGGCGTGCGGCACTACCAGAAGATGCTGCCGCTGATGCCCTTCGCGTTGGAGTCGTTCGACCTGACGGGCTACGACCTGATCATCTCCAGCGAGGCCGGCCCGGCCAAGGGCATCGTGCCGGGGCCGGACGCCACGCACATCTGCTACTGCCACTCGCCCATGCGCTACATCTGGGACCTGTATCCCCAGTACCGCGCCGCCTCGGGCGCCGTGACGCGCGCCATGATGTCGCTGGCGGCGCCGCTGCTGCGGCAATGGGACGTGAGCACCGCGCACCGCGTCGACCACTTCATCGCCAACTCGGCCTACGTGGCGCGCCGCATCGAGAAGTACTACCGGCGCGACGCGCTGGTCGTCCACCCGCCCGTGGACCTGTCGCGCTTCGCGGCGCCGGCGTCGGCGGCGCCGGGCGGGTACTACCTGTGCGCCGGGCAGATCACGCCCTACAAGAAGATCGAGATCGCGGTGGAGGCCTGCACGCGCCTGGGCCGGCGGCTGCGGGTCATCGGCTCCGGCGCCAACGCGGCGCTGAAGCGGCTGGCCGGGCCCACGGTGGAATTCCTCGGGCCGGTGTCGGACGAGGAGATGGTGCGCAGCTTCGCCGGCTGCAGGGCGCTGCTGTTCCCCGGCGTGGAGGACTTCGGCATCGTCCCGCTGGAGGTCATGGCCAGCGGCCGGCCGGTCATCGCCTATGCGCGCGGCGGCGCCCTCGAGACGGTGGTGGATGGCCGCACGGGCCTGCTCTTCCACGAGCAGACGGCCGAGGCGGTGGTCGATGCCATCCGGCGCTTCGAGGCGGCCGAGCCGTCCTTCGACGCGCAGGCGCTCCGGGCGCACGCCCGTTCGTTCGACACGGCCGTCTTCCGGGCGCGGATGGCCGAGCTGATCGGCCGGCTGAGCACCCGGCCCGGCCCGGCCCCGGCCAGGGAGGCGTCGGCATGGACCTGATCCCGATCGCCGTCTTCTGGTGCCTGGCCGCCTGGGCCTTCGTGGGGCGCAGCCACCGGCTCGCGTACCTGTTCTTCGCCGCGATGTCCTTCGGCTCCTTCGCCGTGGTGCCCCCCGCCTGGCTGTCCGGCCTCACGCTCACGCCCGCGCCGATCGTGGCCGTGCTGCTGATTGTCCGGCACTTCATCGGCAAGGACGAACTCGCCTACGCCCTCGGGATGGCGACGCGTCCCAGCCGCCTGGCGTGGCTCTTCCTGTTCTGGGCCTTCGCCTGCATCACCACGCTGTTCATGCCCCGCCTGTTCGCCGGCGAGGTGGTCGTGGTGCCGCTGCGCCAGGACGACATCGGCGCCGGCCCGCTGGCGCCGTCGCTGCAGAACCTGTCGCAGCTGCTCTACCTCAGCATCTCGGTGGCGATGGTGTTCGTCTTCACGAGGATGCTGCGCACCGCCGCCATGCGCCGCCATGCGCTGGCGGCGCTGTGCCTCGGCGCGGCCATGGCCGTGTTCACCGGGCTGCTGGACTTCGGCACGCTGTTCCTGCCGCTGGAGGGCCTGCTGGAGCCGTTCCGCACCGCCACCTACGCGCTGCTCACCAGCATCGAGGTGGTGGACGGCAAGCGCGTCGTGGGCCTGATGCCGGAGGCGTCCACCTTCGGCTACCTGACGCTGAGCTTCCTGGTGTCGCTGTACTTCCTGCGCCGCGCCATGCCGGCCGGCCTGCTGCGCGACCGCATCGTGCCCGTGCTGCTGGTGATGCTGGTGCTGCTGCTGTGGCTGTCGACGTCGTCGGCGGCCTACCTGGGCTTCGGCGTGTTCGCCTGCGCAGCGGTCGCGGAGTGGGGATGGCGCGCGGTCGGGGCGCGCCGCAACCCTTACCTGCACCGCGGGCTGCTGCGCGAATTCATGATCGGCCTGGGCGTGCTGACCGTCCTGCTGCTGCTGGTGGTGGCGTTCCCGCAGTTGCTCGCGCCCGTGATGGAGCGCATCGACACCTGGGTCCTGCAGAAGGCCGCCAGCAGCTCTTTCGAGGAGCGCAACATGTGGACGCAGGTGGCGTGGGACGCCGTGGCGGCCACCTACGGCCTGGGCGTGGGCCTCGGCGGGACGCGCGCCTCCAACCTGCTCGTGGCCCTGGCCAGCAACGCGGGGGTGCTCGCCACGCTGTGCTACCTCGCCTTCGTGGTCCAGTGCCTCGGATTGCGGCGGGCCGCGCCGTTCGACGTGCAGGGCCAGGCGTTGCTGGTGGGCATCCGCTGGGCCTACGCGGCGCCCTTCGTGTCCAGCCTGGTGATCGGGACGTCGCCGGATTTCGGCCTCTTCAACGCGTTCCTCTACGGCTTCGCGATGGCGGCCACCAGCGCCGCATCCTCCTACCGGGCGCAGGTCAGCGCAGCATCGTCGCCGTTCTCCGCTGCGCGCAACGCACATGGCGTCTGACCAGAAGGAACTGGCCCGCCGCGTCGCGGCGGCGGGCGCATGGACGGTGGGGGCGCGGCTGTCGGCCAAGCTGATCGACCTGGCGATGCTGTTCTGCCTAGCCCGCTTCCTCGGGCCGGCGGACTTCGGCCTGGTCGCGATGGCGATGGCCGTCGTCTTCGTGGTCGAGGCGCTGCTGGACCTGCCGACCTCGGTGGCGCTGCTGCGCGGGCCGAGCGTCACGCGCGCGATGCTGGACACGGCGTTCACGCTGGGCCTGCTGCGCGGGTTCGCCATCGGCGTGCTGCTGCTGGCGCTGGCCTGGCCGCTCGCGTGGTTCAACAACGAGCCGCGGCTGGCGGTGCTGCTGTCCGTGCTGGCGCTGGCGCCGGCCGCGCGGGGGATGAGCAGCCCGCGCATGGTGGAGTACGCGCGCGCGTTCAACTTCCAGCCCGACGCGGTGGTGGAACTGTCCGGCAAGGTGCTGGCCTTCGTCGTCTCCGTCGCGCTGGCGGCCGCGACGGGCAGCTACTGGGCCATCGCCGCCGCCACGATCTGCTCGCCCGTGCTCGGCACGCTGGCGTCGTACGTGGTCGCGCCGTTCCGGCCCCGCCTGAGCCTGTCCGAATGGCATCGCTTCTCGAACTTCCTCGGCTGGAACTTCGTGGCCCAGTTCTGTTCGGCGCTGAATTGGCAGATCGACCGGCTGCTGCTGTCGCGCCTGACGCCCATCGCGGCGTTCGGCCAGTACTCGATCGCCAAGCAGATCTCGGAGATACCCATCCAGGCGCTGGCGGTGCCGCTGCTGCGTCCGGCCATGACCGCGCTCGCCTCCGCCGGCCCCGCCGCCGGCGCGCGCTATGTGCAGCTCTCGCGTGCCATGCTGGTGGTCATGGTGCCCGCGATGACCGTGCCGGTGCTGTGGCCCGAGGCGCTGATCCGGGTGGCGCTGGGGCCCAACTGGCTCTCCGCGGCGCAATGGCTGCAGTGGATCAGCGCCGCGTCGCTGCTCGGCATGCCGGCGCTGCTCATGGGCGCGCTGACGCAGATGCTGGACCGCACCCACTGGCTGGCGCGGCGCACCGTGATCGACCTGCTGATCCGGGTGCCGCTGGTGTGGTGGGGCGCTGCGCACCACGGCATTCCCGGGGTCATCGCCGCCAGTGCCGTGAGTTCGCTGGCGACCACCGCGGTGTCGTTCCTCATCGTCCGCCACCTGTCCGGGGCCAGCATGCGCGCGCAACTGGGCATGCTGCGCATCCCCTTCATCGCCGTGCTGCCGGCCGGTGCGCTCCTGTGGGCCACGCAGCCCGCCGTCTCGGGCGCCGCCAACGTGTTCGGCCTGGTCGCCCTCGGCCTGCCGATCTTCCTGCTCTATCTGCTGGTCTACGGCCTGTGCGTGTGGATGGTCTGGCGATGGACGGGGCGGCCCGCCGGGTTCGAGCAGCACGCCTTCGAGACCGCAGCCGCCTGGCTCGCGCGGTACCGGCGCCACCGCGCCGCGCCGGGCGAATCGCCCGCGGCCAGCGGACCGGGGCGCTGAGGCGCCGCCGCCAATCTTTCGACAACAACGCTACCGCCTGCTTTTCTGCCCCATGACCGAGTTAGTGATCAACGGCAAGTTTCTCCAGCGATCGGCCAGCCGCTCGGGCGTCCACCGCGTCGCCTACGAGCTGGTCCTGGCCCTGGACGCCGTGCTGGCCCGCGACGCCGCGCTGGCGCGCGCCCATCCGTGCGGCCTGCTGGTGCCGGGAGACTGGCTCCCGGACATCGCCTTCTCCCACATCCGCATGCACAGCGTCGGCCGATGGAGCGCCGCGCTCAAGGGCATCCCCTGGGAGCAACTGGTACTGCCGTGGCAGGCGCGGGGCGCGACGCTGCTGAACTTCTGCAACCTCGGGCCGGTGCTGCACCGCGATGCGTTCACGATGATCCACGACGCGCAGGTCCACAGTTCGCCGGCGTCGTACTCGCGCGGCTTCCGCGCGTGGTACCGGCTGGTGCAGCCGCGGCTGGGCCGGCGCAACCGGGGGATCCTCACCGTCTCGCAATATTCGCGCGCCCAGCTCGACCAGTACGGCGTGGCCGACGCGGCGCGCAGCCTGGTGATCCACAACGGCTGCGACCACGTCCTGCGGCTGGTGCCCGACGAGGACGCGGCGCGCGACTTCGGCCTGGCCGACGGGCGCTTCGTCGTCGCGCTGGCGAACACCCAGGCGCACAAGAACATCGGCCTGCTGCTGCAGGCCTTCCGGTCCGCGCGGCTGGGCGAAATGACCCTGGCGCTGTTCGGGGCGGCGACGCGCGAGGACTTCGAGCGCCAGGGGCACGAGGTACCGCCGAACGTGCGGTTCCTGGGCCGCATCAGCGACGAGCAGCTCGCCGGCGTGCTGCGCAGGGCCGCCGCGCTGGCCTTCCCCTCGCTGACCGAGGGCTTCGGCCTGCCGCCGCTGGAGGCGATGGCGCTCGGCTGCCCCGTCGTCGCCGCGCCCTGCGGCGCATTGCCCGAGGTGTGCGCCAAGGCGGCGCTGTGGGCCGACCCGCACGATGCCCGGGCGTGGGAGGCGCAGATCCTGCGGCTGCGCGACGACCCGGCCCTGGCCGGATCGCTGCGGGAGCGCGGCGCGCGCCGCGCCGCGCTCTTCACCTGGGAGCGGGCGGCGCGCCGTCTGCTCGAGATCGCCGCGGCGCAGCCTTCGTGGTCTGCGGCCGGGCGGGGCCCGTCGGTGCTCGGCGCCAGCCGCGCGCTCGGCAAGCCGAGTGCCGGGCCCTAGCCGGCATCGCGCCGGCCCATCCTCGCCCCCGCTTTCCTGACCCTGGAGCGGCGTGCCCCTGGTGGGGACGACCGCTTCCGCCATCGCTTCCTGTTCCCCATGTGCCTGAAGATTGCCGTTGCCATCGCGACCGCGGGTCGCCCCAAGATCAGCGCCGACACCGTGGGCCATCTCCGGCGCCAGTTGCGCCAGCCCGACGAACTTCTGATCTGCCCCGCGCGCTCCGGCGACTTCGACGCCGCTTGCCTGCAGGACTTCCCGGCCCCTGCCCGGATCGTGTCCGGGCCGGTCGGCTCGTCGGCGCAGCGCAATGCGCTGCTCGATGCCACCGACGCGGACGTGGTGGTCTTCTTCGATGACGACTTCCTTCCCGCCGACGATTACCTGGGCGAGGCCGAGCGCCTGTTCCTGTTCCATCCGGAGATCGCCGTGGCGACGGGCAAGGTGCTGGCCGACGGCATCCTGGGGCCGGGCATCGAGTTCGACGCAGCCGCCAGGCTCCTCGCGCAATCGCCGCCGGGCACGGAGCCGGGCCGGATCGTGCCCACCTACAACGGCTATGGATGCAACATGGCCGTGCGCATGGCGCCGGTGCGTGCGCACCGCATCCGCTTCGACGAGCGCCTGCCGCTCTATGCCTGGCTGGAGGACGTGGACTTCTCGCGCCAGCTCGCGCTGCATGGCGACGTCGTCTGCGCCACGCGCCTGCGGGGCGTGCACCTGGGCACCAAGCGCGCGGGCCGCACCTCGGGCCGGCGCCTGGGCTATTCGCAGGTCGCCAATCCGCTGTACCTGGCGCGCAAGGGCACCATGGCCTGGGGCAAGGCCCTGGCCCACGTCGGCAGGAACCTGCTCGCCAACGCCCTGCGCAGCCCGGTGCCCGAGCCCTGGGTGGACCGCAGGGGCCGGCTCGCCGGCAACGCCATGGCGCTGCTGGACACGTTGAAGGGGAGCGCCGTGCCCGAACGGGTGCTGCACCTGCCCTGAACCCCGCCGCCGGCGCGTCCGCGCCGCGCCCCGTAGACTCGCGGCCCATGCGAGTCCTGGGCATCGAATCCTCCTGCGACGAGACCGGCGTGGCGCTGGTCGAGGCGCGCGGCGCGGGCGTGCCGCGTCTGCTGGCGCACGCGCTGCACAGCCAGATCGACATGCACCAGGCCTACGGCGGCGTGGTGCCGGAGTTGGCCAGCCGCGACCACATCCGGCGCGTGCTTCCGCTCACGCAAGCGGTGCTGGCCGAGGCGGGCGTCGAACGCGACGCCATCGACGTGGTGGCCTACACGCGCGGCCCCGGCCTGGCCGGCGCGCTGCTGGTGGGCGCCGGCGTGGCCTGCGCGCTGGGCGCGGCGCTGGGGCGGCCGGTGCTGGGCGTGCACCACCTCGAAGGGCACCTGCTCTCGCCCTTCCTCGGCGCCGATCCGCCGGAATTCCCCTTCGTCGCGCTGCTGGTCTCGGGCGGCCATACGCAGTTGATGCGCGTCGAGGGCGTGGGGCGCTACGAGATCCTCGGCGAGACCATCGACGACGCGGCCGGCGAGGCCTTCGACAAGAGCGCCAAGCTCATGGGGCTGCCGTACCCCGGCGGGCCGTGGCTGTCGAAGCTGGCCGAGGGCGGCGACCCGGAGGCCTTCCGCCTGCCGCGCCCGCTGCTGCACAGCGGCGACCTGGACTTCTCCTTCGCCGGCCTGAAGACCGCCGTGCTGACGCAGGCGAAGAAGCTGGGCGATGCGCTGGCATCGCGCAAGGCCGACCTCGCCGCCGCCACGCAGGCCGCCATCGTCGAGGTGCTGCTGCGCAAGTCGCTCGCCGCGCTGGACCAGACCGGCATGAAGCGCCTGGTGGTCGCCGGCGGCGTCGGCGCCAACCGGCTGCTGCGCACGCAGCTCGACGCCGCCTGCCAGCGCCGCGGCGTGCGCGTGCACTATCCGGAGCTGGCCCTGTGCACCGACAACGGCGCCATGATCGCCATGGCTGCCGCGATGCGCCTGGAGGCCGGGCTGGAAGCGCCGACCACGCGCTATGCCTTCGACGTCAGGCCGCGATGGCCCTTGGACGCGCTGCTGCCGGTGTCCTGAACGCCGGCGCGGACGGCGACCGCGAGGGCAGCGGCAGCACGTCCAGCATGCGCCGCCACAGGCGCGACCACTGCGGCCAGTCGTGGCCGCCCTCGGTGGTGAAGACGCGGTCCTCGGGCAGCACCTCGGCCAGCAGCGCATGGTTGGCGGCGAAGCGGTCCGCCAGGCCGAAGCCCAGGTACAGCGGCGGCAGCTCCTTGGTCGGCATCTCGTCGGCGTACTGCTGCAGCCACGGCCACAGGCGGCGGTCCACCTCCTCGTCGGGCAGCGGGCCGTCGGGCGCCTTCCAGGCGCGCAGGCCGCCGGCCTTGCGGATCTCGGCCGCCAGCGGACGCCGGCCCAGGTAGGGCGCCAGCGCCACGATGCCCTGCACCGAGCCCGGCTGCGCCAACTGGTGGATCAGCGCGCCGAAGCCGCCGATGGAAATGCCCACCAGCCAGATCGAGCGGTAGCCCAGCGCGCGCGCCGGGTCGAGCACGTCCTGCTGCAGGTGCGTGGTGAAGGTCTGGTCGTAGTAGTAGGAGACGTTGGCGTCCACCAGCATCACGTCGGCCGCGACATCGCGCTCCGTCATGGCGCTGATGAAGCCCTCGCGCTCGAACTCGTCCGGCGCGAGGAAGGCGCCCGGCAGAAAGACCAGCAGCACATCGGAGCGCGTTCCGTCGCTCCGGGTGGTTTTCAGGTGTGTTTCCATGTGTTTCCCGACTAGGACGATTGCTTTTGCTCGGGGCGCCCGGAAACACCGCTTCCGAACACCGTACGTGCTTCTCTGGAGCGTCAACCGCATCCAAAGGCGTAAATATTTCACACGGATTTTGTGTTCAGGAAACAGAAGTGCAGGAAACAGCGTGTTACGGAATCTGAAGAAAAAAGTAGTCCCGCCAAGGCCTTGCAGCCCGGGCGGGACGAGGAGGGAGAGGCCGGCCACATGCCGGCGCGAGATTTACTGGACGGAAACCGTCACGGCCTTGCTGGCCGGCGCCAGCTTGCCCAGGCGCAGGGTCAGCACGCCGTTTTCCAGGCGGGCTTCGGTGGCCGAGGCATCGATGTCCTGCGGCAGCTCGTAGGCGGCCTTGAACTGGCGTGCGGCCTCGGCGCGCGTCTCGATGCGCACCACGGCGCCTTCCACCGACACGTTCAGGTCCTCGCGGCCGATGCCGGGCAGGTCGAGCCGCAGCGTCCAGTGGGTGTCGTCCTGCTGGACGTCCAGGGAACGGTGATAGCCGGCGAAGGCATCGTTGACGAAGCGCTCGAAGCCGCGGTCGAAAGTGCGCGGAGCGGACACGAAGGAACGGCTGCGAAGAGCGGGGGCGAAGAACATGGTGCGGATCTCCTTGTGAGGGGCGGGACAGGATCGGTGCGTCCCTTACACTGCGCGGCCCTTCATCCAGCGAGCGCCGCATGGCACCCATCTGGGCGCGCGGCGCAGCCTTTCAAGGCAATGAATCTCCGCTTTATTTCGCGCCGTTCCCTCTTGAAAAACGGCGCCGCGGCGCTAGGCGCGTCGACGCTCGCCCTGGGCTCGCGCGCGCAGTCCCGATCGAGCGGTCAGCCCATCCGCATCGCCCTGGTCGAGAGCCTGAGCGGCCCCTTCGCCAACACCGGCGAGGCCGTCCACCGCAACCTGTTGTGGGCGGTGGAGCGCGTCAACCAGCGCGGCGGCGTGCGGCTGGCCGGCGGCGCCCGGCCGCTGCTGCTCACCCGCTACGACAGCAAGGGCCAGAACGAGGAGGCGCTGTCGGCGCTGCGCTCGGCCATCGACGACGGCGCGCTAGCGGTGCTGCAGGGCAACTCCTCGGCCACCGCGGCGGCGCTGCTCGACGGCGTGGACAAGCACAACGAGCGCGATGCGCGCCGCCAGGTGCTGTTCCTCAACTACTCGGCGGTGGACCCGGTGCTCACCAACGAGCGCTGCAGCTTCTGGCACTTCCGCTTCGACGCGCATGCCGACATGCGCGTGGCGGCGCTGATGGACGTGCTCAAGGACGACCGCGGCGTGCAGCGCGCCTACCTGATCGGGCAGGACTACAGCTTCGGCCAGGCCGTGCTGCGCGAAAGCCGCAAGGAGATCGCCCGCCTGCGGCTCGACGTGCAGATCGTCGGCGAGGAACTGCACCCGCTCGGCCGGGTGAAGGACTTCGCGCCCTACGCGGTGAAGATCAAGGCCAGCGGCGCGCAGGCGGTGGTCACCGGCAACTGGGGCAACGACCTGACGCTGCTGGTCAAGGCCGCGCGCGAAGTCGGCTTCGACGGCAAGTTCTACACCTTCTACGGCAACGCGCTGGGCGCGCCCGCCGCGCTGGGCGACGCCGGCGTCGGCAAGGTGATCGCGGTGGCCGACTGGCTGCCCAACGTGCAGACACCCGAGTCGGCGGCCTTCTATCGCGCCTTCCGCCAGCGCTTCCCCAGCCCGGCGGAAGACTACGTGCACATGCGCATGCAGTTGATGATCGAGGCGCTGGCCCAGTCGCTGGAGCGCGCCGGCGCGGCCGAGGCGCGGCCGGTGGCCGCCGCGATGGAGCATGCGCGCGTGAGCCTGGCCGGCCGCAGCGGCTGGATGCGCGCGGACGACCACCAGTTCCAGCAGCCGCTGGTGGTCGGCATGATGGAGCGCCAGGGCGCGCCCGGCGTGGCCTTCGACGTCGAGGGCTCGGGCTACGGCTTCCGCGTCGTCAAGGAGATCGCGGCGGAACAGGCGCAGATGCCCACCACCTGCCGCATGGTGCGGCCGGGCTGACGATTCACCACATCCTTCCTCTTCCACCCATGCGCCACGCCGTCGAACAGCTCGAAGCCTCCCGGATCCGCGAAGTCGCCAACGCCGGCTTCGGCCGCGATGACGTGCTGGCCTTCTGGTTCGGCGAGAGCGACGAGGTCACGCCCGAGCCGATCCGCCGCGCCGCGGTCGAGTCGATCGAGCGCGGCGAGACCTTCTATGCCCACAACCTGGGCCTGCCCGAGCTGCGCGAGGCCATCGCGGACTACCTTTCGGGGCTGCACCCGCAGATCGGCGCCGAGCGCATCGCGGTCACCTCCGGCGGCGTCAGCGCGCTGATGCTGGCCGTGCAACTGCTGGTGGATGCGGGCGACGAGGTGGTGGCCGTCACGCCGGTGTGGCCCAACCTCACGGCGCAGCCGGCCATCCTGGGCGCCGCGGTGCGCACCGTGCCGCTGCGGGCGGAGCAGGGCGCCTGGTCGCTCGACCTGGACGCGCTGCGTGCCGCGGTGACGCAGCGCACGCGCCTCTTGATCCTCAACGCGCCGAACAACCCGACCGGCTGGACGCTCGCGCGCGAGGAGCAGCAGGCCATCCTCGACCACTGCCGCGCCACCGGCACCTGGATCCTGGCCGACGAGGTGTACGAGCGCCTGTACTTCGAGCCGACGCCCAAGGCCTGCGCGCCGAGCTTCCTCGACATCGCCACACCGCAGGACCGGCTGGTGGTCGCGCACAGCTTCTCCAAGAGCTTCCTGATGACCGGCTGGCGGCTGGGCTGGCTGGTGCTGCCGCCGCACTGCGTCGATGCGATGGGCAAGCTGATCGAGTTCAACACCTCCTGCACCAGCGTGTTCACCCAGCGCGCCGGGCTGGCGGCGCTGGCGCACGAGGCCGAGATCACGCCGCGCGTGGTGGCCCACCTGAAGCACTGCCGCGACACCCTGCTGCCCCTGCTGGCCGAGGTGCCCGGCGTGCGCGTGCAGCCGCCGCGCGGCGGCATGTACGCCTTCTTCCAACTGGACGGTTTCCCCGATTCGCTCGACGTCGCCAAGCGCCTGGTGACCGAGGCCGGCCTCGGCCTGGCGCCGGGCAACGCCTTCGCGCCGGAGGCGCAGGGCTGGCTGCGCTGGTGCTTTGCCTCGAAGGAGCCCGGGCGGCTGGCGGAAGGGGTGCGGCGGCTGCGCCACTGGCTGGACGGGCAACCCGGCATATAATCCCCGGGTTCTGCTTTTCGCAGACACGCACGGCGCGTTCAGTTCCAGCGCGCGCCGCAAGTCAAACATCTTTGGAACGGGAAATTTCACATGATCGCATCCGACAAGAAGGCGGAAATCGTCAAGGACAACGCCCGCGCGGCCAACGACACCGGCAGCCCGGAAGTGCAGGTCGCCATCCTGACTGCCCGCATCAACGAACTCACCCCGCACTTCAAGACGCACGCCAAGGACCACCACGGCCGCCGCGGCCTGCTGCGCATGGTGAGCCGCCGCCGCAAGCTGCTGGACTACCTGAAGGCCAAGGACGCCGACCGCTACACGGCGCTGATCGCCAAGCTGGGCCTGCGCAAGTAAGCCGAATTCCATTGCAAGAACGCCTGAGTTAGCCCGCTAGCTCAGGCGTTTTTCACTTCGGAGCCCGCGAGACGGATCGAAGCTGTGTCATTCCAAGGGCGCCCGTGACGGGCTCCGCTGGAATGGCATCGTGTTCCGGATTGCGCTCCAACGCCCGCGGGCCCTGCGCGGCCTGCTATTCATCAAGGAGCAAAAACATGAGCCTCTTCAACAAAGTCACCAAGACCTTCCAGTGGGGCGGCAGGACCGTCGTCATGGAAACCGGCGAGATCGCCCGCCAGGCCACCGGCGCCGTGCTGGTGGACATCGAGGGCACCGTGGTGCTGGCCACCGTGGTCGCGTCCAAGACCGCCAAGCCCGGCCAGGACTTCTTCCCGCTGACGGTCGACTACATCGAGAAGACCTACGCCGCCGGCAAGATCCCCGGCAGCTTCTTCAAGCGCGAGGCCAAGCCGAGCGAGCTGGAGACGCTGACCGCGCGCCTGATCGACCGCCCGATCCGCCCGCTGTTCCCCGAGGGCTTCCTCAACGAGGTGCACGTGGTCATCCACACCGTCTCGCTGAACCCGGAGGTCGACGCCGACATCGCCGCCATGATCGCCGTCAGCGCCGCGCTGTCGGTCTCGGGCATCCCGTTCAACGGCCCCATCGGCGCCGCCCGCGTGGGCTACATCAACGGCGAGTACGTGCTGAACCCGGCCCGCTCCGCCCGCGCCGACTCGCAGCTGGACCTGGTCGTCGCCGGCACCGAGGCCGCCGTGCTGATGGTCGAGTCCGAGGCGCTGCAGCTGCCCGAGGAAGTGATGCTCGGCGCCGTGGTCTTCGGCCACGAGCAGGGCCGGATCGCCATCGAGGCCATCCATGAACTGACCCGCGACGCCGGCAAGCCGCTGTGGCTCGAGAACGGCACCTGGGCCCCGGCGGCCAAGGACGAGGACTTCATCGCCAAGGTGAACGCCGCCGCCGAGCCCAAGCTGCGCGCCGCCTACCAGATCCGCAGCAAGCAGGCCCGCACCCAGGCCCTGCGCGAGGCCGGCACCGCCGTGGCGCAGGAACTGACGGCCCAGGGCGTCGAGTTCGACCAGGCCAAGCTGGGCGACCTGCTGTTCGAGGCCGAGGCCCGCATCGTGCGCAGCCAGATCCTCGAGGGCGAGCCGCGCATCGACGGCCGCGACACCCGCACCGTGCGCCCGATCGAGATCCGCACCTCGGTGCTGCCGCGCACCCACGGCTCGGCGCTGTTCACCCGCGGCGAGACGCAGGCGCTGGTCGTCACCACCCTGGGCACCGAGCGCGACGCGCAGCGCATCGACGCGCTGGCGGGCGAGTTCGAGGACCGCTTCCTGTTCCACTACAACATGCCTCCCTTCGCCACCGGCGAAGTGGGCCGCATGGGCTCCACCAAGCGCCGCGAGGTCGGCCACGGCCGCCTGGCCAAGCGCGCCCTGGTGGCCTGCCTGCCGAGCAAGGACGAGTTCCCCTACACCATCCGCGTGGTCAGCGAGATCACCGAGTCCAACGGCTCCTCGTCGATGGCTTCGGTGTGCGGCGGCTGCCTGTCACTGATGGACGCCGGCGTGCCGATGAAGGCGCACGTGGCCGGCATCGCCATGGGCCTGATCAAGGACGGCAACAAGTTCGCCGTGCTGACCGACATCCTGGGCGACGAAGACCACCTGGGCGACATGGACTTCAAGGTGGCCGGCACCACCAACGGCATCACCGCCCTGCAGATGGACATCAAGATCCAGGGCATCACCAAGGAGATCATGCAGGTCGCCCTGGCGCAGGCCAAGGAGGCGCGCATGCACATCCTGGGCAAGATGCAGGAGGCGATGGGCGAGGCGAAGACCGAGATCTCCAGCTTCGCGCCCAAGCTCTTCACCATGAAGATCAACCCCGAGAAGATCCGCGACGTGATCGGCAAGGGCGGCGCCACCATCCGCGCGCTGACCGAGGAGACCGGCACGCAGATCAACATCGAGGAAGACGGCACCATCACCATCGCCTCGAACGACAGCGCCAAGGCCGACGAAGCCAAGCGCCGCATCGAGGAGATCACCGCCGAGGTGGAGGTGGGCAAGGTCTACGAAGGCCCGGTCACCAAGATCCTGGACTTCGGCGCGCTGATCAACCTGCTGCCCGGCAAAGACGGCCTGCTGCACATCAGCCAGATCGCCCACGAGCGCGTCGAGAAGGTCGCCGACTACCTGTCGGAAGGCCAGATCGTGAAGGTCAAGGTGCTCGAGACCGACGACAAGGGTCGCGTGAAGCTGTCGATGAAGGCGCTGGCCGAGCGCCCGGCCGGCATGCCCGAGTACGGCGACCGCCCGCCGCGCGAGGACCGCGAAGGCCGCGGCGAGCGCCGCGAACGGGGCGAGCGCGGCGACCGCGGCGACCGTGGCGATCGCCCGCCGCGCGAGGAGCGCCAGCCGCGCGCGGTGGAGCCGCAGCCGGCGGATGCCGAGGCGCAGCAGCAACAGCAGCAGGCTGGCGAGGCCGGCGGCGAGCAGCAGGCTTGAACCCGGCCGGCCCTGCGTCCCGGCGGGACGCAGGCGGCCATCCATCAGGCGGAAAAGACCATGAAAGCCATTGAAATCGCTTCCTATGGTGCGCCGGAGGTGCTTCGCCTGGCCGAGCGTCCCGATCCGGCGCCCGGCGCGGGCGAACTGCTCATCCGCGTGGGCGCCAGCGGCGTCAACCGGCCCGACGTGCTACAGCGCACCGGCAACTACCCGGTGCCGCCCGGCGCCTCCGACCTGCCGGGCCTGGAGGTGGCGGGCGAGATCGTCGCGGGCGATGCCGCCGCGATGGCCGAGGCCGGCCTGCGCGTGGGCGACCGCGTCTGCGCGCTGGTGGCCGGCGGCGGCTACGCCGAGCTGTGCGTGGCGCCGGTGGCGCAATGCCTGCCGGTGCCGCAGGGCCTGAGCGACGTCGAGGCGGCCTCGCTGCCCGAGACCTTCTTCACCGTCTGGAGCAACGTCTTCGACCGCGGCCGCCTGCAGCGCGGCGAGGTCCTGCTCGTGCAGGGCGGCACCAGCGGCATCGGCGTCACCGCCATCCAGCTGGGCAAGGCCTTCGGCGCGACCGTGATCGCCACCGCCGGCAGCGACGAGAAGTGCGCCGCCTGCCTGAAGCTGGGCGCCGACCACGCGGTCAACTACCGCACGGCCGACTTCGCTGAAGAGGCCAGGCGCCTCACCGACGGGCGCGGCGTGGACGTGATCCTGGACATGGTGGCCGGCGACTACGCCAAGCGCGAGGTCGAGTGCCTGGCCGAGGACGGCCGGCTGGTCATCATCGCGGTGCAGGGCGGCACGCGCGCCGAGTTCAACGCGGGCCTGGTGCTGCGCCGGCGCCTGACGATCACCGGCTCGACGCTGCGTCCGCGCCCCATCGCCTTCAAGGGCGGCATCGCCCGCTCGCTGCGCGAGCACGTGTGGCCGCTGCTGGCGGCCGGCACGGTGCGGCCGGTGATCCATTCGACGCTGCCGGCCGCGCAGGCGGCCGACGCGCACCGGCTCATGGAATCCAACCAGCACATCGGCAAGATCGTGCTGACCTGGTGACGACGGACAGACCCGAGATGACCTCTCCCAAGAAGAAACTCATTGCCGGCAACTGGAAGATGAACGGCAGCCTCGCGGCGAACGAGGCGCTGGTGCAGGCGCTGTGCGCCGGCGTGGGCCAGCCCGGCTGCGACGTGGCCGTGTGCGTGCCGTCGCCCTACCTGGCACAGGTGCAGTCGCTGGTGGCCGGCTCGCCGATCGCGCTCGGCGCGCAGGACGTTTCGGCGCATGCGCAGGGCGCCTACACCGGCGAGCAGTCGGCGGCGATGCTGAAGGATTTCGGCGTGCGCTACGCGATCGTCGGCCATTCCGAGCGGCGCCAGTACCACGGCGAGTCCGACGACGCCGTCGCGGCCAAGGCCGGCGCGGCGCTGGGCGCCGGCATCACGCCCATCGTGTGCGTGGGCGAGACGCTGGCCGAGCGCGAGGCCGGCCACACCGAGGAGGTGGTGCGCCGCCAGCTCGCAGCCGTCATCCACGCCAACGGCCACTGCATCACTGAGATCGTGGTCGCCTACGAACCGGTGTGGGCCATCGGCACCGGCAAGACCGCCACCCCCGAGGAAGCCCAGGCGGTGCACGCCGTGCTGCGCGCGCAGCTGCACCACGCGGCGGGCGACGGCGCGGCGCGCATCCGCATCCTGTACGGCGGCAGCATGAACGCGGCCAATGCCGCCAGCCTGCTCGCCCAGCCCGACGTGGACGGCGGCCTGATCGGCGGCGCCTCGCTGAAGGCGCCGGATTTCCTGCAGATCATCGCGGCGGCGGCCTGAAGGCGCGCCCCCGCTCTAGGAGTTGAACGAATGAACGTCATGCTGAACATTCTGGTGGCCGTCCAGATGCTGTCCGCGATCGCGATGGTCGGCCTCATCCTCATCCAGCACGGCAAGGGCGCGGACATGGGCGCCGCCTTCGGCAGCGGCAGCGCCGGCAGCCTGTTCGGCGCCAGCGGCAGCGCGAACTTCCTCTCGCGCACCACCGCGGCGCTGGCGGTCGTGTTCTTCGTCTGCACGCTGCTGCTGGCCTACCTCAGCCACGCCCGCCCGAGCGGCGGCGACAGCCTGCTGGAGCGCGCGCCGGTCACGGCGCCCGCGCCGGCCGCCCCGGCGCCGGCCTCGCAGATCCCCTCGGGCACGCCCGCCACGCCGGCGCCCGAGGCCCCGGCGTCGAACCCGGCGCAGATCCCGAGCAAGTGAAGCGTCGCCGGCGTGCATGCTGGCGCACTCCACACCCTGATTCACATCGGATTTCAGGGTAAACTACAAGGCTGCCTGGAAAGCCAACAACTTCTTCACGAGAAGTTCCTCATGCCATCCAGGCAGCGCGTAATTAGCCGTCGTGGTGGAATTGGTAGACACGCTATCTTGAGGGGGTAGTGGCGAAAGCTGTGCGAGTTCGAGTCTCGCCGACGGCACCAATCTGCAGCCGAGGGAGGCCCGCCTGGCGCCCTGCCGCGGCTGCAAGCGGTCAAAGCTCCCGATGAACCTCGATTCCTACCTGCCCGTCCTGCTGTTCATCCTGGTCGGTATCGCGATAGGGATCCTGCCCCAGGTCCTGGGCTTCATCCTGGGTCCCAACCGGCCCGACGCGGCCAAGAACTCCCCCTACGAGTGCGGTTTCGAGGCCTTCGAGAACGCCCGCATGCAGTTCGATGTCCGCTACTACCTGGTGGCCATCCTCTTCATCCTCTTCGACCTGGAAATCGCCTTCCTCTTCCCGTGGGCCGTGGCCTTCAAGGACGTGGGGCCGCTGGGTTTCTGGGCCGCCGTGGTGTTCCTGGCCATCCTGGTGGTCGGCTTCGCCTACGAGTGGAAGAAGGGCGCCCTGGACTGGGAATGACGTTGCTCGGGCTCAAACCGACAGGAAGGTGTGGCCATGGCCATTGAAGGTGTGTTCAAGGAAGGCTTCATCACCACGTCCTACGACGCGGTGGTGAACTGGGCGAAGACGGGCTCGCTGTGGCCCATGACCTTCGGCCTCGCCTGCTGCGCGGTCGAGATGATGCACGCCGCCGCGGCGCGCTACGACATCGGCCGCTTCGGCGCCGAGGTGTTCCGCGCCAGCCCGCGCCAGTCCGATCTGATGATCGTGGCCGGCACGCTGTGCAACAAGATGGCGCCGGCGCTGCGCAAGGTCTACGACCAGATGGCCGAGCCGCGCTGGGTGCTCTCGATGGGCTCCTGCGCCAACGGCGGCGGCTACTACCACTACAGCTACTCCGTCGTGCGCGGCTGCGACCGCATCGTGCCGGTGGACGTGTACGTGCCCGGCTGCCCGCCCACGGCCGAGGCGCTGATCTACGGGATCATCCAGCTGCAGCAGAAGGTGCGCCGCACCCACAGCATCGCGCGGGCCTGAGCGGACGCGTCGGAAGAACATCCATGACATCGTTTGTCGTCGAACCGCAAGCCATCCAGGATGCCGTCGTGGCGGCCCTGGGCGACAAGATCAAGTCCATCGACATCGCGCTGGGCGAGGTGACCGTGGTGCTGCACCATGCCCACTACCTCGAGGCCATGCGCATCCTGCGCGACGAGCCCACCTGCAGGTTCGAGCAGCTGATCGACCTGTGCGGCATGGACTACCACAGCTGGCGCGACGAGGTGTGGGAAGGCCCGCGCTTCGCGGCCGTCTCGCACCTGCTGTCGGTGAGCCTCAACCAGCGCCTGCGCGTGCGCGTGTTCTGCCCCGACGACGACCTGCCGGTGCTGCCTTCGGTCAACGACCTGTGGGCCGCGGCCAACTGGTTCGAGCGCGAGGCCTTCGACCTGTACGGCATCGTGTTCGAGGGGCACCCCGACCTGCGCCGCATCCTGACCGACTACGGCTTCATCGGCCATCCGTTCCGCAAGGACTTCCCGCTCTCGGGCCACGTCGAGATGCGCTACGACGAGACGCTGCAGCGGGTGATCTACCAGCCGGTGACCATCGAGCCGCGCGAAGTCACGCCGCGCGTGATCCGCGAGGACAACTACGGAGGCCTGCACTGAGGCGCGCCGCGCGACCTTCGTGACCGAACATGGCTGAAATCAAGAACTACACGCTCAACTTCGGGCCCCAGCACCCGGCCGCGCACGGCGTGCTGCGCCTGGTGCTCGAACTCGACGGCGAGGTCGTGCAGCGCGCCGACCCGCACATCGGCCTGCTGCACCGCGCCACCGAGAAGCTGGCCGAGCACAAGACCTTCATCCAGTCGCTGCCGTACATGGACCGCCTCGACTACGTGTCGATGATGTGCAACGAGCATGCGTACTGCCTGGCCATCGAGAAGCTGCTGGGCCTGGAAGTGCCGATCCGCGCGCAGTACATCCGCGTCATGTTCGCGGAGATCACGCGGCTGCTGAACCACCTGATGTGGCTCGGCTCGCACGGCAACGACTGCGGCAGCTCGACCATCCTGATCTACGCCTTCCGCGAGCGCGAGGACCTGTTCGACGCCTACGAGGCCGTCTCGGGCGCGCGCATGCACGCGGCCTACTTCCGTCCGGGCGGCGTCTACCGCGACCTGCCGGACAGCATGCCGCAGTACAAGCACAGCAAGATCAAGAACGCCAAGGCGCTCGCTCGCATGAACGAGAACCGCCAGGGCTCGCTGCTGGACTTCCTGGAGGACTTCACCAAGCGCTTCGAGGTCTACCTGGGCGAGTACCACACGCTGCTGACCGACAACCGCATCTGGAAGCAGCGCACCGTGGGCATCGGCGTGATGACGCCCGAGCGCGCGCTCAACCTGGGCCTCACCGGTCCCATGCTGCGCGGCTCCGGCATCGCCTGGGACCTGCGCAAGAAGCAGCCCTACGACGTCTACGACCAGGTCGAATTCGACATCCCGGTGGGCAAGACGGGCGACTGCTACGACCGCTACCTGGTGCGCATGGAGGAGATGGCGCAGTCCAACCGCATCATCCAGCAGTGCGTGAAGTGGCTCAAGGCCAACCCCGGCCCGGTGATCACCGACAACCACAAGGTGGCGGCCCCGAAGCGCGAGGCCATGAAGGCCAACATGGAAGAGCTGATCCACCACTTCAAGCTCTTCACCGAGGGCTTCCGCGTGCCCGAGGGCGAGGCGTATGCCGCCGTCGAGCACCCGAAGGGCGAGTTCGGCATCTACCTGGTGAGCGACGGCGCCAACAAGCCCTACCGCCTGAAGATCCGTCCGCCGGGCTTCGTGCACCTGGCCGCGCTCGACGAGATGGCGCGCGGCCACATGCTGGCCGACACCGTCGCCATCATCGGCACGCTGGACATCGTTTTCGGAGAGATCGACCGATGAGCGACTCCCTCAACAACCCGCCGGTGGCGCCAGCCGTGCTGCCGCAGGAGGTGCTCGACCGCTTCGCGCGCGAGACCGCCAAGTACCCCGACAACGACGCCGGCCGCCAGTCGGCCGTGATGGCCTGCCTGGCCATCGTGCAGCAGGTCCATGGCTGGATCAGCGACGAGAACGAGGCCGCCGTGGCGGCCTACCTGGGCATGCCGCACATCGCCGTGCGCGAGGTGACCACCTTCTACAACATGTACAACCAGCAGCCGGTGGGCCGCTACAAGCTCAACGTCTGCACCAACCTGCCGTGCCAGTTGCGCGACGGCGTGCGCGCCCTGGTGCACCTCGAGAAGAAGCTCGGCATCAAGATGGGCGAGACCACGCCCGACGGGCTGTTCACGCTGCAGCAGAGCGAGTGCCTGGGCGCCTGCGCCGATTCGCCGGTGATGCTGGTCAACGACCGCACCATGTGCAGCTTCATGAGCGACGAGAAGCTGGACCAGCTGGTGGACGGCCTGCGCGCCGCCGGCGCGGAAGGGGAGAAGCGCTGATGACTCCCGACCAAGTCCTCTCGCAGTTCGCCGCCACCGGCGTGCAGACCTGCTTCCACGGCCGTCACGTCACGCCGCAGATCTATGCCGGGCTGGACGGCACCAACTGGTCGATCAAGGACTACGAGGCGCGCGGCGGCTACCAGGCGCTGCGCAAGATCCTCTCCGAAGGGCTGACGCCCGACCAGGTGATCGCCGAGGTCAAGGCCTCCGGCCTGCGCGGCCGCGGCGGCGCAGGCTTCCCCACCGGGCTGAAGTGGAGCTTCATGCCGCGCCAGTTCCCGGGCCAGAAGTACCTGGTGTGCAACTCCGACGAGGGCGAGCCGGGCACCTGCAAGGACCGCGACATCCTCATGTACAACCCGCACATCGTCATCGAAGGCATGGCGATCGCGGCGTACGCCATGGGCATCAGCGTCGGCTACAACTACATCCACGGCGAGATCTTCGAAGTGTATGAG
>Ga0164243_10001992_pt1 | contig 34247 bp, 25 predicted proteins | sample OricompcompostOP_FD_108781 | JGI IMG/M metagenome (GOLD analysis project Ga0164243, IMG submission 108781) | Organic Plus compost microbial communities from Emeryville, California, USA - Original compost - Organic plus compost (OP) | ecosystem: Engineered > Solid waste > Mixed feedstock >... | reverse complement strand
CCGCGTGGGCGACCTCGAGGAACAGCCGCTGCTGCGGGTCGATCAGCGCCGCCTCGTCGACCCGCAGGCCGAAGAACGCGGCGTCGAAGTCCTCGAGCCCGTCGAGGTGCCCGTACGCCGGGACCCACCCGGGTAGGGCGGGCACACGGGCCGCCCGTACCTCGGCATCGGTGTAACGGCGAATCGACCCGACCCCGTCGACGAGGTTGCGCCAGAACTCCCCGGCGTCGGCGGCGCCTGGCACCCGGCAGGCGAGGCCGACCACCGCGATGGCCCCGTCGTCGTCCGTCTCTCCTTCACCGTCGGCGAACGCGTCCGCCGTCATGGCGCGCTGCGCCGGCCGGTGCGGGCGGCACGCCGCCGGGCCATCCGGTCGGAGACGCCGGCCGGTCCCGGGCCGTCGGCCGCCGCTTCGCCTCCCGCCAGCTGGCGGGCGAGTTGCCGCACCGTGGGGTGCCGGAACAGCAGGCCGATCGGGATCCGCCGGCCGAGCGCGCTCTCGAGTCTCCGGTGCACCAGCGCCATCATCAGCGAATGCCCGCCGAGGTCGAAGAAGCGGTCGTCCGGCCCGACGCTCGGCACGCCGAGCACCTCCCGCCACGCCTCGGTGATCAGCTCGTCGAGGCCGCCCGCCGCGGCCGGTGTGTCGGCCGGAACACCGGGCTGGTCGGCGGCGAGGGAGTCGAGCAGCGCCCGCACGTCGAGCTTGCCGGTCGACGTCAGCGGCGGATCGGCCAACGGCACCACGGTGCGCGGCACGAGATAGTCCGGCAGTTCGCGGCCGAGCGCTTCCCGTAACGACTCCGCCTCGATCGTCGCGCCCGCCGCCGGCACCACGAAGGCGACAAGCTCCGTGGCGTCGTCTGCCCTCGCGCGGCGCGGGGCCACCGCCACATGCGCCACGTCGGAGCGCGCGGCGAGCCGGGCCTCGATCTCTCCCGGCTCGACGCGGAAGCCACGCACCTTGACCTGCCGGTCGGCTCGGCCGGTGTAGACCAGCCGACCGTCGGGCAGCCGCCGGGCGAGGTCGCCGGTGCGGTAGGCCCGCTGCCCGCCGCGCTCGACGAAGCGTTCGGCCGTCAGGTCCGGCCGGCCCCAGTAGCCCAGCGCCAGGTGCTGGCTGCGCACCACCATCTCCCCGTGCAGGCAGGTGGGCCGTCCGGCGCCGTCGACCAGGTCGACCGCGATGCCGGCCAGCGGCCGCCCGACCGGCACCCTCACCCCCGCCGCGCCGCCCGGTCCGACCGGGTCGCCCGGGCCGAGGTGGTGCTGCGCGACGAAGCTGACCTCGGTGGTGCCGTACCCGTTGACGAACACGCAGTCGGCGCCGAAGACGGTGCGGCCGGCGGCCACGTCGCGCCAGCTCACCTCCTCGCCGCCGAGCAGCGCCGCGCGTACCGTCGGCAGCCGGTCGTGGCCGAGCGCCGCGACCAGGTACCGGTATACGGTCGGCGTCGAGTGGTAGACCGTCACGCCGTGCTCGGTGATCGCGGCGATGACGCCGGCGAGCCCCGCAGCGCGGACGTCGACCGGGACAGCCGCCGCACCGGTGAGCAACGCCGAGAACGTGTCGGTGACCGCCATGTCGAACCCGAACGACGTCAGCACGCTGGTGCGGTCGTCGGGCGTGAGGCGGAAGTTCGCCGCGTGGTTGCCGACGCCGAAGAGCACGTTGCCATGACTCTGGACCACCCCCTTCGGCCGCCCGGTCGAGCCGGAGGTGTAGAGCAGGTACGCCGGGTCGTCGTGCCGTGCCGGCCCGGCCAGCGCGGCGGCGAGCGCCTCGGGCGCCTCGCCGGTGGGGCGGTGGTCCTCGACCACCACGACCGGCACCCCGCCCGCGAGGCGGGCGGCACGCTCAGCGTGCTCCCGGTCGGTGACGACGGCCCTCGCCCCGCAGTCGGCCAGGATCTCGGCGAGCCGCTCCGCGGGGAACGACGGGTCGAGCGGCACGTATGCGTGGCCGGCGGCGAGGGTGGCCAGGATGGCGGTCACGGTAGAGGCACCGTGCCGGCAGAACACCCCGACGCGGCCGGGTCCCGCGTCGTCCCGCGCCGGCAGCCCCGCGGCGACCGCGACGGCCGCGGCGGCGAGCTCGCGGTAGGTGAGCCGCCCGTCGGCGGCCAGCACCGCCGGCCGGTCGGGACCGCGCAACACCTGGCGGGCGAACGCCGCCGGAATGGTCGCGCCGTCAGGCCCGGCGACCGCCGCCGACGGCCGGTGCCGGTCCGGCCGGTCCTCCGGCCACCGACGCTCGTATGCCGGCGCGACGAGCACGTCGGCCGTGGTGAGGGCGGTGTCACCGGTCGCCACGGCGTCGGTGAGCACAGCCGCGATGGTGCCGAGGTCTTCGCGCAGGCAGGCCCTCAGGTGGGGCCCGGCCGCGAAGGGAACCTCCGCCGACGGCGACGGGGCGTGAACCGTGCACGACCGGCCGTCGGCCCAGGTGACACGGAAGACCTCCGGCTCACCGGCGGGCGGGACCACGGGCGCCGCCCGCAAGGCCCGGTCGACCTCGTCGACCCGGTCGACCACCGGCCCGTCGGCGCCGAGATCCAGGACGACGGCGGCTCCGTCGGCCACCAGCGTCGACTCCGCGGTGCCCAGGTAGCGGCGCAGCAGGAGCCCGACGGCGGTGACGGCCACCGCGAGCGGCCACCGACCGGCATCCGCGGCGACCCGGACGTCGATGCGATCCCGCTCCATTCGCGACCTCCCCGTCGATCGCGCTCGGCCCAGCGCAATGGCATGCTCCAATACGTCCACACGAGTGGGTACGGAGGACACATTGACCAGACTAGCGGTGCCCGAAGGCGCCGACGTCTTCCCGGCGTCGATCGCTCAGCAGCGCATCTGGTTCGTCCACAGCATCCGTCCCTGGCTGCCGATCTACAACGTCGCGATGTGGTTGCCGGTCCCCGACGGGGCCGACCTCGCCCGGCTCACCGCGGCACTGGCCCGGGTGGTGGGCCGACACGAGTCGCTGCGTACGTCGTTCATCACCGACGACGACGGCGCCGTCATGCAGGTGGTGCACCCGGCCGCGCCGGTACGGATCGCGGAGACCGACCTCCGCTCGACCACGCCCGACGAGCGGGACGCGGCGTTCGAACGGGCCGCCCGGGCCGACGCCGAGCCGCCGTTCGACCTCGCCGTGGCGCCGCTCTGGCGGGCGCGACTGGTCCGGCTCGCCGACGACGACGCGCGCCTGGTGTTCGTCTGCCACCACGCGGTGTTCGACGGCGCGTCGACGAACATCTTCGCCCGGGAACTGCTCCGGACGTTCGTGGCGGCCGGCACCGGCCACGAGCCGGACCTGCCCGACCTGCCCATCCAGTACGCCGACTACGCGGTCTGGCAGCGCGACCAGTCGACGCCGCAACAGGTGGCGGCCGAGCAGGAGCGCCTGGACCACCTTCTGGCCGGGCTGCCCGACGATCTCGGCCTGCCGACCGACCGGCCCCGGCCGCCGGTGCCGAGCCAGCGGGGCGCCGCGCACGCGTTCGCCTTGCCGGAGCCGCTGACAGCGCAGGTCGTCGCCTTCTCGCGCAGTGCCGGCGTCACGACGTTCATGACCATGCTGGCGGCGTTCGACATCCTGCTCGGCCGGTGGGCGGGCCGGGAGGAGGTGCACGTCGGGTGCCCGATCGGCGGCCGTACGCTGCCGGAGCTGACCGCGTTGATCGGCATGTTCGTCCACACCGCGATCGTGCGGACCAGCCTCGCCGGAGACCCGTCGTTCGTGGCGGTGGCCCGGCGGGTCCGGGACTCCGTGCTGGCCACCCTCGACCACCAGGAGGTGCCCGGCCGCGCCGCGCGGTACCAGGTCAGTTTCAACCTCGTCCCGTCGGACACCCGGGGCCAGGTCGACCTCGGGACGGTGATGACCGACCTCGCCCTCGACCTGAGCATGGGGACCGACGGCCGGATGCGGGGACGGCTGGAGTACGCCACCGACCTGTTCGAGGAGCACACCGTCGCGGCCCTCGCCGACGCCTACGTCACCCTGCTGGCAGCCGCGCTCGCCGCACCTGACCGGCCGGTGTCGGCGCATCCGGTGCCGCTTCCCGCACGAGCCGCCGGAACCGTCGAGTGGGTCGACGGCGGCCCGCTGCCCACGCCGGCCCGGCCGGTCACCGAGCTGGTTTCCGGGCAGGCGCGGCTACGGCCCGACCATCCGGCGGTCGTCCACGAAGGACAGACACTCAGCTACATCGGGCTCCACCGCCGGGCGCTGGCGATGGCCGGCCGGCTGGCGGCGCGTGGCGCCGGGCCCGGGCGACCGGTCGCTATCGCGCTCGCCAACGGGATCGACGCCGTCGTGGCGATCCTGGCCACGCTGTACGCGGGCGCGCCGTACGTGGCCGTCGACCTCCACGGCCCGCCCGACCGGGTGCGCGCCGTCCTGGCGGATGCCGACCCGGCGGTCGTGGTGGCAGCGCCGGAAGACGACCACCTGGTGTCGACCGGCCCCGCTGTCGTGCATCCCACCGAAGCCACGAACGGGCCGGGCGCCGCAGTGACCGCGCCGGCTACCACGGACGGTCCGGCCTACATCACCTACACCTCCGGCTCCGCCGGACAGCCGAAGGGGGTTGTCGTCGGGACGGCCGCGCTGGCCCGCTTCGTCGCCGGCGCCACCGTCCGGTACGGCGTCACCGCCGACGATCGCGTGCTGCAGTTCGCGCCGCTGCACTTCGACGCGAGCGTCGAAGAACTCTTCGTGACGCTGTGTGCCGGCGCGACCCTCGTGGTGCGTACCGGGCGGATGTCGCAGTCGGTGCCACGACTGCTGGCCGGCTGCGCCGAGGCTGGCGTGACCGTGCTCGACCTGCCGACCGCGTACTGGCACGAGCTGGCCTACCTGGTCGGCGACGGGACGGTGAGGCTGCCGGCCGGCATCCGCACGGTGATCATCGGCGGTGAGGCCGCCCAACCGGCCCGGGTCGCGTCGTGGCTCTCGGCCGTGCCCGCGACGGTGCGGCTCATCAACTCCTACGGCCCTACCGAGGCGACCGTCGTCGCCACGGCCGCAGACCTGACCACGTCCGAGGTGACCATCGGGCTTCCGCTGCCCGGCGTGCGGGCCGCGATCGTCGGCGGCGAGCTGCACCTGGCCGGCGCCCTCGCCGACGGCTACCACAACCGGCCCGAGCTCACCGCGCAGCGGTTCGCCACCCTGGACGGCACACGCGTCTACCGCACCGGCGACCTGGTACGGCGTACCGGTGACGGCCAGTTCGTGTTCGTCGGCCGCGCCGACGACGAGCTGAAGCTCAGCGGACACCGCGTCGACCCGGCGGAGATCGAGTCGACGCTGCTCGACGATCCGGCGATCCGCGACGCCGCCGTGGTCGCGCGTCCCACGGCGACGGGCACACCCCGGCTCGTCGCGTTCGTGGTGCCGGGAGTTCCGGAGGGCCTGCGGGCGCGGGTCGCGGCGGCCCTGCCCGCACCGATGGTCCCCGCGGAGTTCGTCGCCGTGCCGGCGATCCCCCGCACGACCAACAACAAGGTCGACCGGGCGGCGCTGCGCGACCGCGCCGACGCCGCGCCCGTCGCCGAGGCGACCGGCACCGCGCGGACGGTGCTCGACGTGTGGGCGGCGGTCTTCGGCACCCCGCCGGCGTCCCTCGACGACGACCTCTTCGACCTCGGCGGCCAGTCACTGCAGACGATCCAGCTCGCCACCCGGCTCACCGCCGCCCTCGGCCGCGAGGTCACCGTCGCGACCGTGTTCCAGCACCCGACGGTCAACGGGCTCGCCGCCGCCATCGACGAAACGGCCGCTCCAGCCGGGGCGCGCTCCGACGAGGACGCCGTGCTGCCGGCGGACATCCGCCCGGGTCCCGGGCCGGCACGGACCGCTGCCGGCGCCCGCACCGTGCTGCTGACCGGCGCCACCGGGTTCGTCGGTCGCTACGTGCTGCGCGAACTGCTGACCACCACCGACGTCCGGGTGGTGTGCCCGGTCCGTGCCGCCGACACGCCAGCGGCGACGTCGCGGCTGCACAGCGTGCTCGCGGCCGGCCTGCACGACCGGGTCCACGCCGTGCCGGCCGACCTCGGCCGCCCCCTCTTCGGCCTCGACCCGGCCCGGTTCGCCGCGCTCGCCGCCGAGGTCGACGCCGTATACCACCTCGCCGCCCAGGTCAGCCTCGCACTGGGCTACGACAGCGCCCGCGCGGTGAACGTCGTCGGGACCCGCGAGGTTCTGCGGTTGGCGACCACAGGACGCCCGTGCGCCGTCCATCACGTCTCCACGATCGCCGTCACCGCGCCGGGACCCGGCTACGTGCACACCAAGCGGGTGGCCGAACAGCTGGTGACCGAGGCGGGACGACGGGGACTGCCGGTCGCCATCTACCGCCTGGGCCGGGTAGCCGGGCCGAGCGACGGCACCGCGATCAACCCCGACGACCTCATCTGGCGGGTACTGCGGGCAGGTGTCGACCTGTCGGTCCTGCCCGACCTGCGGATCGCCGAGCCGTGGACGCCCGTCGACTGGGTCGCGAGGACGCTGGTCTCGTCGGCCCGCGACGCGGGAGCCGCCCCGGACGCACCGGTCCGCACGCTGCTGCCGGCCCGTCCGACAAGCCTGCCCGAGGTCTTCGACTACGTAGCCGACTTCGGCTTCGCCCTGCCGCGGCTGCCGACCGGCGACTGGGCTTCCGTGGCGCAGCGCCACCCGGCACACGCGGCGGTCGCGGTGCCGTTCGCCGCCGTCGGGTCGGCCCTGCCGACGGAGGGCATATACACGGTTCACCCGGGAGAGCCGGGCTCGGACTGCCCACCGGTGGACCGCGCGTTGGTGCACCGCTACCTGGAGACAGCCGTCGCCACGGGCGTCCTTCCGGCACCCCGATGACGACGGGTGCCGCGAGCCGACGCCGCCCGAAGCAGATCATATGAAACTCATTTTCAGTAGTGTACGGTTCTCGTGTCGGGTGGATCCGCGTCAGGCACAGGTTGCCGTACATGCGCGTGTCCGCCGTGCCGTCGCCGGGGATGGGTGCGGACCGGCGGTGTGATCGCACCGCGGAATGCGATCGCATGACCCGACGTCGTGGCATCCCGGGTCGGGATTGCCCGGGATGCCACACCGGCGGCGACCGGTCGGCCCGGTCGTCGGCGCAGCGTCGCCGTCCGGCGGACGGGACCGCACGCCTGGGCAATTGTCCGTACGGGGACGACGGGCTTGAATGCGCCTAAGGCCTGTCTCGTGGATCACGGCGGAGCTGCGGCGAGGCCCAGGCGGCGTCCGGGCGTGCGCGACGGTTGCCTGAATACCGGTGTTGTATTCAGGTGACCGGCGCGTGCGGTCGGTCGTCGTCTGGGTCCGGCGCGGCCCGTCGTGATCCACGAGACAGGCCTTGAGGGCTCCCACGAGGACGGACGACAGCCGATGAGCCGCCTGAAAATGGTGTTCAACGACAAGAAGACCACGCTTCTCGCCACGGCAGGGATCTCTGTTCTCATCGCGGTGGTCGCCGAACTGCTGCGCAACATCTTCAGCCCCGTCGCGTCCCGCTACATCTCGGTGATCAACATCGTGCTGCTCGTCGTCGCGGCGATGATCCTGTTCCTCCTCCTCGATCTGCGTGAGCAGGTCGAGCGCGTCCAGGACAGGACCGGTGAGATCGCGACGACTGACCAGGTGGAGGTGCTCCGCACCAGCATCGAGCGGCTCAACAAGCACATCGGCTTCGCCATCGAATACTACCGATGCGGTGGGCGTGGCTCGGACGCGATCGAGAAGTTCCGCAAGCTTCACGACGCCGCCGGGGCGGTGATCCGGGAAGCGCCGGACCGAGCCCAGATCTTCGCCGTCAACTCCTACGTCGAGGTGTTCGCCGAGTCGAACACCGAAGAAGGCGAGCAGATCCAGCGCAACTACCTCAAGGAGTTCATCGACCGGACGGACTGTCGCTACCACCGCCTGCTCCAGCTCAAGAACGGCCGGTCGGCCGGCAGCCGGCAGCCCCCGCTGTCGGAACTGATCACGCCGGCATACCTCGACCACTATCGCGAGATGGCCGACCGCATGGTGTCCAGGCCCCACATGCCGATCATGATCGGCGAGGTCTCGGCGAAGCTCCCCACGTCGTTCGTGGTGGTCAAGGACGCCAACAGCAGCAGCGGAAAGATCATCTGGCAGATCAACCAGCACGCCACGCACGCGCACGACCCGGACGCGGAGGAGATGATGGGCATCTTCGTCATCACGGATCCGCAAGGGATCCTGATCCCGCGCTTCGTCAACTGGTTCGAGATGCTCGAACGTACCGGGAAGCGGCCCTTGCAGCCGCAGAATCTCGAGTAGTCGTGTCCGCCATCATCGTGGCGCTGTTGGGCGCCGTCGACCGCAGGGACTGGGCGGCGCTGTGTTCGATGGTCACGCCGGACGTGGTCTACGACCGCCCCGGATATCCGACCATCCACGGAATCGACGCGTGGCTGGCGTTCTACCGCGACACGCGGGTGATCACGACGGGCCGTCACCACGTGGTCCGGGTGCTGGCCGACGACGTCGAGGGCTTCTGCTGGGGTGACTTCGCCGGCGTCACACGCACCGGCGACCCGGTCGAGGTGCTGTTCGCCGACTGGTACGGCTTCCGCGGCGGCCGCATCTGCCAGCGCCGCACCTTCTTCTACGAACGCGCCATCTGAGCCTCTTGCGCTCTGCCGAAGGCCGCGTCAGTCGCGGGTGACGAGGGCGCGGGCGAAGAAGAGGAGGTTGGCGGGGCGTTCGGCGAGGCGGCGCATGAAGTAGCCGTACCAGTCCGACCCGTACGGCACGTAGACACGCATCTGGTTGCCCGCCGCCAGTCGGCGCTGCTCCTGGGGACGCACGCCGTAGAGCATCTGGAACTCGAACGAGTCCGCGGGCCGGCCGGCCGCCGCCGCGGCACGCAGCGCGTGGTCGACGATCCGCGGGTCGTGGCTGCCCACCATGGGGTAGCCCCGCCCCGTCATCAGGGTGTCCAGGCACTCCCGGAACGCGCGGTCGACGTCGCGCCTGCGCTGCAACGCCACCGCCGGCGGCTCGCGGTAGGCGCCCTTGACCAGCCGGACGCGGCAGCCGCGGGCCGCCAACGCCGCGGCGTCCTCCGGCGTCCGGTGCAGACAGCTCTGCAACACCACCCCGGTCCCGGGGTACGCCGCGTGCAACGACCCGTGGATGTCCAGTGTGGAGTCGACCGTCGCCGAGCCCTCCATGTCGAACGTGACCGTCGTGCCGACGTCGCGCGCGGCCACCGCGACCGCCTCGGCGTTGGCCAGGGCGAGGGCGTGGCCGCCGGCGAGCGCCTGCCCGAACGCGGAGAGCTTCACCGACACCTCGGCCACGGAGCCGAGCCCCGCCCGGCCGATGGCGTCGAGCGCGCGCAGGTAGGCGTCGCGGGCCGCCGTCGCGGCCGCGGCCGTGTCGACATCCTCGCCGAGGTGGTCCAACGTGACGGTCAGGCCCGCGGCGCCGAGCCGCCGGATGGCCGTCATCGCGTCGGCGAGCGTCTCACCCGCCACAAAGCGGTCGACGACCCGCCGCGTCGGCCGCGACGAGACCGTCAGCCGGCGCAGCCGCTCGCTTCTCGACGCCGAGAGCAGGGCGGGACCGAGCATCACCGGGGCCTCCCGTCGTCGACCACGACACGGCCGCGTGACACGACCATCCGCACGTCGCGGATCGCGGCGATGTCGGTGACGGGGTCGCCGCGCACGAGGAGGAGGTCGGCGTCCAGCCCGGCCCGCAGCCGGCCGGTCTTCCCGCTCAACCCGCACGCTCGCGCGGCCAGGCCCGTCGCCGACGCGAGCGCGGCCGCTCCCGGCAGGCCGCACCGGACCAGGTCGATGACCGCGTGTGGCAGGACACCGTGTGGCTTGACGGGGCTGATGCCCGAGTCACCGCCGCTGACCAGGCTGACCCCGGCCCGGACGAGCGCGCCGGCGTGGGCGAGCCGCTCGTCCCACGGGAGGGCGGTCGGGTGGGAAGGCCCCTCTTCCTCCACGGCGCGACCCAGGGTCGGGCCGACAGCGATGCCGGACGCGGCGAGCCGCTCGAGCAGTTGCGGCGGCGCCCACCTGCCGCGCGAGGTGAGGCACGAGCAGTGCTCGATGCCGTCGACGCCGGCGTCGAGGCACTCTTCGACGGCCGCGAGCGCGTGGGCGTGCGCGACGACCGGTAGCCCGTGACCGTGGGCCTCGTCGACGACGGCGTGCAGCTCCGCGGGCGTGAACTGGCACGCGTTCAAGTCGGAGGCCGGCGTCATCGCCCCACCGCTCGCCATGACCTTGACGAGGTCGGCGCCCCGCTCCGCGCGGTCGCGCACCGCCCGGCGCAGCTGGTCGATCCCGGCGGCCTCGCCCCCCATCGACGCGCAGTGACCGCCCACGCTCGTGATGGGCGGGCCCGCGGCGACCACCGTCGGCCCGGCGAGGCGGTCGCGCCGGTCGACGACCGCCCAGTGATGGTCGCCGAGGTCGCGCAGCGCCGTGACACCCGCGCGGAGCTGCGCGGCCGAGGCGGCCTCGATCGTCGCCGACATCTCCTCCGGGCGAAGTCCGGGCAACCGGTCGAGCGCGTCGGGCCGCGAGTCGCAACACAGGTGGGCGTGTGTGTCGACGAGGCCCGGCAGCAGCGTGGTCCCCGGGAGGTGGGTCACCGCGTAGCCGACCGGGGCCGCCGCCGAACCCGGTCGCACCGCGACGATGCGGCCCTCTTCGACCAGCACGAGGGCGCCACCGGGCACCACCTTCTCGCCGTCGAAGGCATTGTCCGCGCGGTAGCCCGTCTTCACAGCACAGAAATATACGACATCTTGAATGCTGGGTCTAGGGTGTAAGGTATTACTGATGCGTGAGATGCGGGCGGTCAGCTTCATCGGCTTCCTCGTCGCTCTCGGCATCGGCATCCAGGTTCCCGCTCTCCCCCTGTTCGCCCAGTCCCTCGGCGGCGGCGCCCAGGCGGTTGGGCTCGTGGTCTCCGCCTTCGCGCTCATGCGCTGTGTGGGCGGCGCGAGCGGAGGTCCCCTCGTGCGGCGCCTCGGAGCCCGGCGCATGTTGTACACGGGCCTTTACCTCTCGGCCGTCATCAACGCGTGCGCCGGGCTGTCGCAGTCGGTCTCCGAACTGGTCGTGCTGCGCAGCGCCGCCGGCTTCGGATCGGCCATGTTCACCGTGGCCGCGACGCTGCGGGTCATGCGCATGGCGGCTCCCGACATGCGCGGGCGCGCGTCGGCGCTCTACCAGGGGGCGTTCACCACCGGGACGGTCGCGGGCCCGGCGATCGGCAGCGCGCTCGTGTCGACCTCACCCCGGACACCCTTCTTCGTGTACGCCGCCGTGATGGTCGCCGCGGGCCTGCTCGCGCGGGCAACGCTCGGTTCACCGGGCGAAGACCGTCAGACGGAGGCCACTCCCCCGAGGCACGGCCTGACCGACCTCGCGGCCGCTTTCACCTCTCCCGTGTACGCCGCCGCCACGGTCACGAACTTCGCCCTCGGCTGGACGGTCTACGGGCTCCGCATGTCGCTGATCCCGGTGTTCGTGGTCGAGGTGCTGCACCGCGGCGCGGGCTGGGTCGGCGTGGGGCTCACGGCGACGGCGTTGACGCAGACCGCCGCCCTCGCGGTCGCCGGCCGGTTGGCGGACGTCTGGGGCCGCAGACAGACGGTCCTGCTGGGAAACGCGTTGATAGTCGCGGCGGTCATGGTGATCGCGTTGACACCGGCGCTGCCCACGTACCTCGTCGGCATGTGTTTGATGGGTCTGGGGTGTGCAGCCTCGGCGACCGGCGCCACGGCCAGCGTCGCCGACGTCCTCCACGGGCGCGGCGGCACGGAGGTCGCCGTCTTCGGGGTGATGGCGGACCTGGGAATGGTCGTCGGGCCGGTCGCCGGCGGCGTCCTCGCGGCCAACGCGGGTTTCGAGACCGCGCTGCTGTCGGGTGTCGTGCTGCTGGTGGTCGCGACCGGTCTCACCGCGCGCGCCCGCTGACCCGGGAGTCAGCGACCCATCGCCCGCGACGCCCGGCGCGGGTCGGCGCCGCCGAAGAGGGTGCCCGAGCGCAGGTCGGCGCGGATAGCGCAGACCCCGGCCACGTTCGTCGAGACCGCCGGGCGTAGTCGCACCCGGTGGCCCCGCCCGGACAGCGTCTCGGCGATCTCTGTGCCGATCGGCGCTTCCACGTCGAGCCGGCCCGGTTGGTAGAGGTGGGGCTCGAAGCTGTTCGGGAACGAGTGCGTCGCGAAGCGGGGCGCCTCGACCGCCCGCTGGATCGGCATGCCGAACACGGTGTGGTTGAGGAAGACCTGCAGCATCGCCTGGGGCTGGAGGTCGCCGCCCGGTCCCCCGAAGGGCATGACGAACTCGCCCGGCCGGATCGCCATGGCCGGGCTCGGTGTCAGCCGCGGTCGCTTGCCGGGACGCACGGACGAGGGGCTCGCGGGGTCCGCCCACGACTGGGAGCCGCGCGACGAGGGGACGAACCCGAGACCGGGTATGACCGGGCTCTCGTACGACGTGTCGCTCGGGGTGGCGGACACGGCGTTGCCCCAACGGTCCACGGTGCACACGTAGGAGGTGTCCCCCTCGAACCGCGGTGCTTCGCCGACGAGCCCCGGGGGCATCCCCGGATCGGCCCGGTCAGGGTCGATACGCGTCCGCTGCCGCACGGCGTACGACTCCGAGAGCAGCAGGTCGAGCGGCACACTGACGAAGCGGGGATCGCCGAACCAGCGGTGTCTGTCGGCGAAGCAGAGCTTCATCGCCTCGGCCACCGTGTGGACGTAGTCGGCGCTGTTGTGCCCGAGCCCCGCCAACCCGAGGCCGCTCACCGTACGGATCATCTGCAACAGCGTCGGTCCCTGGCACCACGGCGGACAGGAGAACACGTGCGTGCCACCGACCTCGACGCTGACCGCCTCCTCCACCTCCGACCCGTACCCGGCCAGGTCTTCCATCGCGAGCCAGCCGCCGTTCTCCTCGTGGAAGCGGACCATCGCCCGCGCCAGGTCGCCCGCGTAGAAGGCGGCGCGCGCCGCCCGCAGCCCGGCCATCCGGCCGCCCCGCGCCGAGGCGCGTGCGCTCTCGTCGCTCATGTGTCCCAACGACGCGGCGAGATCCGGCTGCACGAAGAGGTCGCCCTCCCGCGGTGGCGTGCCGTCGGGGAGGAAGATGGCCGCGTTCTGCGGCCAGAGCCGGTACTGGTCCTGGAACTCCGCGAGGAACTCGGCCATGAACGGGTGGACGCAGAAGCCCTCGCGGGCGGCCCTGATCGCCGGCTCCGCCACCTCGTGGAACGGCATGGTGCCGAAGCGCTCGAGAGCCAGGATCCAGGCGTCGGGAGCCGCCGGCACCACTGTGCGCAGCAGGCCGAGGGGGATCGAGTTGGTGCGGGCGAAGACCTCGGGGCGGGTCGCCCTCGGCCAGTGGCCCAGCCCGCTGATCGACAAGACGTCGCCACGCTCTTTCATGTGGACCAGCATCGGGGCGACACCCGAGACCTGCACCTGGTCGGGATGCACCACCCCCAGCGTGATGCCGGCGGCGACGGCCGCGTCGACCGCGTTGCCGCCGGCGGCCAGCATCGCGGCGCCCGCCTCGGTGGCGAGGTAGTGCCCCGCGGAGACCATCCACCGCGTGCCGGCGACCATGGGCTGCATCGGCATGGCCGAGCCCGTCACCTCGTTCACGGCAGCGGGTAGTGGCAGGCGACCGCGTGTCGCGGCACCTCGGCCACCGGGTCGAGCGACGGTTCGACGGTCGCGCACCTCTCGGCGGCGCGCGGGCACCGCGTGTGGAACCGGCAGCCCGGCGGAGGATCGAGCGGGCTCGGCGGATCGCCCCGCAGCAACTGCCGCTGCCCCGGCCCCTCCAGCCGGGGCACCGCGCTGAGCAGGGCACCGGTGTACGGGTGCCGCGGCTCGGCGTAGGTCGAGCCGCGCGGGCCGATCTCCATGAGCTTGCCGAGATACATCACGGCGACCCGCGTGGAGATGTGCTGAACCACCGCGAGGTCGTGGGAGATGAACACATAGGAGAGTCCGAGCTCGCGCTGCAGCCGCTTGAACAGGTTGACGATCTGGGCCTGGATCGAGACGTCGAGCGCGGAGACGGCCTCGTCGCAGACGATGACCTCCGGTCGCAGCGTGAGCGCACGGGCGATGCTGATGCGCTGCCGTTGCCCGCCGGAGAACTGGGCGGGCAACCGGTCCAGGTGGTCGGGGTCGAGCCCCACGAGCTCGGTGAGCTCCTTGACGCGGGCCAGGCGCTTCTCGGCCGGCAGGACGCCGGGGTTGACGACAAACGGCTGGAGCAGCGTCTCCCGCAGGGTGCGTCGCGGGTTCAGCGACGAGTACGGGTCCTGCAGGACGATCTGGATCCGCCGGCGCAGGTCGCGGCGCTGCCGGCGGTCGGCGGCGTGGACGTCGCGCCCCTGGTAGAGGATCTGCCCCCGGGTCGGGTGGTCGAGGCCGACGATCAGCCGAGCCAGCGTCGACTTGCCCGACCCCGACTCGCCGACGATGCCGAGCGTCTCGCCGGCCCCGAGGTCGAAGCTCACGCCGTCGAGGGCGTGGACGACCCGCCGTTCGAAGAGCCGCTCGCCGCGCACCGGGAAGTGCCGCGTGACGTCGCGGACGGCCAGGATCCGCTCAGGCTCGGGCATAGAGCACCTCCTCGGCCCGGTGGCACGCGCTGCGCCGTGAACCGGACTGTGCCGGTGCCGTCAGCTCCGGGCGCTCCACCCGGCACCGTGCGACGGCGGCGTCGCAGCGCGGCGCGAAGGAGCAGCCCGCCCGGTCGTCGAGGAAGGCCGGCGGCGCACCGGGAATCGCCCAGAGATCCTCGGCCACGGCGCCGATCCGCGGAACGGACCGCATCAGGCCGCGGGTGTACGGATGTGAGGGCGCGCGCAGGACGTCGGCCATGGCACCGGTCTCCACGATCCGGCCGGCGTACATGACCGCGACCGCGTCCGCGGACTCGGCCGCGATGCCGACGTCGTGGGTGATGAGGACCAGCGCCATCCCGGTGTCCCGTTGTAGCTGTTCGAGGAGGGTCATGATCTGTGCCTGCACCGTGACGTCGAGGGCGGTGGTCGGCTCGTCGGCGATCAGCAGCCGGGGCTCGTTGGCGATCGCCATGGCGATCGCGATCCGCTGGCGCATGCCGCCGGAGAGCTGGTGCGGGTAGGCCTTCGCCCGCCGGCCCGGGTCGGGTATCTGCACCTGCTCCATCAGCTCGACCGCCCGCCGCCTCGCCGCGCGCCGCGACATTCCCCGGTGGACCGTCAGCAGCTCGCCGATCTGGCCGCCGACGGTGAACACGGGGTTGAGGGCGGTGAGCGAGTCTTGGAAGATCATGGCCATTCCCGTGCCCCGCGTCTCACGGCGGACCTTGTCAGGCGCGGCGCTCAGGTCGACGCCCCCGAACTCCACCCGGCCGCCCGTGACCCGGCCCGGCGGCTCGACCAGCCCCATGACCGCGTGGGCGGTCATGCTCTTGCCGGAGCCGGACTCGCCGAGGATGGCCAGCGTCTGACCGGCCGCCACGTCGAGGCTGACGTCGCGGACGACGCGGGCGACGCCCTCCGCGGTGTCGAACTCGACGTCGAGGCCGCGTACCCGCAGCACGTTCTCCGTGTCGGTCATGTCGCACGTCCGTCGCTCGCGCGGGAGCCCACGATCGTGGCGGCGAGGACGAGGCCGAGGATCGCGAGCGACGGGAACACCGACAGCCACCAGGCCGTGGAGACGACTCCCGCTCGCTGTGCGTTGAGCAGGATGCGGCCCCAGGACCACATCGTCGGGTCCCCCAGGCCCAGGTAGCTCAGCCCGGCTTCGGCGATGACCGCGCGGGCCGCGGTCAGCAGCACGCTGACCACGATGACCGGCCGGATGGCGGGAAGGATCTCGGTGAGGATGATGCGCAACCCGCCGGTGCCGATCGCCCGCGCCCCGTCGATGTAGGGCATCTTCGCCACTTCCAGGGCTCTCGACCGGATGAGCCGGGTCACCTCGGCCCACGACAGCAAGCCGATGACCAGCGTGAGCGTCGCGACGGACCCGCCGGCGAGCGCCGTCACGAAGATCATGAGCGGGAGATGGGGCAGGGAGAGCATCACGTCGGTGGCGCCGAGCACCGGCGACTCGGCGCGCCGGAAGTAGGCCCCGACCAGCCCGAGCGCCACGCCGATGGTGATCGCGATGACGGAGGCGGCGACGCCGACCGTGATGCTGATGCGCGATCCCCAGACCACCTGGGCGAAGACGTCCTGACCGAGGTCGTCGGTGCCGAACCAGTGCGCGGCCGACGGCCCCACCAGGTAGTCGGCGTGAAGACCGCTCGGCTTCTCCACCAGAAACGGGCCGACGACGCCCACGAGGACGTACGCGGCGAGCACGCCGACGGCGGCCCGGTCGACCCAGCGGGCCGCCCGCCTGCCCCGGCGTCGGGGGACGGCAACCGGGCCCTCCCGCGGCGGCGCATCGAGGGCATCGATGATGCCAGGGTTTGTCATGTCCGGATCCTCGGGTTGACCAACAGGAGTGCGAGGTCTGTGAGCAGGTTGGCGACGACCACGGTCACGGCGAGCAGGAGGAAGGCCCCCTGGAGCACCGGGAAGTCGAGGCGTTGGACGGCGTCGAACGTCAGACGCCCCAGGCCGGGGTACGCGAAGGTCGACTCGGTGAGCACCGCGCCCCCGACGAGCGACCCGAGTTGGAGCCCCAGAAGGGTCAACGCGGGGCCGATGGCGTTGCGCAAGGCGTGCCGCCAGGCGATGCGGCGCTGGGTCAGGCCGTGTGCACGGGCACTCTTGATGTAGTCCTCGCCGAGGATCTCGATCATGCTCGCCCGTAAGGTGAACGCGTAGGGCCCGACGTTGACCAGCAACAGGGTCAACAACGGCAGGGCCAGGTGCAGGAGCAGGCTGCCGTACGCGGCGAGCCCGCGCGTGTCGGGGTCGATGGACCCACCGATCGGGAACCAGCCCAGCACCGACCCGCCGAGCAGCAGCAGGAGCATGGCCACGCTCGGCACGAACAGGGCGTTGCTCGAGATGCCCAGCGACCGGACCACCACGTCGCAGACACCGCCCCGCCGGGTCGCGGCGCGCACGCCCAGCGGTATGCCCACGAGCACGGTGGCGACCAGGGCCGCGCCGGTCAGCAACAGGGTCCACGGCAGCCGCTGGGCGATCACCTCGGTCACCGGGACGTTGTAGCGGAACGAGAAGCCCAGGTTGCCGCTCAGCAGCTCCTTCAGATACAGCACGTACTGCACGACCAACGGCTTGTCGAGCCCGTACTGCTGGAGGAGCGCCGCGCGAAGCTCCGGGGTCATGTCCTCCTGGAGGACGAGCAGGGTGGGGTCGGACGGCAGGAGGCGCAGGAGGAGAAACGTGACCGTGGCCGCGATCCAGACGGTAAAGACCGCCCGGAGCAGTTTCCTACCGGCGAAGAGCGCCATCCGACCCACCCCTTTCCGTTGCTAGGCGACCGGAGTCGCGTTGGCCAGGGAGTATCCGGTCACGAGGCCCAGCAGGTTGCTGGGGATCGCCGTGAAGCCCTTGAACCGGTCGGACCGGTAGGCGAGGAAGAAGTTCTCGACGTAGATCGGTGCGAAGAGGTAGTCGTCGTACACGACCTTCGCGAGCTCCTTCGCCTTGGCCTGCAGACCCGCGTCGTCCACAGTGGAGATCATGTCGTTGATCTTCGCGTCGAGCGCGGGATCCTTGATGCGGTTGTAGTTGTTGGACCCGGGGTTGGTGGAGAGGAAGAAGCCCCGCAGGGTCGTCACCGGGTTCTCGATGACGCCCCACTGGTTGAGCAACACGTCGTAGTCGCCGTTGCGGGCGCCGGTGGTCCAGGTCGCGCTGGTCACGCAGTTGAGGTTGAGGCGGATGCCGGCCTTCGCCGCGTCGTCGCGGATGACGCCGGCCGCCCGGGCCAGACTGGTGAGGTCCTGGTTGCAGAGCACGTCGAACTCGAGACCGTCGAAGATGCCGTCGCCGTTGCCGTCCTTGTATCCGGCGCTCTGCAGCGCGGCCTTGGCGCCGGCCGGGTCGAAGGCGTACGGAGTCAGGGAGCTGTCGTAGTAGTTGGCGAACACCGGTGGGACCGGGCCGGCCACGGCCTTGCCGTTGTCCTTGAGGATCGTACCGATGATCGACTTGACGTCGACCGACTCGGAGATCGCCTTACGCACGGACACCTGACGCAGCTTCTCGTTGTCGAGGTTGTAGATCAGGGTGGAGTAGCCCAGCGACGGCACAGTCGCGATGGTGACGTTCTTGTCGTCGCGCAGGGTGTCGACGGCCGACGGTGGCACGGGCGTGGCCATCATGCTGATGTCGCCGTTGCGCAGGGCGAGCTGCATCGTGTTGACGTCGGGGTAGACGACGTACTCCACCGTCTTGATCGCCGCCCCGCCGCTGGGGCCGAGCGGGTAGCCAGGGTTGGCGGTGAAGGTGTAGCGCTGGCCCTTGACGGCGGAGGACAGCGCGAAGGCGCCGCCGCCCACCGTGCTCGTGCCGACGGCGTAGTTCTTGAGGTCGGAGACGCCCTCGAAGACCTGCCGGGGGACGATGGGCATCCAGAACCCGACGCCGCCGGCGAACGGCGAGTACGCGCGCTTGAGGTGGAACACCACCGTGGTGTCGTCGGGGGTGTCGATGCTGGCGACGGGATCGAGATGGGTCCGGACGAAGCTCAGGCCAAGCTCGGTTATCTTCTCCGCGGTGAACTTCACGTCGCCGGCCGTGACGGGCTTGCCGTCGGACCACTTGAAGTCGTCGCGGAGGTGGAAGGTGGCGGTCAGCCCGTCGGGCGAGTAGTCGTAGCTCTTCGCGAGCGCTGGCACCTTCTGTGCCGACTCGTCCATCCGCAACAGGTGCGGATACATGATGTCCATCGCCCATCCGTCGGCCGTCGAGTAGGACAGGAACGGGTTGAGGCTTCCGAAGTCGGCGGCGGTGCCGATGCGCAGCGTGGCGTCAGTCGCGGGCTTGTCGTCGTTGCCTTCGTTCAAACCGCATGCCGAGAGGACGGCAACGGCGGCTATGAGTGCCGCCCCTCGCCTCAGCGCTTTCATTGTTCCTCCTGATTTTTCGGGGGTGATGCCAACGAGGCGGCTAGCCGCCACTGGTCGCCGCCGGTGCGGGCGCGGGGCCCCGCTGGCGGGCTATCGAGTGGTCCCGGTATCGCGCCACCACCGCGGCCGCGACCACGAGGTCTTCCCAGGCCATGCCGACGGCCTTGAACACCCGGGGCCGGTCGGTCGCCGGCGACAGGCGCGACAGCTGGGTCAGCGTGACGAGGTCGGCGGGGTCCAGGGCGCCGCACGCGACCGCCTGGACGACGTCTCCGGCCTCGCGCAGCGCGGTCGGGGCGTCTTCCACGACGACGAGGCTGCGGCCGAGGAGTCCGTCGTCGAGCTCGCGCGCGGTGGGCACGTGCGAGCCGATGGCCACGACGCATGCCCCGTCGTGGACGAGGTCGCCGTCGAACAGGGGCTCGACGGCCGTTGTGCAGCAGGCGACGATGTCGGCCCGAGCGACGTCGCCGGGGGTGCCGGCCTCGGCGGCCAACCCGCCGGCGCGGCACCAGTCGAGTAGTTCTCCGGTCGTGTCCGGGTTGCGGCCGACGACGGAGACCCGGGTGATCGGCCGCACCGCGCGGAAGGCCTCGATGTGGGCCTTGGCCTGCGGACCCGATCCGAAGACGACGAGCCGCGAGGCTGTGGGTCGCGACAGCTGCCGGACGGCGAGGGCCGAGACCGCCGAGGTGCGCAGCGTCGTGAGGACCGTGCCGTCGATCAGCGCCGACGGCTGGAGCTCTCCGTCGAAGTAGGCGTAGACCGCGCTGATGCGGGGTTGGGTGCGGGCGCGGTGTTCGGGAGCGACCGTGACGATCTTGACGCCCAGCGAGTGGTCGAGCGTGGCGGGCATCAGGAGCAGCTGGCCGCGGTCGGGGCCGAGCTCGACCGCCATCCGGTCCGGGTCCGCCGACGGGTCGAGACCCGCGCGGAGCGCGTCTTCGACGGCTTCGACGGCCTCGACGACCGACAGCAGCTTGGCCACGTCGCCCGCGCTCACCCAGTCCGGGCCCGACTTCTCGCTGTGCACCCTCGGACTATGTCATATACTACACGTTAGCGCGATACCTAATATGTTACATGTGACTGCGGACCGGCAGGGTCACCGTGACGCGGCCGACGACGCAGTCGCCCTGGCCGACCGTCGACGCCATCGCCAGTTCGACGAAATGGTCGGCGCCGTCACGCCACTTGCGAGTGACCTCGCCGCGCACCGTCACGGTCTGGCCGGGCGTCGTGAAGAACCGCATGCGCAGCGGGCCGATGCGCCTGATCACGCCGGCGAGGCCGATGAACTCCCGGACCGTCCGCTCCCACATCCCCTGGGCGAACACGTTGTTGGCGTACATGTCCGGGGCGCCCTGCCCCTGGGCCACGGCCGGGTTGTGGTGGATGCCCGAGAAGTCGCGGTTGGCCGCGACGTGCACGATCAGGCGGTGGACCGTGACCGGGAAGTCGACGGCCGGGATCAGGTCGCCCTCACGCACGTCCTCCCAGTACTGCTGCGTCGACCAGTCGGCCATCTACCCGCTCCCCTCGGCGGCGACGTACTCGTACATGCAGATCCGCCACGTCGCGACCGGGTCGCCGGCCTCGTCGACGACGTCGTACTCGTACCAGAGGAACGCGCCGCGACCGACGCGGGTCTGCTTCGGCTCCACGGAGAGCAGCCGGCGGCCGCGGAGCGCGAGCCGGTCGCCGACCACGAACGGGCGGTGGAACTCGCTGTCGACGTCGGTCGCGAACATCGCGTTGACGTCCGGCCCGGGCCGGGCGGTGCGCCTGCCCCGGAAACGGGGCTGGTCGTCGCGGCGGTCGGTCAGGTAGACCGGGTCGTCTCCCGGCGCCCACACACCCGCGCTGACCCAGGTGGCGAGCCCGCTGTACGGAGCGATCATCCCGGGATACCCGTGCGCGCGGGCGGCCTCGTCGTCGACGTGCAACGGGCAGTCGAACTCCAGCGGTTCCAGGTAATGGCGTACCAGCGCCGGCTCGATCCGGTCGACGGCCGTCGAGACGTCGCCCGGTCGAAGGTCCTGGCCGACGAGGTCGACCAGCGGCTGCCACGCCGCCTCCCAGTCGTCGCGCCGCGCCCAGCTGTAGTCGGGCACGGCTCAGTCCCCCGCGAGGACGACGAACGAGCCCTGCACGGTGGGGGTGCCGTAGCTGGAGACCAGCGCCGTGTCGGCGCCGCGGACCTTCCGGCAGATCGCCGGATCGTAGGTGTGCTCGCCGCGTTCCCATTCCGGGCAGAGGTCCTTCACCTCACCGCGAAGCTGACGGACGGCCTCGATATAGCGGAACACCACGGGAAATCCCGGGTGGGTGAAGGAGAGGTTGCCGCCGTCCGTGCACGTCGGCCACCTGCCGGTCAGACGCATCTCGCCGGCGAGTGCCAGGTCGGCCCCCTCGCCCTTCCCACAGAAGCCGAACGTCTCGTACTGGAGCAGGTAGTGGCTGGCGAAGTGGTCGTAGAACTCGACGCAGTCGATGTCGTCGCGGGTGATTCCGGCTCGCTTCATGGTGTCGCGGTAGCGCTGGGACATCTCGTAGTAGCCGTCGAGGACCGGGGGTTGGTGGTAGACGCCGTAATGCACGAGGGAGTCGCCGCAGACGAGCGAGACGCCGCGCTTCCCGGTGGCGCCCGCCCGGTCCTTGTGGGCGATGATGATCGCGGCGCCGCCGTCGCTGACCACGGAGCACATCAACAGGGTGAGCGGATCGGCGATGGGCCGCGAGTTGAGCACGTCTTCGGCGGTGTAGGGGCCGCGGCCGAAGAAGACCGCGTCGGGATTGATGCTGCCGAAGTTGCGGGTGGAGGCGGCGACCTCGCCCATCGCGTCGAGTGCCTTGGGGCCGACGGTGTGCAGGTAACGGCGGGCAACCAGGCCGAACTGCACCGGCTGGTCGGGCAGCGATCCGGCCCACGCCGTCCACTGGCTCCCGTGGTCGACCCAGGGCGCGACCGTCCGCTCCGCCGGCCGGACGCCCGCTGTCACGAGGGCGACCGCGTTGAGCCGGCCGCGGCTGACCTGGGCGCACGCCTCCATCAGCGCGTCCGCGTCGACGCCGCGGCCCGACCACTTCCACTGGCGGTCGAGCTGGAAGGCCCACTCGGCGTCGTTCCTCGGCCAGTCGGTGCCGAACGACCCGAAGCCGTCGAGGTCGTCCCACGACATTCCGGCGTCGTCGAGCGCTCCCCGCAGCGCCTCGAGCGCGACCGAGAAGCTGCTGCGCGGCGCGAGACTGCGCGCCTGCTTCGTCGTGTGGACGCCGACTATCCGCGCGTTCGCGTACGGGTTCTCCATCTCTCCTCCGGAAGCGTCATCGCGGTGCGAACCGCGGCAGCGAAACGGGGCCGGCGTCTTCGAACTTCACCCGCACCGGCATCCCGATGCGGACCTCGGCCGGGTCGACGTCGACGATGTTCGTGAAGAACCGCGGGCCTTCTTCGAGGGTCACGACCGCCACGGTGTACGGGGCCTCGATCCCCGGCGTCATCGACGTGTGCACCGTCACGTAGCTGTAGACCTCGGCGCGCCCGGACACGTCGGTCCACTCGAGCGTCTCGGTCCGGCACCGCGGGCACGCCAGTTGCGGGAGCCAGCAGAACTGACCGCAGGTCGTACACCGCGGGATCACCAGGCGCGCCTCCCGCGTCGCGTCCCAGAACGGGCGGCTCAAGGGGGTCACCTGTGGCAACGGCTGGCCTGTCACGCGCGTTCACCTCTCACTCCTCGAGCACGCCCTTCCGGATCAGGTCGTCGATCTCGTCGTCGCCCAGTCCGAGCCACTCCCGGGCCACCTCGCGGGTGTGCTCGCCGAACATCGGCGCCGCACGGAGGGCCGGCTGGTCGATCCGGGCGAAGCGCGCCGGCCCGGTCTCGGCGGTCAGCTCGCCGAGCTGCGGTTGCGCGAGTGTCGAGAAGAACCCGCGGCTCACGAGCTGGGGATCGGCCGGGAGCTCGATCGCCCGGCGCATCGTGCCGGCCGGCACGCCGTGCGCCTGGAGAGTGGCCGCCGCGTCGTCCGGGCTCCGGCCCGCCGTCCACGCCGCCACCGCCTCGTCGACCCGCTCGCGCCGGGCGGCCCGCCCGGCGGAGGTGGCCAGCGTCGCGTCGGCCGCGAGGGCCGGCGCGTCGATCGCCACGCACAGGGCACGCCAGTCGTCGTCGCCGCGGACGGTCACGGCACACCACTCGTCGTCGCCCGCGCAGGGATAGACCCCGTACGGGGCGTCGAACTCCCCCGCGTTGCCCGCCGGCCGGAACGATCCCGGCGCCAGCGACTCCCGCAGGAACTGGTCGGCGAGGTGGGAGAGGATGACCTCGGCCTGCGCGACGCGGACCGAGCCGCCGTGCCCGCGCCGCCGGCGGGCGACCAGCTGGGCCAGCACGCCGACCGCTCCCACCCGCGCCGCGGTGTGGTCGGGGTAGACGGTGATGTTGTCGCAGAAGTCGTCCGGCCGCGCCGGATAGCGCCAGGTCGAGGTCAGCCCCGTCAAGGCCCGCACGAGCGGCCCGTAGCCCATGTTGCGGCTCGCCGGACCCCACGAGCCGAGCGCGCTGCTCTCGATGACGACGATCGACGGGTTGGCCTCGCGCAGCACCTCGGCCGACAAGCCCAGCGACGCCATGGTGCCGGGACGGAAGTTGCTGGCCACGACGTCCGCGTGGCGCGCCAGGCGGAGGAACAGCTCCTTGCCCGCCGGCTCGCGGAGGTTGAGGCCGATGCTGCGCTTGCCGCGGTGTCCGTATGCCAGGGCCGGGGCCATCCCCAGGATCTGCCGGTTGCCGTCGGGATACCCGCGGCTCTCGACCTTGACCACGTCGGCGCCCATGTCGGCGAAGAGCCGGCCGGTCTCGGCGCCGACCACGATGACCCCGAGGTCGAGCACGCGCAACCCTTGCAACGGCCCCGTGTCACCGGGTGGGCGCGCCGGGTGGCGCTCCAACGCGGGACGTTCACCGGCGAATCCGGCGAGACCGCCCGCAGGCGGAGCCGGAAGCCGGATACCCGCCCGGCGCCCGTCCACCTCGATCAGGCCGTCGGGCATCAGGCCGGTGTCGCCCCCGACGTCGACGGCCGCCCACGCCCCACGGGCGCGGAGGTGTGCGGAGCGCAACGCCTCCCCCGGAGTTCGCACGCCCTCGACCGGGACGCCGTGCCGCCGGCCCAGCTCGACCAGCTCGTCGCGGGTGTTTGGCGCCACCAGCGCGGCGTAGTGGGAGCGCAGCGTCGCGCCGTTGTCGAGCCGGTGCCGGATGTCCTCCCACACCGGGTCGGCCAGCTCCGGCGGTTGGCCGAGCCAGTCGCGCATGTTGCGCCACTGGCGCCGGTTGAGCACGCAGATCCGCACGTGGCCGTCGGCGCACGGGAGGATCGGGTAGTAGTGGCCCACGTCCGGCCGACCGCGGGGCAGGTGGCGCGCGTCCTTGTCGACGACGGCCGTGCCGCCGATGCCGAACGCCGGGTCGAACGACTGGACCGAGGCTTCGAGGATCGAGACGTCGACGTGGTCGCCGGCGCCGGTGTCGAGCCGTTGCCAGAACGCCACCAGCGTCGCCCAGGCGGCCTGCACGGCGGCGACCTCGCCGGCGAGCGAGCCCGGCGGCATCAACGGTGGCTGGTCCGGCACGCCGGAGCGCGCGAGGACGCTGTTGAGAGCCATGTGGACGAAGTCGGTCGCCACCCAGTCACGGTAGGGGCCGGTCTGCCCGAACTCGGTGACCGAGGTGACGACGAGCGCGGGGTTGACGGTGTGGAGGACGTCGACACCCAGCCCCAGCGCCGCCATCCGGCCGGGTGGCTCCCCCTCGACGAGGATGTCGGCCGCGCTGACGAGGTCGAGCAGAGCGACGCGGCCGCCGGCGGAGGTCAGGTCGAGCTCGGCGCCGCGCTTGTTGGCGTTGTGGGTCACGAACGGGAGGCTGGTCCCGTTGACCCGCGGCACGGACCGGCGCGACCGGCCGCCCCCGGGCGGCTCGAGCCGCAGCACGTCGGCCCCGAGGTCGGCGAGGAGCCGGCCGCACATCTCGGCCCGCCCGTCGACGAGGTCGACGACCCGTACGCCGGCGAGCGGCAGGTCGGCCGTACCCGTCATGTCCGGTCCTCGTTCCTGCCCAGCCAGTCGGCGAACACCTCGGCGGTGTGCTGGCCCAGACGGGGCGCCGGCCCGGTCACGCGCGGCGGTGTCTTCCTCAGGCGGTGCGGTGCCGCCGCCCACTCGGTCGTGCCGAGGTCGGGGCTGCTCACCTCCACCAGGAAACGACGGTGGCGGTGCTGCGGGTCGCGCGCGACGTCTTCGCCGGTCTGCACGGCGGCGGCGGCCACCCCCGCCCGCTGCAGCCGCTCCATCGCCTGCGTGGCGGTCAACCCGCGGGCCCACTCGGCGAGCGCGGCCGGGTCCGGGGGCGCCGTGTCCGGCTGACCCAGCAGCTCGGCGAGCGCGGTCCAGTCGGCCGCCGACTCCAGCTCGACGGCGAGCCAACGATCATGACCGAGGCAGGGTACGACGGTCCTCAGTAGACCTTCGGGCCCGGCCGTACCGTCCCGGTGGTTGACGAGATAGTCGGCGATGGCCGGCCCCATCAGCGCTCCGGCCGCCTCCACCTGTGCCAGGTCGACCACGATCTCCGAGCGCGCGCGGTCGCGCGCGGCGAGCGCGGCCAACACCGCGAAGGTGCCGTGCGCCGCCGAGACGTAGTCGTAGTGGGCCTGGTGGACGGTGCCCCACACCCGTGCGAGCCCGACGAAGGCACACGTGATGGCGCCGTAGAGCAGGTAGTGGCCGCGCGGCCCGGTGCGGCCGAAACCGCTCAGCGAGACCATGACGACGTCGGCGTTGACGGCGGCGAGACGCTCGCGCGTCAGGCCCCAGCGCTCCATCACCCCGGGGCTGAAGTTCTCCACGATCACGTCGGCGTGGGCCACGAGGTCGAGCAGCGTGTCGAACGACGCCGGGTCCTTCGCGTCCAGAGCCACGTCGCGCACGCTGCGGTTGTAGTTCGCGTACATCATCGACGTGTCCGCGCCCGAGGGCTCCCGAACCGGCCGCTCGTAGGGCGCCCGGGACCGCCGCGTGTTGTCGGGGACGATCGGAGACTCGACCTTGACGACGTCGGCCCCCAACTCGGCGAGGTACGACGCGCAGAGTGCGCCCGCGATGTTGGTGCCGAACGAGAGCACCCGCACCCCGGCGAGCGACAGCGCCGACGGCGTCACCGCCGGCGACCGCGCCCAGGAGTCCGCGACCTCGCCGGGATCCGCCTCACCGAGCCGCGGCGCCGGCCGCCGGTAGGGCGCCAGCAGCGGCGGCTCGGCACGGAACGCGCGGCCCGGCAGGCGCAGCGTCCCCATGCCCTCCCGGTCGTGGGCGACGATGAAACCGCGCTCCTGGATGTGGCGGTCGTCGGCGAACTCGCCGACCGTGTTGACGGGTCCGGACGGGATGGCGCGTCGTTGCGCCGCTTCCACGAACTCTTCACGTGTCATCGTCGCGAGTCCACGACGGATCTCCGAAGCCATGACGTCCGCGTGCGAGGCGCGCACGGTCGGGACGCTCCACGCCGGGTCGGCCAGCGCTTCGGGCTCGCCCAACAGGTCGACGAGGCCGCGCCAGTGCTTGTCGGTCGCGATGGTCACCTCGACCGGCCCGTCCTGCGCCTCGAACGTCCCGCCGTAGAACCGCGGGCCGGGCTCCCGGCGCCGCTGGATCTCCCGCGCGTTGGTGTAGTGGTAGAGCTCGACCGACGACGCGGCGGCCACCTCGTGGACGGACATGTCGAGGAACTGTCCACCGACCTCGCGGCGCCGGCCGAGCGCGGCGACGACCGCCACGGCCGCGTGTGTGCCGGCGAGGTCGAACAGCTGCTGTCCGGGCATCCCGACGGGTGCGCCCGACGCGGGCCCGCACGTGTACATCAGGCCACCCAGCGCCTGTGCCGTGAAGTCGGTCGCACGGAAGGCCCGGTAGGGCCCGGTCGTGCCGCACGCGGTGATGGCACAGACCACCGCGTCGGGCGGCGCCCACGAGAGCGAGCCTGTCTCGGCCTCGAAACCGGCGACCCGATCGCGCTCGTCGGGACTCAGCACCACCACGTGGCAGTGCCGGGCGAGCGACGTGAGCGACGGCACGGACGCCGGGTCGCGCCAGTCGAGCGCGACGCCGCGCTTGTTGGCGTGGTAGTAGGCGAACGTCAGGCTGGCCTCCGCGTCGTCGCGACCCTCGATGAACGGTCCCGCGCGGCGCAGCATGTCGCCGGCCGGAAGCTCGACCTTGACGACGTCGGCGCCCGCGTCGGCGAGCAGCTTGGTGCAGTAGGCGCCCATCCGGTGCGAGAGGTCGAGCACGCGCACGCCGGCGAGCGGGAGGCGGGAGTGGCTCACGGCGCGGACTCGACGGAGAGGATGCGCCGGGGGTTGTCGACGAGCATGGCGCGGATCGCCGCGTCCGGCACGCCCTCCTCCCGGAGCGTCGGCACGATCGACGTCAGCACGTGTGCCAGCCCCGGTCCGCCCCAGCGGTGGAAGTCGGTCTTGAAAGCCATGTCCTGTGCCAGGACGATCTGGTCGGCGTACCCCTCACGGACAAGCGTGGCCAACGAGGCGACGCGCCATTCGTCGCTGCCGAACCAGAGGTCCTCGACGTGGTTCTCGCGGCCCAGGGCGTCGTATTCGAGGAAGACCCCCCGCGCGGCGACGGCCCGGTGGTAGTCGAGGTCCTGGACCTGGTCGAGGTGGCCCATCACCATGCGATCGGCCGGGACGCCCTCGTCGGCGAGGATGTCGATCGTCCGCAGCGCACCCTGACCCCGCATGTCCAGGTGTACGCTCACCGCCGCGCCCGTCCGGTTGGAGGCCCGGCCCGCGGCCCGCAACACCTTCTCCTCCTGGGCCGTGAGGTGACCGACCTTGTCCTTGCCGGTGTGCCCAGCGGCGATCCCGCTCGTCCCGATCTCGCCGATGATCCCGGCGCGGATGCCGGTGTCGTCGACGCCCTCGACGACGTCGCGGGCGAAGATGTCCGCGAGCTCGTCGACGGTCGCGGTCGCCACCCAGGCGGGGTGTGACCGTTCGGTGTAGCAGCCGGTGCCCATCACGATCTGCACGCCGGTGACCCGGGAGAGCCGGCGAAGAGCGACCGGGTCGCGTCCGATCCCGAAGTTGGTGCAGTCGACGATCGTGCGGCCGCCCGCGACCGAATACCGGTGCAGCTCCTCGAGCGCGAGCACCTCGTCTTTCTGGACGACGTTGTCCAGCGTCACGGCGAGCGGTTGGCGCCGCACCGCGTCGAGGATCTCGGCGCTCATCGGCGCGTGCAGCAGGGCGCGGCCGGCCTCGTCCTCGGGCTGGACGAAGTGACAGGTGGCGTCGACGAAGACGTGTTCGTGCATCATCGTCACGCCGAGGTCGGCGGGGTCCACGGGCCCCAGCACGGTCGTCACGCGGCGCACGCGGCCGCCTCCCCCACGCCGACGAACGGCAGGTCCGGGTAGCCGAAGGCGGGCGGACCCACCAGGGCCAGACCCGCGTCGGTCCGGAACCGCGGATCGCAGGGAGCCCCGATCACGTCGACGCGGAAGCCGTATCGCAGCTCCTCGGTGGTGATCGCGTGACCGGTGTCGGAGTCGAGCACGATGACGAGGTCGGGCACGGTCACGACCGGCCTCCCGTCGAGCCGGGCCACGAGGTATTCGTTCTGGAAGTCGATCGTCATCTCCCGGCCCTCGTGAGGGCCGAGCCCCACGACCCGGATCGCGCCCCTCGCCCAGCCGTCCTCGGTCCGCCGGTCGACGTCGACGACCTTCCCCTGGAAGAGCCGCGTCCCGTTGAGCCCGGTGACGAGCGACTCGACCGGGTGCAGCCCCTGCTCGTGTGCCGTCCTGATCCGCTGGCCGAGCGACCGCGCCTGCGAGACGGTCCGGAGCACCATCGCCTCCCGGACCTGGCTCGCCGTCAACGGGAAGAGGGCCGCCATGGTCTGGCACCCGACCTGCACCGTGAACGTCCGCGTCAGCCGCTCGATCCAGTAGTTGTCGACCGCGTGGATGACAGCGCTGTTGCCCTTCTCGTCGGCCACGGCCACGCTCGTCGTGATGCCGTAGAGCGTCGGCATGCACATCTCGATGTGGGGGAACGCCCGGCCCATCAGGTCTCCGTCGACGACCGGCAGCCCTCGTCCGGCCGCCATGGCGAACGGCACCGTGGAGTTGAGACCGCCGACCTCGAGACAGGCGACGTGGGTGATCGGCCGGTCGAGCAGCGCCTCGAAGGCCTCCAGTGCGCGGACGCCCTCGACGCCGTTCCAGAGCTTCTCCACGCCGATCGTGGGCGAGCCGACCATGCAGACGCAGAGTGCCAGCGCGTCGGGCCCGAGGTCGTCCGGGTCGACCAGCGCGACCTCGCCGTAGGCCCGGATCGCCCCCTTCGCCAGCAACGTGCCGATGTAGGGACTGCCGCCCCCACCGGCACCCAGGACGGCGGACCCGGCCGCGATGTCCTCGATCTCCCGCTCACCTATCGCGACCATGGCTATCCTTCACGCCCTTCCGCGCGGGCGCGGCTCACGTCGACCTCGCCCACCGCCTTGACCCTGATGCGTACGGCACTTCCCGGCAGATATCCGAGGGTGACCTCGTCGACGTCTGCCACGGTCACGGTCTCGCGGCGCGCGCCCGCCTCGACCGCCCGATCGATCGCGTCCTGCTTGGCACGCGAGAGCGCGGACTCGCGGGAGTCCTCGGTGAGCGAGAACACGCGGTCGGCGACGCCACCCACCTGTGCGATGGCCGCGCCGACCGCGTTGGCCACGGCGAAGTGGTCGGGCCGGACAAGGACGGAGGCGCCGGTGAGCGACTCGGGTAGTAGGACGCTCCCGCCGCCGACGACCACCACCGGGACGTCGCTGGCGTCGGTTTTCATCCGATCGATCGCCGCCGCGACCCGCGCCTCGATCGAGGCCAGGCCGAGCCGGGCGGTCCGGCGCTCGTCGCCGGACGGTGTCAGCCCGGCGCCGAAGCTGGCACGACCCTCGATGATGGCCAGGTCGCTGGCGGTCAGGACGTCGCCACCGAACGCGCGACCGCGGCTGTGCAGCTCGTAGCCGAGGCTCGCCGGGCCGACCGTCACCGCGCCGTTGTCGTCCTCCGTCACCAGGCTCCCGCCGCCGATGGGCAGGGACACGACGTCGGGCATGCGGAAGTTGGTGCGGACGCCGCCGACGTTGACCGTGGTCGAGGCCTCGCGGGGGAACCCGCCCTTGAGGATCCCGATGTCGGTCGTCGTCCCGCCGATATCGACGACCGCGCAGTCGTCCAGCGCGGAGAGGAACGCCGCGCCCCGCATGGAGTTGGTCGGGCCGGACGCGATCGTCCACACCGGAAACATCTCGGCATGGCCCACCGACATGAGCGTCCCGTCGTTCTGGGTGAAGAAGAGCGGCGTGCGCAGGGCCAGGGTCGTCAGGGCCTCGCGGACCGCGCCGACGACGTGGCGGGCCAGCGGACGCAGCGCCGCGTTGAGGATCGTCGCGTTCTCGCGCTCGAGCAGGCCGACCCGCCCGATCTCGTGGGAGAGGCTGACGAACCCGTCCGGTATCACGTCGGCCAGGACGGCCGCGGCCTCGCGCTCGGCCTCCGGGTTGACCATGGAGAAGACGCTCGACACCGCGACGGACCTGATCCCCGCGCGCCGGATCTCCTCGGCGACCCGGAGCAACTCCTCCTTGTCGACCTGGGAGATCGGCCTGCCGTCGTACTCGTGGCCGCCGCCGCAGAGGAAGTATGTCCCGCCGATCGCGTCACGCAGCGGCTGCGGCCAGTCGACGAAAGGCGGCAGGCCGGCCGAGGCCGGATATCCCAGCCGCACCGCCGCGGCCGGGGCCAGCTGCTGAACGGCGGCCACGGCGTTGGTGAAGTGGGTGGTCCCGAGCGCGATGAGGTCGACGTCCGCCACCCCGGTCGCGTCGATCAACGCCCGCAGGGCGTTGGTGATCCCCGTCGTGACATCGGGCGTGGTCGGTGCCTTGACGGCATGGCGGACCTCCCGCCCGCTGACCAGGACAGCGTCGGTGTTAGTGCCACCGACATCGACACCGATCCGTCTCACGCGCCCTCCCCAGACCACCTGACACCTAACGTGTAATACCTTACAGGCCGGTGATCCGCTTGTCACGGGCAACGACGATCATGGCCAGCGGTGTAGGGTATAAGGTATTAACTGCCCGAGAAGGGGAACCATGCAGACACCATCCGCTCCGGCCGCACAGTTCGGGGTTCCCACCAACGTGAGGCTGCGCGAAGAGGTGGCGCGCATCCTGCGCGCACAGATCATCGCCGGAGTCCGCATCCCCGGGGAGATCTACTCCATCGGGGCCGTGGCGGAGGAGATGAGCGTGTCCGCCACCCCGGTGCGCGAGGCGGTTCTCGACCTGCAGAACGCCGAGCTTGTCCACATGGTGCGCAACAAGGGTTTCCGCGTGCCGGTGCTCGACGAGCACGACCTCGACGAACTCGTCGAGCTGCGCCTCATGATCGAGGCGGAGGCGGTCCGCAAGATCGCGAGCGCCGGCCCGACAGACCTCAGCCACGAACGCGGCTTGGCCGAGACAGTCACCAAAGCCGCCGAAAGCGGCGACGTCGTGGCCTTCGTCGCCAACGACCGCGACTTCCACCTCACCCTCCTCGACCGGCTCGGCAACGGCCGCCTCACGCGCACGGTCGGCCGGCTGCGCGACCAGAGCCGCCTCTACGGGCTGCAGCGGATGGTCGGGACGCCGCAGCTGACCGAGAGCGCACACGAGCACCTGGCGATCCTCGACGCCGTCGAAGCCGGCGACGCCGCCCTGACGGCCAAGCTCATGACCCAACACCTCAAACACGCCCGCGGCATGTGGGCCGGCCGCGACGAGACGTCCCACCGGTGACCGGAAGCGCCGAGCGCGGGCGTGGGCGACCACGCCACGCCCGTCAGCAGCCACAACGATCTTTGGTCGTGGTCCACTGGCGTCAGGGCACCCTGCGCGGATCGTCGTAGACGAACACTTCGTCCGTCGTACCCGGCGTAGTGGCCGAATCCACGATGGACAGCGCGTCTCCAGCCTCGTCATGCTCGTGCCGCGCGTCCATGTGCCGCGCGTTCGCATCCGGGCGACCGGAAATCCGCTACCCACAAGCGAGGTCAGCGGTGATCATAGAGGGGTGCGTTTCCCTCGGCAGATCCCCTTCGAGCTCGGCGCCCCCGGCGTCGCGCCGGAGTCGGTGCTGCCCGTCGTGCTCACCGTCGACGACTCCGACTCCCCTCGTGACGTCATCGACGCGCTCGCGCTGACCGCGTTCGTCGCCGGCCACCAGCCGCACGCGACGACGCGCGACCTGACCGAGGTGCGCCCGGACGCCACGCTGCTTCCGGCCGGCGTCACGGCGCTGCGCGAGAGCACCAGCGCGACCGAGCACGCCCGGCTGGCCTCCGGCGAGGGCTGGACGCTGCGGTCCGTCCACTGGCTACAAGACATGAGCGCCCAGGTCTCGGTCACCGCCGTCACGGCCGGGTTGGCCGCCGAGATCATCGAGGCCGCCGTCAAGGGGATGACCGCGGAGCCCGCGCCGGTCGAAGAGTCGGTGCAGATGGGCTTCTGGTACGCCGGGGCGCAGGGTCCGCAGCGTCACCCCCGACCGATCACAGCGGGTTCCTGGGCAGACATCCGGGCCAACTACGCCGGTGCCGCGGCGACGAGCCTCGACCGCCTCATGAAGGTCGACCGCGAGTCCATCCATGGCCGGCTGTTGCTGCTGCACGGCCCGCCCGGCACCGGCAAGACCACGGTGCTCCGGGCACTCGCGCGCGAGTGGCACGCGTGGTGCCAGTTCGACTGCGTGCTCGACCCGGAGACGCTCTTCACCAACCCGGCATACCTGATGGGGGTCGCCCTCAGCAGCTCCGGTGACTGCCGGTGCCCCGACAAGCGGCACGACAAGTGGCGACTTCTGTTGCTGGAAGACTGCGACGAGCTGATCCGCGGCGAAGCCAAACACAACACCGGCCAGGCGCTCTCGCGGCTGCTCAACCTCACCGACGGCCTGCTCGGTCAGGGACGCAAGGTGCTCGTGGCGATCACGACCAACGAAGACCTCGCCCGGCTGCACCCGGCCGTCGTACGTCCCGGGCGTTGCCTGGCCCGCGTCGAGGTCCCGGCGCTGCCGTTCAGCGAGGCCACGGCCTGGCTCGGCACCTCGGCAGGGGTGCCGGCGGACGGCGCCACCCTGGCCGAGCTCTACGCACTACGCGAAGGCTACGGCGGCACGGAGGAACGGGAGACGGTCGCCACCGGTCTGTACCTGTGATCTGACTGACCACCCGTCAACCACCGGCTTTGATGGCCACGACTGACCACGATCGTCGTGGCCATCCTGGACGGCCGCGCACCATACCGGCCGCCTACAAGCGGAGTGACGTCAGCGCTGGTCACGGCGTCGTGCGCTGCTGCCGCTGAGCGGGCCACCGCCGAACGCCGCGCCGCAGCCGGCCACCGACATGCCCGAGATAGCGAAACTGGCGATCCGACGGGCTTGACCGACTCGGTGGCTCACGCTCGAGTGACCTTCTGGGATGTCAGAAGTGTGCCATGTTTGTCGTGCACTCGCTGGATGTGGCAGTACTTTGACATCGTCATTCCACTATTTTCGGCGTATTTACAGGGCTACTGGAATCCGTCAGGGCCTGTGGTTACAGAGTTGGAACGGTCAAGAAATGTCAGAGTAATGACTCACGGTCAACCTGCTCTCACCTGCACAGTCGGCTGCACTAGGCGTCACGCCCTCTTACCAGGAACGGAGCTCTCACATATGTCCACCACCAGCAAGCGGCTGCGCGCGCTTGTGGCCACGGGCGCCATCGGGACGACCGTGGCCCTCGTGCTCGCCGGCTGTGGCGCCCGATCCGGCGACGACACGCCCGGCGGGTCGGCGGCGGCGACCAGCTGCATCGACACCTCCGGCGACACCATCAAGCTTGGCTTCCTCAACTCCCTCACCGGCGGCATGGCGATCTCCGAGAAGACCGTCTCCAACGTGCTGCACATGGCCGCCGACGAGATCAACGCCGGCGGCGGCATCCTCGGAAAGAAGATCGAGTACGTCCAGGAAGACGGCGCT
>Ga0164243_10001991_pt1 | contig 34251 bp, 24 predicted proteins | sample OricompcompostOP_FD_108781 | JGI IMG/M metagenome (GOLD analysis project Ga0164243, IMG submission 108781) | Organic Plus compost microbial communities from Emeryville, California, USA - Original compost - Organic plus compost (OP) | ecosystem: Engineered > Solid waste > Mixed feedstock >... | reverse complement strand
TGCCGGTCGCCGTCCACACGGCCTCGCTCAGGGCAGCGGCCACCGCCGTGCCGCTACTGCACCGCACGCCACGCCCGTCGGAGCCGCGGTACGCGTGACGGCGAGCACCGCCCGGTCCGGGAAGCGCGGGGAGCTTTCCGGGCCGGGGCGGGGCGTACCGGGCCCCGGGACAGGGCGACGCCGGGGCGGTGCGTACCGCCCGGAGTGAAGCGGTGCGGGAGCCGGCGCCGGACGGCATGGTGACTCCGCCCGCCCGGTGCGGCACCCGCACACCTCTACGACGGCTGCCGGCCCGGCCACGCCCGTCCCGCCCGTGGTCAGGGCGCTCCGACGACGCCGACCGGCCGTCGGTGGGTCCGCCGCCCGGTTTCACCGCGCCGACGCCGCGCGGGGCAGGCCGCCGGGAACGACGGACGCGGGACGCGGGCTTCTGGCGGCGGGGAAGAGAGCCGAGCGGGTCGCGGGCAGTCCGCCGGTGCAGGCGGCGCGACCGGTTGCCGCGCCGCCGCCGGACGAGGAAACCGACGCCCTCCGGCGTCACCCCCTACCGCACGGCGTACCCCTTACGCCGAGATCCCGTCGATCCGCGCCAGCGCGTCGTCCGCCCCGTACGGCTGGAGGTAGGGCAGCCAGCGCGGGTCGCGGTGGCCCGTGCCGATGATGCGCCAGGCCAGGCCCGTCGGCGGGGCGGGCTTGTGGCGCAGGCGCCAGCCCAGTTCGAAGAGGTGGCGGTCGGCTTTCACGTGGTTGCAGCGGCGGCAGGACGCCACCACGTTGTCCCAGACGTGCTTGCCCCCGCGGCTGCGCGGGATGACATGGTCGACGCTGGTGGCGACGCCACCGCAGTACATGCACCGGCCCCCGTCACGGGCGAAGAGCGCCCTGCGGGTGAGTGGAACGGGCCCCCGGTAGGGAACCCGCACGAAACGCTTGAGCCGGACCACGCTGGGTGCGGGGACGGTGACGGTCGCGCTGTGCAGATAGGCGCCGGTCTCCTCGAGGCAGACTGCCTTGTTCTCGAGGACGAGCACGAGCGCGCGGCGGAGCGGTACGACGCCGAGCGGCTCGTACGACGCGTTGAGGACCAGGACATGCGGCACGGACGGCCTCCTTGTACGCCGGCGGCGCGTGGCTCGCGCCGGGACGATCCGTAGTCAGTTTCCCCTCATGCCTGGTGAACGCGCCACCATGTCCCGGTAACGGGCTGGGAGTGTTTTCGACCACACCCGGATACATCCCCAGGATCATGGCCTGTTCAAGCGCAGGTGAGCGCGGTCTCTTCTTCACACGTCCCGCCCATCCCCCCGCAATGCCCCGTTAGTGTGGTGGTTCCGTCCCCACCGGTGACCTGTTCGTGATCCCGCCGGTCTTGACGCCCGCACCGGGGACGGTCGTGCACCTGGAGGTACCCGCCGTGTCCTTGTCCGCCGCCCTGTCGGCAGCCGACCCCTCACCGACCCCCGCGGAGACGGAGACCCCACGGGTCCCCTCGCTGCAGGACGCCCAGGAGAGCGCCACGAGCGCCGCCGGCTGGGTCGAGGAGAACTGGTCGACGTGGCTCGCCATCGGGCTGCGGGTGCTGCTCATCGTGGTGATCGCGGCGGTGCTGCGCGTGCTCGTGCGGCGGGCCATCACCAAGCTGGTCGACCGCATGTCCCGCACCGGTCAGACGCTGGAGGGCGGCGGGCTCGGGGGCCTGCTGGTCAACGCCGAGCGGCGCCGCCAGCGGTCCATGGCGATCGGCTCGGTGCTGCGCTCCGTGGCGTCCTTCCTGATCATGGGCACAGCCGCGCTGATGGTGCTGGGCACCTTCCAGATCAACCTCGCGCCGCTGCTGGCGTCGGCCGGTGTGGCCGGTGTCGCGATCGGTTTCGGCGCCCGGAACCTGGTCACGGACTTCCTCTCCGGCGTCTTCATGATCCTGGAGGACCAGTACGGCGTCGGCGACACGATCGACGCGGGCGTGGCCACCGGCGAGGTGATCGAGGTCGGCCTGCGGGTGACGAAGCTGCGCGGCGCCGACGGCGAGATCTGGTACGTCCGCAACGGCGAGGTCAAGCGCATAGGGAACCTCTCGCAGGGCTGGGCGACCGCCAACGTGGACGTCACGGTCCGCGCCGACGAGGACCTGGACCGGGTCAAGGCCGTCCTCGGCGAGGTCGCCGAGCGCACCAGCAAGGAGGAGCCCTGGAACGAGCTCCTGTGGAGCCCGGTCGAGGTGCTGGGCCTGGACTCGGTGCTGCTGGACTCGATGGTGGTCCGGGTCTCCGCGAAGACGATGCCGGGCAAGTCGCTCACCGTGGAGCGGGAGCTGCGCTGGCGCATCAAGCGCGCCTTCGACGCGAACGACATCCGTATCGTCGGAGGCGCCACGGCCACGGAGGACGCCCCGGCCGCGGATCCGGCGGCCGGTGTGGCCGCGCCGTCCGCGTACGCCAGCTCGGTCTCCCCGCAGTCGATGGCCGCGTCCCCGCTGCCGGGCCCGAACACCACGAAGTAACCGCCACAACCGCCGAGGGGCGGCGCCCGGGACCTCCCGGACGCCGCCCCTCCGCCATGTCCGGGGCCACCCCTTGACGCCCCTTGCGCGCCGGGCCTACCGTCCTCCCACCCGACAGGAAACCTTCCTGACAGTCTCTCCCGGATGGACGTCCCGCGCGGCCCGCTGAGAAGCCGTGCGGTCGACGAAGGGCAGGTGGCGCACCCCATGGCAGGAACAGCCGGCATACCTGGCACCCCGCGCGTCCTGCGCGCCATGAACGACCGCGCCGCCCTGGACCTCCTGCTGGAGCACGGCCCGCTGTCACGCACCCGGACAGGCAAGCTCACAGGTCTGTCGAAGCCGACCGCGTCCCAGCTCCTGGCCCGCCTGGAGGCGGCCGGACTGGTCCTCGCCACCGGCACCACCGAGGGCCGCCCGGGCCCGGGCGCCCAGCTGTACGCCGTGAACCCGGCCGCCGCGTACGCCGCCGCGCTGGACGTGAACCCGTACCGGATCCGCGCGGCCGTCGCCGACGTCACCGGCCGCACCGTCGGCCACCACGAACTGCCCACCCCCGGCCGCCGCCCCGCCGTGCCGGTCGTCCAGCAGGTCACCGAGGCCCTGGACGGCGCGGTGAAGGCGGCGGGCCTGACCCGCGCGGACATCCACCGCACGGTGATCGGCACGCCCGGCGCGTTCGACCCGAACACCGGCCGCCTGCGTTACGCCTCCCACCTGCCCGGCTGGCACTCCCCCACGCTGCTGGACGAGCTGGCGGCGGCCCTGCCGATGCCGTGCGAGTACGAGAACGACGTCAACCTGGCCGCCCTCGCCGAACAGCGGCTGGGCGCGGCCCGCGGCCACGGCGACTTCATCCTGCTGTGGAACCAGGAGGGCCTGGGCGCGGCCCTGGTGCTGGGCGGGCGGCTGCACCGGGGGTTCACCGGCGGCGCCGGCGAGGTCGGCTTCCTGCCGGTGCCGGGCACGCCGCTGGTCCGTCAGGTCACCAAGGCCAACAGCGGCGGCTTCCAGGAGCTGGCCGGCGCCCAGGCGATACCCCGCCTCGCCCGCGAGCTGGGCGTCGAGGACATCCCCGACGGCCCGCACGCCGAGGTGGCGGCGGCACTGCTTGAGCGCGCCGCGGCCCGCCCCGGCGAGGAACCGCACCGCGCGCTGCTGCACACCTACGCCACCCGTCTGGCGACCGGCCTGGCCTCCCTGGTCTCCGTCCTCGATCCCGCGCTCGTCGTGCTGAGCGGCACCGTCCTCACCGCGGGCGGCGAGCCGCTGCGCGACCTGGTCCAGGCCGAGCTGGCGGAGCTGGCCGCCTCCCGCCCGCGTCTCGTCCTCGCCGGCGTCCGTGAACACCCCGTGCTGCGCGGCGCGCTGGAGAGCGCGCTCGCGACGACCCGCGACGAGGTCTTCGACACCTCGCGCCGATCCGAGGGACACCGCGTATGAAACTCACCGTGGTCGGCGGAGGCTCGACCTACACCCCCGAACTCATCGACGGTTTCGCACGGCTGAGGGACGTCCTGCCCATCACGGAGCTGGTCCTCACCGACCCGGCCACCGACCGCCTGGACCTGATCGGCCCCCTCTCCCGCCGCATCTTCGCCCGCCTGGGCCACCCGGGTCGCATCACCACGACCACCGACCTGGACGCGGCAGTCGAAGGCGCGGACGCGGTCCTCCTGCAACTCCGCGTGGGCGGCCAGGCAGCGCGCCTCCAGGACGAGACGTGGCCTCTGGAATGCGGCTGCGTGGGCCAGGAGACAACGGGCGCCGGAGGCCTGGCCAAGGCGCTGCGCACGGTCCCGGTCGTCCTGGACATCGCCGACCGGGTCCGCCGTACCAACCCCGACGCGTGGATCATCGACTTCACCAACCCGGTGGGCATCGTGACCCGCGCCCTGCTCAAGGAGGGCCACAGGGCCCTGGGCCTGTGCAACGTGGCGATCGGCCTCCAGCGCAAGTTCGCGGCACTCCTCGACGTGAACCCCGCCGAGGTCCACCTGGACCACGTGGGCCTCAACCACCTCACGTGGGAAACGGCCGTCCACGTGAACGACGAGAACGTCCTCCCGCGCCTCCTTGCGGACCACGGCGAGAAGATCGCCGCGGACCTCCGCCTCCCCCTCCCCGTCCTCACCACGCTGGGCGTGGTCCCCTCCTACTACCTCCGCTACTTCTACGCGCACGACGAAGTGGTGACCGAGATGCGCACCAAGCCCTCCCGGGCAGCCGAAGTGGCGCGCATGGAAAAGGAACTGCTCACCCTCTACGCGGACCCGGCCCTCGACGAGAAGCCGGCCCTCCTCGCCAAGCGGGGCGGCGCGTACTACTCGGAAGCGGCCGTCGACCTGGCAGCGGCCCTCCTCCGCAGCGCGGGCTCGCAGCACCAGGTGGTCAACACCCTCAACAACGGCACGCTCCCCTTCCTCCCCGACGACGCGGTGATCGAAGTACCGGCAGCGATCACGCCCAAGGGCGCGGTGCCCCTCCCCGTACGTGAACTCGACCCCCTCCTCACGGGCTTGATGGCGAACGTGACGGCGTACGAGGACCTGGCCCTGGAGGCGGCCCTGCACGGCGGCCGGGACCGCGTCTTCCGCGCCCTGCTGGCCCACCCGCTGATCGGCCAGTACGCGTACGCGGACCGCCTGACCGACGACCTGATCGCGCACAACCGGGAGCACCTCACGTGGGCCTGACCGCAGCCGTCCTCGCCGTCGACGCGGGCAACAGCAAGACGGACGTGGCGGTGATCGCCCCGGACGGCACGGTGCTGTCGACGGCCAGGGGAGGAGGCTTCCGCCCGCCCGCGGACGGCCTGGACAAGGCAATGGCAGCCCTGGGCGCCCCCATCACCGAGGCCCTGCACGCAGCAGGCACCTCCAAGGTCGCCCATGTCTCGGCCTGCCTGGCGAACGCGGACCTCCCGGTCGAGGAAGAGCGCCTCACGGAGGCCCTCGCATCCCGCGCCTGGTCGGAATCCGTCACCGTCCGCAACGACACGTTCGCCATCCTCCGCGCGGGCGTGGAGGAACCCCGAGGCGTGGCGGTCGTCTGCGGGGCGGGCATCAACTGCGTGGGCATGCGCCCCGACGGCCGTACGGCACGCTTCCCGGCCCTGGGCCGCTTCTCGGGCGACTGGGGCGGCGGCTGGGCCCTGGCCGAGGAGGCGCTGTACCACGCGGCCCGGGCAGCGGACGGCCGAGGCGAACCCACGGCCCTCTCCACCACCCTCCCCGCCCACTACGGCGTCCCCGACATGCCCGCCCTGATCGAGGCCCTGCACCTCAACCGCATCCCGCACCTGCGCCGCCACGAGGCGACACCGGTCCTCTTCGCCACCGCAGCGCAGGGCGACCCCACAGCCCGCGGCGTCATCGACCACCAGGCCACCGAAATCGTCACGATGGCCACGGTCGCCCTCACCCGCCTGGACCTCCTCACCGATGAGACCCCGGTCCTCCTCGGAGGCAGCGTCCTGGCAGCGAACCACCCCCTCCTCACGGAAGGCATCCGCACCCGCCTCTCCGCCGCAGCCCCCAAGGCCGTACCGCACGTGGTGACGGCGCGCCCGGTCCTGGGGGCGGCCCTCCTCGGCCTGGACGACGTGGAAGCCCCCCGGGAGGCACACGACCGCCTGCGCGCGCAGTACATGTGAACGCGTCGGCCGCGTACGGCGGGAAGGGGACGGGCTGGGGGTGCCCGCCCGCAGCGGCCGGCGCGTCCGCGCCCCGAGCTGTCCGAGAAGCGCAGTCGCGCCGGACCGAGGACGGGCACCCCCACCGCGGCCCCGACCCCCAACCCACCGCAGGCGCGACAGCACCCCCACCGAGCGGAACGATGCGCCGCAGGCCTCGAACCTCAGCCCCCTCTCACAGGCCCGACACAACCCCACCCCCGGGCACGACGTCCCGGAACCGAACGGATTTCCCGGGCGTGTTCCTGGGCAGGGTGGGGTGCGGCGGCCGGAACTCGCGGCCGTCACCCTGCAAGGGGATCAAGATCGTGCCAAGGCCGGTGCGGATGTCGCGCCCGACGGCGATACTTGCCGCGGAGGATGACCATGGGGGAGGTCAGATGACACACACACCGAACACGGGCGCCCCACCGACGCTGCCCGCGATCCCGCCCCAGCAGCCGTCCCCCACGGCCCTCGGCAGCACCACCCCCGCACCGGCCTCACCCCCCGCGCCCCCCACAGCCCCCACCCGCCGCCGCACCGCCTTCGCCGAGGGCGTCGACCAGCTCCGCCACGCCGCCACCACGGAACCCGGCCGCCTCCGCATCATCGGCGCGGTCCTGGCCGCACTCGTCGTGGCGTTCGGCGCGGTGACGGCCTGGCAGATGACCGACCGAGCAGCGGCGGCGGACGCGGTCCTCACGAGCAGCCAGCCCCTCACCTCGGACGCCGCCGACATCTACCGCTCCCTCGCGGACGCGAACACCGCCGCGAGCAGCGGCTTCCTCGCAGGCGGCCAGGAATCCGCGGCCACCCGCGACCGCTACGAACGCGACATCGCCACAGCCGCGGCGAAACTGGTGAACGCCGCAGCGAACGCAGAGCCAGGCAGCCCCTCCACGGAGACGATCACCAAGCTCAACCGCCTCCTCCCCGAGTACAAGGGCCTGGTCGAGCGTGCCCGCACATACAACCGCCAGGGCTACCCCGTGGGCGGCGCCTACCTGCGCTACGCCAACGAGAAGATGCAGCAGGAGATGCTCCCGGCCGCCCAGGACCTCTACACCAAGGAGAACGAACGCCTGCGCGCGGACTACGCGGACGCGACCCCGTACCCCTGGCCGGCGATCGCTCTGGGCCTGGTCACCCTCGCCGCCCTCGCCTGGGTGCAGCGCCGCTCGTACCTCCGCACGAACCGCGTCCTCAACCACGGCCTCGTGGCGGCGACGACGGCGGCCGCCATCGTGCTCCTCTGGCTGACCGCCGGCCACACCCTCGCCCGCAGCCGCCTCGACGACTCCTACGACCACGGTGTCCGGTCCCTCGCCGTCCTCCACGACGCCCGTATCGCCTCGCTCAAGGCACGCGGCAACGAGAACCTCACCCTGGTCGCCCGGGGCGCGGAGACGACGAAGGTCGGCGACAAGACCCTCGACGCCTACGACCACGACTTCACCCGCGAGATCGACACCCTCGCCAAGGGCCTCGCCCACGCCCGGCGCCTCGCGGACGACGACACCGGCGAGAAGCCGGTCACCGCGGCCGTGGGCAACATGACGGAGTGGAAGAAGCGTCACGCGGCCGCCCGCGAGCAGGACGAGAACGGCAACTACCAGCAGGCGCTGGACATGGTGATCGGCGCGAAGGGCGCGACGGGCGAATGCTTCGACGCGGTCGACGCGAACCTGGCGACGGCGCTGAAGCACGAGGAGGCCGAGTTCGCGACGGCGGCCGTCGACGGCCGGGACGCGCTGACGGGCCTGCCGACGGGCGCGGCGGTCCTCGCCGTGCTGGGTGCGGCGGGCGCGGTGCTGGGCATCGGCCGCAGGCTTTCGGAGTACCGATGAATTCCGGTGGCCCACGGTGGACGACGAACCCGAAGGAGGCGATCACGATGCACGCACGACACCTGCGGGCCCGCCTGAAGGGCTGGGGCGGGGTGGGCGCGATGGCGGCGGCCTGCGCCCTCGCCGTCGTGTTCGCCCTCGCCGTGACCTGCACGGGATCGGTCGCCTCACAGGCGTCCGATCCCCACCGCGCGGGCGACCGCACCGCCCAGGCCCGCACGGCGGACGCCCCCCGCGCGGCGGACGACTGCGAGGCCCCCGAGAAGCAGACCCTGTCCCCGTCCCGCGCCGACGGACCCACGATCACGGCGATCAAGAACCGCCCGGGCGAGAAGCGCAAACTGGTCGTCGGCGTGGACCAGAACAGCTACCGCTGGGGCTACCGCGACCCGAACGGCGGCGAGAGCGGCCGCCTGGAGGGCTTCGACATCGACCTGGTGCACCGCATCGCGGAGGACATCCTCGGCGACCCGGACGCGGTGCAGTTCAAGGCGATCCCGACGGACCAGCGCATCCCGGCGATCCAGGACGGCCGGGTGGACCTCGTGGTCCGCACGATGACGATCAACTGCTCACGCCTGCAGGACGTGGCGTTCTCCGCGCCCTACTTCAAGACGGGCCAGCAGGTGCTGGCGCCCAAGTCCAGCCCCGTCACCGGCTACGACGAGACGCTCGCGCACCACAAGATCTGCACGGCGAAGGGCTCGACGGCGCACGCGAAGCTGGAGGAGGACCGCGAGAGCGGCGACCTGCCGGCGTCGACGGACATCTCCACGACCGTGCCGAACCAACTGGACTGCCTGGTGCGGCTGCAGCTCGGCGAGGTGGACGCGGTCGTCAACGACGGCGCCCTCGCGGCGAGTCAGGCCGCGCAGGATCCGACGGTGGAGCTCAAGGGCGAGGCGTTCACGACCGAGTACTACGGCGTGGCGATGAAGAAGGACGCGGACGACCTGGTGCGCCGGGTCAACCAGATCCTGGTGGACTTCCGGCAGGACACGGCGACCGGCTGGCAGGCGTCGTACACGAAGTGGCTGTCCGCCACGCTGGACGACGACCCGTCGGCGTCGAGGCCCCCGACTCCTGAATACCTGCGCCGCAGCTGAGCGCACCGGGTGACCCCCGACCGCACCGCACCAGACCGAATTCCCCCGCAGCGAGAGGTGATCGATGGCCGACACGGATCCCGCCGGGCCGGTGATGGACCGGGACGAGGTGGACCGTGCGCTGGCGCGGCTCGGCCAGGAGCACGAGGCGATCGAGACCTCGCTCCTCGCCCTGCAGGACCACGCGGGCCGACGACTGCTGGAGGGCGCCCGGCTGACGGGCGTCACCGCCGAGCGGTGGACGTCCACGGAGGCGGCGATCACGCTGCTGTGGACGTACTTCGACGCGTACACGGACGTGCTGCGCAGGGCGCGGGAGATCCGCGCCCGGCGCCGCTGGTCCAGCCGCGAGGACCTGGTGGAGCTGACGGAGCTGCTGCGCGGCGAGCCGGTCACGGTCGCCGGGAGCGCCGCGGCCACCTCCAACGCGCCGACGCTGCACGGCGGTCAGGCGGGGCCGGGCGTGCTCAGCGAGCGCTACTCGCTCTCCACCCTCGTCGACCGTATGAACGAGCTGTACGCGACGTCGCTGGACATGGTGGTCGCCGCGGACGCGGTCTGGTCCGCCCTCCCCGCCCGCATCGACTTACTGTCGGCGGAGCTCCGGCGCACGAGCGGACTGGCGCACTCCGTCGGGGTGCGCCCGGGCGAGCACCCGGCAGGCGACGACCTGGAACGGATCACCCGCACGCTCAAGAAGCTGCGTGAACAAGTCGTGTCCGATCCCCTCGCGTTCTGGAAGCCGGCGGAGGGCAGCTCGGCCCCCGGCGGCGGTAAACCCGACACCACCGTCTACGACCGCGAGGCCCGCGCCCTGGAGGACGTCCGCCGCGAGATCGACGCGGTGCTGGCGGTCCGTCAGGACGCCGAGAAGCGCATCGTCCGTCTCCGCGACGTCCTCTCCCGCGCCGACCGCACCCTCGCGGAGGCGCGGACCGCGCGCGGCGAGGTGCTGGCGAAGATCGCGGCGACGGAGGTGCCGGTGGTCAGCGGCCCGCCGACGGCGCTCCAGGAGCAGCTGTCGACGGCGGCGGAGTACCGCAGGCACGCCCAGTGGCACCGGCTGTCCCCGCTCCTCGAGTCGCTGGAGCAGAAGGCGGAGGACGAACTGCTGCGCGCCCGTGAGTCGTTGACCGCCGTCACGGCGCCGCTCGCGGTGCGCGCGGAGCTGCGCGGCCGGCTGGACGCGTACAGGGCGAAGGTGTCCCGGCACGGTCTGGCCGAGGACCCGCTGCTGGTGGAGCGGTACGAGAAGGCGCGCCGCATGCTGTGGAGCGCGCCGTGCGACCTGCGCGCGGCCGAGCAGGCGGTGCTGCGCTACCAGCAGGCGGTGGCGGAGCTGCTGGGCGCGGCGCCCGGCGTGCCGGGGCAGGGGGCAGGACCGGACGACCGGAGGGGGCCGGGCACATGAGCGAACAGGGAACACAGGGACCACCCGCGGCCCCCGCGCAGGAGCGGTCCGCCTGCCAGCGCCCCGACTGCCAGGGCACGTACGACGACGTCGGCGGGGGCGAACTGTACTGCGACACGTGCGGCATGGCACCGGTGGTGTCGCCGACGGGCCTGGTGGCCTCGCCCCCGACGGGCATCACGGCGGGCGGCCACGACTCCCACGGGGCCCGCTCGGGCAGCGGGGGCGCCGGCAGCAACAGGAGCGGCCGCAGCGGCCGCAGCTCCCGTACGTCCTCCCAGTCGTCGAAGTCCCGCCGCTCCGTCTCCGGGCGGCTGTCCCGTTCGCTGTCCGGCCGGACCTCGACGGGCCGTTCGGTGTCGGTGCGCAGCTCCGGCTCGGGCGGGGGCAGTTCGGGGCGGGGCCGGCTGGGTGCGGGGCTGGTGCAGGTGCCGCCGATCCCGCGGCCGGATCCGCGGCGGATGGTGCTGGACAACCCGGAGGTGCCGGAGCGGAAGCGGTTCTGCTCGCGGTCGGACTGCGGGGCGCCGGTGGGCCGGGCCCGCAACGACCGGCCGGGCCGCACGGAGGGCTTCTGCACCAAGTGCGGCCACCCGTACTCGTTCGTGCCGAAGCTGCGCCCCGGTGACGTGGTGCACGGCCAGTACGAGGTGGTGGGCTGTCTGGCGCACGGCGGGCTCGGCTGGATCTACCTGGCCGTGGACCGCGCGGTGGCCGACCGCTGGGTGGTGCTGAAGGGCCTGCTCGACACGGGCGACCAGGACGCGATGGCGGCGGCCATCTCCGAGCGGCGCTTCCTCGCGGAGATCGAGCACGCCAACATCGTGCGGATCTACAACTTCGTGGAACATCTCGACCAGCGCACCGGCTCCCTCGACGGCTACATCGTCATGGAGTACGTCGGCGGCAAGTCGCTGAAGGAGATCGCCAACGGCCGCCGCACCCCGGAGGGAAGGCGCGACCCGCTGCCGGTGGAGCAGGCGTGCGCGTACGGCATCGAGGCGCTGGAGGCGCTCGGGCATCTGCACAGCCGCAACCTGCTGTACTGCGACTTCAAGGTCGACAACGCGATCCAGACCGAGGACCAGCTGAAGCTGATCGACATGGGCGCGGTGCGGCGGACGGACGACGAGGAGTCGGCCATCTACGGCACGGTCGGCTACCAGGCGCCGGAGGTCGCCGAGGTCGGCCCGTCCGTCGCCTCCGACCTGTACACGGTCGCCCGTACGCTCGCTGTCCTCACCTTCGACTTCCAGGGCTACACCACCGTCTACGCGGACTCCCTGCCGGACCCGGACACCATCGAGGTGTTCCGGCAGTACGAGTCCTTCTACCGGCTGCTCGTACGGGCCACCGACCCGGACCCGGCGCGCAGGTTCGCGTCCGCGCAGGAGATGGCGGAGCAGCTGACGGGCGTGCTGCGGGAGGTCGTCTCGCTGCAGTCGGGGCAGGCGCGTCCGGCGCTGTCGACGCTGTTCGGTCCCGAACTGCGGGTGACCGACACGGAGTTGTTCCCGGTGCTGGACGGCGACGTGTCCCGGCTGGGCGCCCGCCGCACCCGGACCCGTAAGGGCGCGTCCGTCCCGGCGCCCGCGCTGCCTCCCTCCCCCGCGTCCCTGGTGCGGCCCGTGGACTGCCCCACGGCCGCCCTCGCGCTGCCCGTGCCGCACGTCCAGCCCACCGACCCCAACGCCGGTTTCCTGGCCGGTCTGCTGGCGTCCGCGCCCGGCGAGCTGATCCACGCGCTGGCCGCCGTGCCCGACCCGTCGGCCGAGACGCGGCTGCGCGCGGTGCGGGCCCGGCTGGAGACCGGCGAGTGGGCGACCGCGCTGGAGGCGCTGGCCGCGCTGGAGGCGGAGGACGCCGACGACTGGCGGGTGGTCTGGTACCGGGGCGTGGCCGCGCTCGTCACCGGCGACCACGAGGGCGCGGCGCTCGCCTTCGACGCGATCTACGACGCCTTCCCGGGCGAGATCGCGCCGAAGCTGGCGCTGGGGCTGTGCGCGGAGGTGCTGGGGCAGCTGGACAACGCGGCCGAGTACTACCGCCTGGTGTGGTCCACCGACCCGAGCTACGTCAGCGCCGCGTTCGGGCTGGCCCGGGTGCAGCTGGCGGCCGGCGACCGGCACGGCGCCGTGCGGACGCTGGAGTCGGTGCCGGAATCCTCCATCCACTGCACCGCCGCCCGGGTGGCGGCGGTCAGGGCGCGGCTGCGGGGGCGCACGGCCACCGCGGCGGACGTGCCGTTCCTGGACGACCTGGCCGCCGCCGCGGGACAGGTCGAGGCCCTGGAGTCGTACGGTCTGGATCCGGCGCGCCGCGAGCTGTTGGCGGCGGAGGTCCTCGGTTGCGGACTGGACTGGGTACTCTCCGGGGGCCAGGGTTCCGCTCCTCCCGCCGCCGGGGGGCGGACGCTGCTCGGCAGCGGCCTGGACGAGCGGGGGCTGCGCTTCGGCCTGGAGCGCTCGTACCGCACGCTGGCCCGGCTGGCGCGCAGCGGCGAGGAGAGGATCGACCTGGTGGAACGTGCCAATCGTTACCGCCCCCGGACGTGGGTGTAGTTGATGTCGCAGATGCCCCAGCAGGCCGCGCTGTCGAAATGCCCGAGCTGCGAGGAACCCCTCGAGTCGGGTGATCGTTTCTGCGGTGCGTGCGGATACGACGTGTCGGCGGTGCCGGCCCGGCCGTCGGACGACCCGACGATCGCGATGACCGCGACGGTCCCGCCCCAGCCGGCGTCTTGGCCCTCGCAGTCGGCGCCCCCACCGCCCCCGGGGGCGGTCCCTCCGCCCCCTCCGGCACCCCCGGCCCACGCACCGGCCGCCCCTCCGGCACCCGCGAGCAGCGCCGCACCGGCCGCCCCCGGCCCGTACTCCGGGGCCCCGGCGGGGGACCCTGCCGGGTACCCGGCGTCCGCAGGTCCCGCGACGGGCGGAAGCCCCGCGGGAGACGCGGCCGCGCACCAGGCGGCTCCCGGTGCGCCTGCCGCGGCCCCGAGCGCGCCCGCGAGCAGCGCCGCGCCGGCGGGTTCCACCGCACACCCGACGGAACCCGCCCCGCGTCCTGCGGCGCCCAGCGCTCCGGCCACGCCGGCAAGTGACGCCGTGTCCGCCAGCGCGCACGGCTACCCGGCGGCAGCCGACCGGCCCATCCCCTCGGCAGGTGCGCCCGCACAGCCCGGCGCCGCCCCGGCGGCCGGGGCGGGCCAGGCCGTCCCCGCCCCGGGAACCTCGGCACCCGGCACCCCCTCGGCCGGATACCCGGCGCCCACCGGTCACCCAACGGGCGAAAGCCCAGCGGGAGACGCGGCCGCGCACCAGGCGGCTCCCGGTGCGCCTGCCGCGGCCGCGAGTGACAGCACGCCGGCCGGCGGCGTGAGCCCCGCCGCCCCCGGGCCGCACGCAGCGGCCCCTGGGGCCGCGACACCCGCCGCCTCGGGGGCGCGTCCTGTCGGCCACCCGGCGTCCGCCGGTCACGCGACGGGCGGGAGCCCTGCGGGAGACGGGGCCGCGCCCGGCGGGCCCGCGCGCCCGGCGGCGGCCGATCCGGCCGCACACGCGCAGCCCCCCGCCGCCCCGGCGGCCGTTGCGGGAACCCCCGTTCACGGACAACCCGCCCCCTCCGGAGGAGTCCGGCTCGACCGGCGGGCGGCGGACGACGGCGTCGCCGGTGACGACTACACCCTGCAGGCTCCCGACCCCCGTGTCGCGGCCGAGCCGCATGCCTCCGTGTGCGTGGCGTGCCGGGCCGGCCGGGTGGACGACGACGGTTACTGCGAGAACTGCGGCCACGCCCAGCCGCGCGAACGGGACCACATGGAACAGGAACGCGGCCCCGTCGCCGCGGTCAGCGACCGCGGTCTGCGGCACCACCGCAACGAGGACGCCTTCGCCGTCGGCACGACCACGCTGCCCGACGGCTCCCCCGTGTCCTTGGCGGTCGTCTGCGACGGCGTCTCGTCGGCGACCCGCCCCGACGAGGCGTCACTCGCCGCCTCCCGCGCGGCGAACGCGTCCCTCCTCGACGCCCTGCCGCGCGGCACGCACCCCCAGCAGGCGATGCACGAGGCGATCCTCGCCGCCTCCGAGGCGGTCAACGCGCTGGCGGGCGAGCAGCCCGCGGAGGCCCGCGAGCACGCCCCGCAGCAGAACGCGCCCGCGTGCACGATCGTCGGCGCGGTGGTGACCGCCGGTCTGCTGGTCGTGGGCTGGGTCGGCGACAGCCGGGCGTACTGGATCCCGGTGGACCGTTCCGCCCCGGCGGCGCGGCTGACCGAGGACGACTCGTGGGCCGCGCAGATGGTCGCCGCGGGCCTGATGGCCGAGGCCGAGGCCTACGCCGACCCCCGCGCGCACGCCATCACCGGCTGGCTCGGCGCTGACGCGTACGAACTGGAGCCGCACACCGCGGCGTTCAAGCCCGACCGCCCCGGTGTGGTCGTGGTCTGCACGGACGGCCTGTGGAACTACGCCGAGTCCGCGGACGAGATGGCCGAGGCGGTGCCCGCCGACGCCGCCGCGCGCCCCCTGCACGCCGCCCGTGTGCTGGTCGGTCACGCCCTCGACGGCGGCGGGCACGACAACGTAACAGTGGCGCTGGTGCCGTTCCCGGTCGTCCCGCAGGGGGCAGGATCGGCCTGAGGCCGCGACACCGCGCACCGCGCGCCACCGCGGCACACGCACGCACGCGTGTGCCGCACCCGCGTGCCGCGTACGGCCGGCCTCGCACGGGGAAGCTTCAACGGACCGGAGGGGACCGGTCCGTGAGGACGTCGTCGCCCCGCGCCGTCGGGGCACCGGAGGGGGAGCGAACCAGGCATGGCCAATTTCTCGAAATCGAACGTGCCGCAGTTCTCGGTGGACGTGTACCAGAACGAGTACCTGCCGGAGGGGGGCCGCGAGGTCAACGCGGTGGTGACGGTCACGGCGACCGGCGGCGGCACCATCGGCAGCGCGATGACGGCGCCGCACCTGTACTCGCCCGGCGAGGGCCCGTCGGCGGCGGTGGTCCTCATGGTCGACTGCTCGGGCTCGATGGACTATCCGCCGACGAAGATGCGCAACGCGCGGGACGCGACGGCCGCCGCGATCGACACCCTGCGCGACGGGGTGCACTTCGCGGTGGTCGCCGGCACCCACCTGGCGCGGGAGGTGTACCCGGGCGACGGCCGGCTCGCGGTGGCCGGACCGGACACCCGCGAGCAGGCCAAGCAGGCGCTGCGGAAGCTGAGCGCGGGCGGCGGCACGGCGATCGGAACGTGGCTGCGCCGCGCCGACCGGCTGCTGGCGTCGGCGGACGTGGCGATCCGGCACGGCATCCTGCTCACCGACGGCCGCAACGAGCACGAGTCCCCGGAGGACCTGAAGGCGGCGCTGGACACCTGCGCGGGACGGTTCACCTGTGACGCCCGCGGCGTGGGCACCGACTGGGAAGTGAAAGAAGTCACAGGCGTCGCCTCGGCGCTGCTCGGCACGGCCGACATCGTCGCCGACCCGGCCGGACTCGCCGCGGACTTCACGCGGATGATGGAGACCGCGATGGGCAAGGAGGTCGCGGACGTCTCGCTGCGTCTGTGGACCCCGGCCGGCGCCACCGTCACGTTCGTCAAGCAGGTCGCGCCGACGGTCGAGGAACTGACCGGCCGGCGTACGGAGGCGGGCCCCCGCGCGGGCGACTACCCGCTCGGTTCCTGGGGCGACGAGTCCCGTGACTACCACCTCTGTGTCGAGGTGCCGCCCGCCGCCGTAGGCCAGGAGATGCTCGCGGCGCGCGTCTCGCTGGTCATCCCGCACCCCGACGGTCGCGTGCAGAACCTCGGCGCGCAGGGGCTGGTGCGGGCCGTGTGGACGGACGACCTGGCCGCGTCGACGTCGATCAACCCTCAGGTCGCCCACTACACGGGCCAGGTCGAACTGGCGGAAGTCATCCAAGAAGGGCTGGATCTGCGCAAAGTGGGAGACATCGACGGAGCAACGGCCAAACTGGGCCGTGCCGTTCAGCTCGCGAGCGCCTCCGGCAACGCCGATACTGCGAAACTGCTTGCGAAGGTGGTGGACGTCGTCGACGCCGCGACCGGTACTGTGCGACTGAAGGCGAAGGTCGAGGAGGCCGACGAGATGACACTCGAGACACGGTCGACCAAGACTGTTCGTGTAAAGAAATGATCTGCAAGTAATCGAGCCTGACCCCTCGGGGTTGGAGAAACCCGGTCGGAAACGACCGGAAAAGGAGAGGGGGAAGCGCCGACATGCCGACCTGCCCGAACGGACACCAGTCGGGTTCCGACGACTGGTGCGAGGTGTGCGGTCACCGCATGGCTGGTGCCGTGCCTCCACCTCCTCCCCCGCCCCCGGCGCCCGGCGGCGGCTACGGCTTCCCGCCGCCCGGCGGCCCCGGTGGTCCGGGTGGTGCTCCGGGCGGTCCCGGCGGCGGCTACGGCGGCCCCGGCGCGCAGCCGGAGCTGTGCCCGCAGTGCCGTACGCCGCGTGAGGGCGGTGCGCCGTTCTGCGAGGAGTGCCGGTGGAACTTCCTCACCAACACGGCCACCTCGTACACCCCGGCCGCCCCGCGCCCGCCGGCCCCCGGCCCGGGCGGTCCCGGCGGCGGCCCCGGTGGTCCCGGCGGCCCCTACGGGCAGCAGCCTCCCCCTCCGTCGTACGGCGGCGGTGACGGGTTCGACTACCAGAGCTCGCGTCCCTCGCAGATGAACCGGCCGGCCGAGCCGATCCCGCCGGGCCCGCCCGGCTTCGGCGGCGACCCGTCGCGTCCGGTCCCGCCACCGCCCCCGCCCGGCCGCGGCAACCCGGGCGGCCCCGGCGCCCCGCAGGCGTTCCACTCCGGTCCCCCGGCCCCTCCCGGCTTCCCGCAGGAGACCGGCCGTCCCCCGCAGGGCGGCGGCCCGTCGTACGGCGGCGGTGACGACGACTGGGTGATCTCCCCGCCGACCGGCGGCCCTGGCGGTCCCGGTGGCCAGGGCGGTCCCGGTGGTCCGAACGGCCCCGGGGGCCACGGTGCTTACGGCTACCCGCAGCAGGGCGGCACCCAGGCGCCCCCCGGCCCCGGCGGTTTCCCGCAGCAGCCGCGGCAGCAGCAGGGCCCGGTCACGTGGACGGCGACCATCGGCCCCGACCGCGAGTACTTCATGGCGATGATGCAGCGCTCCGGCCCCGAGGCCGCGGGCCTGAACCTCCCCGCGTACTCGCCCGAGCAGCAGCGCACGCTCACCGGCAACCAGATCACCATCGGCCGCCGTCGGCACTCCACCGGCGACACCCCCGACATCGATCTGTCCACCCCGCCGGAGGACCCGGGTGTCTCCCACCAGCACGCGGTGCTGGTGCAGCAGCCGGACGGCAGCTGGGCGGTCGTCGACCAGAACTCGACGAACGGCACGACGGTCAACGGCTCCGAGGAGCCCATCCAGCCGTTCGTCCCGGTCTCCCTGCAGGACGGCGACCGGGTGCACGTGGGCGCCTGGACGACGATCACCATCCGCCGGGGCTGAGCCCCGGCGCCGACGGTCGGGCCGCGGCGTTCGCGCCGCGGCCCGACCGGGACCGTCCCGGGGGCGGGTCCTAGGCCTTGAGTCCTATGCCGTGGTGTCTGAGACCATGGACGGCGTGACAGAGATTCGGCGCGGCACGCTTCAGGAGCAGACCTTCTACGAGCAGGTCGGCGGGGAGGAGACCTTCCGCCGACTCGTCCACCGTTTCTACCAGGGTGTGGCCGAGGACCCGCTGCTGCGGCCCATGTACCCGGAGGAGGACCTGGGCCCGGCCGAGGAGCGCTTCGCGCTGTTCCTCATGCAGTACTGGGGCGGTCCGAACACCTACAGCCAGAACCGGGGTCATCCGCGGCTGCGGATGCGGCACGCCCCGTTCAAGGTCGACCGTGCGGCGCACGACGCGTGGCTGAAGCACATGCGGGACGCCGTGGACGAGCTGGGGCTCTCCGAGGAGCACGAGCAGACCCTGTGGAAGTACCTGACGTACGCGGCCGCCTCCATGATCAATTCGCCGGACTGACGGAACCCCGCGCGTCCGGGGTCACGCGGTCGTCACATTCCGAGCACGCGACTCCGCATTGCGATCACGATCAGGTCAAAAGCGGACCCGGACCGCTGTTTTCCGCCCTGCCCCTCTGACAGCATCCCCGAGAGGTCTGGACAACACGCGGGGGGTCGCGGGTGGATGCCGCAGGGGGACCGGCGAGATTCGTGCTCGCCCGCGCGCGGGCGCACCGTCCGCTGCTGGCCGCCGCGCTGCTCACCGTCCTGCTGACCACGGCGGTCCTGGCCACCCTCACCGCCTACTCCACGACGATCGGCGACGCGGCCCTGCGGCACGCGCTGGCGAACCCCCGCGACGCCGCCGGCACCACGCTCCTCGTCAAGACCGAGTCACTGCCCGAGGCCGGCCGGTCCGCCGCCGACGCCGCCGTGCGCCGGGCGGCCGAGCGGGCCTACGACGGCCTCCCGGTGACGCTGCGCACCCTGGCCAGGTCCGGCCCGTACGGCCTGCCGCCCTCCCTGCGCCCCGACCGGCGCGCCAAGGGCGAGGAGCCCGACCTCACGCACTTCGCGGCGCTCGACCGCACCCAGGTGCGCATCACCGAGGGCCGGATGCCCTCCGCGCGCCCCGCGGGACCGGAGATCGAAGTCGCCCTCCCCGTCGCCGCCGCCCGTGAGCTGGGCCTGCGGCCGGGCGCCCGGATCACCCTGGACAACCGGCTGGAGGGCCCCGCGGCGCGGGTGCGCGTCACCGGCCTCTACCGCCCGGCCGACACCTCCGCGCCCTACTGGCAGCTCGACGAACTCGCCGGCCGCGGCATCGTCACCGTGCACTTCACCACGTACGGCCCGCTGCTCGCCGACCCCGCCGTGCTGACCGGGGGCCGGGTGAGCGCGGGGCCGGTGGGCTGGCTGGCGTCGGCCGACTTCTCCTCGATGACCACCGGCCGGATCGACGCGCTGCGCACCGCCATGAAGAAGGGCGTGGCCGCGCTGCCGTCCGCGCCCGCCCTGCACGGCTCGGCGACCGCCACGGCGGACCTGCCCGCCACCCTGGACCGCGTCGAGCGCGCCTTGTTCGTCTCCCGCTCCACGCTGCTGGTCGTGGTGCTCCAGCTCGCCCTGCTCGCCGCGTGCGCCCTGCTGCTGGTGGCCCGGCTGCTGACCGCCGACCGCGCGGCGGAGACGCGGCTGCTGCGGGCCCGCGGCGCCTCCCGCGCCCGGGTGGCACGGCTCGCCGCCCTGGAGGCCCTGCTGCTGGCCGTGCCCGCCGCGCTGTGCGCGCCGCTGCTGGCGGGTCCGCTCACGCGGCTGCTCGCCGGGCGGGGCGCGCTGGCCCGGATCGGGCTCCACCTGGACGCCTCCGTCACCGAGGTCGCCTCGCGGGGCACGGTGTGGCTGGTGTCGGTGGGCGTGGCGCTGGGCTGCGCGCTGGCCGTCACGCTCCCCGCGCTCGCCACCCCGTACGCCCCCGGGCGCGCCAAGCCGCTGCCCGGCCTGGTGCGGGCGGGCGGGGATCTGGGGCTGCTGGTGGTGGCCGGGGTGGCGTACTGGCAGCTGAGCCGGCGCTCGTCCGGGGCCGTCGGCGAGGACCTGGGCGTCGATCCGCTGCTGGTGGCCGCTCCCGCGCTGGCGCTGCTGGCCGGCACGGTGCTGACGCTGCGGCTGCTGCCCCTGCCCGCCCGGCTCGCCGAACGGCGGGCGGCCCGCAGCCGGGGGCTGCCGGGGGCGCTGGCCGGGTGGCAGCTCAGCCGGCGTCCGATGCGCGGGGCGGGTCCGGTGCTGCTGCTGGTGCTCGCGGTGGCGCTGGGCATGCTGGCGGTCGGGCAGGGCTCCTCGTGGGAACGCTCGCAGGACGACCAGGCGGACTTCAAGGCGGGCACACAGGTGCGCGTGCTGTCCAACGGCACCGAGGGCCCGGGACGCGGCGCCTCCTACGCGGCCGTCCCCGGCGTCCGCTCGGCCTCCCCCGCCTCCCGTACGACCGTGTCGCTGTCCGGCGGACGGCAGGCGACGGTGCTGGCGCTGGACACCGAGGGCACCGCGGGCACCCTGCTGATGCGCCCCGACCTCGCGGACGTGCCGGTGCGCACGGCGCTGTCCGGGCTCACCCCGAAGGGCGCCGCGGCGGGCGTCCGCATCCCCGCGAACACCACTCGGCTGACGCTGACCGGGTCCCTGCGCGGCGCGGACGCCACCGCCGCCGCCGACGTCACCGCCACCGTGGAGGACGCCCACGGCACCCCGTACCCGCTCACGTTCGGCGAGCTGCCCCAGGACGGACGGCCGCACACCCTGGTGATCGACCTGGCGGCCGTCGCCGGAGGCCCGGCGGGACCGCTCACCCTGACCGGGTTCCACCTGGACCTGCCGCAGCCGATGTGGCCGCCGCGGGCGAGCCGGCTCGCCCTCACCGCGCTCACCGCCACGGACACCGCGGGGCGGGACCGGTCCGTGCCGCTGTCGGCCCGCTGGCAGCCGTCGCTCGAGGGCGACGGCCCGGACCTCGGCGACGACGACGCCGAACCGCCGCGGATGGCCGCGGGCGCACCCGCCACCGTCGACTTCACCGCCACGCCCCTCCCGCCCGACATGGCCTGGATACCCACGACGCTCACGCTCCGCCTGCGCGTTCCGCAGCCGCCGGCGCCCGTGGTCGAGGGCGTGGCGACGGACCGGTACCTGGAGTCCACCGGTGCCCGGGTCGGCCAGCGGCTGAGCGTGCAGCTCGGCGGCGGCAGCGTCCCGGTGCGGATCGCCCGCGCGGTGCGGGCGCTGCCCACCACCCGGTCGGACGGGGCGGACGACGACGGCGGCGCGCTGCTGCTCGACCTGGCCTCCGTCAACCGCGCGCTCCAGGCCGCCGGGGGTGAGGCCGTCCTGCCGAACGAGTGGTGGCTGGCCACCGGGCGCGGCGACTCCGCGCGGGTCGCGGCGGCGCTGCGACAACGGCCCGACATCGACCCGTCCCGGGTGGTGGTGCGCGACGAGGTCGCGGAGCAGCTGCGCGACGACCCGTTCGGCGCGGGCCCCGGCAACGCCTTCACGGCGGCGGCCTTCGCGGCGGCGGCGCTGACGGCGGTCGGCTTCGCGGTGAGCGCGGCCGGTTCGCTGCGGGAGCGGTCCGCCGAGTTCGGGGTGCTCCGCGCCCTCGGCGCCTCCCGGCGGCGGCTGGCCCGGGTGGTGCTCGTCGAGCACGGGGTGCTGGTGGGGAGCGCGCTCGCGGTGGGCGTGCTGCTCGGCGCGGTGCTGGCGCGTGCGGTGATCCCGCTGGTCATGCTGACCGCCGAGGCCACCCGCCCGCTGCCCGGGGTGCTGGTGGTGCTGCCGCCGCTGCGGGTGGCGGCGCTGCTGGCCGCGGTGGCGGCCGTCCCGCTCGTGATCACGGCCGTCCTGGCCCTGCGCAGGGTCGACGCGGTGTCCTCGCTGCGCGCCCGGGGAGGTGAGTGAGGTGACCGGACGGCCCTCCGGACGGCCGCGCACGACCGCCTCACGGGTGACCGTGCCCTGGGTGCGCACCCGGCTGCGGACCGCGCCGGGCGCCGCGGCGGCGCTCGCGCTGCTGGTCGCGGTGACCGCGTTCCTCGCCGCCGCGCTGCCGCCCGCGCTCGACCGGTACGACGAGCAGGGCATGCGCCGCGCGCTGGAGGACGCGGGGCCGGCCCGCACCGGCGTCCAGATCCAGACGTCGGACGCCGACATGTTCCTGAGCGACGGGCCGTGGGAGGACCTGCTCTCCCGGGAGCGGGTGGAGGGCCCGTTCGCGAAGCTGCTCGCGCTGCCGGGCCGCGCGCTGCCGCTGGACCGGGACCAGTCGTCGGCCGGGGTGCGCACCACCCGGCCGCAGAAGGCCCCGGACCGGTATCTGTCCCAGCCGGACGGTGTCGCTCCGGTGTTCCACCTCGTCGCCCAGGGCGGCGTCGACGGGCACTCGCGGCTCACGCAGGGCAGACTGCCGAAGGCCCCGCAGGGCGCCGGGGCCGCCGCCCTGGAGGCCGCCGTCACCACGGAGACGGCCGCGAAGCTGAACATCCGGGTGGGCTCGGTGGTCCACTTCCCCCGCGCGGAGGGCGACCCGCTCGCCGTGCGCGTCACCGGCCTGGTCGCCCCCCGCGAACCGGACGGACCCTACTGGTCCACGATCCCCGAACTGGGCCGGCCGCACCGCATGGTCACCCAGGGCCCCGTGCCCAGCCAGTACTGGGCCGGCGCCCTGCTGCTGGCGCCGGACGCGGGCCCGGCGCTGCTGGACACGCCGGGGGCGCCCGCGCGGTACTGGAACCTGGCCCCCGACCTCGCGGCCCTTCAAGGCCGTGACGTCGGGGACGTGACGTCTGCCGTCGCGTCCCTGGAGGGCGGGCCGCTGCTGGAGCGGGTCGTCGCGGCCGTGTCGCCGAACCTGGACGTGTCCACCGACCTCGACGACGTGCTCGGCGGCTACGAGGGCCTGTGGTCGGCCATCGGTCCCCTCGTCGCGGTCGCCGCGTTCGGCACCGGCACGGTCGCGGCGGTGGTCCTGTGCATGGCGGGAGGCCTCGCCGCCGAGCGGCGCCGCGCCGAACTCACCCTGCTGCGCGCCCGGGGCGCCTCGCTCCGCGGGCTGGCGGGCCGGCTGCTGGCGGAGACGGCGGTGGTCGCCGTGCCCGCCGCCGCCCTCGGCCTGCTGGCCGCACGGCTCACCGTCGGCACCGGCCGGACCGTGCAGTCCGTGGCCGCGGCGGGCGCCGTCGCCCTGGTCGCCGCCCTCGCGCTGCCGCTGCGCGCGGTGGCCGTCCACCGTGCGGTGGGGGTGCACACGGGCCGCGAGGACGTCGTCCGGGCCCGGCCCACCAAGCGGCGCCTGGTCGCCGAACTCACACTGCTGGCCGTGGCGGTGGGCGCGGTCCTGACGCTGCGCACGCGCGGCACGTCCGCCGAGGGCGACCCCACCGGCGACGAACTGGTGTCGCTGGCCCCCGTGCTGGTGGCGGTGATCGCCGCCCTGGTGCTGGTGCGCCTGTACCCGCTGCCGCTGCGCGGCCTGGCCCGCCCGGCGCGGCGGACGCGGGGCGTGGTGGGCCCGCTGTCGCTGGCCCGGGCGGGACGCGCGGGCGGTTCCACGGTGCTGCCGCTGCTCGCGCTGCTGACGGCGCTGACCACCGCCGCGTTCGGCGGCTCGGTCCTCACGGGGGTGACCGACGCCCGGGAACGCGCCGCGGTGTTCGCCGTCGGCGCGGACGCCCGCGTCGACAACCTCGGGGAGAGAGCGGCGGCGGACGCCGAGGAGCGCGTACGACGCGTCCCCGGCGTCGAGGACGTCACCCCCGTGAAGGTGTCCTACACCGCGCTCGCCGCGAGCCTGCGCGTGTCGCTGGCCGGGGTCGAACCGGACGCGTACGCGGCGCTGAGCGGCCGCCTGGACGCCGGCGCCTTCGACGCGGACCTGCTGAAGGCGGACGGTGAGGACGCGGTGCCCGCGCTGGGCTCCCCCGAGATGGAGGAGCGGCTCGGCGACGCCCCGTTCCCGGTGATCCTGGACGACGGCGACTCGTTCACCGCGCGGATCGTGGCGGTGCGCACCTGGACACCGGCCCTCGGCGCGGACGACTTCCTGGTGGTGGACGGCTCCGCCCTGCGCGCGGGTCTCGAACCGCCCACCGGGCTGCTGGTCACGGGCGACCACGCGGACGCGGCGGCGCTGAAGAAGGCCGCGGGCGGTGACGCTCAGGTCCGGCTCCGGTCGGACGTGGCCGCCGCCACCGTCGAGTCGCCCCTGCAGACCGGCGCCGAGCGCGTCTACGCGGCCGCGGTGGCGGCGGGCGCCGGGTACGCCGCGCTCGCCCTGCTGCTGACCCTGCTGCGCGCCGCACCGGAACGCGCCGCGCTGCTGGCCCGGCTGCGCACCATGGGCCTCACCCGCGCCCAGGGCAGACGGCTGCTGATCCTGGAGTCGCTGCCGCAGGCGCTGCTCGCGGCGGTGGGCGGCGCCCTCACCGCGTGGGCGGCGATACGGCTGCTCGCGCCCGGCATCGACCTGACGACGGTCGCCGTCGCCTCCTCCGGCGCGCCCGCCGCGGGACGCGCCCTGCTGCGCGCCGACCAGCTGTCCCTGCTGGTGCCGGCGCTGGCGGTGGTCGCCCTGACCGTCGGCGTCGCGGCGGCCCAGGCCTGGTGGTCCGGGCGCAGGGGCGCGGTGCGCGAACTCCGGGCGGGTGACGCGCGATGACCCCGCCCGACTCCGTGTCTCTCCCCGCAGGAGGTTGCCGATGACCTCGGACCCGACCCTCGCCGACCTCACCGAGCGCGTCGCGGCCCGCCGCGACCGGCCGGCGTACGGCCATGACGCGCTCATCACCTGCGACCGCCTGGTCCGCGTGTTCACCGCGGACGGCGTGGAGGTGCAGGCGCTCCAGGGGCTCGACCTGCTGGTGCGGGAGGGCGAGCTGATGGCGCTGGTCGGGGCGTCCGGCTCCGGCAAGTCGACCCTGATGAACATCCTGGCCGGCCTGGACACCCCCACGGCCGGCGCGGCCCGGGTGGCGGGCCGCGACCTGCTGACGATGTCCGCGCGGGACCGGCTCGCCTACCGGCGTGAGGTCGTCGGCTTTGTATGGCAGCAGACCTCCCGCAATCTGCTGCCGTATCTGACGTCGGCGCAGAACGTGGCGCTGCCGATGCAACTCTCCGGCCGCCCCGGCGGACGCTCCCGCTCCGCGCGCCGGGCCCGTGCCGAACGCGCCCTGGAACTGCTGGAGATGCTGGAGGTGGCGGACTGCCGGGACCGGCGCCCGCACGAGATGTCCGGCGGCCAGCAGCAGCGGGTCGCCATCGCCGTGGCCCTGGCGGGCGACCCGTCGGTGCTGCTCGCGGACGAACCGACCGGCGAGCTGGACTCGCACACGGGTGAGCAGATCTTCGCCGCGTTCCGCACGGCCAACGAGCGGCTCGGCACGACCGTCGTGATCGTCACCCACGACCAGGCGGTGGCGAACGAGGTCAGCCGCACGGTCGCCATCCGCGACGGCCGCACCTCGACGGAGGTGCTGCGCCGCAGCGAGGTGGACGAGGCCACGGGCCACGAGAAGGTGGTCGCGCGCGAGTACGCGATGCTGGACCGCGCGGGGCGTCTCCAGCTCCCGGCGGAGTACACCAGCGCGCTGGGCATGCGGGACCGCGTGGCTCTGGAACTGGAACCTGACCACATCGCGGTCCGCCCGGACGACAGCGGGCGGGAGGAAGGGTGAGACGGGCGCCGGGCCTCAGCGGAGCTGAGCCTTAGGCGCCCCCGAACCGGCCCCCTCAGGCGGGTGCTGAGCCTCACGCGCCCCGAACCGTCGTCTCAGCGAACGCTGAGTCCCAGTGCCCCCACGCCCGCCCGCCGGACGGCGACGGACCCGTAGGGCGTCCGCAGCCGCAGCCAGGACCCGGACGAGAACAGCGCCTGGTCCTCGCCCCGGAGGAAACCGAGCGACTGGGCGGCGTGCACGGCACGCACGGGCAGACCGGTGTCCGCGACCGTGCGGGACCACAGCTCCCGCCCGATCCGGTCGAGTTCCGCCCGCGTCCGCTGCTCGGGCGCCAACTGCTCGGTGCGGGAGCGGAATTCGGCGACCGAGGCGGCGACGAGCCTGCGCAGCAGCTCCGGCTCGGGCAGACCCGGTACGGGCTGCCAGCCGCCGCGCGGCGGGAGCACCCCGGCCCACGGCGGCCCGGTGACCGCCGCGGGGACGGCCGCGGTGGCGGCGGACTCGTCCACCGACTCCAGCAGCTCACCGGCGGACACGGTCACGTCCAGGGTGACGTCGAGCCCGTTCTCGTACGGCTTGGCCAGCCGCACGGCGCGGATCGCCAGCACCTCGAAGGAGGGCGGCCGGCCGAACACGGCGAGCGCCGTGCCGGCGGCCTGCAGGCGTACCGCTGCTCCACGGTCGTAGTGGAGCAGCCGGGAGAGGAAGGCGGCGAGGTCCGCCGCCTCCGTCCCGTCGGCTAGATGGAGCACCGTCATGCGGCGACGGCCCCCTGGCTGCCGGAGTCGTCCATGTACTCCTTGAGGAAGGCGCGCTCCTCCTCGGTGATACGGCGGGGCCGCTGCGCCTCGAAGTCGAACGGCACGATCACCGTCGACGCGCGGACGTAGACCAGGTCGTCGTCCTTCACCTCGTAGGTGAGGGTGAAGGACGCCGCCCTGATCTCCGTGACCCACAGCTCGACGTCGACCGGGTGGTGCCGGTGCACGAGCTGCCGCTTGTAGTCGATCTCGTGGCGCGCCACCACGGACCCCTGCTGGAAGTCCTTCTCCGGGCGGAACAGGAAGTCGATACGGGCCTCCTCCAGATAGCGGAGGAACACCACGTTGTTGACGTGGCCGTACGCGTCCATGTCCGCCCAGCGCAGCGGGCAGCGGTAGATGTGCCGCAAGAGATCAGCCCCGGGTCAGCTTCTTGTAGGTGGCGCGGTGCGGGCGGGCGGCGTCCGGGCCGAGCCGCTCGATCTTGTTCTTCTCGTACGACTCGAAGTTGCCCTCGAACCAGAACCACTTGGAGTCGCCCTCGTAGGCCAGGATGTGCGTGGCCACGCGGTCGAGGAACCACCGGTCGTGGGAGACGACCACGGCGCAGCCGGGGAACTCCAGCAGCGCGTTCTCCAGGGAGGAGAGCGTCTCGACGTCGAGGTCGTTGGTCGGCTCGTCGAGGAGCAGCAGGTTGCCGCCCTGCTTGAGGGTGAGCGCGAGGTTGAGGCGGTTGCGCTCACCGCCGGAGAGCACACCGGCCGGCTTCTGCTGGTCCGGACCCTTGAACCCGAACGCGGACACGTAGGCCCGGCTCGGCATCTCGACCTGTCCGACGTTGATGTAGTCGAGGCCGTCGGAGACGACCTCCCACAGCGTCTTCTTGGGGTCGATGTTCTCGCGGCTCTGGTCGACGTACGAGATCTTGACCGTGTCGCCGACCTTGATCGTGCCGGAGTCGGGCTGCTCGAGGCCCTGGATCATCTTGAACAGCGTGGTCTTGCCGGCGCCGTTCGGGCCGATCACGCCGACGATGCCGTTACGGGGCAGCGTGAAGCTGAGGTCGTCGATCAGGAGCTTCTCACCGAAGCCCTTGGTGAGGTTGTTGACCTCGACCACGACGTTGCCCAGCCGGGGGCCCGGCGGAATCTGGATCTCCTCGAAGTCCAGCTTCCGCATCTTGTCGGCCTCGGCGGCCATCTCCTCGTAGCGGGCCAGACGCGCCTTGGACTTGGCCTGGCGCCCCTTGGCGTTGGAGCGCACCCACTCGAGCTCGTCCTTGAGGCGCTTCTGCCGCTTGGCGTCCTTCTGGCCCTCGACCTTGAGGCGGGCGGCCTTGGTCTCGAGGTACTTGGAGTAGTTGCCCTCGTAGCCGTGCAGCCGGCCGCGGTCGACCTCGCAGATCCACCCGGCGACGTTGTCGAGGAAGTACCGGTCGTGGGTCACGGCCACGACGGTGCCCTCGTACTTGGCGAGGTGCTGCTCCAGCCAGTTCACCGACTCGGCGTCGAGGTGGTTGGTGGGCTCGTCGAGGAGCAGCAGGTCGGGCTGCTCGAGGAGGAGCTTGCAGAGCGCGACGCGGCGCTTCTCACCGCCGGAGAGGTTGGTGACGGGCCAGTCGCCGGGCGGGCAGCCCAGGGCGTCCATGGCCTGCTCGAGCTGGGCGTCGAGGTCCCAGGCGTTCGCGTGGTCCAGCTCCTCCTGCAGCTTGCCCATCTCTTCGAGCAGCGCGTCGGAGTAGTCGGTCGCCATCTGCTCGGCGATCTCGTTGAACCGGTCGAGCTTGCCCTTGATCTCGGCGACGCCGTCCTGCACGTTCTCCAGGACCGTCTTCGACTCGTCCAGCGGCGGCTCCTGGAGCAGGATGCCGACGGTGTAGCCGGGGGTGAGGAACGCGTCACCGTTCGAGGGCTGCTCAAGCCCCGCCATGATCTTCAGAACGGTCGACTTACCGGCGCCGTTCGGGCCGACGACGCCGATCTTCGCCCCAGGGAGGAAGTTCAGGGTGACGTCGTCGAGGATCACCTTGTCGCCGTGCGCTTTGCGCGCCTTGCGCATGGTGTAAATGAACTCAGCCAAGAGAAACCGTCCGGCAACTTGAAATCTGGCAGTGGGCAGATACACCCCATCTTGCCCGACCGCCACCCCTGGGGGGAAACCCGTATCACCTAAGGCCGCTGACCTGGGGGGATGCGGGCGCGGGGCGCGGCGGGACCGTCACTGTCGGTCATGGCCCCGCGTTCCCTCCCGTACTGTGCAGCCGCATGACCGACACCGAGATCGAGATCACCGCCGATCTGGTCCGCGAGCTGCTGAGGGAGCAGCATCCGGACCTGGCGGGGCTCCCCGTCCGCGAGGTGGACGGCGGCTGGGGCAACCAGATGTGGCGCCTCGGGGACGAACTGGCGGTGCGCATGCAGCGCATGGACCCCACCCCGGAGTTCCAGTTCAACGAGCGGCGGTGGCTGCCCGTGCTGGCCCCGCGCCTGCCGCTGCCGGTGCCCACCCCGGTGCGGTCCGGGGAACCGTCCGCCCGCTTCCCCAAGCACTGGACCGTGATGACGTGGGTGCCCGGCGATCCGCTGGACTGCTCCTCGATCAGCCGCGGCGACCACTCGGCCGACTCCCTGGCCGGCTTCCTCCGGGCGCTCCATGTGGAGGCGCCCGCCGACGCGCCGGTCAGCAGGGACCGCGGCGGACATCCCAAGGAGTGCACGGACGGCTTCGACCGGTTCTTCCATGCCGTCGTCCCCGCCGGCCTCGCGGGCGACGTCCGGGCCGTCTGGGACGACGCCGTCGCCGCGCCCGAGTGGGAGGGGCCGCCGCGGTGGGTGCACGGCGACCTGCACCCGGCCAACGTGGTCGTCTCGGACGGGACGCTCTCGGGGGTCATCGACTTCGGCGACATGTTCGCGGGCGATCCCGCGTGGGACCTCGCCGCCGCCTGGGTCATCCTTCCCGCGGGCGCCGCCTCCCGCTTCTTCGCCGCGTACGGGGACACGGACGCGGGGACGGTACGTCGCGCCCGCGGGCTGGCCGCGCTGAAGAGTCTGTTCCTCATGCTGATGGGCCGGAACGGGGAGCTGGGCCTTCCCGGCGGCAAGCCGGCGTGGGGCCCGGCGGGCCGGGCGGCGCTCGATCGGGTTCTGAGGGGCTGACGGGCTGACGGGCTGACGCGGCGGACGCGGCGGACGGCCGTGCGACAGGTCGGGGCAGGTGCGCGCTCGCGGCTGTTGCGAGCGCATCGCACCTGGTCAGGCCATGTACGACGGCTGTAGCCGCAATGCGTTCCTTCTGCCACGGTGTCCCGCATGGACGGGAAGCAGCACGCACACCACGACCATGACCGGCAGGAGCGGCCCACGCGGACGCGGCGGCCGAGGCGGTGGAGGCATCGCCTCGCCCACCTCCTCACCCCCCACAGTCACGAGGCCGGCGACAAGGTGGACGCCGCGATGGAGACCTCCCGCGAGGGCATGCGCACACTGTGGATCTCGCTGGTCGTCCTGGGCGTCACCACCGTCGTCCAGGCCGTGATCGTCGCCCTGTCCGGGTCCGTGGCCCTGCTCGGCGACACCGTCCACAACGCCGCCGACGCCCTGACCGCCGTCCCGCTGGGCATCGCCTTCCTCCTCGGCCGGCGCCCGGCCAACCGCCGCTACACCTACGGCTACGGCCGTGCCGAGGACCTGGCCGGCGTCCTCATCGTGGCCACCATCGCCGCCTCCGCCGTCCTGGCCGCCTGGACGGCCGTCGACCGGCTCCTCAACCCCCGCGACGTCACCCATCTGTGGGCCGTGTCGGGCGCCGCGCTGGCCGGCTTCGTCGGCAACGAATGGGTGGCCCGCTTCCGCATCCGCACCGGCCGCCGTATCGGCTCCGCCGCCCTCGTCGCCGACGGCCTGCACGCCCGCACCGACGGCTTCACCTCCCTGGCCGTCCTGCTGGGCGCCGGCGGCGCCGCCCTCGGTTGGCGCGCCGCCGACCCGGTCGTCGGGCTGCTCATCACTCTGGCCATCCTGCTGGTCCTCAAGGACGCGGCCCGCGAGGTCTACCGGCGGCTGATGGACTCCGTCGACCCGGCGTTCGTCGCCACGGCCCACGCCGCGCTCCGCGGTGTCGACGGCGTCCTCGGCACCGGTCAGGTGCGGATGCGGTGGATCGGCCACGCCCTGCGCGCCGAGGCGGACATCGTCGTCGACGCGCGGCTCACCGTGGTCGAGGCCCACCGCATCGCCGTCGCCGCCGAACACGCCCTCATCCACGCGGTCCCCCGCCTGACGGCCGCCACGGTCCACACGGACCACACCCCGGTCGAGGACGACCCCCACGCCGTCCTCCACCACCACACCTCGGCCGGCCGACGGACGGCCCCCACACCCGCCCCCTCCACCTCGAACTGACCCCGCCCGAGGGGGCGCATGCCGCGATCACCTCATGGTCGGGTGCGCGTACTTCTCGGCCCTGGACGACGCTGCCGCCCTCGGGGTACTGGACCGCCCCGGCGGCCCCCACGGCTCCGCGTTCGACACGCGCCCTCCGAGTCCACCGCCCACATCCGTGAGTCCGTCTCTTCGGCCTTTCCGGTAGCGCCCGCCCGCTCGCTCGGAGAGGATCACCGGCATGGTCTCGACGGTGGCGAACAACGAGTTCTGCGTCCTCCTCGCCGAAGCGGAACGGGCCGCGCTGCCCCCGGTGTCCGCGTAGCCGGCACCCCCGCATGAGTGCCGCAGCGGAGCGTCCCCTCCTCTTCCTCGACGTCGACGGCCCGCTGATCCCGTTCGGGGCACCGCAGCCCCCTCCCCCGGCAGCCACCGCCGACGACGGCAACCCCCTGCTCGCCCGTCTCGACCCCGCCCTCGGCGCCCGCCTGCTCGCGCTGGGGTGCTCGCTCGTGTGGGCCACCACATGGAGAGAGGAGGCGAACGAGGTGGTCGCACCGCGCCTCGGTCTGCCGAGGCTTCCCGTACTGGACTGGCCGGAGGCCGACGAGCCAGGCCCTCGCGGCCTGCACTGGAAGACCCGGCCCCTCGTCGAGTGGGCCGGCGGGCGGCCGTTCGTCTGGGTCGACGACGAGATCGGCGCCGTCGACCGTCAGTGGGTCGCCGCCGCCCACCCCGGGCCGGCGCTGCTCCACCGCGTCGACCCGGCCCGAGGCCTCCAGGACTCCGACTTCCGCGCCCTCACCGACTGGCTCGCCGCCCTCGGCCGCCCGTCGTGAGGCGCCGCGGGGCACGTTCAGCCGTGGTCGCCGGAGGCGCCCTGCCGCTGGCGGGTGATGACCAGGCCCGCGCCGCCGAGGACGACCAGCGCGATGGCGGTGCCGGTGATCCACGGAGTGGCACTCGACGCGCCGGTCTCGGCGAGGTTGGTGTCCGTGTCCGGGGCGGAGACCGCGCTCGGCGTCGGACCCGTGACGGTCTGGGTCGTCGTCCCCAGCTCGGCGGCCTTGGTACGGCAGTCGAGCATCCCGGTGAAGCGCTGCTGGAAGCCGTCCGGCCCCTCGACGGTGAAGTCGTACGGCTGGTCCTCGTTCAGCGGGACCGTCACCGTGTGGGAACTGCCCGCCTCCACCGTGTACTCGGCGCCCGCCAGCGTGAAGGCGAACGCGGCGTCACCCTGGTTGGCGACCGTGACGTCCACCGCGCCCGCGGCGCAGTTCTCGCGGGCCGACACCGCCGGTATCCCGCCCTCACCCGTCCAGCTGGCGCTCGCCGTCGCGGAGACGGTCGACTCGCTGGACCCGGCCAGGATCTGCGTCTGGCTGCGGCTCTCGGAGACGAAGGCACGGCCGACCGGCACGCTCGTCGCCGCCTGCACGGTCAGCTGGGCGGTGCCCGCCTCCGCGTCCTCGGGGACCTCGACGTACAGCTTGCTGCCGTTGCCGGCGGTGGTGACCGGCTCACCCTTGGCGTCCACGATCCGTATGCCGGAGGTGGCCGCGTCCGCGGGCGGGGAGACCGTGACGCTCTGCGCGTCGGTGCGGACGGTGACCGGGCCGAGCCGCTCGCCCGGGCGGCCGGCGACGACCGGCGGGTCCAGGGTCAGCGACGCCTGCGGCTCCGCCGCCTTCTTCGCCTTCTTCTCCAGGTAGTCGGCGAGCTGCTCGGCCTGCGGGTCGAGCGCGTCGACGTCCACGCCGTCGGAGTGGCGCCATATCGCCACCTGGGTGCCGGCCGCGGCGTCCTGCTCGGTGAGCTGGCCCCGGACGCCCGCCTTCTTCGCGAGCGCCGCCAGGTCGTTCACCTGCGGGTAGGAGTGCTCGAGGATCCAGAGGATCCGGCCGGCGTCCTTGTTGGTGCCGAGCGAGGTGCCGCTCCAGGCGGTCTCGTGGTACTTCGCGTCCTGCTGGGTGGGGGTGTGGATGTCGACGCAGTAGGTGTGCAGCATGCCGCCGCCCTCGACGGACATCTCGAACAGCCCCGCCGACACCTGCGTGTCACCGGCGGCCCCGTGGATGACGGCCGCGCCGTACGTCTTGAGCCCGTCGATCGTCGCGGCCGCTCCGTTGTGCTGCGGCATCGTCCCGGGGTCGCCCGCGGAGGCCGTTCCGGCACCGGCGAGCACGGTGGCGGCGACGATCCCCGTCACCAGCGTTCCCGCCGCCAGGCGGGCCGACCCACGTCCGCGCAGGCGCCGCGCGGAGAACGAAACAGACACCGAATTCCCTTCCGAGCAGGACCCGTTACGTGGGGGGACGGTCCCACCAGCAGAATCTCCGGCCCCGAGAACCCCGGAGCCATGCCCGGCATCCTAAGGAGCCGTCGGACAGCGCTTGCCGGTGATCGCGTCGGAGCGGTGATCCGAATCGGAATCGTTATCGCCAGGACGCCGTTGAACAGGGCTTATCGACAAATCCACGCAGGACGGTTCGCCATGGACCCGCCGATAAGCCTCGGTTCGGACAGCCGCCGCGGCGCAGGCCGACACGGACCGTCATCCCTGATTTCACGTCACCATGGCTGCTTCCGGCCGCAGTTGGGCCGTCTCGTCGCTGTCGACGTCCGTCGTCGCCCCGTCAGCGGGCGGTGACGGTGCCGGGTCCGTCTCCCAGGCGGGTTCGGAGCGGTCCGACGCCGGGTTCAGTTCCGCGCGCGGTGTACGGCGGAAGGCGGTCGTGCCGCGGGCGAGGTCGTGTCCGACGGAGACCGCGTCGATGTCCGCCGACATCCAGTCGGGCTGCCCCTCCCGTGTCTCCGTCCGCACCTTCAACCGGCCCTGCACGATCACCGGTTCACCCACCGACAGGGACGCCGCCGCGTTGGTGGCGAGCTGCCGGTTGGCCCACACCGTGAAGAAGTTGGTGTGCCCGTCGGCCCAGCTGTTCTTCTCCCGGTCCCAGTAGCGCGCGGTGACCGCGATCCGGAACCTCGCCGAGGGTCCGGAGACCGTCTCCCGGTACACGGGCCGCGTCGCCACGTTGCCCACCACGCACACCATCGTCTCGTTCATCGCGTTTCCCTCCCTGGCCCGGACCCCGCCGGCTTCCTCGCCGGCACCGGGCGGATACGCGTACGGGTCCGTCCCGTACGGCTGCCGTCTGGCGCGGTGGCCCCGGAACGCCTCGCGCTCCGTGGTCACCGCGCAGTCAGACTGCCTCCGCCGGGCCGGACCCCGCCGAGCCCTGTGGACCGCCCCCACCCTGTGGAAAACTCCGCCACCCAGACGAGTGACCCGCCCGCTCCCCTCCCCTCCCCCGGACCGGACTGAAGCGCG